>Ga0070714_100005078_pt1 | contig 10013 bp, 7 predicted proteins | sample LARL83metaG_FD_65450 | JGI IMG/M metagenome (GOLD analysis project Ga0070714, IMG submission 65450) | Corn, switchgrass and miscanthus rhizosphere microbial communities from Kellogg Biological Station, Michigan, USA - LAR L8-3 metaG | ecosystem: Host-associated > Plants > Roots > Rhizosphere ... | reverse complement strand
ATGGGCCGGGCGATCGTCCGCAAGCCGCAGGTGTTCTGCATGGACGAGCCGCTGTCCAACCTGGACGCCAAGCTGCGCGTGTCCACCCGCACCCAGATCGCCGAGCTGCAGCAGCGGCTGGGCGTGACCACCGTCTACGTCACCCACGACCAGACCGAGGCGATGACGATGGGTGATCGGGTCGCGGTGCTCAAGGACGGCATCCTGCAGCAGGTGGACATCCCGCTGGCGCTCTACGACAAGCCCGCGAACCTGTTCGTGGCCGGCTTCATCGGCTCACCGGCGATGAACCTGCTGGTCGCCAAGGCCGTCGACGGTCGGGTGCAGATCGGAGACTACGCCGTCCCGATCGACCCCACCGTCGCCTCGCGCGCCGCCGGGGACGTCACCCTCGGAGTGCGCCCGGAGGCGTGGCGCATCGTCCGTTCGGCCGAGGGTGGCTTGCCGCTTACCGTCAACCTGGTGGAGGAGCTGGGCGCCGAAGCCTTCCTGTACGGCCACTGCGACGTCGAAGGCACCCCGGACGAGGTCGTCGTCCGCATCGAGGCCCGCCGCGACATCCAGAAGGGCTCTACTGTCCACGTGACCACCGATCCCGAACAGGTGCACGTCTTCGACACCACCACGGGCCAGCGAATCTCGCGCTGAACGAAGCGGCCGACTCAGGCGGTCGGGTCATCCCGGCGCAGGTCGATGACGTGCCCGGTGGCATCCGACAGCAGCGTGTCCAGCGCGGCCCGGGCCACCTCCGTGGAGTCCAGCAGGGTGCCCTCCGGCTCCTCGCCGAACGCCTTCAGGCGCATCGGGGTGCCCGTGCGCTCGGGGTTGAGGCAGTTCACCCGCACCCCGGCCTCGGTCCACTCATCGGCCAGCGCCTGGGTCAGGTTCACCACCGCCGCCTTCGCCGAGGAGTACAGGCTGTAGCCGCTGCGCCCGCGGGTGTAGGAGCTGGAGGTGAACAGCAGCATCGACCCCCCGGTCGCGGCCAGGTGCGGGAACAGCTCCTGCGCGATCACGATCGGCGCCAGGTAGTTCACCTCGGTGGAGGAGTACACCGTCTCCTCCGAGGTCTCCACCAGGCTCCCGCGCGGCAGCACCGCCGCGGTGTTCACCACGTAGTCGATGCGGCCGTGCCGCTCGGCCACCTGCTGGGCGGCCTTGGCGACGTCCTCGCGGCGCTCCACGTGGGTGCCGGTGCTGCTGCGGCTGAACGAGCACACCGTCGCGCCGTACGACGCGGCGAGCGCGGACAGGTCCGCGCCGATGCCGTAGCTGCCACCGAACACGACCATCGTCTTGCCGGACAGCGCGGAGCGGTACTCCTGCTCGGTGCGCGGCGCCGGCAGCTCCTTGGTGCCCAGCTGGAACAGCTTGTCCACGAGGTAGACGTCGATCGGGTCGGTGACCTTCATGTTCCGCTCGTCGCCGCGCACCACCCAGATCGGCACGTCCGGCAGGTAGCGCAGCACCACGCCGCAGTCGTCGGTGGCGGTGAACTCCGGGTCCTGCGCGGCGATCCGGTAGGCCTCCTTGAGCACCGAGGCCCGGAACGCCTGCGGGGTCTGGCCACGGCGCAACGTGGCCCGCGGTGGGATCGCGGCGATCGTGTTCTCGGGGGTCACCTCGATGATCGTGTCCGCGGACGGGATCGCGACGTCGACCGCGTCGTACTCCTCGAGCGCGTCGAAGCACTCGCCGATGATCCGGGCGCTGACCAGCGGCCGCACCGCGTCGTGCAGCAGCACCTTGCAGTCCCGGTCGCCGAGCGCCTCCAGCGCGCGCAGCGTGGTGCCGTTGCGGGTGCCGGCGCCCTCGAGGACCCGGCTCACCTTCGGGTAGCGGCCGCCGCGCAGCAGGTCGTGCACCGCGTCGAGGTGACCGGGCGTCATCAGCACCAGGATCTCCTCGACCGCCTCGTGCGCGTCGAGCGCGGCCAGCGTGTGCTCGAGGATGGTGCGGCCGGCCACCTTGATCAGCTGCTTGGGCAGGTCCAGGCCGACCCGGGCGCCGACGCCGCCGGCCAGCAGCACCGCGACGTTGCGCGCGCCCTCGGTCGCCGGCGCCATCAGCTTCTCCCTCCGGCCAACGTTGCCCACCCCCTGGGTGAACCGTGTGCACTGTAGTATCCCCGAGGTGCCCGCGCCCGATGTGACCGTGGTCGTCGCGGTTTACAACACCATGCCGTATCTGGAGACCTGCCTGACGTCCCTGGTGGAGCAGAGCATCGGTCTCGACCGGCTGCAGGTGGTCGCCGTCGACGACGGGTCCACCGACGGCAGCGGGGACCTGCTGGACCGCTTCGCCTCGTCGTACCCCTCGGTGTTCACCGTGGTGCACCAACCCAACTCCGGCGGCCCCGCCGCGCCCAGCAACGCCGCGCTGGGCCTCGCCGAGGGACGCTACGTCTACTTCCTCGGCGCCGACGACCACCTCGGCCCGGAGGCGCTGGAGCGGATGGTCGGGTTCGCCGACGAGCACGGCTCGGACGTGGTGATCGGCAAGATGGTCGGCGTCAACGGACGACAGGTCGGGCAGGGGCTGTACGGCGCGGACCGGGTCGACGTGGACCCCTACGGCCCCGAGCTGCGGTGGGTGCTTGCCAACACGAAGCTGTTCCGCCGCGAACTGGTGGAGCGGCTGGGCCTGCGCTACCGCGAGGACATGCCGTTCGGCAGCGACCAGCCGTTCACGTTGGCCGCCTGTGTGCACGCGCAGCGGATCTCGGTGCTGGCAAGCTACACCTGCTACTACGCGGTCAAGCGCGAGGACGCCGGCAACCTGTCCTACAAGACCCCCTATTCGCAACGGGTTCCGTGCATCGGGCAGATGATGCAGGCGGTGGTGGAGCTGGTGCCGCCGGGGCCGCGTCGCGACACGCTGCTGACCCGGCACTTCGCCTGGGAGCTGCCGCGGCTGCTGCGCGAGGACCTGCTCGAGCGGCCGGTCGCCGAGCAGCAGGCGGTGTGCGCCGGGATCGCCGAGCTCGCCGAGCGTCACCTGAGCGCGCAGATCCTCGACGAGCTGCCGGTGCCGGCGCGGGTGCGGGTCTCCGCGGCGGTGCGGCAGGACCTGGACCTGCTCGCCGCGGTGATCCGCGACGACGCGAACCCCACGCTGCCGGTGCACCTGGAGGCCGGCGAGGCGTACGCCTGCTACACCGCCTTCGCGTCCGGGGCGCTGCCCAGGGAGCTGTTCCGGATGGCGCCACCCGGAGTGTCCGCGCGGCTGACCGCCGGGGCGCGGCCGGTCTCCTGCCGCTGGAGCGAGGCGGCGCTGCACGTCGACGTACGCCTGCCGCTGGTGGGCGAAGCCATGACGTTGACCGCCGAGCTGGTGCGGGACGGGCGGCCCGCCGACGTGGTGGTGCGAGTGACCCTGGCGGGGACGGACCGGACCGGCACCACGCTGACCGTGACGGTGGCCCGCGCCGACCTGGCCGCCGGCGGGCCGGGCCGGTGGCGGATCCGGCTCACCGGCGCACTGCAGTCCGGGACCTACGCCGTGCGGGTGCCCGCTCCGGTCGACCGGCCATCGGCGGTCGACTGGCGGCGCGGCCGTCCGCACCGGCTGCGGCTGGACGCGGCGCCGGAGGGCGCCCTGGTGGTGGCGGTCGAGCCGCTGCCGGCCCGTGAGATCGTGGCGTCGGCCGCCCGCCGGGTCCCCGGCCGGGCGCGACGACGTGAGGGGAGATGAGGGTGCGGATCTGTGTGGTCGCGCTCGGCAAGATCGGCCTGCCGCTGGCGGTGCAGTTCGCTGACAAGGGGCACACCGTGGTCGGTGCGGACCTCGACGAGCGGGTCGTCGAGCTGGTCAACGCCGGACGGGAGCCGTTCCCGGGCGAGCACCAGCTGGGCGAGAAGCTCGCCGCCGTGGTCGCCGACGGCCGGCTCACCGCGACCACAGACACCACCGACGCGGTATCGCGGGCCGACGCGGTCGTGCTCGTCGTGCCCCTCTTCGTGGACGCCGAGGGCGTGCCCGACTTCCGCAGCATGGACGCCGCCACCGCGGCGGTGGCCAAGGGCCTGCGGCCCGGCGCGCTGGTCAGCTACGAGACCACGCTGCCGGTGGGCACCACCCGCAGCCGGTGGGCGCCGATGCTGGAGACCGGCTCGGGACTCGCGGCCGGGGTGGACTTCTCGCTGGTGTTCAGCCCCGAACGGGTGCTCACCGGCCGGGTCTTCGCCGACCTGCGCCGGTACCCGAAGCTGGTCGGCGGCGTCGACGAGGCGTCGACCGCACACGGGGTGCGGTTCTACGAGCAGGTGCTGGACTTCGACGAGCGCGCCGACCTGCCGCGCCCGAACGGCGTGTGGGACCTGGGGTCGGCGGAGGCCGCGGAGCTGGCCAAGCTCGCCGAGACCACCTACCGGGACGTGAACATCGGGCTGGCCAACCAGTTCGCGCGCTACGCCGACTCCATCGACGTGGACATCGTCAAGGTGATCGAGGCCTGCAACAGCCAGCCCTACAGCCACATCCACCGGCCCGGCATCGCGGTCGGCGGGCACTGCATCCCGATCTACCCGCAGATCTACCTGTGGAACGACCCCACGGCGACCGTCGTGCGCTCCGCGCGCCAGGCGAACGCGGCGATGCCGTCGTACGCCGTTGACCTGCTCGCCGCGGCGTACGGCGACCTGACCGGCGCCCGGGTGCTGGTGCTGGGCGCGTCGTACCGCGGCGGCGTCAAGGAGACCGCGTTCTCGGGGGTGTTCCCGACGGTGGCCGAGCTGCGCCGGCGCGGGGCGACGGTGTTCGTCTCGGACCCGATGTACACCGCCGACGAGCTCACCGCGCTCGACCTGCCGCCGCACCGCCGGGAGGACGTCGACGCCGCGGTGATCCAGGCCGACCACGCGTCGTACGCCGAGCTCAGCCCGGCCGACCTGCCCGGCGTGAAGGTGCTCGTGGACGGCCGGCGGGTCACCGACCCGGAGCGCTGGACGGGCGTGCGGCGCGTGGTGATCGGCGGCTGAACCGCCGGGTGGTCCGTCGTTGACCGACGGGCTGTCCACGGTGAGCGGCACGTTCTGGCCCGCCTCTGCGGGGTGGCAGGTTGGTGCCAGAAACTTTCGCCATAGGGGCGCACAGTCGCACTCTGCCTACACCACGCTGTGTAGACAGAACAAGAGTCCCGAGTTAACAATAGTCACTCTGGCCACACCGGCCCCAGTTGTCGGATAACGCTCGGAGTCGCTTTGCTTACCCGTCTGTGCTCAGCCGTCAGACGCGTCGCCACCGGCGGTGCCCTCCTCACTCTTCTCGCCGGACTGGTCCTGGCAGGCGTCTCCCTCGCCAGCCCGCACCCCGGCGCCAGCCGCGCCTCCCTGGCCGGTGGCCACCCGCCGGCCACGTCCGACGTCACCCTGGCGGTGCCCGCGCTGACCCGGGCGGCACACCCCGCGCACGCGGCCGCCGTCGGCCCCTCGGCGCGCACCGCCGCGACCAAGACCGTGGTGGCGCGGCTGCGCGAGGCGACGACGAAGCGGTTCGGGGTCGTCGGAGTCACCTGGGACGGCGGCTATCCAACGTCGGGTCTCACCGTGCAGGTGCGCACCCACAGCCACGGCGCCTGGACCGGCTGGCAGGACCTGGCCATCGACGTCGACGGATCCGGGGCCAAGGGCGGGCGGGCCGGCACGCAGCCCACCTGGGTCGGGCAGGCGAACGGTGTGGCCGTGCGGCTGCTGTCCGCCGACGGCACCGTCCCCAGCCACGTCCGGGTGGCGGTGATCAACGGCGGCACCGGGTTGGCCAAGCCGACCGGGCGGATTGCGATCCAGCCGGTGGCCGCGACCCCGACCGGCACCTCCACACCGACCGCGACGGCGACCCCGACCGGCACGCCCACCGGCACGTCCACGGAGGCCCCGACGACCGCCCCGACGCCCACCGCTACGGGCACGGCCACCGCGACTCCGGTAGGCGCCACGTCCGGCGGCGTGCCGATGCCGACCATCGTCACCCGCGCCGAGTGGGGCTCGATGCAGAACCTGCCCTCGTGCTCCAACCCGGTCTACGGGCCGACGATGCGGGGCGTGATCATCCACCACACGGTGAACGCCAACGACTACACGCCCGACGAGGCGCCGGGCATCGTCCGGGCGATCCAGCTCTACCACGTGAAGCAGATGGGCTGGTGCGACGTCGGCTACAACTTCCTCGTCGACCGCTACGGCACCATCTACGAGGGTCGCCGGGGTGGCGTGCTGCGCCAGGTGCGCGGTGCGCACGCCGGCAACTGGGACGTGAACCTGTACACCACCGGCATCTCGATGATCGGCAACTTCGAGACCGAGGCTCCGCCGCCGGCCATGAAGCAGGCCGTCGTGGACCTCACCGCCTGGCGGATGTCGCTGTTCGGCCGCCGGCCGTTCGGCACGATGACCATCGACGGCATCACGATGCGCCGGATCTCCGGCCACCGGGACGTGGCCCTGGCCGGCTTCCAGCCGTCGACGTCGACCGCCTGCCCGGGCCAGGTCGCCTACGACTGGGTGCACTCGGGCGGGATGCGCGCGGCCGTGCGCACGCTGATGGACAAGTACCCCGCCGCCACGCCGACGCCGACCCCCACGCCGACGCCGACCCCGGCGCCGCCCACCACCAGCCGGCTCGCCGGGCCCAACCGCTACGCGACGGCGGCCGCGATCGCCGACGGCGCGTTCCCGTCCGGCGCCGGCACGGTGTTCCTCGCCTCCGGTCAGGGCTTCCCCGACGCGCTGTCCGCGGGGCCGGCGGCCGCCCAGCAGCGTGGGCCGGTGCTGCTCACCATGCGCCGCGGGCTGCCCGCCGAGACCGCGGCCGAGCTGCAGCAGCTGAACCCGTCGACGGTGTTCATCATCGGCGGGCCGGCGGCGGTCTCGGACCGGGTCGCCACCAAGGTCGGGCAGTACGCCGGCCGCGTCGTACGACTGGCCGGTGACAACCGCTACGCCACCGGAGTCGTCGCCACCCAGCGGTTCTGGCGCTCCGGCACCGGCACCGTCTACCTCGCGTCGGGAGACAACTATCCCGATGCGCTGTCGGGCGGAGCGCTGGCCGCACACCGGCGCGCGCCGATCCTGCTGTCCCAGCCGGATGCGCTGCCTGGCGTGGTCCGCGACGAGCTGACCACACTGGCGCCCGGCAAGGTGGTGCTGCTGGGCGGTCGGGGTGCACTGACTCGCGCCGTCGCTCGCCAGGTCCGGCAGGCGCTGCCGGCCGCGGCGGTCACCCGGATCGCCGGGGCCGACCGCTTCGGCACCTCCGCGGCGATCGCCTCCGCGGGCTGGACGAGCGCCAACGAGGTCTACTTCGCGGTCGGCTCGGATTTCCCCGACGCGTTGGCCGGGGTGTCCGCCGCGGCGGTGCACGGCAGCCCGCTGCTGCTGACGAACACCAGCTGCCTGCCCGCTCCGGTGCACGACGTGGTGCAGCTCCTCGACCCGAAGTCCGAGGTGCTGCTCGGTGGTCCGGAGGTGCTGGGGTCCGACGCCCCGACCGCCGAGTGCTCCTGATCCGGCGGTAGGGGCCCGGGGCCGCAAGTGGGCCTGTGCGGAGTTCGGGCCCCTCCCAGATCACGATCTGGGGCCGCAACTGGGCCTGTGCGGAGTTCGGGCCCCCGGCCGCTGGAGGAATCCGGGGGTCAGGACTCGATGAGCCCGGTCGCCGTCTCCCGGTAGGCGGCGCCGGTCTCCGGGCACGTCCAGGTGCCGTCGCCGGCGTCCTGGAGCCGCCGACCGGCCTTGCCGACCCAGCCGACCTGCCGGGCCGGGACCCCCATCACCAGCGCGAAGTCGGGCACGTCCCTGGTGACCACCGCGCCGGCGGCCACCATCGCCCACCGGCCCACCCGCACCGGTGCCACGCACACCGAGCGGGCCCCGAGCGAGGCTCCTTCGGCGACCTCCACGCCGACCGGCTGCCAGTCCGAGGCGCGCTTGAGGTTGCCGGCGGGGTCGACCGAGCGGGGGTACTCGTCGTTGGTGAGCACCGCTGCCGGGCCCACGAACACCCCGTCGCCCAGCGAGGCGGGCTCGTAGACCAATGCGTAGTTCTGCAGCTTGCAGCGCTGCCCGATGACCACCCCGGTCCCGACGTACGCCCCGCGGCCGATCACGCAGTCGTTCCCGAGCTTGGCGTTCTCCCGGATCTGGGCCAGCTCCCAGACGCTGCTGCCGTCGCCGATCTGCGCGGACTCGTCGACCTGGGCGGTGGGCTGCACGCGGATGCTCACCGGGTCATGGTGCCATCCCCGCGCAGCCCGTCAGCGCTGCGGCCCTCCCGCCCCCTCGGAGGGTCACAGCGCTGACGAACCGGAGTGCGCTCGCCGGCGGTCCCTCGACGTCCCCCTCGGTCTCGATCCGCTCCTTGCGCACTTCCTCGGTCATCGACTGCTCGTCGGCAACCTGTTCCTTGCCCAGCCGCACCGCTCGACGGGAACGGCCTTCTTGTCGACCACCGGCTGCTCCTCGTGGAGGGTCACCTCGTGCTCCTCCTCGGAGATGCTCGGGCCGTCCAGCGCCTGGTCGAGGTTCTCCTCGGTGATCGGCTCCCGCTCGAGGACCGCCTTCTCCTTGCGGATCGGCACGGTCTTCGTGACGTTCTCGGTGACGACGTACTTCCGCAGCCGGACCCGGCCGGCCTCCTCGGAACGGGTGCCCACGAGCTCGGCCTCCTGCTCCTGGGACAGGTGGCCGTCGGATTCGGCGACCCGCGGCGCGTCCTTCACCCGGTCCTTGTCGAAGGGCACCACGACGTCGGTGCCGGAGACCCGGGCCCGCGCCAGCGGCACGAAGGTCTCGCCGTTGCCGAACATGCCGGTCCGGGTGGTGATCCATTCCGGGCGGGACGTCTGGTCATCGAGGTAGACCTGTCCGATCCTGCCGATCTTCGTGCCGTCCTCGCCGAGCACGTCGCCGATGCTCTGCCCACTCATCAGAGCGTGAACTTCCTCGGTGCTGATCATGGGACTCCTTCGGATGCGGGGCGACCCGGTGGGTCGGCCTCCGTGGTGCTAGCCCTCCTCTGGACAGATCTGCACGCTACGTCGATGCCAGGGTGGGGCAAACCTTGTCCAGACAGCGTCATGGACACGGAAGTTCGGGGCAGTGACGGCGGAAACTGCCCGCTCAAACGTTCTTCATCGGTACGTCGTGCCGACGCGCTCGCTGCTGCGTGCCGGACGGCGGACCGAGCCGCCAGAGCTCACTTGTCGATGTCGCCGACCACGAAGAACATCGACCCGAGGATCGCCACCATGTCCGCGACCACGCATCCGGTGAGCACCTCCGGCAGCACCGCGATGTTGTTGAACGACGCCGTGCGCAGCTTCATCCGCCACGGGGTCTTCTCCCCGCGCGAGACCAGGTAGTAGCCGTTGATGCCCAGCGGATTCTCCGTCCAGGCGTACGTCGCGCCCTCCGGGGCCTTGACGATCTTGGGCAGCCGCACGTTGATCGGCCCCGGAGGCAACGAGCCGAGCCGGTCGATGCACGCCTCCGCGAGGTCGAGGGACACCTGCACCTGGTCCAGCAGCAACCCGAACCGCGAGTAGCTGTCCCCGCCGGACCTGGTGGTCACCTTCAGGACACCGTCGGCGAGCAGGTCGGGGTAGGCGAGGTACGGCTCGTCGCGGCGCAGGTCGAAGTCGACCCCGGACGCGCGCGCGATCGGCCCGGACACGCCGTACGCCTCCACCAGCTCCGGGCTCAGCACCCCCACGCCGCGGGTCCGCGCGGTGAAGATCTCGTTGCCGAACACCAGGTCCTCGATCTGCGGCAGCCGGGACCGGACGGCGCGGATCGCGGCGGCGCACCGACCCAGCCAACCGGCGGGCATGTCCTCCTTGAGGCCGCCGACCCGGTTGAACATGTAGTGCATCCGGCCGCCGGAGATCTCCTCCATCACCTGCTGCAGCGTCTCCCGCTCCCGGAAGGCGTAGAAGATCGGAGTGATCGCGCCCAGCTCGATCGGGTAGGAGCCCAGGAACATCAGGTGGTTGAGCACCCGGTTCAGCTCGGCCAGCA
>Ga0070714_100005075_pt1 | contig 10015 bp, 10 predicted proteins | sample LARL83metaG_FD_65450 | JGI IMG/M metagenome (GOLD analysis project Ga0070714, IMG submission 65450) | Corn, switchgrass and miscanthus rhizosphere microbial communities from Kellogg Biological Station, Michigan, USA - LAR L8-3 metaG | ecosystem: Host-associated > Plants > Roots > Rhizosphere ... | reverse complement strand
CCCGAGGTGCTGAAGCTCTTCGACGGCTACGTCCACGGCGGCCTCTCGCGCCGCGAGTTCCTGGACCGGGCCGCGAAGTACGCGGTCGCGGGCTTCTCCGCCACCGCGATGCTCGAGGCGCTGGCGCCCAACTTCGCGTGGGCGCAGCAGGTGAATCCGGACGACAAGCGCCTCGAGGCGGGCTACGCGGACTATCTCTCGCCCAGGGGCTCGGGTTCCATGCGCGGCTACCTCGCGCGGCCCGCCGCGGCGAAGGGGAAGCTTCCGGCGGTGGTGGTGATCCACGAGAACCGCGGGCTGAGCCCCTACATCGAGGACGTCGCGCGGCGCCTGGCGATCGAGGGTTACGTCGCCTTCGCGCCGGACGCGTTGGCGCCCCTGGGCGGGTATCCCGGCGACCAGGAGAAGGCGGGCGAAATGTTCGCGAAGCTCGACCCGAACAGGCGCATCGAGGACTTCGCGGCCGCCGTGGAGTACGTGAAGCTGCGTCCCGACTTCAACGGCAAGGCGGGCGCCGTGGGCTTCTGCATCGGCGGCACGATGGTGAACACGCTCGCCACGCGCTTTCCGGACCTCGCGGCGGCCGTTCCCTACTACGGCCGCCAGCCAAAGCCGGAGGACGCGGCGAAGATCCGCTCGCCGATGATGCTGCACTACGCATCGGAAGACCATGGCATCACGGACGGCTGGCCCGCGTTCGAGAAGGTGCTGAAGGCGCACCACGTCGAATACCACGCCTACATCTATCCGCACACCCAGCATGGCTTCCACAACGAAAGCACGCCGCGCTACGACGAGGCGGCCGCGAAGCTCTCGTGGCAGCGCACGCTCGAGTTCTTCCACCGCCACCTGAGGAACGCCTGACGTGCCCCACCTCCCGGCCTCGCAGGCGCTCGCCCGCTTCCGCGTGATCGACATGACGCAGGTCCGCGCCGGCCCCACGGCGGCGCGGCAGCTCGCGGACTGGGGCGCGGATGTGATCCAGGTCCAGATGCCGGAGCACATGCGCGCGGACGACACGCTGGGAGGCCAGGACGGCTCGGACTACCAGTACACGCACCGCAACAAGCGCTCGATCACGTTGAACCTGAAGTCTCCCGGCGGCATCGAGATCCTGAAGAAGCTCGCCGCGACCGCGGACGTGCTGCTCGAGAACTTCCGTCCGGACGTGAAGCATCGCCTGGGGATCGACTACGAGAGCCTCGCGAAGGTGAATCCGCGCCTCGTCTACGCGAGCATCTCCGGCTTCGGGCAGACGGGTCCCTACGCGAACCGGCCGGGATTCGACCAGATCGCGCAGGGAATGGGCGGGCTCATGTCGGTGACGGGCCTTCCGGGCCACGGGCCGCTGCGCGTGGGCATCCCCATCGCGGACCTCTGCGGCGGCATCTTCGCCGCGTACGGCGTCGCCGTGGCGCTCCTCGAGCGCGAGCATTCCGGCAAGGGCCAGTGGCTGCACACCTCGCTCCTCGAGGCGATGATCTACATGATGGATTTCCAGACCGCGCGCTGGACGATCGACGGGGAGATTCCCGGCCAGGCGGGCAACTTCCATCCGACGAGCATCCCCACGGGCGTCTACCGGACGAAGGACGGCCACATCAACATCGCGGTCTTCGGGACGAAGATCTGGGAGCGCTTCTGCCATGCGCTGGGCGCGCCGGAGTGGGTGACGGACGAGCGGTCGAAGTCGAAGGCGAACCGCTCGATCCACCGCGATTGGCTGAACGCGGAGATCGAGAAGCGCCTCGCGCACGAGACGAGCGACCACTGGATCGAGCGGCTGAACCGCGAGGGCGTGGCGTGCGGCCGCATCAACAACGTGAAGGAGGTCTTCGAGGAGCCGCAGGTGAAGCACCTGGGCATGCTGAAGACCGTGGTGTCGGGCCGCCTGGGCGAGCAGGAGATCGTGGGCCAGCCCGTGACGATGTCGCGGACGCCCTCCACGATCGCGCGCGCGACGCCGTTGCGCGGCGAGCACACGGAGGAGATCCTGCGCGAGATCGGCTACACGGCCGAGGACCTGGAGCGGATGAAATCCGCGGAGGTGCTCTGATGAACGACATGAAAGCCCCGGCGTACGCCTCGCCCACGGAGCGCGTGAAGGCGTGGGCCGACGGCGCGGCCCTCCATATCCGCTTCAACAACCCGGCCCGGCACAACGCGCTCTCGCTGGACATGTGGGAAGCGCTCCCGCCGCTCCTCGCCCGCGCGCAGGCCGACGATGCCATCCGCCTGGTGGTCTTCTCCGGGGAGGGGGAAAAGGCCTTCGTCTCCGGCGCGGACATCTCGCAATTCGAGGACCTGCGCGCCGCGAAGGAGGCCGTGAAGCGCTACGAGGTGGTCGCGGAGGCGGCGCTCCAGGGCATCGCGGAGTTCGAAAAGCCCACGCTCGCCTGCATCCGCGGCTATTGCATCGGCGGCGGCCTCAACGTCGCGATCAGCTGCGACCTGCGGATCGCCGCGAGCGACTCCGTGTTCTCCGTGCCCGCGACACGCCTGGGCCTGGGCTATCGCTTCTCCGCCATGAAGAACCTCACCGACCTCGTGGGGCCCGGAAACGCCAAGGACATCTTCTTCACCGCCCGGCGCCTGGACGCCGCGGAGGCCCTGCGGATCGGCCTCGTGAACCGGGTCGCGGAGGCCGCGGCGCTCCCGGCCCTCCTCGACGAGTACGCGAGGTCCATCGCGACCGGCGCGCCGCTCACGATCAAGGCCGGCAAGCGCATCATCCGCGAGGTGCTGAAGCCGGACGCGGACATCGACATGGAGCTCTGCCGCCGCTTGATCCTCGATTGCTTCGAGAGCGAGGACTATGCGGAAGGGCGGCGCGCGTTCATGGAGAAGCGCAAGCCCGTGTTCAAGGGAAAATAGGGGGCGGCATGAAAGCGCTTCGCGCGATCGCCTCGCTGCTCGTCTTCGCCGCCGGCACCGCCGCCGCCGCGTGGCCCGAGAAGCCCATCAAGGTCTACATCGGCTACGCGGCGGGCGGCTCGACCGACGTGGTCGCGCGCCTCCTCGCCCCGAAGCTCGCCGAGAAGCTGGGGGAGCCCGTGGTGATCGAGAACAAGCCGGGCGCGGCGGGCGACTTCGCGGCGGAGCTGATGCTCCAGGCGCCGGCGGACGGCTATACGCTGATGATGTCGACCGTGGCGCTCCACGCGATCAATCCCGGGCTCTTCCGCCAGAAGTTCGACCCGATCGGCGACTTCTCGATGATCGCGATGGTGTGCTCGTACCCGATGATCATGATCGGCTCGCCGCAGACGTCGTTCAAGACCATCGCGGAGCTGAAGGCGCTCGCGGAGAAGACCCCGACGTTCTACTCCTCCTCCGGCGTGGGCTCGCCCGGCCACCTGGCGGGCGAGCTCCTCGTGAAGGCCACGGGGGCGAAGCTCACGCACGTGCCGTACAAGGGCGGCTCCCCCTCGGTCCTCGCGATCATGTCCGGCGAGGCGCAGGTGAACTTCGCCACCCTCCCCGCCGTGGTCCCGCAGATCCGCGGCGGCAAGGTGCGCGCGATCGGCCTCGCGTCCGCCGAGAGGAACCCCGCCGTGCCGGACGTCCCCACGATGGCCGAGCTGGGGCTCGCGGACTTCGACGTCGGCACGTGGAGCGCGCTCATCGGGCCGAAGGGGATGCCCGCGGATGTCGTCAGGAGGATCAACGCCGCCGTGGGCGAGACGCTCGACGACCCGCAGGTGAAGAAGGTGCTGCTCGACCAGGGCGCGGAGATCCGGAAGATGACGCCCGCCGAGACCGCCTCCTTCGTCCGCGCGGAGAACGCGCGCTGGGTGAAGGTCGTGAAGGACGCGGGGATCCAGCCGCAGTAGCTACGTTTTCGCGGCCGGTCCGGCGATCTGCATGGCCTTGCGGTAGGCGGGCCGCTCTCCCACGCGCTTCAGGTACGCGCCGATGCGGGCATACGGCGCGAGATCGTAGTCGAGGAAGTGCCGCATGGTGGTGAAGGGGAAGACCATCATGATGTCCGCGGCCGTGAATTCCGCGCCGGCGAACCACGGACCTTCGCCCAGCTCCGCATCCACGAACGCGAGCATCTGCGCCACCCGCTGCAGGACGCGCGCCCGGACCGGGCTTTCGCTCGCCTCCGGGACGCGCGAGAGCACCAGCGCGATCAGCAGGAGCGACATGAGGCTCCCTTCGGCGAAATGCAGCCAGTAGACATAGCGCGCGTAATCCGGCGAATCGGGGGCGAGCGCGAGCCGTCCGCCCCCGTGGCGGTGCACGATGTAGTCGACGATCGCGCCGGACTCCGCGAGCACCTTGTCCCCGTCGCGAATGAGCGGCGCCTTGCCGAGCGCGTGGAGCGCCTTCATCGGCGCGGGCGCCGCGCCCGTGGCCTCGCGCTGGAACACCTCGAGCTCGTAGTCGAGCCCCAGCTCCTCCATGAGCCAGACGATGCGCTCCGAGCGTGACGTCGACAGGTGATGGATCGTGATCATCGGCCCTCAGGCGTGCGAAAAGAGCGGCGCGCCGGCGCCCGGAAGGTCCGCCTCGAGGATTGCGCCCGTCTCGGACTCGGTCAGCACGAGCTGCGCGGTCCCCGGACGGAAGGCGACGTTCGTCACCGTCGAGCCGCCGGGGCTCTTCACGAAATGCGTCACCTCGCCGCGCACGTTGAGGACGAATGCTCCGCCCAGGCTCGCGTGCGCGACCACGAGCCGGTTGTCCACGTCGACCGCGAGGCCGTCCGGGCCGCTCGTGCCGAAGAAGGTGCGGAAGGCGCCGACCTTCGAGACGCTCCCGTCCGCGAGGAGCGGCCCGCGCCACACCTGGTTCGCGCGCGTGACGGCCACGAGGAGCGCCCGGCCATGGGCGTTCAACGCCACGCCGTTGGGGCTGGGGATCCCCGAGAGCACCAGCTCCAGCTGTCCGGTCGCGCGCAGCCGATACACGCGGCCGGTGGGATCGTGCAGCCCCGTCTGCCCCTGGTCCGTGAAATAGCAGTTGCCCTGCGCATCGAAGGTGAGGTCGTTCAGGCCCCGGAAGGACTCGCTGTTCCGGTGGGCGAGGATCGGCCGCGGCTCGCCCGAGCCGGGCTCGAGCCGCAGGAGCCCCTTGCGGTAGTCCGCGATCCAGAGCGAGCCGTCGCGATGGATGGCGATGCCGTTGGGCCAGCCGTCGTACTCGGCGACGAGCGTCCATTCGAGGGCGGGCGAGATCCGGAAGATGCGGCCGAAGGGAATGTCGGTCACGTAGAGGTTGCCCGCGCGGTCGAACGAAGGCCCCTCGAGGAAGCTGTCGATGGGCTCGCCCGGCTTGTTCGCGTCGCCCCATGGGCTCGGGCGCTTCTTCCGGAACGCGTCCGGCAGGCGCGTGAGGACGCGCGCCGGGATCACGTGCGGAGGCGAGAACGAGAGGTTCCACATCGCTATTTCCTCCTTCGCTCGAGCGCGCCCAGGATCTCGTCGTTGTGCTCGCCCGGCTGCGGGAGCGGCAGCCGCAACGGAAGGCGCTCGCCCCCGAACGCGATCGGAAGCGCGGGAATGCGCGTCCGCACGCCCTCCGGAAGCTCGAGCTCGATCATGCCGCCCGCGGCGAGGTGCGGATCGTCGAAGAGGTCCGAGGGCGCCTGGATGCGCGCGAACGGAAGGCCGCCCTCCTCGCAGATCGCCTCCAGCCGCGCGACCGGGAGCTTCCGCAGGAGGCGGGCCACGAGCGGAATCAGCGTCTCGCGCGCGGCGGAGCGCAGGTTGTTCGTGGCGTAGGCGGCGTCCGTGAGCTCGGGCTCGCCCAGCGCGCGCGTGAAGATCTCCCATTGCCGCTCGGTCACCACGCCCACGAAGAGCTGGACGCCGTCCGCCGACTCGAAGACGTCGTAGACGCCCCACGCGCGCCGTCCCGCCGACATCGGCTCCGGCGCCGTCCCCGTCACCGCGTGCTGCATCATGTGCGTGGAGACGAGCCACGCGGCGTTCTCGAAGAGCCCGCTCTGCACGTGCTCGCCGCGGCCCGTCCGGTCGCGGCCGCGGAGCGCCGCGAGGACCGCGATCGCGCCGAACATGCCGCCCATCATGTCGTTCACCGGCGCGCCCGCCCGCAACGGCCGCCCGACGGGGCCCGTCATGTAGGCGAGCCCGCTCATCATCTGCACCACCTCGTCCAGCGCGGTGCGCCTCTCGTAGGGCCCCGGGAGGAAGCCCTTCAACGAGCAGTAGACGAGCCGCGGGTTCAGCTTCGCGAGCGCGGCGTAGCCCAGTCCCTTCGCCTCGAGCGCGCCGGGCCGGAAGTTCTCGAGGAAGACGTCGGCGGTCGCGACGAGGCCCAGGATCGCCCCGCGACCCTCGGGCGAATCGAGGTCGAGCGTCACGCTCTTCTTGTTCCGCCCGAAGGAGGCGAAGAAGCCCGCCCCGGCGCTCCTCAACGCCCGGGTCGGGTCGCCGCGGCCTTCGGGCTCGACCTTGATCACCTCGGCTCCGAGGTCGGCCAGCACCAGCCCGCACGTGGGACCCATCACCATGTGCGAAAGCTCGACGACGCGGATGCCGGCGAGCGGCAGCTCGCGCGCGGGTCGTGGGGTCACGTCCGGGTGATCTCGAGGTTGTCGATGAGGCGAGTATGGCCCAACCAGGCCGCGCCGAGGACGACGAGGTCGCGGTCGCCATCGCCGGGCGCCCGCAGGTGCCGGCGCTCGCGGAGCGCCACGTAGTCGACGCGCCAGCCGTGGGCCTCGAGGTCCGCACGCGCGGCGGCGAGGAGGCGATCGAGGTCCGAGGCGCCCCCCTCGATCGCGTCGCCGAGACCCCGCAGCGACCGGTGGAGGCGGCCGGCCTCCGCGCGCTCCGCCGCCGTGAGGTAGCCGTTCCGCGACGACATCGCGAGGCCGTCCGGCTCGCGGACCGTGTCCACGCCCACGATCTCGATCCCGAAGTTCAGCTGGCGGACGAGCGTGCGGATCACGTGGAGCTGCTGGTAGTCCTTCTTGCCGAACACGGCCGCATCGGGCGCCACGATGTCGAAGAGCTTGGTGACGACGGTCGCCACGCCCTGGAAGTGGCCGGGACGGAAATCGCCGCAGAGCTGCTCCGCGGCGCGCGGCGGGGTGACCATCATCTCCTGCGGCTCGGGGTACATCTCGCGCTCGTCCGGCGCGAAGAGCACGTGGCAGCCCGCGCGCTCGAGCTTCGCCCGGTCCTCCGCGAGGGTGCGGGGATAGCGCTCGAAATCGCCGCCCGGCTCGAACTGCAGGCGGTTCACGAAGATCGAGGCCACCACGCAGCTTCCGTGGCGGTGCGCGGCTTCGACCAGCGCGAGGTGTCCCGCGTGGAGGTTCCCCATCGTCGGAACGAACGCGACGGAGGCCTCGCGCTTCAGCCGCGCGCGCAGCTCCGCGACGGTGTGGATGAGGTCCAAGAGAACGCTAGAAGCAGTGCTCGGGCGCGGGAAAGGACTTGTCCTTCACGGCCTTCACGTACGATTCGATCGCGGACTGGATGGAGGGCGCGCCCTGCATGAAGTTCCGCACGAAGCGGGCCTTCCGCCCCGGATAGATGTCCAGCATGTCGTAGTGGACGAGGACCTGGCCCGAGCAGTCGGGCCCCGCGCCGATCCCGATCGTCGGGACCTTCAACGCCTCGGTCACGCGCTTCGCGACCGGGGCCGGCATCGCCTCCATGAGGACCAGGCCCGCGCCCGCTTCCTCGTGGGCCTTCGCCTCGGCGAGGAGCCGCTCCGCCGCGCCGTCCGTGCGGCCCTGCACGCGATAGCCGCCCAGGGTGTGCACGTGCTGGGGCGTGAGGCCGATGTGCGCGCAGACCGGGATGCCGCGCTCGACCAGGAAGCGCGTGGTCTCGACCATCGGGCCCCCGCCCTCGAGCTTCACCATCTGGGCGCCGGCCGCGAGCATGCGCGAGGCGCCGCGAAACGCCTGGGCGGGGGATTCCTGGAACCCGCTCGCGAACGGCATGTCCGCGATCACGAGCGCGGTGCGGCTTCCCGCCGCCACGCAGCGCACGTGGTACTCCGTCTCTTCGGGCGTCACGGCGAGGGTCGACTCCCGGCCCTGGATCACCATGCCGAGGGAATCCCCGATGAGGAGCATGTCCACCCCGGCCGCCTCCGAGATCGCCGCGAAGCTCGCGTCGTAGCAGGTGAGCATCACGAGCTTCTCGCCGTCCCGGGCGCGCGCCTGGAGCTGGGGGACCGTGACTCTCTTCGCGGCGTTCTGGGCACTCATGGCGGTGGCTTCCGTGGTCGCGCGGCGCGGAGCAAGGCTCCCGGACCGCGAATTCTGCCCACGGCGGGGCGGATTGGCAATATTGTGCACTGCGGCATGGAAACGGGGGCGAGCCGCCTTGCCGGGCGGGTGGCGCGCCGCAGCAAAGGCGCTGTTACGCCCGGTTGAAGAATTCCCGGCCGCCGCGCATCGCGTTCACGCGCTCGAGGAGGAGGTCCAGGTGCTCCGGGACGTCCACGAAATTCAGCCGCTCGCTGTTCACGATGAGGAGGGGGCTGTCGGAATAGTTGTAGAAGTACGAGGTGTAGGCCTCGGAGAGCCGGCGCAGGTAATCGTCGTCGATGCCGCCCTCGATGGGGTTCCCGCGCTTCCTCACGCGCGCGACGAGGGTGCTCACCGAGGCCTGCAGGTAGATCACGAGGTCCGGCACCGGCGCCTGGGGCTTCACGTGCGCGTGGATCTTGTCGTAGAGCTGGTATTCCGCGTCGTCGAGCGTGAGGCGCGCGAAGAGCGGATCCTTCGCGAGCGTGAAATCCGCGACCGTGGGCTTCCCGAAGAGGTCCGGCTGCTTGAGGCTCTCCAGCTGCGCCGCGCGCTGGAAGAGGAAGAAGAGCTGCGTCGGAAGCGCGTACCGGCGCATGTCGCGGTAGAACTGCGGCAGGAACGGGTTCTCGCGCGGATCCTCCAAGAGCGTCGCGGCGTTCATGCGCGCGGCGAGCTTCATCGCGAGGCTGGTCTTTCCCGCGCCGATCGGGCCCTCGACCACGATGTAGCGGTGCTTCACAGCCGTTCCACCCCTTCGAGGCCCACCTTCGCGAGACAGTCGCGCGCCGGTCCCTTCCCCGGGATCTGCGCCTCGGGCCACACGTCGAGGAGGGGCGCCAGCACGAACGCGCGCTCCTGCGCCCGCGGGTGGGGAATGCGCAAGCCCGGCTCGTCGATCGCGGCGCCGCCGTAGAGCACGATGTCCAGGTCGAGCGTGCGGGGGCCGTTCGGGATGCCGCGCGTGCGCCCGTGCCGCGCCTCGATGGCGAGGAGGCCGTCCAGGAGAGCGCGCGCGGAAAGGCGCGTCTCCACCTTCGCGCACGCGTTCACGAAGGGCGGCTGGTCCGCGAATCCGACGGGGGCGGTGCGGTAGAGCGCGGAGCGCGCCGTGACCCGGGTCTCGGGAAGCGCGGCGATCTCCCCGAAGGCGCGCCGCACCTGCGCCTCCGGATCGTCGAGGTTGGAGCCGAGCGCGACCACCGCGGTGACGGGCGGGCTCACTCGTCGATCGGGCCCTGCGAATCCGGCAGGAGCGTCGTCGCGTCCCCCGCGGCCTTCTTCTTCCCGCCGCGGCGGCGCCGGCGCTTCTTCTTCGGCCCCGACTCGTCCGAGACCAGCATGCGCTCGCGCTCGTCCGGGCTCGCATCCTGGAAGCGCTCCCACCACTGGGCCGCCTCCTGCGGGGCGTTGGCCGAGGCCGCGCGCAGGGCGAAGAAATCGTAGGCGGCGCGGAAGCGCGGGTGCTCGAGGAGCCGGTAGGGGCGCTGGCCGCCGCGCTGCAGGAAGCGCGGCTGCATGAGCCAGAGCTCCTTCATCGTCGCGTCGAAGCGGCGCGGGATCGCGAGCGACTCGCGCTGCGCGTCGAGGGCCTCGTGCATCGCGGAGTGGAGCGCCGGGACCATGGTCTGGCCCTTCGCCTCGAACTTCCGGAGGTTCCTCTCGACCTGGCCCCAGAGGAGCGCCGCCAGCAGGAAGGCGGGCGACACGGGCTTGCCCTCCGCGAGCCGCTCGTCCGTCGCGCGCAGCGCGGCGAGCGCGAAGGGGCCGGCCTCC
>Ga0070714_100005074_pt1 | contig 10018 bp, 9 predicted proteins | sample LARL83metaG_FD_65450 | JGI IMG/M metagenome (GOLD analysis project Ga0070714, IMG submission 65450) | Corn, switchgrass and miscanthus rhizosphere microbial communities from Kellogg Biological Station, Michigan, USA - LAR L8-3 metaG | ecosystem: Host-associated > Plants > Roots > Rhizosphere ... | reverse complement strand
CGGTTTCACCGGGGCCGGGGCCATCGAGTTCCGGTGGTGGCGACCAGAGTCCGAGGCCCGGCGACGTGAATCCGGGCTCCGATCCGAACACCGGGACCGACGGGACGCAATCACAGGGAACCGGGAATCAAACACAAGGAACACAACCGAGTTCCGCAACTCCGGGTAGCGGGCAGAATCCTTCCAGCACAACAGGTGCGAGCCTCCCGAATGCCGCCTCCACTACTGTCGCGGGATTCGATCCGAGCGGCGGGCGCAGCGGTGGAACGTCCGGTTCCGGGCTGGGCGGTGGTTCCCACGGATCCGGGCTGGGCAGTGGTTTACACGGTTCCGGACCAGGCGGCCTGTCCGGTTCGGGCGGTGGTACTGCGCGTCCGGGGCTCGGATCCTCTATACCCGGTGGCCCCGTCGCACCACCGGCGGCCGCCTCCCTGGGGGGACTGCGAGCGCCGGGCCAGGCGGGTGCCGCCGGTACGCCGGGTATGTCACCCGGCACGGGCGGCAAGGGCAAATCCGAGGAGGACAAGGACCGCCAGTCCGCGGAGTATCTGCGCGGGCAGCACCTCGAGGAATGGATCGAGGACGGGCGGAGGGTATTGCCGGCTTACGGTGTCATCGGGGATGACTCGCCGCAGCAGCAACCACCCGCAGCCCGCTCGGCGAATCCGCCCGATCGCGGCCGAGCGCCGGGAGAATATCGGTGATCCACTGGCAGTTGACCAGTGCGCAGTATGAGGCGGCACTATTCGCGATGGAGCGCGACCGGCTGCCGTACCCGACCTGGAATGCGTTGCGTGCCATCGATGAAGCGGATCTGATTCGCCGGCGCCGCGAAGCCATCGACAGCTTGCGCCCGCGCGTGGACGACGACTTCGCCCGGCTCATCGGCACCCTCACCGAACCGCAGGTCCGGTTGCATGTCCACGGCCGACTCGGCGCCGACCCCGACAACCCCGAGGTGCAACTGCGCGGCTACGCCGGTTTCGGACCGTCCAGCGCAGCGGTCGCCATCCAGGATCCCGGCCCGGAACCCGGTGCGAGCGGCGATGTCTCGGTCAGCTTGTGCACCCACGTGCAGGCCTTGGCCCTACTCGCACGCATGCTCCCCGAACTTCCGCCGGGCCGCCACGAACTGAGCGGCCTGAAGTCCGATCTCGACCTCGAGCCGGAGTCCCTCGGTTGGCAGCGCAGGCCCACGCTCCGGGAACGCATGAACACATTCCTGGCCCGCCCGCGCAGTGGTTGGGGCGAAGTCCTTTGTTACCCAGGTAGATTCCTCGACAATCGCACCGACGGCGTCCAGGGCTTCGTATGGATGGACTTCCCGGGCGACGGCCGCTACTACGTCCACCAGGACCCAGCCGGCTACACCATCCAACCCATGAACCACGACGGGTTCGTCAACCACGCCCGCGTCCTCGCCCGCCGAGTACGAGAACTCGGGACACGACCCGCACACGCCTGAGAACGGGCGCCGAAATCCACGGTACGACCCACAACAGCTGACCCGCCCTCACGCCGAGACGGGGTCGAACAGTCCGTCGCGGCGTCGTTCACCCCACTGTTCGAGCGGGCGCAGGGCGGCGGCCAATTCGACGCCGGCGGGAGTGAGCGAATATTCCACTCGCGGCGGGATTTCGGGAAACACCTCGCGGCGGACCACGCCGTGGGATTCCAGATGGCGGAGATTCTCGGTGAGCACCTTCTCGCTCACCCCGGGCAGCAGGGCGCGGATGCGGCCGAAGCGCTGCGGGCCCTCGCCCAGCACCCATATCAGGTGGAGTTTCCACTTGCCGCCGACCACGTCGATGGCCACCGACATCCCGCATACCGAGTGTTGTGTGTCACAGTCGTCCGCCATCTCGCCCTCCTGAGCTTTTTCCGAACCTCGAGGTAAGCAACCGCACGTCGACGTGCGTTATTGCCCCGCACCCGGATCCCGATGACGATCGAATCCGGCGCCGATCGGAAGAACTTCGCAACAGCTTCGAAACAGCAAGGAGTACACCATGTCCGAACGTTCCTCCGTCACGGTGATCGGGCTGGGCCCGATGGGCCGGGCGATCGTGCGCGCACTGCTGGGCGCGGGCACCGAGGTGACGGTCTGGAATCGCAGCGCCGACAAGGCCGAGGCGATGGCGGAACTGGGCGCCCGGCGCGCCGAGTCGGTGGCCGACGCACTGGACCGCAACGAGGTGATCGTGGTGAGCCTGACCCACTACGCCGCCATGTACGACGTCCTGGGCCGGGCTCCGGAACGGTTGCGGGACAAGGTGATCGTGAACCTGTCCTCCGATTCCCCGGAGCGCACCCGCGCGGGCGCCGAATGGGTACGCTCACACGGGGCGCGGTTCCTGTCCGGCGGGTTCATGTCGGCCGGCGACAACATCACCCATCCGGCGTCCTACATCTTCTACAGCGGTCCGCGCGAGGTCTTCGACGCACATGTCGATCTGCTGCGCCCGCTCAGCGCCCCGGAGTACCTCGGCGCCGACGACGGGCTGGCGCAGCTGTTCTACCAGGCCCTGCTCACGCTGTTCCATCCCTGGCTGATCGGCTACAACCAGGCCCTGGCCGTGATCGAGCGCGCCGGCCACGACGTCGGCCGCTTCCTGCCATTCGCACAGCGTTCGGCCGAGGCGTTCCCCTTCTTCATGGCCGAATACGCCGCCGCCGCGAAGTCCGGCGGCTGGGGTGACGAGGCCGCCGCCCGCCGCATGATGGTGGCGGGTGCGACCCACGTCGTCGAGACCAGCGAGGAGGTGGGGGTGGACGCCACGCTCTCGCACACCGTGCGCGAGCTGTGGGAGAAGGTGGCCGGCGCCGGAGTGCCGATGTACCGGCTACTGCGCGACGGGGTCTGAGCGAACGCTCAACGGGTGCAGAGGAATTCGATCGCCGCCGCGTATCCCCGGATCCCCATTCCGGCGATCACCGCGGTGGCGATCGGCGAGATGTAGGAGTGGTGCCGGAATTCCTCGCGCGCGTGCACATTCGAGATGTGCACCTCCACGATCGGCACCTCGGGAATCACGAGGGCGTCGCGCAGGGCCACCGAGGTGTGGGTCAGGCCGCCGGGATTGATCACGATCCCGGCTTCCACCCCGCGGGCCGCATGAATCCGATCGATCAGCGCCCCTTCGGAATTGGACTGATAGGCGGTGATCTCGCGATCGAAGCGGGCGGCGGTCGCCCGGCACAGCTCGACCACGTCGTCGAGGGTGTCCGAGCCGTAGACCTCGGGCTGGCGGGTGCCGAGCATATTCAGATTCGGGCCGTTGAGCACGAGAATCGGTGCCATGACCGGTACCCTAGCCCGGTCACAGGCCGCGCGGCCCCTCGGCTCGCAGGTCGTCCACCTTGCGCATCGCCGTCCGTAGTTCCGCCAACCACTCCTCGGCGTGCTTACCGGCCAATTTCACCGTCCACGCGAGTGCGTCGGCCCGGGAGCGGGCGACCCCGGCGTCGACGAGCGTGTCGAGCACCTTGCGTTCGGGCTGGCGCAGCCGCGTCATCACCGGAACCGAGAGATGGGTGAACAGGGTGCGTTCCCCGTTGACCGAGACGCCCCACGCCACATTGCGGCCGTAGCGTGCCTGGGCCTCCTGGGCGATCTGCATGCGGGCCGGTCGCGTCGACTCGCGGAAGCGCGCGATCAGTCCGTCCACCGTCGCGGCTGACGGTTCGGAGCCGGCTGCGTCGTCGTCGCCGGATTCGGGGGCCGGCAGCGCCAGTTCGCCGATCACCACGATCTCGTCGCGGTCGATCTCGATGGTCGCCGGTCCGCTGAACCACTCGCTCGGCAATCTTCCGGCGAACCAGTCCGGAGCGTCGGCGGGGTCGGGGAGATCCGCCTGTTGCCAGCCGCCCGGCCGGCCGAATCCCCGTCCGTGTCCGTGTCTCATGATGTTTCCTCACTGCGGGAGTTTCGCTGTAACTGTGATTACAAGATTACGCCGCAAGAGGGCTCGTCGGGTTTCGCTGTCGGAGGAAACGGGAAAGGTCCGAACACGTCCGCGGATTTCGCCGACCGGCTGCAACGGATGTCGGGGATCGGGCACTATTGTGGTCGCTGAGCATGGAAGATGCGGTCGGTGCCTAGGTGGGACCGCGGGCAACTCCTTCGGGTACCGTTGGTCTTGTTGCTGGAGTGACAAGAGTGAAGAGTGGGCGACATGGATGTGTGGGGATCCCGCCGCTTTCGCGTTCGGGGCGCAGTGGCACTGGCCGCAATTGCTGCCGTAGCGATCGTGATGGGGTCGTGCGATTTTCACAGCACGCCGAGCGGACCCGAAGGGGTCGTCGAGCATTTCACCCAGCTAATGGATGATCGCGATGCCGCCGGCGCCGCCGCACTGACCTCGTACCCCTCCGGTGCCGAGAGCACCCTGAAGTCCATGTTCGACGGACTCCAGCCCGGTAAGCCCGATTACAAGCTGGTTCAGTTCATCAGCCTCGACGGCGATTCGGCGATGTTCAACCTCAAAGCCGCCTGGAATTTCGGCCCGGGTAAGGACTGGAGTTACGACCTGCAGGGCAATATCCGCAAGCTGGCTATCGGCTGGCGGATTTCCTGGGACCCGACCATCGTCATGCCGCAACTGGACTCCAAGCGTTCGGTGAAACTGGTCCGCACCGAGGCGACACCGGCGCCGAAGGTCAACGACAACGACGGCCAGCCGCTGCTGACCCAGCAGACGATCAACGTCATCAAGGTGGACCCCACCAAGACGGGCGATCCGGTCGGCACCACCAACGCCCTGGCCGATGCCATCGCGCCGGTCGCGCCGCTGATCACCGGTGCCTCGCTGATGCAGCAGCTGGCGGGCTCACAGGGTAAGCCGGTCACCGCCGTGAGCCTGCGCGAGGACGATTTCGCGATTCTCGAGCCGCGGATGGCCGCGATTCCGGGCGTGGTGATGGAGAAGCAGCCGAGGCTGATCGTCGCCGACCGGCGGGTGGGGTCGCCGATGACCGAGGCGCTGCAGAAGGTGTGGCAGGAGAACCGGGATCAGCACGCCGGCTGGGGTGTGCAGCTGTTCGAACCCGACGGCAAGATGGTCACCCAGCTCGCCGGATATCAGGGACCGCCCGGACCGGACATCGCCTCCACGATGGACCAGAAGCTGCAGCGCGCGGCCGAGGACGCCGTGGTGAGTGTGGGTACGGCCGCATCGATCGTGGCGATTCAGCCCTCCACCGGAGCGGTGGTCGCGGCCGCCCAGAACAACTACGCCAGTGCTCAGGGCGCGCCCGCCTTCACCGCGACCTATCCGGTCGGCGGTGCGATGGACCTGTTCAAGGCGGTCGCCTCGATCCAGAAGAAGAAGGCGCCGCAGGACGTTTCGGTGCAGGACGCGGCCGAGGCGGCGGCCATGCTGGGCGTCGGTATCGGATTCAAGGTTCCCGGGCTGGACGAGACCACGGGCCGGCTGCCGATCGGTGGTCGCGGCGTCGAGCAGGTCAAACAGGGCGCCAACGATCCGATTCTGGCGAGCCCGTTCGGAATGGCCATCGCCGCCGCCACGATCGCGCGCGGATCGGTGGCGCCGCCGATGATCGAGATCGGCCGGCCCGGTACCACCGAGGCCAAGCTGGAACCGTTGCCGGGTGATGTGGTCGACAAACTGCGCGGCATGCTGCGCGACGCGACCGCCAGTCCGCAGGAGGTGACGGTCGCCCGCTACGCGGGGGTCACGGCCTTCACGGCGAACGCCGGTTCGGACGGGTGGCTGATCGCCAACGCCGGTGACCTGGCCTTCGCCATTCACATCGACGATGTCGACAGCGGCGACGCCACCTCCCGGATGGCCGCGCGCATGCTGCAGTCGCTGGCCACGCCGGACGACAAGAAGTAGCCGTCGAGGAGCGGTCCGCGCGGGTCAGTTCACGGATGCGCCGGTGACGCGAATGCGCCGGGCGGCGAGGGCCCACACCGCGCGCCAGCCCAGCAGGAAGACCGCGAGGACCGTCGCCGCGACGATGACGAAGCTGACCGCGGTGCCCTGACCGCTGATCACGCGCAGCACCATGCCGCCGATCAGCGTCGACAACCACACCGCCACGCCGGTCGGCCACACCGCCGATCCGTCGAAACGCGCGAGCGCGGCGGACAGGCGTCCGCGGCCGGCAATCGTCAGGGCAATCACCCAGCCGATCAGCAGACCGGTGCCGAACGGCCAGACCGTGCGCAGCAGACCCGCCGCCACCGCCTCGTCATGGCTGCGCCGGCCGATCGCGCAGAACACGATCACCAGCACGACATCGATCAGCAGCGGCAGCCATTTCCTCACGGTCGCCAGGGTAGTGACAGCGGTGCGGCAGCCGGAGTCCGGGACCGCTCAGGCCTGCGGCTCGCCGTCGGGTCGCTTGTCGCCGCCGTCGGCGCGGCGGGGTTCGGCGAGCAGGGCCGAGCGCTGCTCGAATTCCTCCTCGAACTGCGCATCGCCGAGCTGCGGATTGCGGAAGCGGAAGGCGAAGACGATCCAGCCGATGATCGCGACGAGAATGAAACTCACCATGCGGTAGACGAAGGCGGCGGCCACCGCCTGTGCGGCCGGCAGTCCCGCGGCGGCGGTGAGGCTGTAGATGAGGGTGGCGTCGACGTAGACGATGCCACCGGGCGCGAACGGAATCGTGCCGACCGCCTTGCCGACGCTGAACGCGATCAGCAGGCCCGCCCAGCGGGGATCGGCGCCGACCGCGTAGCAGGCCGCGCCGAGGCAGGCCACATCGCCGAGACGATGCACGACCGCCCAGAACGCGACCCACGCGACGTCGCGCCGGTTCAGGTCCACCGATTCCAGCTGGCGCAGCACATCGTCGACGTGCGTCAGACCGGAATCGGCCGGATGGCGCCGGATCCGGTTGACCAGCCGCACCCCGCGGCGCACCAGCGCCCGCAGCGCACCGGGATTACCGGAGACGTATTTGCCCGCCCACACCAGCAGGGCCACCGTGCCCAGCATGAGGGCCAGCTTCCACGGGCCGATGCGATTGCCGACCAGCAGCGCGCCGCCGACACCGAGCAGCAGCATTCCGCTCGTCGCGACCACGCCCGACATCAGCAGCTGCCAGGACGCGACGATCGCGCTCGCACCCCAGCGGCGGGTCTGGCGATAGGTGAAGGCGGTGGAGAACACCTGGCCGGCGGGCAGCGACACCGACATCGCGGTGGCTCCGTAGACGACCGAGACCGAGGCGCGTTGCGAGACGTCGACCCCGCCGGCGCGCAACAGGCGCTTCTGTATGCGGCCGAATCCGCTCATCGACAACGCCTGCATCCAGATGCACAGCGCGACCCAGCCCCAGTGGATCTCCGTGAGGTTGCGCCAGGAATCGTGCAGGCGCGGCCACAGGTATACGCCCTCGGCGATCAGCAACGCCGACAGGGCAACGCCGAGGACCCATTTCAACCAGCGGAACCTGCGCCGCGCGGGCCGCGCCGGTTCGCCGCCGGGTTCAGCGTGGGCCGTCACGACGCCCAGCCTAGTGTGGTCGGGCCCGAAGGCGGCAGCGGACGCGTGGTCCCGGGTCAACCGGCCGTGACGGCGCGGGCCGTGGCGCTCGATATCGTCGCGCCGATCAAGGGAGCCGGTCAGCCCAGGGCCTTCGGCCACGCGAGCCTGGTCTTGCGGCGGCGACCGCGCAACTGCACCTCGTCGCCGGAGATCCACTGCTTCTGTTCGTCGTCGTCGGCGAAGTACAGGGCGCTGCCCGAGGCCAGGACGCGACCCGGATGTTCCTTCGCCAATTCGGTGAGCCGCGAGGCCTCGTTCACCGGATCGCCGATCACCGTGTACTCGAAGCGATTCGCGGCGCCGATGTTGCCGGCGACGGCGAGGCCGGCCGAGACTCCGATGCCGATATCCAGGCCCTGCACCTCACGCAGCGCCTCGCGCAGATCGCGGGCCGCGGCCAACGCGGCGGTCGGCGCGTCCGGACGGTCCAGGGGCGCACCGAAGATCGCCAGCGCGGCGTCGCCGACGAACTTGTTGATCAGGCCGTTGTGCCGGTCGACCACGTCGACCACCACCCGGAAGAATTCGTTGAGCAGGCTGACCACCTCGGTGGGCGGCTGCTCAGCGGCGGTGGCGGTCGAGCCGACCATATCGACGAACAGCACGGCCACGAACCGGGTTTCACCACCCAGTTCGGTGCCGTACTCCAGCGCTCGGCGGGCCACTTCCTCGCCGACGTGCTGGCCGAACAGTTCCTGCAGTTCGCGGCGCTGCGCGGCCTCTTCCATCATGCGGTTGAAACCGACCTGCAGCAGGCCGATCTCACTGCCGTCGAAGACCTCGACCTGCACATCGCGCGCACCCGCCTGCACCCGGTTGATCGCCCGGGAGAGCTGACGCACCGGGTCGGAGATGCTCGCCCCGGTGAGCATCGACAGCGCCAGCGCCTGCATGATCACCACGCCACACAGCAGCAGGATCGAGATGGCCAGCGACTGCGCCGAGAAATGCACCTGCGAGGTGATCTGGGTGACGCACAGCAGCACGATCGCGATGGTCGGCGCGAACGTGCCCATACCCCACGTCATCGCCATGCGGGTGCCGACACCGGGGGTGAGGGTGTGATCGAAGGTGCCGGTGGTCAGCGCGTGCGCGGCGACCGGCCGCAGAATCCGCTCACCCAGCATGTAGGTGAAGCCGAACACGATGGTGGCGGCCATACATTCGGTGACGATCACCGCACCCGCGAGCTCGGGCGTTTCCACGATGATCCGCGCGGCCAGCACCGCACCGCCCACCAACCACAACAGCAGGTGCAGGATGGACTGCCGCAGCGGCGCGTGCAGGGCCGCCATCTGTTCCTGGCGACTGGGCGGCCCGCCGCGCATCTGCCAGCGCATCACCGGGCGCAGCATCAACGCCGAGGCGGTGACGCTCAGGAAGCCGCCGATCGCGAAGACCAGCGCCGGAAGCAGCAGACCGGCGCGCCGTAATCCGTTCGGCGTGCCCTCGGGCGCGGGCAGCCCGTACTGGATGAACGCGTAGACCAGGACCGCACCGAAGGCATTGGCCGCCAGCATGGATGCGAGGTACAGCGGCCAGCGCGTTCGCATGGTCTGTTTGACCGCTTCCAGAGGCGCTGACACGTTGACCAATCTAGCGGGGCGCGGCGTGGGTCACCGGATTCGGGCGGAGCGGACACGTGCCGGTTGCGTCCCCGGCCGATAGGCTCGCGGCGTGAGTGGGGACAGCAAGACCTCCGGGAATCCGGCCGAGCCTGCCCCGGCGGGCGTCGCATCGGCGGCTACGGGCCGTACCGCATCCGGTCGCGGGCGCACCGCCGCCGACTCGGTGCATCCACTGGTGCGCCAGGGCGCCGAATGGTGCTGGCGACTGTTGATCATCCTGGTGGCGGTGCTGGCGGTCGCCTATCTGGCGCACAAGCTGACCACGGTCGTCATCCCGGTCGCGATCGCCCTGCTCGCGGCGGCGCTGCTCTCGCCGCTGGTGGATCTGCTGCAACGCCTCGGAATGCCGCGCGGCATAGGCGTATTCGTGGCCCTGGTCGGATCGCTGGGCTTGCTGGCGGGGATCTTCACCTTCGTCATCGAGCAGTTCATCACCGGTGTGCCGCAGCTGACCGACGAATTCAAGACCAGCATCCACACCGTGCAGGACTGGCTGATCAACGGGCCGATGCATCTGAGCAACGATCAGATCCGCAACGGCGGCAATACGATCATCAAAACGCTGGAGGCCAATCAGGATTCGCTGACCAGCGGCGCCCTGACCACCGCCGCCGCGATCGGCGAATTCCTCACCGGCGCCTTCCTGACGTTGTTCATCCTGATCTTCTTCCTCTACGGCGGCGACCAGATCTGGAATTTCGTGACCCGGATCGTGCCCACCCCGCAACGCGAACGGGTGCGCACGGCCGGGCGGCTCGGCTTCGGCACGCTGATCGGATTCGTGCGCGCCACCGTCGTGGTGGCGGCCGTCGACGCCATCGGCATCGGCGCCGGGCTGGCGATTCTGAGTGTGCCGCTGGCCCTTCCGCT
>Ga0070714_100005072_pt1 | contig 10020 bp, 9 predicted proteins | sample LARL83metaG_FD_65450 | JGI IMG/M metagenome (GOLD analysis project Ga0070714, IMG submission 65450) | Corn, switchgrass and miscanthus rhizosphere microbial communities from Kellogg Biological Station, Michigan, USA - LAR L8-3 metaG | ecosystem: Host-associated > Plants > Roots > Rhizosphere ... | reverse complement strand
ACGTATTCGGACGCCGTGATCACGGCCTCGTCGAAGCGATGCTGCGTTTCCCGCTCGATGCGCTCCCGCAGCGCGATGATCGTATCGTCGGTGGCGAGCGACGCCGTTAGGCGGTCGATGTCGGCCAGCGAACGGTCGACGGCGCGCTGCGTCGCCGCGGTGAAGGCGGCTTCATTCGTGCCGACGACCTGCTGCTGTATCGCGAGCTCTTCACGATCCCGCTCGTTCGTGCCCCAGCTCCAGGGCGCCCACTGGACCTGCACGCCACCCAACCAGTACGGATTCCAATTCGTGGCGAGCAGATTGAGACCAGGCCTGCCATACCCGAGCTCCGCGAAGGCGGAAACGCGCGGCTTGGATTGGGCGGCGACCAGTTGCTCCTGCGAGGCCAGCTGCTCCCGTGTGCGTGCAAACTCCGCGTATTCCGGACGAGCGTGGGGCAGCGCCGCGCGTGATGTCGCCACGACGGGCCCGAGGTCGGGAAGCGCCAGCGTGTCCGTCGGCGAGATTGCGCGGCCGGTGAGTGACGCGAGGACCGCGAGCGACGAAGCGCGTGTCGCGACGAGATCGGCCTGATCCTGACGACGACGCAGCAGCTCCGCCTCGATTGTCGCGGCTTCGCTGGGGAGTGCCGTGCCCTCGCGCACGCGCGCTCGAGCCACGCGCAGCTCCGCCTCCAAGTCCGAGATGGCCGCGGTGAGCTCACTCGCCCGCGCCTGCGAGAGCGCGGCGGAGAAGAACGCTTCGTCCACTTCATCGCGCAGCGAATAGAGCGTCGTCCGAACGTGCGCTTCCGTTGCGGCGAGGCTCGCCCGCTCGACGTTGGCGCGCGGACCCAGAGTCGGGTCGATCAGTCGCTGCTGCGCGTAGAGCTGCCCATCGTACCGGTCCTTCGGAGGGACCGGGAGAGATACGTTCGGTACGTTGATCGGAATGAACGTGACCGCCGACTGATACTGCGCGTATCCATTCACGTTGAGCGACGGCAGGCGGTCGGCGGCAATGCTCCGCAACCGCAGCGCGCTCGCCTGTCGCTCGAGCGCGACCTGCTGCGTGCGCGGGTCCACCCGCCGAGCCGATTCCTGAAGATCGGCGAGGTGCACCGTGTCGCGCCGACCGGCGGACTGCGCGACAGCGCCCACGAAGGGCAGCATGACGAGAACGACAGCACGCGCGATCATGGGCGGAGCGCCTGGAGGAAGAAGGTCGGCAGCTCGCGCTTGCGGCGGGCGATGAAGCGAGTGAAGCCGTCGTCATCGAGACGGAGAATCGCCTGCACCATCGGACGCGCCGCGAATGGAAAGATGCAGAGCGAGAGCAGATTGAGCAGGAATTGCTCGGTCGCGATCGGGCGCATGCGTCCATCGTGCACCCGCTCGCGGATCTGCTCGGTCAGCGTCCCGAGCACCCGCGGCGCGAGGTCGTCGATAGACATCCCGGTGAGCGCGGCAACGAATTGCCTGGCGCGCTCCGGCTGATGCGTGAGCTCGGCGATGATGTAGCCGGGGAGGTACGGATGGGCGACGAGGACGTCGAGCTCGATCTCGACGACGCGCGCGACTTTGGTCTCGAGGTCATCGTCGGAGCCGAGCGTCGCGATCACCGGGGGCAGGAGCCGCGACGCGGCACGACGAAAGACAGCGGCAGCGAGTCGTTCCTTCGTGCGAAAGTAGTAGTGGAGGAGCGCCTTGTTGACGCCCGCCTCGTCGGCGATCTCCTGGGTGCGCGCGCCCGCGGATCCACGGCGAAGAAAGACGCGGTGCGCGGCGTCGAGGATGCGCTCTTCGGCGCTCGGGCTCGGCGCTTCCTTCGTTCGGCGCGCCGGGGCGCGTCGGCGGCCGCGCGGTGATGATTTAACCATTGGGTTTGACCGTTTGGTTAATTGAGGATACGATGGAAGGGCGCCCGGCGCAAGAGAACAAAGAGTGGTTGGTGGTTGGTGGCTGGTGGTTGGTAGAAAAAGGAAAGGCGGCGCTTCGCGCCGCCAATCCGAATTCACCAGTCACCAGTCACCAACCACCAACCACCATTACGGCATTCCCTGCTCCTCATACAAAGCCGGAAACTTCTCCTTCAGCGCCGCGACTTTCGGCAGGTCGTACGTGTAGATGTACGGACTGTCCTGGTGCAACATCGCGTAGTGCTGATGGTAGGCCTCGGCGGGATAGAAGGCGCGCAGCCGCGCGACCTCGGTGACGATCGGCCGCGAGAAGGTTTTGGCCCCGGCGAGCTGCTGGATGTACGCCGCCGTCACCTTCTGCTGCTCGTCCGTGACGTAGAAGACCGCCGAGCGATACTGCGTGCCGACGTCGGGACCCTGGCGGTTCTTCTGCGTCGGGTCATGAGCGACCGAGAAGAAGATCTCGAGCAGCTTGCCTAACGACACGGTCGACGGATCGAAGACCACCTGCACCGACTCGGCATGCCCCGTCTCCCCCGACGACACTTCCTCGTACGAAGGATTCGGCATCGTGCCACCCGCGTACCCGGAGACCGCGCTCTTTACGCCGCGCACGTGCTCGAACACGGCCTGCACTCCCCAGAAGCATCCGCCCGCGAACACGATCGTCTCGTCGCGCGCGACCGTCGGAGTCTCATCCATGGTGGCGGCCGGAACCGCCGTGACGCGCTCCGGCGCGCCGCGCCCGCGCGTACTCAGCAGCGCCGCCCCCGACAGGACCACCGCAACCGCCACTCCAGCCCGCGTCATCGTCGCCAGCATATCTCCCTCCCGTCCATCATCTTACTGTCTAACTGCTGGATTCAGGGCGTAGTTCCCGGTCCGCTCAGGCCGTTGACGGCTCTCCTGATTGACCCTCAGACCGGTCTGAGTGGGCAACGGTCTGAGCGAGCAATCGAAATGGCCGTCATTTCGCCGCGCCGAGATCCCGATACCAGGCCGTGAAGGCGCGCTCGTAGAACGCCTTGCTGAAGAGCGTCCATGTACCTAACGACTCCGGCAACGCGAACGACGCCGCGGCCTCGGCGGCGGGTGTTCCCTTCGCGTAGCCAGCGCGGGCAGAACGCTCCACTTCGTCGAGCATCGACACGTAACGATCGTACTCGGCCTGCTTGCCCAACGCGCCATGGCCGGGCACGTAGATCGTGTCGCCGCCGGTGCGACGGAGCGCCCGCACCGACTGCGCGAGCTGCGTCGGAATCGCGTCGACGTAATTCGGGAACATCGCGTTCCAGAAGAGGTCTCCGCCGAAGACAATGCTCGGGTCGTCGAGCTCGAGGGAGACGTCGCTCTCGGTGTGGCCGAGACGCGGCACGACGCGCACGGCGCGGCCACCGAGGTCGATCGTAGACGGACCATCCGGGCGAATCGCGATCGCGTCCTGAAGCGCCGCAACGCGCGATGGGTCGGCGGGCTGATTGCGCTGGACGACGAGCTCGCGCGTGCGCGTCGTGGCACGCAGCTCCGGATGATCGGAGGCGGTGAGGTAGCCGGCGATGCCGTTGGCGTGGTCAGCGTGGTAATGCGTGAGTGCGACGTGGGTCGGCCAGCGGCCGGTGAGCTCTCGCGCCTTGCCGGCGAGCCACTGCGCGCCTTGCGGCTGATTGAACCCCTCGATCGCCAGCACGGCGTTGCGGCCGACGATCAAGCCGCCGTTGGAGATGGTGGTTCGATCGCCCGAGAGCGGATTCGAGATGAGCGCCCACACGCCATCGGCGACGCGCTCGAGGCTTCCGAAGGGCTCGCTCGCGACGACGCTGCCTAACGACGAACGTGTCCAGCTCCGTCGCAGCTCCGGCGGCATGATGGAGGCAGCCAGCGCAAGATGCGCGGCGCAGCTACCGAGAAAGTCGCGGCGATTGAGCACAAGTCCTCTTGCCATGGGCGATGGGCGGTGGACGCTGGGCGGTGGTCCGTGATCACCGTTCACCGTTCACGCACCACCTAATGCATCAACCCATACATTACGTAATTCACGCCAAGCTTGTAGCCCTGATTCGACTCCTCGACCGGCACGAAGCCTGTCGCCGAGAACTCCCAGTAGTTCGAAACGTCCGTGTTGAAGTTGATCATCACCATCAACCGCTTCGTCGGATCGTTGTTCTCGAAGATGCCGCGGAAGATCGGTCGGCCGCGGTCGTAGTACTGAGGGAGGTCGTCGAAGGTGTCGATGTCGAAAAAGGAGTGAAAGATGGGGTGGGTGGGCGAGAGGTCCACGACCTGCGCTTCGGGAAGGATGCGCGCCATCTGCATGCTGAAGTTCGCCCAGCCGGCGCTCCGGAAGTCGTCGCGGAAGTCGTCGAAGATGATGAAGCCGCCCTTGAGCAAATACTTACGAAGCGCCGCCGCTTCCTTGTCCTGCATCGTCCAGAAACCAGCTTCCGTCATGTACGCGACCGGATATTTCATCAGCTCCGGGTCGTCGAGCGCGAGCGCGTTACTCTCTTCGATGTGCGGACGGAGTATCGTCACCTCGCGCATGATCTTCATCAGGTTTTCTTCGGCCAGATTGTAGCCGTGCGCCCAGGCAGGCAGCCCGCGGTAGTAGTAGCCGCCGGGACCGGTAGTGTAGACCAGCCTCGCGAAGGTGAATCGTCCGTCGTACTTGATGTTGTGCCGCTCCGGGTCGATCCGCGCGCGACTTCCGGCAGCGGTCAGGCGAGGAGGCAGGGCGCTTGGCGCCGTGAGGCCAAGCAGCAGCATGGCGGACGCGGCGTGCACGGCATGCGCGCGCAGCAGCGGAACGATGGCGCGACCGAGAGGTACCATAGATGTCTCGCTCGAGAGTGCGGCCACTCTAAAGCTGCCTGCCGCTCACGAGCAGGGCCGTCAAGAAATGACAAAGAAGGTCACGCGCCGCTTCACGCCGGCTCGTCACCGCGTGAAGTATGCAGTACAGCCTGCATTTGGAGATTCGGTCATGTTCGAGCTGGGCCCGGAAAAGCTGTTGATGTTGCTGCTGATTTGTCTTGTCATCTTTGGGGGCAAGCGCATTCCCGAGATTGGCGGCTCGATCGGCAAAGGCATTCGTGAGTTCAAGCGCGGTATCAGCGAGATCGGCGAAGAGGCGAAGGCGCCCCCGCCGGCTCCGGTCTCCACGACGAGCGTGGCGGCCAACGACGACCTGGCCGACATTCGCCCCGAACCGAAGCGCCTCACGTAGTGACCTGCCCGGGGATTCGGCCGTCGTCCTGAGACATCAATCTCGCTGACGATGGACGCTGGCTCCCTCAATTGCCCGGACTGCGGCGCCGCGATTCCCGCGAACTCCACGGAGTGCGCGTTCTGTCACGCGCGCCTCGCGACTGTCGGCTGCCCGAAGTGCTACGGTCTCGTCTTCGTCGGCAGCAAGCACTGCCCGCACTGCGGCGCCGACGTCTCACAACCGGCGAGTCGGGACGCGAACTCCCTCCCCTGTCCTCGGAAATGCGGCGTGATGCGCCCTGTCCGCTTCGGCGGCGCGGACATGTACCTCTGCGATACCTGTAACGGCCTCTGGGTCGATCCCGAGACGCTGCAGCATCTCGTTCAGGCTCGGCTCAAGCCCGCGCCCCTCGTCGGTACCGGGATCGCAGCGCCGCCGCCGCCGCGCGTTCATCTGGAAAACGTGCAGTACGCGCCCTGCCCGATCTGTAAGAGCCTGATGAATCGGGTGAACTTCGCGCACGCATCGGGCGTGATCGTGGACGTGTGTACGAATCACGGCACATGGTTCGACGCCGACGAGCTGCGTCGCGTGCTGGAGTTCATCACCGCGGGCGGCCTCGAGACAGCGCGAGCCCGCGAGCTGCGTCAGACGCCGACGTCGACGTCCGTATCGCCTGCCACCGCCGACGATTCCTGGACGATCATGAAGCCGCTCCTGCAGAATGGCGACGCTTCGTCACGCCTGATCATCAATACGCTGGTTTCGTTTAGTGGGAGAAGGAAATCGTAATCGGTGGCTGGTGGCTGGTGACTAGTGACTGGTGAATTCGGAGTGCCGGCGCGAAGCGCCGGCCTCGTTGTTTACCAGCCACCAACCACCAGCCACCAACCACCAGCCCCACCCAACGGTCCAATCTCTGCGTTCAGTCAGCCCCATGCGTGCGCTGACGGTGCGACCCAGGACCCCGAACTCATTGCAGCTCGAAGAGGTGCCGGAGCCTGATCCGCGCTCCGGGCGCATTCTCGTGCGTGCCATCGCGCTGGGGATCTGCGGCACCGACCGCGAGATCGTCGCTGGACAATACGGTACGCCGCCGCATGGCGAGCAGCGACTCATCCTCGGCCACGAATCGCTCGGTCGCGTCGAAGATGCGCCGCCGGACTGCGGCTTCAACAGGGGTGACCTCGTCGTCGGCATCGTGCGGCAGCCAGATCCCGTGCCCTGTCCGAACTGTGCGGCGGGCGAGTGGGATATGTGTCGCAATGGACGCTACACGGAGCACGGGATCAAGGAGCGCAACGGCTTCGGCGCGGAATGGTGGCGCATCGATCCGGCATACGCGGTGAAGGTCGACCGAAGCCTCGGCCGGCTTGGTGTGCTGCTCGAGCCGGCGAGCGTCGTCGCCAAGGCGTGGGAGCACACGGAGCGCATCGGACGACGCGGCATCTGGCAACCGCGCTGCGTTCTCGTCACGGGTGCCGGTCCGATTGGCTTGTTGGCGGCGCTGTTCGCGGCGCAGCGCGGATTCGAGCTCCACGTCGTCGACCGCGCGACATCGGGACTCAAGCCGGCGCTCGTGCAGGCGATCGGTGGATCGTACCACAGCGAGCCGCTCGCCAAGCTGGGCCTCGATCCGGACATCGTCCTCGAGTGCACCGGCGCGCCGGACGTCGTCATCGAGGTGATGGGGCGCAGCGCGCCTAACGGGATCGTCTGCCTGGCCGGCGTGTCGGCGTCGGGAGTGCAGACGATGGTCGACGCCGGCGCGCTCAATCGTACGATCGTGCTCGAGAACGAAGTCGTCTTCGGCTCCGTGAACGCCAACCGGCGGCATTACGAGGCGGCGCTGGTCGCCCTCAAGCGCGCCGATCGCGGTTGGCTCGAGAAGCTGGTGACGCGGCGCGTGCCCCTCGCCCGGTGGCAGGAAGCACTCGAGCGGCGACCCAACGACGTGAAGACCGTGCTCGAATTTCAGGACGTTGCCTGACGATGCCCAACCGGATCGAGGACTACGCGCTCATTGGTGACTGCGAGACGGCGGCACTCGTCTCGCGCACCGGATCGATCGACTGGCTCTGCTGGCCGCGCTTCGACTCGAGCGCGTGCTTCGCGGCGCTGCTCGGCGATCGCAACCACGGACGGTGGCTGATCGCGCCCAAGCATCCGCAGCCGACCATCCGGCGACGCTATCGTGAGCATACGCTCATTCTGGAGACCGACTTCGAGACCCCCGAGGGCGCGGTCACCCTGATCGACTTCATGCCCCTGCGGGGCCACGCGTCGGACCTGGCGCGGATTGTCATCGGGCGCCGCGGCCGCGTCGAGATGCACACGGAGCTGATCCTTCGCTTCTATTACGGCGCGTTCGTCCCATGGGTCACGCGTCTGGACAACGGCGCACTGCGCGCCGTGGCGGGACCGGACATGGTGTTGATCAACACCCCCGTCGAGCTGCAGGGCAAGGACCTGACGACCGTCGGCGAGTTCGTCGTCAAGGAAGGCGACTTCGTGCCCTTCGTGATGACTTTCATGCCCTCGCATCTGCCGCCGCGCTCCCCGGTGAATCCGCGTAAGGCACTCGACGACACCGAGCGCTTCTGGCGCGAGTGGTCGGGACGGAACAAGTATCGCGGCGACTGGGAAGAGGCTGTCGATCGGTCGCTCATCACCCTCAAGGCGCTGACGTACCGCCCGACGGGCGGGATCGTCGCCGCCCCGACCACATCGCTGCCGGAACAGATTGGCGGCCAGCGCAATTGGGATTACCGCTACTGCTGGTTGCGCGACGCGACGTTTACCCTGCTCGCCCTCATGGACGCCGGCTATTTCGAGGAGGCGAGCGCGTGGCGTGACTGGCTCCTCCGCGCGGCAGCGGGTAGCCCGTCGCAAATGCAGATCATGTACGGCCTTGGTGGCGAGCGCGTGCTGCGCGAGAACGAGATCGACTGGCTGCCTGGTTTCGAGAATTCGAAACCGGTACGCGTCGGGAACGCGGCGTACGGCCAGCTGCAGCTGGACGTCTATGGTGAGGTCATGGACGCGCTCCATCAGGGCCGCCAGGGCGGGGTATCGCGCAGCCTCGACTGGTGGGGGCTTCAGAAAGCACTCATCAAGCACCTCGCCACGGTCTGGGAGCAACCCGACCAGGGGATGTGGGAGGTGCGCGGTGGCCCGCAGCACTTCACGTACTCCAAGGTCATGGCGTGGGTGGCCGTCGATCGGGCCATCAAGAGCGCCGAGGATTTCGGGCGCGATGGCGTCGTCGAGCAGTGGCGGGCGCTGCGCGACCAGATCCACGCCGAGGTGTGCGAGAAGGGATTCGATCCTCAGGTCGGCGCGTTCGTTCAGGCATACGGCTCGAAGCTGCTCGACGCGAGCGCGCTGATGATACCCGTCGTCGGCTTCCTTCCGCCCGATGATCCGCGCGTGCGGAGCACGGTGGAGCAGATCGAGAAGCATCTCATAGTCGATGGTCTCGTGCTGCGCTACGACAGTCAAGCGACGGACGACGGGTTGCCGGCTGGCGAAGGCGCATTCCTCGCCTGCAGCTTCTGGTTGGCCGACAACTACGTGCTGCAGGGTCGCCTGCAGGAGGCACGGCGACTGTTCATGCGACTACTCTCGCTTCGAAACGATGTTGGGCTGTTGGCGGAGGAGTACGACCCGCGCACGAAGCGACAGCTCGGGAATTTTCCGCAGGCGTTCTCGCACATCGCGCTCGTCAACGCGGCGTTCAACCTCGGGCGCGTGGAGGAGCAGGATGGAAAGCGCCCGGCGGAGCAGCGTGGCGCGCACGGCTCGAGAGTGATGTCCCGCTAGTCACGCGCGTGGCCTGCTGATTGCTCGTGGCCGTCCTGTCATGGTCATCAAGGGATATCACGTCGGACACCTGCTGAAGGAAGTCGGGAAGGCGATCTGGGCGGACAACATCCTCACGATCGCCGCCGCTGTCGCGTACAACTTCTTCTTCTCGATCTTCCCGCTGATGCTGTTCGCCGCTCCGCTGCTCTCGCTCGTCGGCAACAAGCAGCAATCCTTCAACTGGATTCTCAATCAGCTGGCCGGTACGGTGCCGCCGGCCGCGTATTCGATGTTGGCGGCTGTCGCGCGGGACGTCGTTTTCGCGCCCAATGCTCCCGGCCTCATCTCCATCGGCGCGGTGCTCACCGCGTACTCCGCGTCGAACATCTTCGGCTCACTGATGGGCGCGCTGAACATCGCGTATCACGTGAAGAACGATCGGCGCCCGTGGTGGAAGCAACGGCTCATTCAGCTGGGCATGGTCGTCGTCGCCGGCGGACTGTTGACCATTGCCGCCGCCGTCATGATGGCCGGTCCGAATATTGTCGAGTCGGTCGCGCACTTCACCCATCTCGGCGGCCTAACGAAGTGGGGATGGATGATCCTCCAGTATCCACTCGCGTTCGGCTTTCTCGTGCTCGCCTTCTGGCTGATGTACTACATCCTGCCGGATTTCCCGCAGCACAAGTCGCAGATTCTCGTCGGCGCCGTCATCGCCGCCGCCCTCTGGGTCATCGCGACGACGCTCTTTCGCGAGTACGTCATCCACTTCACGACGTTCAACAAGGCGTACGGGACTATCGGCGCGGTGCTGCTCCTGCTGACGTGGATGTATTACTCGATGGCTGTGGTCCTCGCGGGCGGCGAGCTGAACGCAGAGATCGCCAAGGGAACAGGCGAGGTGGCGCCGGAGCCCAAGACCGAGTACGACAAGAAGATCGCTGCCGCCCAGACCGCTCGCGTGGAGCAGGATCGCCACGTGGAAAAGAAGAAGGAAGCGCAGGAAGTCCACTCCGAGGCCAAGCGGACAAAGCTGGCGAAAGAGTGACGGGGGATGGGCGATGGGCGGTGGGCGATGGACGACGGCGCCCACCGCCCGTTGCCAATCCCC
>Ga0070714_100005071_pt1 | contig 10020 bp, 11 predicted proteins | sample LARL83metaG_FD_65450 | JGI IMG/M metagenome (GOLD analysis project Ga0070714, IMG submission 65450) | Corn, switchgrass and miscanthus rhizosphere microbial communities from Kellogg Biological Station, Michigan, USA - LAR L8-3 metaG | ecosystem: Host-associated > Plants > Roots > Rhizosphere ... | reverse complement strand
ACGCGCTCGAGCGAGGCCACCGGCTCGGCCAGCGTGCGAGCCCGGGTGTGGGTGGAGAAGTCATCGAGGCGCACCTTGATCCCGATCGTGCGCCCGCGCCGCTCCTGACGCACGAGCGTCGCGCACAGCTGCTCGGTGAGGCGCTCCAGCACCTCCTCCAGCGCCCCGGGATCGGCGATGTCGTAGTCAAAGGTCGTCTCCCGCGACTCCGAGACGACCTTGCGCTCCTCGGTGACCGGGCTGTCGTCCTCGAACCGGGCGCGGCTCTGCAGGGCGGCGGCGAAGCGCGCGCCGAACCGGGCGGCGAGCTGCTCGGGGGATGCGGCGGCGAGCTTGGCCAGCGTGTCGAGCCCCGCGCCGCGCAGCCGTTCCGCGGTCTTGGGGCCGATCCCGGGAATCAGCCCGCACGGCGAGTGGGCAAAGCGCTCGCGGGCCTGCGTGGCGCTCAGCACCACGAAGCCGCGCGGCTTCTCGGCGTCGGACGCGACCTTGGCCACCAGCTTGTTGGGGCCGATCCCGATCGAGCAGTGAAGGCCCGTCTGAGTGGCGATCGCCTGCACGAGGCGCCGCATCGCCGCGTGCGGTGCGGGCAGCTCCGAGAGGTCGAGGTAGGCCTCGTCGAGCCCGATCACCTCCACCTGGTCACAGCAGGCGCGCACCAGCGCCATCACCTCGCGCGATGCTTCGCGGTAGTAGGCAAAGTCGGGCGGCAGGTAGATCCCGTCGGGGCAGAGGCGCCGGGCCCGCGCGGCGGGCATCGCGGAGCCCACGCCAAAGCGACGCGCCTCATAGGAGGCGGTGGTGACCACCGCGCGCGGCCCGCTGCCGGCCACGATCACCGGCAGGCCGCGCAGCTCCGGGCGCCGTCGCAGCTCGACGGAGACATAGAACGCGTCCATGTCGACATGGGCGATGCAGCGCGCCGCCATGCCTCAAGACAGTAGGCCACGCACCAGACGGCCAGGCCCGGTTTTCCCGGACAGCACAACGCCCCCGGGGAGCCGCCATGACGACGGCGCCCCGAGGGCGTCACAGGCGAACGGACACGGCTACTGGCTGGACCACACCGTGCCCACGCCGCCGAAGCCGAGCGCGGACGCGGTGTTCTGGTTGAGATCCCACTCGCGGCCGCCCGCGTAAGGGCCGCGGTCGTCGACCACGGCGGTCACGGTGCGGCTGCCGTAGTGCAGCGTCACCTTCGTCCCGCACGGCAGGGTGCGGTTGGCGACGCCCAGGCCGGCATGAAAGCCGCACGCGGTGGTGCCGGCGTCGTCATACCAGGAGGCCAGGGCTGGGTGCAGCACGGTCAGGCTGCCGGCCGGGCGAATCGCCTGGCCGTTGCGGCGGTCACCGGCAAACACCACCCGCAGCCGCTGGCCGTCGGCGGCGTCCGGGGCAAAGCGCATGCGATAGGCGCCGCGGGCTCCCGTGCGCCCGCTGGTCAGGGTGCGCCAGCCGTGGGCGCCGCGGGTCTGCAGGCGCACCTGGCGCCCGGCGAACCCGGGCAGCAGCTTGCCGCCGATCCGCACCGACCGGCTGCTCATCACCGCTTGGGGATGGCGGGCCGGGGTGAAGCGAGCACCCACGGTGATCGCGGGCTGCGTGCTCGGCACGGTGCTGCTCGCCGAGCGCACGGTCGCGGGGCGGTCCGCCGTCGCGGCGGGCGCCTGCTCGACCGCGCGCAGAAGCCCCGAGCGGCGCGGGACGACGCGGGCCCGGAACGTGCCGGCCGGGCCGACCGTCGCCGCGCCGAGCGGGCGCCACGACGTCTCGCCGTGGGGCGCGGTCTGCACGAGGACCCGGTTGCCGGCGTCGGCCGCCGGTGCGGTCCCGATGACCGTCACGGCGCGGCCGAACCGCACGCGCTGGGCGCTGAGCTGAACGTTGAGGGGGGTCTGGACAGGGTTCTGAGCTGACTGGCCGGAGTCGGCCGCCACGCCCGAGAAGGCGAGCGCCGACGCAGGGACAACCAGCATCGTGGTTGCGATGATCACATGTACTGCGCGCATCCGGCGCGTGAAACTGGGCCTCAAGGCGAGGACCTCCTTGGGTTCGACCTGAGCGCCTACGGGGTTAGCTGTCGGGCTCGCGGCCACTGCGAAGCGCTACGTCCGGCTGCGCTTCTTCAGAGGTCGCTACGGTCGCGGCTGGCGGGCCAGGCGATCGATTCGCCCCGTGCCGGTGCGGAACTGCCATCCGGCGAGTGGGTCCCCCGCTCGTCCCCGCACCGGGCAGAGACGATTAGGCAGGTCGTTTGGGAAGTCGGCGAGGCTCGCAGGGCCTTGAACAAATTTGTGTGAGTATCGTCACACCCAGTCCTGGCAGAATCACGCCCCGTGGCCAACCCAGACCGCCTCACCGGGCTCGACAGCTCGTTCCTGCACCTGGAGCGCGACTCCGCTCACATGCACGTCGCTGGGTGCATGGTGTTCGAGGGCGAGCCGCCGTCCTATGAGGAGCTGGCGGAGCAGATCTCCTCCCGGCTGCACCTCGTCCCCCGCTACCGCCAGCGCCTGGCCTTCGTTCCCTTCGGCCAGGGCCGCCCGGTCTGGGTCGACGATCCGCATTTCAACATCGCCTTCCATGTCCGCCACACGGCGCTGCCCGGTCCCGGGGGCGATGTCCAGCTCAAGCGCCTGGCCGGCCGCGTCTTCTCGCAGGCGCTCGACCGCTCCCGGCCGCTGTGGGAGATCTGGCTGGTGGAGGGGCTCGCCGACGACCGCTTCGCGCTGCTGTCAAAGACCCACCACGCGCTCGTCGACGGGGTCTCGGGCGTCGACATCGCCACCGTCCTGTTCGACACCTCTCCGGATCCCATGCCGGTGGCCCCACCGGATCACGAGTGGGTCGCGCGACCGCTGCCCACCGGCGCCCAACTGCTGGCCGACGCGCTGCTCGAGCGCACGACCGTGCCCTCCGAGATCGTGCGCGGGGTCAGGGCCACGCTGCGCGGCCCGCGCCATGTGGCGGAACGGATCGGGCGGGCGCTCGGCGGGATGAGCGCCATGGCGCGGGCGGGCCTGCAGGCGGCGCCGCCCAGCCCCCTCAATGTGCGTATCGGGCCCCACCGCCGCTTCACCTGGGTGCGTGGGGACCTGCAGGAGTTCAAGGCGATCAAGAACGCGCTGGGCGGCACCGTCAACGACGTGGTGCTGGCCGTCGTCACGGGCGCCCTGGGCCGCTACCTGCGCATGCACGGCGAGGCCACCGACGAACTGGTGCTGCGCGCCATGGTCCCCATCTCCATCCGCGCCGACGTTGAGCGCGGCGCCCTGGGCAACCGAGTGGCCGCGATGTGGGCGCCGCTGCCGATCGGGGTCACCGATCCCACCCAGCGGCTGCTGCGGATCAGCCGCGACATGGACGGCGTCAAGGAGTCGGGGCAGGCGGTGGGCGCCCAGGTGCTGACGCAGCTCACGGGTTTCGCGCCGCCGACGATCATGGCTCAGGCGGCGCGACTCCAGGCCCGCCAGCGCATGTTCAATCTCGTCGTCACCAACGTCCCCGGGCCGCAGTTGCCCCTCTACATGCTCGGCCGCGAGCTGGACGCCATGTTCCCGATGGTCCCGCTGGCCGAGAACCAGGCGCTGGGGATCGCCATCATGAGCTACAACGGGCAGCTGAACTTCGGCCTGAACGCCGACTACGACGCCATGCCCGATCTGGAGGCGCTGGCCGACGAGCTGCGCGCCTCCATCGATGAGCTGGCCACTGCCGCCGGAGCTGTCTCCGCCAACGGCGCTCGTGGCCGGAGCCGCCGCCCGGTCCGCTCGGCGGAGTAACCCCGCCCGCCCGACACAGTCCCGCGATGCCCCGTCTGATCGAGCGCCTGCTCATCGTCGTCGCAGCGTTTGCCGTCGCCATCGGGGTCATCGCCCTGCTCTCCGGCGGGTTGCTGGCCGGCCACGACAGCCCGGGTGTGTCGGGGGCCGCGAGCGGCCCCGGCGTGGCCTTCCCCGACCAGGGCGACAGTCACCTCAAGCCCGGCCAGGCCCACCCCAACTATGACTCAGAGCCGCCCACGAGCGGCCCCCACGTCCCCGCGCCGACCACCGCCAACGGCGCCCAGCTCACCGACGACCAGCTCCTGCAGGCCCTCTCGGTCGGCGACGTGGTGTTCATGTACGGCACTCAGAAGCCACCCCGAGGCCTGGCCAAGGTGGCCAACGCCATCGCCCCCGCGGCGTTCAGCCCGGCGCTGGCGGCCACGGGGCAGGCGGCGGTGCTCGCCTACCGGCCCGGGACGACCGGAGTGCTCGGGCTGGCCTGGGCCCATATGGTCCACGTCCGCTCCCCCACCGATCCGACGCTGCGCAGCTTTGCCCAGTACTGGCTGGGCCGGGGCGCCCCCCGGCACGGCGCCGCGCTGCCCAGCAGCTAGGCCGGATCCGCCGACCCTGAGGTCCTCTCAGCCGCCCGTGGGCAGCGGGCGGACGGCGACCGTGACGCGCGTCAGCGCGCACAACCGGCCGCCGTCGTCGGTGAGCTCGACTTCCCAGACCCAGGTGGTGCGGCCCCGATGCCGCGCCCGCGCCACGGCGGTGATCGACCCGGCGGTCACCGGGCGCAGGAAGCTCGTCTGGTTGGAGAGCCCCATCGCGGTGTTGCCGGCCGCGAACACCATGGCGGCGGTGCCGTTGGTGGCCAGGCTCTCCGAGATGGCGGCGTAGACGCCTCCGTGGACCAGCCCTCCGGGCTGCTTGAGGTCATCGCGCACCCGAACGCGACCGCGCACCAGTCCCTCGGCGATATCGTCGATCTCCAGGCCGTAGACGCGATCGAAGCCGAGCGTGGGCTCGAAGGGAAGCTCGAGGCTCATGCGGCTGCGCACCTTAGTGATTTGCCTGCTGCAAGCGGTATCTCAGGTCGGGGATTCTTCGCTTGCCCTTCGACCTGAGCGACTACGCTACGAGCGTCTATGCCGACGTTGGACAACCTTCCGGGGGATCAGCGCGCCGTTCTGGAGATGGTGCTCAAGCGCGGCCGCAGCTACGACGAGATCGCCCGTCTGCTCTCGCTGGAGCGCTCAAAGGTGCGCGAGCGCGCCCAGATCGCGCTGGACACCATCGGCCCGCACACCGACGTCGCGGCCGAGCACCAGCACCGGATCGCCGACTACCTGCTCGGCCAGCTCTCTGATTCCGAAGCCGCCGAGGTCCGCGACCTGCTCGCCGACTCGCCCACCGACCGTGCCTGGGCGCGCGTGGTGTCCTCCGAGCTGGCCCCGCTGACGGGCGACAACCCCCTGCCCGAGATCCCGGTCGAGCCCACGGGCGCGGGCCTGGGCCCCGCGCAGCCCGCCGAGGAGCCCAAGCGCCGGCGAGGCCGCCGCCGCAAGCGCTCCGATGACGGAGCGGCGGTGACCGGTGCCCGGCGCAGCTCGCGGCTGGGCGGCGCGCTGCTCCTGCTCGGGGGCGTCGTCGTCGTGGCGGCCGTCCTCTTCTTTGTCCTGCGCGGTGACCATTCCAAGCACCACAACGCGTCGACGACGGTCTCGAACACCTCGGCCCCGGCGGCGAGCGCGTCGACGCCCACCACCTCGACCCCCACCACCTCCACCTCCGGAACCAGCGCCAACGTGGTGGCCCAGATCAACCTGTCGCCTCCGGCAAGCCAGAAGAAGAGCAAGGCCGCGGGCATCGCGGAGGTGCTCAACGAGGGCAGTGTCGACGGGGTCGCCATCGTGGCCCAGAATGTCCCGGCCAACACGACCAAGCCGCCCAACGCCTATGCCGTCTGGCTCTACAACTCCCCGACGGACGCCAACCTCCTCGGCTTCGTGAACCCCGCGGTCGGCAAGACGGGCCGTCTGTCCACGGCGGGCAGGCTGCCGACCAATGCCTCGCGCTACAAGCAGCTCGTCGTGACCGTCGAGACGACGGCCAAGCCCAAGCAGCCGGGCTCGATCATCCTCCAGGGCGCGCTTACGGGCCTGTGATCCGCGCCAGGCCGTCCAGGGCCTCGGCCAGCTTGGACGCGGTCGCGCGGCGCACCATGAAGCCCCCCGTGCGCGAGTAGCCGCGCAGCTTCTGCTCCTGCGAGATCGTCACCTCGGTGCCCGCGTCCGCCGGCGCGAGGCGCACCTCGATGACCGACGAGCGCAGCACGCGCTCGAACGGCGTGCCGGCCACCTCCTGCTCCCATGAGCGCAGCGTCGGCGGTTCGGACGCCACCACGCGAAAGTCGGCGCGGACGGGACGCCCGCGCCTGGTCTTGAACACCTGCGTGAAGCGGTCGGGCGCCACCCCCTCGATGCGGTCCACGCCGGGCCACCAGCGCGGCATGTGATCGGGGTCGGCGATGAGCTCCCACAGCGCCTCCGGGGACGCCGGCAGGGTCCGGCTGCGTCGGGCCGTCGCCACTACTCGGAGTACTCGATGAGCGAGTGCACGTCGTGCGGGGCCAGCCGCCGCCGGCCCTCCAGGAAGGTCAGCTCGACGAGGAAGGCACAGCCGACGATCTCCGCCCCGAGATCGGCCACCAGGTCACACAGCGCCCCCGCGGTGCCCCCAGTGGCGAGCAGGTCGTCGTGAACCAGCACGCGCGCCCCGTCCGCCAGCGCGTCGGCATGGACCTCGAGGGCATCGATGCCGTACTCCAGGGCGTACTCGGCGCTGATGGTCTCCGCGGGGAGCTTGCCCGGCTTGCGCGCCGGCACGAACCCGGCGCCGAGCTGACGGGCCAGGGCCGCCCCCAGGATGAAACCGCGCGCTTCGGCGGCGACGACGAGATCCACCTGCGTCCCCTGCACCCGATCGGCCAGACCACCGACGGCGGCGTCCAGCGCGCCGGCGTCCAGCAGCAGCGGCGTGATGTCGCGAAACAGGATCCCGGGCCGGGGAAAGTCCGGGATGTCGCGGACGAACGCGCGCAGATCCTGGGCCATCATGGTGGACGCCGGGCGCTGGTCAGGTCGCGATCTTGCGCAGGTCGCGGATGAGGAGCAGGTGCTTGAGGTGAGTGGTGACCGACGCCAGGTTCTCCAGCGCGTCGATCGCCTCGTTGCGGCGCTCCGGGTTGCGCGAGCGCAGCGCCGGGGCCAGGATGCTCTGCAGCAGCTGGGCCTCGCGGTCGGCCGAGGTCCGGAACACCCGCAGGTTGCGCCCGCCGACGCCGTAGCGGGCGAGCTCCGACACGGCGCGGATGATCTCGCGCTCGGTCTCGTCGTAGTACTGGACGCCAGCCCGGTTCTCGCCCTTGATCACCCCGAACTCCACCAGCTCGCGGACCAGCTTGGGATCGGCCCCGGTGTCCTCCACCACGTCCTCGAGCGAGAACAGCGAGCCCGAGTCGCGCACGCGCACGCCCGCGCGCCGCGGGGCGGAGCGCTCGCCCGCGGCCGGGATCGCGTCGTCGTGCTCGGCACGGCCGCCGGCCAGCTCCTGGCGGATGACCCGGAGCGGCAGGAACTCGTCGCGCTGGAGGCGCAGGATGGTGCGCAGGCGGGCGATGTCTGACTGGGTGTAGAGCCGGTAGCCGCCCTGGGTGCGCCGCGGCGCGAGCAGCTTCTGGTCCTCCAGGTAGCGGATCTTGGAGATCGAGATGTCCGGGAACTCCTGCACCAGTGCCTTGCACACCGCGCCGATCGTCACGGCCTTCTGACGGGGGCGCTCGTCCTCGGGCTCGGGTGGCTCGAGGGGCAGCTCCAGCTCGGGTGCGGGGGTGTCGGTGCTCATCAGCGGCTCAGGAAGGCCAGCTTGTACTTGCCGATCTGCAGCTCGTCGCCGTCGACCAGCCGGTGTGAGTCGATCCGGCGGCGGTTGACGTAGGTGCCGTTGAGCGAGCCGCAGTCGTCGAGGTGGTACTCGCGGCCGCGGCGCACGATCACCGCGTGGTCGCGCGAGACGGTCACGTCGTCGAGGAACACGTCTGACTCGGGACGCCGGCCCACCGTCATCCGGTCGCCCTCGAGCGGGAAGCTCTCACCCGCACGGCCACCACCGGCCCGGATGACCAGCGCGGCGCCCCGGCGCACGACGTCCTCGAGCTCGACCACCTCGAGCTCGCCGGTCTCACCCACCTTGTAGGTGGCCGTCGAGACGCCGGCGGACTGCTCGCTGTGGGCGAGGAAGGCGCCGCAGCGCTGGCAGTAGCTGGCGCCATCGTCGTTGGCAAATCCGCACTCGGGGCAGTGCTGGGCCATCGAGCCGGACGGGCGCTACTCGGGCTGATCGGCCGGCACCCGTCCCGCCAGGATGTCGGTCAGCTGCTGCACGTCGGCGCCGGAGATGATCAGCTCACCGCCTTCGTCCTTCTTGCGCAGGCGATTGACCAGCTCGGCGCGGAGGATGTCGATCTTGCCGTGCAGGATGCGTCTCCGGTAGGAGATCTCCATCTCCTCCTCGGTCAGCTGCTTGATCAGATCCTTCAGCTCCTGGTCGGTCAGAGACCCGAGATCTGGAAAGGTGTCCATGCTGTTCGTTCCCTCTCGTGTGTAGGTCCGCGAGTATAACCTCGTCTCCCGGAGGGTCAAGCTGAGCTTGAGAGTCTGACCCGCCTGGCCCCGGGCGGGTTGGGAGTTGGCGGATGTGCGACGTGGCGCCGGTCGTCAGGCGCCGTCCTCCGCAAGCTTACGCGCTTGCTGCAGGCCATTGCGGATATACAGGACGGTCGCCAGCAGGGCCAGGGCGAGGCCGACGTAGAGCATGATCAGCGCCAGCCAGTGCACGCCGGCCATGGCGAAGAACGGGGCGCCCATCGTCGGCGCCACTGCGATGCGCCCGGCCCAGTTGATGTTGATGTCCACCCCGCGCGAGAGCCCGTAGCGGCTGAGCCCCAGCATGAGCAGCTCGCGCGCGACCACGAGTGCGATGGCCCAGCGCGGCAGGAGCGAGAAGTGCCAGCACACCACCATGCCCGAGACGACCAGCAGTCGGTCGATGATCGGATCGAGCAGCGCCCCCAGGCGGCTGTACTGGCCGGTGAGCCGGGCGGCAAAGCCGTCCAGGTAGTCGGCCCACCCGATGACGGCGAACAGGATGGTGGCCACGGTGGAGTGGCCGTCCTCGCTGGAGAGGGCCAGGATGAGGAACACGGGGATGCCGGCAAGCCGGGCGAACCCGATGGCGTTGGGGATCGTCCACGGATGCAGCGGCTGGTCTGAGCGTGTCTGGGCCGGCGCCGGCCCGGAGCGATCGATCCCGAAGAGTCGCCGCTTGGTGATGCGAGGGCTCACGAACGCTCTCTTACGCTCTCCGGGCGCGCCCCGGACGCGGAGCTAGCGGGCCACCGGCGGCGCGCTCACGGCAGCTCCCGCCACAGCTCGGCGATGGCCTGCGCCGCGCCCTCGACTGGGACGGTGCGCGACTCGCGCCCGCGCCGGACCTGGACCTCGATCTCGCCGGCGCCCAGGGTGCGGCGACCGACGGTGAGCCGCAGCGGGCAGCCCAGGAGCTCGGCATCGGTGAACTTCTCCCCCGGTCCGGCATCGCGCTCGTCGTAGAGCACATCGAGGCCGGTGGCCTGAAGGTCGCGGTACAGCGTGTCGGAGAACGTGCGCTCCTCCGAGCCGGGCTTGCCCAACGTGACCAGCTCGACGTCGAAGGGGGCGACGGTGCGCGGCCAGGAGATCCCCTCGGCATCTGCGTACTGCTCGACCGCGGCGGCGGCGGCCCGGGCGGGCCCGAAGCCGTACGAGCCCATCCAGATGCGCTGGGACTGGCCGTTCTCGTCCAGGTAGGACGCCCCGAGCGGGTCGGAGTAGCGCGTGCCGAGCTTGAAGATGTTGCCCACCTCGATGGCGGGCTCGATCCGGATGACGCTGCCCCCGACGGTGTCCCCGGCGACGACGCTGCGCACGTCGACGGTCTCGTAGTTGAAGTCGCGTCCCGGCTCGACCCCGCGCAGGTGCGCGTCGGGCTCGTTGGCGCCGACGACGTAGGACCCGGCGCCGTTGGCGGTGACCGCGCCATCGAGCAGGATCGGCAGCTCGGCGCCCACGGGGCCGATGTAGCCGGGCGGCCCGATGCGCTGCTCGATCTCGTCGGCGCGGGCGGCGCGGAACGGCTGGCCTAGCGCGTT
>Ga0070714_100005069_pt1 | contig 10022 bp, 9 predicted proteins | sample LARL83metaG_FD_65450 | JGI IMG/M metagenome (GOLD analysis project Ga0070714, IMG submission 65450) | Corn, switchgrass and miscanthus rhizosphere microbial communities from Kellogg Biological Station, Michigan, USA - LAR L8-3 metaG | ecosystem: Host-associated > Plants > Roots > Rhizosphere ... | reverse complement strand
GCTGTATGTTCCAGTAACAACTAGGCCGGTTGTATTCAGTGATTCACCAACAATGTAAGTGAGTTTTGTTGCAGGTGTTGTGACTGCAATGCTTGTTAGTGTTGCTGGTGCTATTCCGCCTGGGACTGTAATAATATGAGGACCTGCGGATTCTATTGTGATTGCGGATTCAGATATGAGTCTGCCTTGGTTAAGATCTCCAACAGCACCCAATGTAATTGCTCCTGCTCCAGTCAATATTGTTCCTTGGAATGATGTATTTGCTCCAAGTGATGCGCTGGTTGGTGTCCAATACACATCGCTTGCAAGTGCTCCACCTGATAGTGTGACTTGTGAGCCAGTTACTGAAGTTAGTGCGCCGTTAATCTTGAAGATGTGAAGACCGTTTCCTGTAAGTGTGATTCCTGCAGTTCCAATACTAGATGCGCCATTAATGCAATAGACTCCAGGTGAGTAGACTCCGGTTGGATGTGTTGTGTCATTTGATAAATTAACTGCCCCATTTGGAAATGCAGATGTACATGCTAGACCAGATGCGGATATAGCATATGTTCCGTTTGAGCCAACTGTTCCAATGCTAACAAGTGCTGCATGTTCATCACCAAGTGGAGTACCAAGAGTTAATGTATTTCCTACTGCAGCTCCAGCATGATCAGTACCTAGTGGAGTTCCAACATATGTGAATGTGCTTGACAATGTTGAGACATGTCCTGTGTCACCTGTTACTGGTTGGTTTGGTACGTTGAGTGTTATAACAGAGCCGGATAGTATTGCATAACTGTTAGCTGTTCCTAGGCTGATTGCTCCAGGAGCTGCAACTACATTAATTGTATAAGTTGTTGTTATTGAATTAACATGAATCGTGATGACTTGGTTTGATGCTGGAACTGAGCTATCAAAGCCTGTGATGCTTGTAGGTGTTACAGTACTGGTAGTGGAGTTGCTGTATGTTCCAGTAACAACTAGGCCGGTTGTATTCAGTGATTCACCAACAGTGTAAGTGAGTTTTGTTGCAGGTGTTGTGACTGCAATGCTTGTTAGTGTTGCTGGTGCTGCGACTACATTAATTGTATAAGTTGTTGTTGTTGCTCCAACATGAATTGTGATGACTTGGTTTGATGCTGGAACTGAGCTATCAAAACCTGTGATGCTTGAAGGTGTTACAAGATGCGTAGAAGCATCACTGTATGTTCCAGTAACAACTAGGCCGGTTGTATTCAGTGATTCACCAACAGTGTAAGTGAGTTTTGTTGCAGGGGTTGTCACTGCAATGCTTGTTAGTGTAATTCCTCCCGGAACTGTAATAACATGAATACCGCCTTCTATTGTAATTGCAGATTCTGATACTAGTCTGCCTTGGTTAAGATCACTGTTAGCACCTAATGTAATTGCTCCTGCTCCAGTCAATATTGTTCCTTGGAATGATGTACTTGCTCCAAGTGATGCGCTGGTTGATGTCCAATACACATCGCTTGCAAGTGCTCCACCTGATAGTGTGACTTGTGAGCCAGTTACTGAAGTTAGTGCGCCGTTAATCTTGAAGATGTGTGCTCCACTGCCTGTAAGTGTGATTCCTAATGTTCCAATATTAGTTGCTCCATCAATACAATAAACTCCAGGTGAGTATACGCCTGCTGTTCCATGTGTTGTATCAGATGCTAGATTAACTACTCCATCTGCAAATGAAAATGTACATGCTAGACCAGATGTTGAGTTAGCATAAGTACCGTTTGAGCCGACTGTTCCAATGTTGACAAGTGCTGCATGTGCATCTCCTAGTGGAGTGCCAAGAGTTCCGGTGGTTCCAACTGTAGTTGCGTTATGATCAGTGCCAAGTGGCAATCCTGAGTAAGTGAAATTATCAGACAATGTTGAGAGATGTCCAGTGTTACCTGTTACTGGTTGATTATGCACACCAAGAGTTATGACAGAACCTGAGAGTATTGCATAATCACTAGCTGTTCCCATGTCTACAGTAGATGGTGCAAAAGCGTTATTTTGTGTAAGGCCTAAAGTTGAAAGTACCAATACAGACATGATAAAATAACTTGTAATGTTAATTTTAGACATTGATAATATGACATTATTTGAGCTATTAACCCGCGCTTACATTAGCGTCCGGTTCATAGACAAGTTTGTTGATGTTATGTACTATCCTGTTAGTATTATAGACTAGTCTGTCCGTCAATTACTTGCACTAGTACAAGGAGAATATTTCTTTTTTAGAGAATATTTATGCTGATATTAACAATTTTGCAAGTAAGAAAATATTTCATCCTTAACAATCATACACATTAAAATTTAAAGAAATTAAAAATGACTTTGTTCAAGAGAAAAATTAAATCATAATTATTTTTAGCAGAATATTTTTGTATCACCAATACACTTTTAGTTTTTCAGAAAATATTATTATTTATTTTAAAAGTAGAACTTCATTTATTCTAAATGCCTTTTTACAATATTAATAAATAAAACTGGAAATAAAATATCAATCTTTGAAAGATACCCCATCCATAAACAATCAGTGTACGATGGTAACAAAACTTTAGTGCTTTTTTTCAAGATGCCTTTAAAACCACAGCCAAAACAAATTTGGGCTAGTTTATAAGCATAGTACCAAATGTTCTGCCTTTTTGTGTCAAAACGACATTAATTTTTTGATCATCGACTACTGACTCGACTAAACCCTTCTTCTCAAGCCATATGATGTGTTTTGCAAGCCTTGCGTAGTTTAGGTTCGCATCTCGTGCTAAACATGTTTTTCCTTCAGAGCGATTATTTGTCATAGATTCCATGATGCGAAGTAGAATCTTCATGCTGGGCTCAAAATCAGGTTCTATTGGTTTATTTTTCATAATGTTGATGGTTTTAGAACCCATTTCCACAACACTGCTATATTTGTTTGACATGAATATGTGTGCGGTACGCGACCATATAGAAGATCCTGATAGATGTGTCCACAATATGGACAAACTAGTACATGAACCAGACGAATCTGTAAGTGCCGGTTAAATAATTGATTGTACAAATAGAGACAACCATGACACAGCAAGTGCATCATGAACACAAGTGGACTGTCACACCAGACCATCATTGGCAATGTGATATGTGCGGAAAGAAATTCGGTTAACTCAAAACTTTCCACTTTTTTTATACAATTAAAAAATTATGTTTTCTTGTGACTTGGTTACCATATACATATAGAATAGTGATCACATGTTTTTACAGTTAACATTGATATATAAAAAATCAGGCCATAAAAATACATGACATGGTAGAGTAGTAGCACACCATCACATCAAAGTGTTTTGCATGTATCATCATTATTACCAAGTAGAAAACAAATCCCATATTTATTAACCAGTTAAAATTTTATCAAAGTTTTTAAAAATTTTAGATCAGATAAGTGAATTCTATTATTATGATGAGACATGAGATAATTTCTTTTTCTCGTGTAAAAAATAGTATTCGATTGTATCAGGCATAAAGACAAAATCTTTTAGTTTGATCATGTTGTATGCATGTGGACAATGAAAGAAATATGTAAACGCTGTAAAAAACACAAGGAGTTGGCAGTATTAAAACCAAGATTGTGTCATGAATGCGCAGTTGCAGAAGGCAAATCCAGGGATTTACAAGGTCAAAAAAGCTAATTAGACATCATTTTAGGCAGGAAAGAATGGAGAAAATCCAAAATGTTGCTATCAGTAATGGCATCAACTAGTCACGAATTTAGTTTATTATTTATCTAGATTTGTGGACAGGTCTCGGATCTAACAATACCACCTTTCTTACAACAGAATAATCACTTCCACATTTAGGACAGTTAAAATTATTCCATCCTATTTGCTCAAGAATTACTTCTTCATCTGAATGGTTTGCACATGTTAACCTTTGTTCCATAAAAAAAGACTTGATGAATCAAGTTATAATCATGAGGTACAAACTAGTCTGTAATACTGACAAATTTGTAAAGAGATCATGGGTTTATCATCAATTTCTTATACACCATGACTCATGCATATCTAGCATCAAGCAGAGTTTCAATGAAGCTGCTGATATTCACAGTAGAATCTTTTTTTTGTTCATCCTTTACATGTTTTAAGAATCGCAGGTAAGTTTGTAGTTTTACTGTAATGGTCTTGTATTCTTTTCGTGGCAAGCTATATCATTACACTAACATTATTGACATTAGTTTGTCAGACAGGAAAGTCATATTCATTGCAAATTGAATTGGAAAAGCCAGTAGCTGAGTCACATTTTCAGTGACAGGAAACATTAGCTGTTGTTTTGTGCGTATCATGATTATTGCATCATTGGTAAAACAATTAAGCCACGCGTACACGTGCGTATGTTTTAGTTACACATGTGTATGTGCCATGTACATTTTGGTACATCAAAAAGTACCTCTTACCAATGTAAATACTAGTGTGAGTAGAATAGTCAATTAAAAAAAATCAATGCGCAGAATGAAACAAAATTAAGAATCAGACTGACCTACAACTGCTCTCCTAAAATGTCCTGACGGTCTTTTTGAAAGTAGCTCTACAAACCAGGCTTCATGCTCTATCTCTTCTCCCATTATTCTCTGAGCAATTTCATATGTTCGATGATCTTTTCCAACAGTATAATCACATACTTCACTCCATGAACGAATTGCACATTTTTCCGCATCAAGAAGAACCTTTAAAATTTCATCAATATCTTCCCAGTTTTTTGGCAGAAATGCATCAGGACACCCTGCAATGGCTGCAAACTGCCTTAGATCTCGTGGAAGACTGCCTCCAAGCTCATATAGTCTAGGAGTCATGGCCTCAAAGTGATTCCTGTCCTCAATTCTTGCATCTTCAACTATTTCCTTGATTCCTTCTCCATCAAGGCCAGTACAGTGCATTCGAAGTATCGTATAATAGTAATATGTTGCAAATTCAGATCCTACGCCAGATACAATGAGTTTTCGTAGTTTTTCCAAGTCTATGCCATTTTTTTCCAAAATCTCAATTCCAGCAAGTTTCCCCACCTTGTCTTTGATCTCAGTTGGCATTTAGTAATCCTATTTTTGATATTATTCTTGACATTGTTTGTTTATGATAAATAAAATAATTAAGCCATGTTTACATTGATGTCAACATTATGGACAGATATGTCAGGATCTTCTATATATCAGCGAACCGCACATAATACGATGTACAACAGAAATAGTTGGTGTCATATTGTTGAGTCCTAAATCGCTTGACATTATCAAGAATAAAAAAATAGAATCTGATTTTGAGCCCAGCATGAAGACTTTGTTACGAATACTCAAAACCATGACAGATAACGGTCCAGAGGCAAAGACTAGCTTATCAGTTGATACCAATCTAAACTATACCAGACTTGCAAAACACATCGTATGGCTTGAAAACAAAGGTCTGGTAGAATCAACAATTAACAAATCAAAGATCAATGTAGGCTTGACTGCAAAAGGCAAGATGTTTGCATCTACGCTTTCAAACGACTAGTAACAATCTAGTCCATAAAACTAACATATGTGTAAACATGACTTAATAGATTTGTCGACCACATAACTAGTTGACATGAAACATATGCAAACTTTTGTTATTAACACATCTGTAAATCCAGAACTTCCCGTAATCATCTGGAAAAAAACACGAGTCTTAAAATGGAATGATTTTAAAAAAAAGCCTGATCTTAAATCCAAAGCATCAGCTAGTTCTGCAATAGGGTTTGAGTCAAAGCCATTAATAGAACACATCAAGACTGGAAACAGATTCAAATTCAAGATTAAAGATATGCAACTCAATGCAGTTTTTATTCCAGACTTATCATGGGTAATAAAAAATATTAGCAAAAAAAACAGTAAATCGCTTCTAAAACATGAACAGGGTCACTTTGACCTGGCCGAAGAGATAACCAGAAAGACTAGAACCAAGGTAACCAATCGTTTTTACGACAAGTCTTTGGGGGTAAAAGGAAAAAATGAAGATCTGGCAAAAAAGTCTGCTGTGTCACAGGCAACTGGAATAAGAAAAGAGATCGAGTGTAATCTACAAAAAGAATTCAAAAGTCAGGAAACAAGATATGACGATGAGACGAATCATGGATTGATCATAGGATATCAAGAGAAATACAACAAGAGATTTGAAAAGTTAAGACTAAAGATTTAGTGTTTAAGGCTAGCCAGTTCTTTTTTCAAGATACTAATCTGTGCAAAATCACTGAATACATCATCAATTTCACACAGTTTTGAGTATATAGGGAACACTTGGTCATATGTAAAAATCGACTTGTCAGGAACAAGATCATTTGGATACATCATTCTGTCTATGAATTTCCACATTTCATTCAAAGACGAATGATGTTTTGAGATTATTTCAGATTTGAACAATTTCAATCCTCATATGACGCACCATATTATTTGTAATAAAAAGACAGGTCAAGATTATTGTGATCCTATTTGAAAATATTTAAGCCTCGCTAACACTTTAGTCAGTTTTATGTACCAACCTGTCAATTCCACATGGATATGATTTTGGGGTGGTCCATAAAACATACAGATTGATACGCTTTGCTTATTACTTTGACTGGCACTAGTATGACATAGTAGAGTAGTGTGAGTTTGCACATCTTTGACAATTTGATAGTGTCAAAGAAAGACTGGGTTAACTATCCAGCTCTCAATAAAAATTATCTTATCATATCAAGTAAAGATCATTTATTTTACAGTAAGAAAAATTTTTACACGATACAAAGACAAAAATAATTTTTGTCTCACACAATTATGGAAATAATCCATAATGCAGACATACTTGTATGCCATGCAGACGCTAATGTAAGCGCGGGTTAATAGCTCAAAAAATACCATATTTGTAATGACTAGAAACAATATCAAAAACTATTTTGTAATGTTTATGCTGATAATTTCAGCTGTAAGCATGATACAAAATAATGTTTTTGCAACAACAATTTCTCCAGACATTGGATCATCTAGCAAATTTGCAGTCTTGGGTGCCTCCACGGTAACCAATACTGGCAACACTGTCATCACAGGAAATCTAGGTGTCAGCCCAGGTACTGCGATAACAGGCTTTCCACCAGGCAAGGTAATCGGGAAAATATATGCAGGTGGAACCGTCGCAACTCAGGCTCATGCAGATGCATCTATTGCATACGGTGTTCTATCAGGAACAGCGTGTACAACCAATGAACCAGCTGTTGCAAACATAGGTGGACAAACACTCAAACCAGGAGTTTATTGTTTCCCTACATCAGCTGCTATAACTGGAACACTTACGCTTAGCGGTAACGGAGTATACATCTTCAAAATGGGAAGTACACTAACCACCGCAGCAGGCAATAGTCATGTAGTTTTGACCAATGGAGCATCTGCTTCAGATGTCTTCTGGCAAGTCGGCAGCTCCGCAACTCTTGGAACAAACACTGTTCTCAAGGGAACCGTAATTGCCTACTCATCAATCACAGCAACTACCGGCGCAACGGTAGATGGTAGATTGATTGCACTAAATGGTGCGGTTACATTGGACACCAATCACATAACTAGTAAGTAAAACTTCCCCCTTTTTTGTTAGCACCATATCAGATCTTATCAAATTGAAAACTTGTATATTTTTAAAATAGAAACTTGAAAACACTGCACTCCAATAAAGATCAGATTATTACATCTAAATGAAATTACATTACCGTGTACAAATTACTAGTAGAATCAATATCAAGCCTACTTAAGAGCAAGTACAGCAGAGGAAATAGATTACATCTAAGATCCGTTTTGAGTGCACTAAAACAGGCAGCTCCGCTTTTTTTGTCAGATCCTCCAAATTCAGAACTGCAGCAGATTAGCTTTAGGAACATAGAGTCAGAGGATCAGATCCCCAAAATACTTGATGAGTTTATTGATGATTTTGAGCGTACTCTACCAATTAATTCGAGTACAAAAAACTATTCTTTATTTTCTATGACAGCATTAAAGATAATCAAGGCACTTGATGCTGGCAATAAAAGAGGCCTTGCTTCAATGCACGTGATAAACAGATTAGAGAAAATGTTTCTAAAGCATCCATTCAAACACAGCAAGCAGTCTACACTTGATCCTCTTGGAACTATATTTTCTACAATAGAAATGATACTAGAATCAGAGAAAAATCTAGGTATTGCATACAAGTTCGATAAAATAATACTTGACCAGTTTTCACAATTCATGCAGAGATATTATTTGAGATTTGATGATTCACTAGGAAAAATACTTGATGATATAGAAAAGATGCCAAAGTCCAGGCTAACAGTAACCATAGACCAAAATTACCGGACAATTTTGGAGAAAATATTCCAATACGGCATTGCATCGTTGCCACAAGAAGATAAAATAAAAAAAGCAAAAGAACTCTTAAAGAAAATTACCCAGCAAAAGGAAGATTCCGAGGCTCTCAAGTTGTATAATGTGCTCAAACTTGCATGCGATGACAAGGATGTCAAGTCTGAGATTGCACAGTTTGCCAGATCAATAAATAAGACTGAAAAGAGGTTTTCAAACACAATTTTGGATGAGTTGTCACGACCATAGATACGCCAGGTCAAAATAGCGAGATTTTAGGAACGATTTTGAGCCTTTTTTGCTCTTTTACCCTAGTTTTTAGACTGGGTTTAAGCTAGTTGAAACAATTTTTTGCACATTATTTATCAAATTCATCATTGTCTACATCTAGTTCTTCTCGTGTCATCCTTCCTGTCTTTTCGGATAAAATTGCACTCAGTGATGTAGCCATAATACCGTACATAGAAGCAAGTACAATGTCTTTTCCTTCATAATGTTTGAGGTGTTTATGCAATCTACGACACTCATGATAAATTGCCATTTCCAGTTTATCGTTGATGTTTAGTGATTGTTCGATTCTCTCGAAATCTCTCATTTCAATTAATCATCTGCTTATACGATATACGCAGTTACTTATACTCATTCCTATTGTATAAAATTTCAAATCAAAAACATTCTTGTAAAAATATTTTGTAAACTATATAGTACTAAAATGGAAAACATTTTTCATACACAATACAGTAAAACATCATACGATATAACAATTAAGCAGAATTCATCAGTGAAATGTTTTAATCATAAATCAATAATGGTGGATGAAAACATGACTATTTCCCCACATATTGACATTCAAATTTCAACAAAGAGGAAAGAGTTCTATCGTAGAACTGCAGTAATGATCCCTGCTCCAATTAGCGCACCAAGTAGCATGAAAAGAAGATCAAATGCGACGACTTTTCTAAATGATGCATTTACTTGTTTTTTCCAAACAGACGATTTTTCTATTTTGTGTGGACTAATCAAGAGTGAGAATCTGAGTTTACCGATTATTTGTTTTCCAATTTTGTAACGATTCAGATTTTCGTCTATTTTATTCACCTCTTGTATACGTGATGATAACACTTAAGGAAACATGACCAAAACGAGATATGATCTGCAAGTTATTGACAAATGTGTATGTTAAACATACGCATTTGTCGGTACGGTTTCATTATTGATAAAACAATCATAATTGTATCAAAAAGTCTAACTTGCAATAGTTTTGTTTTAAGCCCAAAAAAGCATCTTAAAAAGTCTTTATCGTTCGGGTATTGAACAAATTTGACCAAACCCACCCCCGGTATACACCTTTTTTTCATAAAAAAGGCGAATACCTTTTATTCTAATATGATTGAAAATATTCAAAATGTCTAAAAAGATTCTAGTTTTTGCAGTTCTACTTTCTCTTGTATTGTCCATGACTGTAACACAAGAGGCCAATGCATTGACAAAAGGTGCAGGTCAATACAGCCGCACTACTGCAAGCCTTGATCCAAGCAGAGTGTGTGGTAGCCATGTTTGCGAGCCAGGAGAACATGCCAAATGGTCATCAGCTGTACAATCATCACAACGCCAAGGCCCACCCAAAGCTACTGGTGCACAATACGGAATCATAATAATGCATCAAATGGTCGTAAACTCTCTTGTAAAAACA
>Ga0070714_100005068_pt1 | contig 10025 bp, 7 predicted proteins | sample LARL83metaG_FD_65450 | JGI IMG/M metagenome (GOLD analysis project Ga0070714, IMG submission 65450) | Corn, switchgrass and miscanthus rhizosphere microbial communities from Kellogg Biological Station, Michigan, USA - LAR L8-3 metaG | ecosystem: Host-associated > Plants > Roots > Rhizosphere ... | reverse complement strand
CGCGCGAAGGATTCGAAGCCGTCACGAGTCGCTTTGATCTGATAGCGGCCGGGCGCGAGATTCAGGAACCGGTATACTCCGTCGCCGGTTGTGGAAGTTTGGAGGCTACGACCGTTGGCAAGATTTTGCAGGATCACGGTGACACCGCCGAGTCCCATCCCCGCGTCGGTGCGGACGATGCCTTGGATGGCCGCGTCACGCGAGACGGTCTGCCGAGGAATCCGCTGGGCCTGTCCACAAACGCTGTTCGACGGCAGCGAAAAGAGCAGGCACATCCCCACTGCCTTACACCACCACGCGAGCCTACCTGTGCCAGACTGTTCCAATAGGTAGATGAAAGCTCAAGATAGCAAAGCGGTGTGGGCTGCGCTCGACTCATTTCGGATCGAACTGCCGTCGTGGGGCTTTGCGAACACCGGGACACGATTCGGCAAGTTTCTGCAGCCAGCCGCGGCTACGACGATTGAGGAGAAACTCAGCGACGCGGGCGAAGTTCATCGCCACACCGGCGCCTGCCCCACGGTCGCGCTGCACGTGCTGTGGGATTTTCCAAATGGACGCGAGAGTGCCGCCCACGTAAAAGCACTGGCGGAAAAGTACTCGGTACGGCCGGGCTCCATCAATCCCAACGTTTTTCAAGATCAGATTTACAAGCACGGCTCCCTAGCGAATCCCGATCCTGATATCCGGCGTGCCGCGCTCGGCCACGTCATCGAAAGCATCGAGATCGCGCGTAGGCTCGATAGCCGCGACATCTCGCTGTGGTTCGCCGACGGCTCCAATTATCCCGGTACTGCCAATATCCGACAGCGCCGGACTTGGTTTGAAGATGGGCTTCGGAAGGCGCACACCAATCTGGACGCGAATCAGCGCATGCTGGTCGAATACAAGCCGTTCGAGCCCGCGTTCTATCACACCGACATCGCCGATTGGGGCATGGCGCTGCATCTGGCGAAGTCCTCGGGTCCGCAGGCCAAAGTGCTGGTAGACACCGGCCATCATTATTCGTCGCAGAACATCGAGCAGATCGTCGCCTGGCTGCTCGCGGACGGCATGCTGGGTGGTTTTCACTTCAATGATCGCCGCTACGCCGACGACGACCTGACGCTCGGCTCCATCGACCCCTACCAGGTGTTTCGAATCTTCCACGAGATCGCGATGTACGAGTGGGAGACGGGCACGCGCGCCGATATCGCGTACATGATCGATCAGAGCCACAACCTGAAGGGCAAGATGGAAGCTATGATCCAGACCGTGATGACGGCACAGGAGCTGTACGGCAAGGCCGCGCTGGTGGATCACGAAAAACTGGCGCGTCACCAGAAGGACTCAAGTTTAGTGGACGCCGAGAACTGCCTAAAATACGCCTTCTCCACCGATGTGCGTCCGGCGATCGCCGAGTGGCGCCGATCCCAGGGCCTGGCTGAAGATCCGCTGGCCGCGTTTCGATCGAGCGGCTATCTGGAGCGGATCACCCGCGACCGCGCGGAAAAACATCAGGGCTGCAGCCCCGGCGCTACATACGCGTAGAACAATACGATCAGGCCGGTGGTACAGGCCAACAGCACACTGTGGCGCAGGGTGAAACGGAACAGCTTGGATTCGTCTTCGTGGACCATGCCGGTGGCGGCGGCACCCACGGCGATATTCGAGAGGCTGATCATCTTGCCCATCACGCCGCCGGCAGAGTTGGAAGAAGCCATCAGGACCGGATTGAGTCCCAGTTTCGAAGCCGTCACCACCTGCAGGTTGCCGAACAGCGCATTCGCCGACGTATCGGAGCCCGTCAGGAACACGCCCAGCCAACCCAGAATCGCGCTGAAGAAGGGGAACGATTTTCCGGTGGCGGCAAACGCCAGCCCAAGAGTCGCAGTGGCGCCGCAATAGTTCATCAAATACGCCAGCGCCAGAACCGCGGCCATCGTTACCAGCGCGAGCGAAAGCTGGCGCAGCGTGACCATCAGGATTTTCCAAAATTGGCGGAGTGAAACCCGCAGTACCAACGCCGACACGAATGTAGCGAGCATACAGGACGTGCCGGACGCAGAAAGCCAATTGAAGTTGAACACGGCTGGATACGGCGAGATCGCGGGAGTCACCGGTGGCATGCGGGCGATTTGGTTATGCAATCCGGCCCACTGTAGCGGGATTGATACGGAATTCAGAGGTCCCAGCATGGGCTTCCAGCCCCACAGTAGAACAAAGGCCACCAGGATCAGATAGGGGCTCCAGGCCATGAAAATCTGGCCGGCGGGAACCCGCTCGCCTGAATCCGCCCCCGAGGATGCAGCCCAGGCGCTGTCCAGTTCATGGGTCTGCTTCGGCTTCCAGACCAGGAACAGAACCACCAGCGAGATGATTGCGCTAATTGAGGCGATGAGATCGGTCAGCTGGGGTCCGACGAAGTTGGATACCAGAAATTGCATGCCGGCGAATGAGACGCCGCAGACAATGGCGGCGGGGAGAATACCGCGGAGCGCCGTCCATCCGCCCATGACCAGCATGATGTAAGCGGGCATGAAGAGCGACATGGGCGCGCAGATGCGGCCCACTCCGGCACTGAGCCGATCCAATGGCAAGCCGGTGACTCCAGCCAGCGTGACAATAGGGATCGCGATGGAGCCGAATGCTACCGGCGCCGTGTCCGCGAGCAAACAAATCGCGGCCGCATAAAACGGCGAGAAGCCGAGCCCGGTCAGCATCGCGCTGGCAACGGCCACCGGCGTACCGAATCCGGCGGCTCCTTCCATGAAGGCACCGAAGGCGAATCCGATGAGCAGCGCCTGCAGGCGTCGATCACCGGTCAGGGTTCTGAGCGACAGTTTGATGATCTCGAATTTTCCCGTTTCCACGGTCAGCCGGTACAAGAATACGCCCCAGATCACGATCCAGCCGATCGGGAACAGCCCGTACAGGCCGCCATAGGTTACGGCGCCGATCACGGCGACCACGGGCATCTGGTAGAGAAACAAAGCGACGACTATGGTGGCAGCCAAGCCGGAAAGTCCCGCCACCCAAGATGGCTTGCGCCGCACCCCCAAAAGGTAGAGCAGTACGAAAATCGGGAAAGCGGCCAGAAGCGCGGAGAGCCCCAGGCTGCCCTGAAAGGGTGCGTAGTTTTGTTGCCACATGGTCTAGGCAGGTATACCAGAGCACGGTACCCGGATTCAAGTGCCCACTATGCGTCTTATCAAAAAATCTGATTACATTCATGTTTGTTCTTTAATATCGGGGGCAACGTTAATGTTGTATACTTAGCCCAAGTTACGGGTCTGTCAGGTAACCGGGGCTGCGCCGGCATGGGCGCTGTTCTGTTGAGAATCGAGGTTCAAACGAATGAGAAGACGTATATCTGTATGGGTGCTGGCGGCGATATGTTGGCTCAACGCGGGCTGGTTATCGGCCTCCCCGGTAGGGAGCATCTCAGGAACCGTCAAAGACGCATCCGGCGCGTTCATGCCGGGCGTAAAGGTGACGCTCACCAATACGGCCACTAACGCGAGGATGGAAGCCAATACCGACGCCAACGGCGAATTCCAGTTCTTGCAATTGGCGCCGTCCACTTACTCCATCACTGTCGAAGCCAAAGGGTTCAAGCGCGCACTTAGTACAGCGCTGGTGCAGGTGGATCAGATCACACATGCCGAGTTCAACATGGAAGTGGGCGACGTCTCTCAATCCGTGCAGGTGGAAGCCGCGGCGCCTTTGCTTGAAACCGACAAGAGCACGCTGAGCAGCGTGGTGGACAGCCGGACTATCGCCAACATGCCGCTGAACGCCCGCCAGTATTTGGACCTTGCGCTTCTGACGCCGGGAGCGCTGCCGTCGCAGCCTGGCCAACAGGGCGGAGGATTCAACATGGCCGGCGCGCGCTCACAATCCAACGCCTTCCTGCTGGATGGCGTGAACATTATCGACACGCAGGTGAACTCGGCCCTGGGCAATTTCCGTATTACGGACGCGGTGCAGGAATTCGCGGTTCAGACCAGCGTGCCCACCGCTGAATTCGGGCGCGGCCACGGCGCGCAGGTGAGCATCATCTCCAAGAGCGGCGGCAACCAGTTTCATGGATCGGCCTTTGAGTATCTCCGCAATTCCGACTTCGATGCCGCCGACTTCTTCACCAACAAAGCCAAGGGCCAGAAGAACACGCTGCACAGGAATCAATACGGCGCCACTCTCGGCGGTCCGATTATCAAAGACAAGACTTTCTTCTTCCTTTCCTGGGAAGGTTTCCGGCAGGTGAATCCGACGGTGAGCGCTACCCGCGTGCCGACCACCGCCGAGCGCGCTCAAGTCACGGATCCGATCTCGCGGGCATTGCTGCAATTCTGGCCGAGCCCGAACAGTGTTCAGGTGGGGTCGGCCAATAATTTCATCGCAAACGTAGGCGCCGCTACGTTCGACAACACCGGGCTGATAAAGATCGACCAGCAATTGGGCCAGGCGGATCATCTGACGGGGCGCTGGGCCGAATTCGAAGGAACGGCCATAACGGCAGGAGTTCTCCCCGGCCTGGGAGGAACCAACAACACCCCTATTAGCCGCTCCGGCGTGCTGATCGAGACTCACACATTTTCTCCGAACCTGCTGAACGAATTTCGATTCGGCTTCGCTCGCAACCAGACGTTCCTCACGGTTTCGGACTCAGGGTTTAACGCTGCATCCATTTTCAAGGACGCTAGCGGCGCTCCGTTGGCGGGCGTCGTGGATGGAACCAAGAATCTGCTCGACTCCGGCTTGCCGACCATCACTGTCAGCGGCGGCTATGCGGTCTTGGGCACGGCCAATAATTATCCGCAGGGCCGCATTACCAACACCTATGAACTGTACGACAACATGTCGTGGATCGCGCCGTTCGGTGCGTCCAAACACTCCTTCAAGTGGGGCTTCCACATCCGCCGCGAAGAGGCCCGCCGTTTTCTGGACGGCTCTTTCCGGGGCACCTTCAACTTTGTAAATTGGAGTGATTTCGCGGGCGGAATGGTAAACACGTCCACATTCCATACCGGCTCGACACTGGCCTATTGGAAGCGTTATCCCTTTGACTTCTACTGGCAAGACACCTATAAGATCAGGGACAACGTCACGCTCAATTACGGCATTCGCTACGAATATCCCTCGGCCATCTATCAAACACGAAGCGAGGCGACGAATTTCATTCCGGGCGTCGGGCCCATGCTGTTAGGCACGAACAAGGTTTTGAACATCGATCCCACCAAGACCGGATTCGCTGCGTTCTATTACACGCAGGCTCCCTTCACGCTCTCCGACAGCGGGGTAAATCCGGACAAGAACAATGTCGCTCCCGTGGTCGGAGTGGCTTATACGCCGCGCTTTGCGAAAAAGGTGTTCGGCAACGATGACACAGTCATTCGCGCCGGATTTCGAGTGGGTTACGACGACATCTTCAACAATATCCCGGCCAACATGGGTCTGAACGCACCCTATAGTTTGACGACCCAGCAGGTCGCCAATGGCACGCAGCCGGGTAAGTTTCCGTGGGCGACCGGGTTCAATCAGAATGTACCCCTGGTAGCGAATTTCGGCAAACAGGGCCCAGGCACACCCACCAATGGTCTGGTGAGCATCAGCGCCGAGGATCCCAACCTGCGCGGCGCCTACATTTATCAGTACAACTTCGGCATCCAGCGCAAAATCGGCAACGATTTTTCAATTGAGGCCGATTATCAAGGTTCAGCGGGCCATAAGCTGCTGCTCAACATCGACATCAACGAACCCTATGTAACGGTGGCCGATCCCACCAAGCCGGGCAAAATTGCGCCGAACCAGCAGATCTATCCGTACCCTACGTTCAACAGCGTCAACATGGGCCAAGACATCGCCAACTCACATTACAACGGGCTGGTGCTGACGGGCAGGTGGCAGGGACGTCACGGTATCTATTTCCAGGGCTCGTATACGTATGGAAAATCGATCGACAACAGCTCTTCGTGGTCGGTGCCTCCGGGCCAGCCGGGCGGCGTTGCCGATGCGCGCAATCTGCGCCTGGAGTACGGGCCGTCCAACTTCAACATCCCCCATCGCGCGGTCTTCACTTATGTCATGGACCTGCCGATTGGTCCCGGACATCGCCTCATGGGCTCAAACAACATTGTCAACCGAGAGCTGATCGGCGGTTGGCAGATCTCCGGCATCACCACGATTCAAGCCGGCTCGCCTTTCACGGTATTCAACAATTCGAATGATTTCAGCGGATTCAACCAGAACTTTGACCGGCCTGACGTTCTTGGAACCGGCAAACTGATTCAGGACAACCGTAATCCCGACGCCGCCTTCGACACCACCTATTACGCCAGGACTCCCCCGACCGGTCGAGTTGGCACGGTTGGCCGCGACCAGTACTACGGACCTGGATTGGCTAATTACGACTTTACCGCGGCTAAGAATTTCGCTCTAGGCACCGAAAGGGTCCGGCTGCAATTCCGGGCGGACTTCTTCAATTTGTTTAACCACACCAACTTCTCGAACCCCACGACCAACGCCAGCAGCGCCAATTTCGGCAAGATCACCGCGACGGTTGGCAGCGCTGTGGCTACCGCGGTCGGCACCACTGCCGGGCTGGTGGGCGGGGGCCCTCGAATCATTCAATTCTCGATGAGACTGAGTTTCTAGCAGGAAACAAATCCGGGCCAGGCGCATCCACTTAGCTTGGCCCCGTTAGTAAGGTCATACAGATTTCGCCGACAGCCGCCGATACTCCGGTGAGGAGTTTTCCGCCACAAATCTGCTATGGCCGGTCCTGAACAAAGACGCCAAACCCGGCGGGACGCCGATCATATGCTCCGTGTCTCCATTACCCGCGGGTCAGCGCGCCAGACCGAAACCGCCCGCATGGTGGATGTCTCGGAAGGCGGGCTCTGTTTTATTGGCTCCCGCTATCTCATTCCCGGAACTTCTTTGGGAATCGAATTCGGCGATTGCCGTATCGTAGCCGAGGTCCGGCATTGCCGGTTGCGCGAATATGGCGCCATCAGCCAGTTCTTCACCGGCGTGCAGGTGCAGCAGATTTTGGAAGGCGTGGAGACCTGGCTGGCGCTGACAGAATCAGCGGGCTAAGTGCAACCTGCACTTGCTAGCGGTCGCGGTTCCAAATCGCGAGGAATGATTCGGTCGCCAGTGTTTCCAATTCCCTGGCCTGTTCCCGGCGCCATTCTTCGAACTTGCGGGCTCTCAACTCTTCCAGCAATCGAAACCGTTGTTTGGCAGCGCGGTATTTCTTCTTCTGCTCGGAGAGATCGCGATCGCATTTCGCAACCAATTCGACCAGATTCTCCGCCTGTCGCTTGAGACGCAGGCTATAGGCGCTCACAGCCCGCAGATCCGTGCCACGCAGGTCAGGCATAGTATCCAGCGAGCGATCCAGCTTCGATTTCTCGGCGCCCAGGTCGGCTCGCATGGTTTGCAGCCGGAGTTGCTCGCGCAGCAGCCGTTCCAGCTTGGCCTCTTCAGTAGCCAACTCGATCGACCGCCAGCGGAGAACTTTATCGAGCGGAAAGTGAAACTGCGCCACGCCGCGATTCCCCGCTAGCCGCTATCCCAGGACGGCCGCCAGCTTTCCCAAACGATCGAGCGTGTCGGGAAGCTTGCAGAAGTCGTGCGAATCCTGCTTCAGAAAATTCATGATCTCCGGACGGCATCGGATGGACGCGTCCAGCTTGGGATTGGTACCGGCCACATAGGCTCCCAACTGAATCAGATCGTGCGAATCGTGATAGAGCGCCATGGCTTCGCGCAGCTTTTGGATTTGGGAAATCTGCTCGGGCGGTGCAATGCGAGAGGTTAGCCGGCTGATGGAATTGCGGATGTCGATTGCGGGATAATGCCCAGCCGCGCCCAGTTCGCGCGACAAGATCAGGTGGCCGTCCAGAATACCGCGCACGGCGTCGCAGATCGGCTCGTTGAAATCGTCGCCTTCCACCAGCACCGTGAAAAATCCCGTAATGGATCCTTTCTTGAAATGGCCGGACCGTTCGAATATCTTCGGGAGCATGGCGAACACGGACGGCGTGTAGCCTTTCTGGCTGGGCGGCTCTCCGGCAGCCAGGCCGATCTCACGCTGCGCCATTGCCAGGCGGGTCACCGAATCCACGACCAGTAGGACGTTCTTCCCTTGATCGCGGAAATACTCGGCCACGGCCAGCGCCACGAAACAGGCACGGATGCGCAAGGGCGCCGGGCGATCGGAGGTCGCCACGACCACCACTGAACGGCTTCGTCCTTCGGGCCCCAGCTCGTTTTCGAGAAAAGCCCGTACTTCGCGATTGCGCTCGCCAACCAATGCGATCACACTCACGTCGGCATCATTGTGCCGAGCCATCGCGCCGAGCAGAGTGCTCTTCCCTACCCCGCTACCACCGAAGATTCCGACGCGCTGTCCTTTACCGCAGGGCAGCATGCCGTCGATCGCACGGACGCCGGTAACCAGTGGTTGCAGGATATGCTCGCGTTCCATGGGACAAGGCGCCGCTGCATACAGAGGATAAGCCGCGCAGGTCTGTAGCGGCGGGCCCTCATCGATCGGGCGGCCGAATCCGTCCAAGACGCGGCCCAGCAGCCCTGGGCCCACACGTAGTAGCGCGTCCTCTTTACGCGCGATCACCCGATCGCCAAGTTGCAGGCCGTCCATCTCTTCCAAAGGCAGTGACAGTACTCGGTCGTTTCGAAAACCGATCACCTGCGAACGGATGTTGCGTCCCGACGACGTACGGATTTCGCAAAAGTCGCCGATTGAGACCACCGGACCGCGGGAGGCGATCAGCAGGCCGACCATCTCGGTCACCTCTCCGATCCACGGCAACATTTCGATGTCCGCGAGTTGTTGGTTGAGTTGGCTGAAAACCGGATTGGCAGAGGATGCCATGCTATCTCTCCAAGCGGTCAATCAGGCCGCGTTCGATTTCCCGGAGTTGCGTGTCCACGGATGCGTCCAGAATGCCTTGCGATGTTTCCAGAAACACCTCGCCAGGGTTTAGCGAGGCGTCCGCGGTCAGAAGCAGATTTTTCGGAGCGCCAGACTGTTCCAGCGATTTCCTCACCAGCGGTTCCATCCCGGGGTGCAGGCGCACGCGCTGTATTTCGCGCGATTGAACTTTCGAGAATGCGGTTTTGACCAATCCAGTAAGCGCGTCGGGATCGAGCGACACTTCGCGATGAATGACGCGGGCCGCGATGGAAACTGCCAACCGGACCAGGTCGTGCGTGGCTTCTTCGCGGATCGCGTCTCGTAAGCGTGCCAGTTCGGCCAGGTTTCGCGCCAAGCCATCGATCGCAGGACGGACCTGTTCCTCGGCCTCACGCCGGCCAGCCGCGACACCCGCTGCAAATCCTTCGCGCCGCGCCTGCTCTAGACCTTGGGCTTCCCGGTCGGCATCTTTGCGGCCGGGGCCCGTGCTGCGCAGGTCGGCAGGCGGTTCCACGACACGCCAGAAAGCCGCAGCCGAGGAAGGCTTCTCACTACCCGGCAGGATTTCAGACGACATACTGATCGCCACCGCCGCCCTTCAGGCTAAGGACGCCTTCCGACTGCAGTTGCTGCACCACGGCCAGAATCTGCTGCTGAGCCTGCTCAACATCCCGGATCCGAACCGGCCCGGCCGCGTCCATATCTTCACGCAACATCTCGCCGCCTCTCTGGGACATGCACTGCAGGAAGTGGTTTTTCAATTGATCGCTGGTGCCCTTCAACGCGATGGTCAGCAGCTTGCGGTCGATCTTCGCCACCAGTTCTTTCATCGCCGTGGCATCGATAAGCAGCAGGTCTTCGAAGACGAACATGTAGTGCCGGATCGCGTCTACCAGCGCCTGCTCTTCCTGCATGTTGGTCAGAATTTCTTCGCTCAGCGCGGAGTCCATGCGGTTCAGGATCTCAGCCACGCTGCGCGGACCGCCGTGCGGCTCGGTCTTTATCTCACCTATCGACTTCAGTTTTTCACCGATCAAGATCGAGATGCGCGTCACCACGTCGTTCGATACCCGATCGAGTCCGGCAATCCGAGTGACAA
>Ga0070714_100005067_pt1 | contig 10026 bp, 7 predicted proteins | sample LARL83metaG_FD_65450 | JGI IMG/M metagenome (GOLD analysis project Ga0070714, IMG submission 65450) | Corn, switchgrass and miscanthus rhizosphere microbial communities from Kellogg Biological Station, Michigan, USA - LAR L8-3 metaG | ecosystem: Host-associated > Plants > Roots > Rhizosphere ... | reverse complement strand
AGCATTGGAACTGCCTGTGCCGACGCAGTGTTCGGCGAGAAAGTTTCCACCCCAGGTTATTCCCAGAGCCTTGTGGAGGTCGGCGCCGCGCAGGGGCTCTCTCAGCCGTCGTTGGCGAATAGCTTGCCGGATCAGTTGCATGGTTTCGCGCTCACCGGTCATGGTGCCTCTCCCGCTTGTTTCTGCCACGGTACCGTCCCCGGCGATGACTCAAGAGTTTCGTATGCGGCACTTGGCTGAAAATGGTATCGTTTTGTTCGAAGCGGATATGCGCACTCGACTACTTGCCCTTGCATTCGCCATAGCGAGCGTCACCGTGCCGACTGCCGCCCAGTGGCTGGACTATCCAACGCCCGGCACACCGTTAAAGAAGGACGGCACGGTCGATCGCACCGCGAAGGCGCCGCGCGCCTTTAATGGCAAGCCCGATCTGTCCGGAGTCTGGCGCATTGAACCTCCCAAGCCAGGCGAGATAGAGCGCCTCTACCACCCGAGTGAAGTAAACGCGGTGGCGGGAGATGATTGGCGCGAGTTCGACCGGCATTTTTTCAACCTTTTTATCGATTTCAAAGAAGGCGAGTCGCCTCTGCGGCCGGAGGCTGTCGCTCAAAGAGAAAGGAACCGGGATCCGTTCGCTACACCGTCGTCCCGTTGTTTGCCGCTTGGCTTTCTGACGCGTTATTTTCACTTTCGCCCTTTCAAAATATTCCAGGCTCCTCAAGAGATCGTCATGTACTTCGAAGTAGACGGAGTCTTTCGCCAGATTCACACCGATGGGCGAAAGCTTCCCAATTCGCCTTTCCCGTCGTGGATGGGCTACTCGACCGGCAAGTGGGAAGGCGATTCGCTGGTGGTCGATACGGCCGGGTTTAACGACCAGTTCCGGCTGGATTGGGGTTATGCTAATAGCGAGGAACTTCGAGTCCGAGAAGTCTTCCGCCGCCGCGATTTCGGTCACATGGACATAGAAGCGACGGTCGACGATCCGGTGGTGCTGACCAGGCCCGTCAGCGTCAAATTCAGTCTTCAATTGATCCCCAACACCGACATCCTTGAAAACTTCTGCGCCGAGGGCGAGCGGGATCAGCTCTTTATGCGCGGACAGGTCAAATAGCTGATAGCGTCTGCTAAGCAGCAAAGCGCAAGGCTCCGGCATCAGGTATAACGGTCAGTAGCACAACGAATTGGTTGAGGAGGTTCAAATTATGAGAGACGTCATGGTGGCCGTGACAGCGATCGTGCTGTCGGGTCCTTTCCTGGCTGCCGACGAGCGGCCGGGAACGGCCGATCAACAAATTGCCGAGGCCGTACAGGTTCTGCCTGACGACCTGCGCGCCGGCGCGACGGTGGTAACGTACGACGCTTCTACGGGTATGCGCAAAGTGTTGCGGCAGGGCACGAATTTCATCGAGTGCCAGCCTAGGATGGCCGACGGCTTCGACCGGTGCTACAACAAGGCACTCGCCCCGCGTCGGGATCTCGAGGCGAAACTACGCGCCCAGAAGAAGACTGACGCGGAAATCCAGCAAGCGGTGGCGGCGGCACTGAAGGCCGGCACGCTTCCGCAACCTGCTACAGGCATGATGTCTTACCGGTCGTACGACAAGAGCGACCGTATCCAGAACCTGTGGGTAATGTCGTTGCCCAACGCGACACCTGAATCGGTGGGCGTGTCCACTGCGAGCCAGCGCGATGCAGCCCTGGCGGGTCGCGGGCTGCCGTGGATGATGCTGCCGGGCAAGCCTGGCGCCCACATCATGATTCCGATCAATCCGCCCGCGAAGGCGTCGTCCATCACAGACGTCGCACCAGACGAGATAACCCAAGCCACTCTTCCGTTGCCCGAGGATTTGCGCGCAGCCGCGACGGTCTACAAGTACGACGCTAAGACGGGCGAGCGCATCGTGTTACGGAAAGGCACCAACTTCCTCGAATGCATTCCCCGCGCTGAGGATGGGTTTACGTGGTGCTACAACACAGTCTCGGCGCTGCGCCGGGACTTCTCCGCCAAGCTGCGCTCGCAGGGCAAATCCGAGAAGGAAATCCAGAGTGCGGTAGCCGAGGCGGTCAAAGCCGGTACGATCCCAGCGACGCCGTTTGGCACGATGTCGTACCGCCTGTACGGAAAGAAGGATCGGATTCAACTACTGTGGGTGCTGTCCGTGCCTGGCGCCACTCCCGAGTCGATCGGCGTTTCAGAGGGCAGCCAACGCACCGCCGCAATTGCCGGTGATGGGCGGCCGTGGCTGATGTTGTCTGGGACGCCTGGCGCCCACATCATGATCCCGATCAACCGGTAGCTCGGTCCATTTGACCCTTCGCTGGTCGTGACCATGCACCGCCTCGGCCACAAGACGAGCGCGGCTCAGTTAGATCACCACGTTGCCGAGCCGTGACCGTGAGGGAGCGGACTCTACCACAATCAGGCTAGGACTTTTTTCCCGAATCTGCGTTACACGCTGCTCGTTCGGATAAAATCAGCTAACTAATGTCCGTTCGCGGAGCACGAGTTGGCCAGCCAGACTCGCGATCTCGATTATCATTGACTCCATGCGACCTTTGCTTTTCCTGCTCGCCCTCCCTGCATTGTACGCCCAAAACGGCACGGCCGATGGCGCCACGCGCGCCGATTGGCCGCACTACGGAGGCACCCAGCTCTCCTGGCGCTACAGCGCCCTCGATCAAATAAACACGGCCAATGTGAAGAGCCTCCTCCCGGCCTGGATCTTCCAGACCGGTGACTATGCCGAGAATCTACAGGCCACGCCGATTGTGGTGGATGGGGTAATGTACCTCATCACACCCCGCGCTCAGGTTTCCGCTCTCGACGCTGCCACCGGACGCCTGATCTGGCAATACCGCTATCCTCCCAACCAGTCCGGCTCCCTCAGGAACAGTGGTGTCGCCGTGAGCGACGGCAAAGTCTTCTTCGGCACCAGGGACAACTACTTGGTCGCACTCGATCAAAACACCGGTCGCGAGGTATGGAAAACAAATGTCGATGACCGCAAGCAATGCAACTGTAGCATCAGCGCCGCACCGCTGGTTGTCAAGGACAAGGTGATCGTTGGCGGCAACGGCGGAGATCGGGCGGAACGAGGCTACTTGACGGCTTTCTACGCCAAGACCGGCCGGCTCGCTTGGCGCTGGTACGTAATTCCGGGGCCGGGCGAAAAGGGAAACGAAACCTGGAAAGGTGATAGCTGGAGGTTTGGCGGAGGCTCACCCTGGATGACAGGATCGTTCGACGCCGGACTGAACCTGGTCTATTGGGGCACCGGCAACGCGGCGGCTGATTTCTACGACACCGATCGTGTCGTTGCAGGCGCCGACAAAGGCAGGGACGTGAATCTGTACACGGCCAGCGTCGTGGCCCTGGACGCGGACACGGGCAAACTGCGCTGGCACTATCAGGAGGTTCCCGACGACCTCTGGGACTATGATTCCGCATACGAGGTGATCCTCATGGATCGCGAGATCCGCGGGCGGATGCGAAATATCCTGGTGCACATGAACAAGAGCGGATTGACGTTCGTGCTGGACCGCGCGTCCGGCGAATTCCTGGGCGTGTTCTCGGTCCCGGAGGTGCGGAACTGGATCACGGGCGTCACAGAAGATGGCAAGCTGGTCGGCCGCAACGAGCCAAAGCTCGGTAAAACAGAGACTTTCTGTCCCGGCGTGTACGGCGCCAAGAGCTGGAATTCGATGGCTTACTCCCCCCGCACTGGATTTCTCTACACGCCAACCAATGAACTCTGCAACGACGCCATCGCCAACGATACTAAGCCTGTGGAAGGGGCCGCTATGATGAATGCTGCTTTAAGCCCCAAGCTGCCCCCTAATCGCGCTACCTACGGTCACGTGGACGCCTGGGATCCGGTGACCGGCAAGCGCATATGGAGCTACCCTTACAAATACGTTCTGGCGGCCTCCATGCTGGCCACTGCTGGCGATCTGGTGTTCACCGGCGATCCGGAAGGGAATTTTTTTGCATTGGATGCGCGCACCGGCGAAAGGCTTTGGAGTTTTCAGACCGGTGCCGGCCATCGCGGATCAGCGATCTCGTATTCGGTGAATGGGCGGCAGTATGTCGCCACACCGACCGGTTGGCAAGGGACGATTTTCGGAAGTGCCGCTGCGGCATTGTTTCCCGATGCATCTTTCCGGCTGGGTTCAACTTTGGTGGTATTCGCTTTGCCGGAGGCATTGAAATGACGAGAGCCCTGTTCTTGCTCGCAGGGTCTTAGCCTCGGCCTTAACTAAACGGAGACAGCCGCCGCCATGCGTATCAACAGCGCGCGCTTAATATCGAGTGCCGACGGATCTCAATGGCGATGGGAAGGACGACATCGTGGTAGCAAACAGCTGGGCAGGCAAAATTACGATTCTGCTCAGCAAGTGCCCTCCGGCCAATGATGTCTTCCGAAGGACAAGCGACCTTGGCCACAAACCAGCATAGGACAACGCGTCTACATCACCGAAGTCTAGTTATCTATCATTAACGGTCGACGTTCCGACCCGCGCGTCGATCAGGACCCTTGAACAGCTATGGTCACGGCATCCCTGCTTCCATTCGGCATCGTGATCACAATCGGTACGTCATCATTGGGCTGACAGCCATCGGGTATGGTCACGTCAATCTGGTAGAGTCCCGCGTTGCCCGGTGCAATACCGGAAAATGATACGACCGCTGGAACTCCGCCGATAGTGACACTTGGCTGTTGCAGCGTCATATAGAGTGGATTTCCACTAGTTGGCGCAACAGTTCCGGTGGCAAGCGGCGCGCCGCCGGGATCGCCCCCTGCGGTTGCCTTGCCTAGGCCCGTGAGAAAGATCTGGATCACATCGCCGGACTTCGCGGGCTGCCCGCAAGCCACGTACGGGCTACCTGGATCGCATACCGCGAACCCAAGTGCCACGGCCATGGATAAAGGCATAACTCGCCAGGCTGTGTTAGCTAATAGTACGGCGCCGTTGTTGCGACTCGCATTTGACGGATCTGGAATGCGAAAAATTCCAACGTTTGCTAACGAAAATTGCAGAGGAAACGGCGTGCTGACGCCTTTCGGCGTCTTTACTTGCACCATCACGGAGCCCGATTCGGGAAGCTCGGAGGGCAACACGAGGTTGATCTGACCGAGCGAGCCAAAAACGTAGTACAGCGGAGCCGCAACTCCATTGAACAGAACCGAAACTCCGTTAAAGTCCAGCGCAGGAAAAATGTTCGCGGCGGTATCTTGCGTTCCGAAGTTTGTTCCGAAGATGCTGACGAACGAGTTGGGCGCCACTGGCGCGTTTCTGAAAGTGGCGCCATTCACGATCGAGGAAATAGTTGGGGCCGGAGGGGCCACGGCCAGCATAACAGTGTTGCTTTGCTTACCCCCGATTGTAAGGAAGAACGGCGCATTACCAGTAGGGGCATCGGAGGGTACTTTGAACGTAATGCTGTAATCGGTAATAGATCCAACGAGCCGTCCAGCGTAGTCTGGCTGTACGAGTTTGCCGCCAAGCATGAGTTGCACGGGCGTCGTAGTCGGGGCGAGCGTCATGGCTTTGACTCCAGTCACCATCTGCGGGTTTGTTACGCCAAGACCGATTGCTCTACATGTCACGGATGTACCAACAAACGCAGGGTGGCTGGATGTGATTCGATTGCCGGTGATATCTGTGCAACCGGCGGTGAGTGAATCATAAATTGCTGGTGAGAATGCGACGACGGTAACTGAGAACGCAGGCGAGGGCTGATTCTTGTATGCAGCCACGATCGTAGTGTTCCCGGCCGGAATATCGACAGGAATCTGAACGAGCAAGTTTGACGAGCTAACGAAATCAAGAACGGGTGAAGCTTTGCCGCCAATGGTGATGCTTGGAACGTCGCTGCTTCCTGTTCCTAAGTTCGCGCCTGTAATCAAAATCGGAGTCCCCGGAGCTACCGGCGCGGCGGGATTGCCCGCCGGCAACGCGATTCCAGTGATCGATGGCGTAACGGATGGCGCTGCAGGATTGACGATCACAGCAAAAGAAACCGAGTATACCCAGCTGAGTGAAAGAGGGCCCGCTGAGGTCTGGAAAGACGTGCCGTTGCTTACAAACAAGGGTATTGCCGTCAGAGGCCCGATGTTTTCCATCAGATCATAGCCAATTAATTTCGGGCTGCCGAGCGATACAAGCACAATATCCTGGAAATGCGCGAACCCGATGCCGCCGCCAAAAACACGTTGATTTGGGTCTACGAAAACTTCCTGATCGTCCATAAACGCGCCGGAGCCTACGCCCGCGATGGCGAACGTCGTTGGCGTACCTCTCGGCGTATCGATTAGACCTAGGGGGCTCAGGAAGGGGCTTTCCGTTTTAAGGAGACTTGTATCGGTCCTCAAAATAAACGTGAACGCGGAAGATGAGAAGGAATTTGTCCCTAGCTGACCATTAGCGGTACCAGTTACGGTGATCATAAGAGGGTCCGCACCCGCGATTGTTGTTAATAGAGCGCCTGCAAGTAGTACCCTGAATTTCATCGCATCCTCCGTTTTGCAATATTATTCCCGGACGGAATCAAGTGATGAAGGGATTCACCCAATCACAAGTCGGTTACGTCCGCGAATGCCGCAGTTAACTGATAATGTTAAAGCATTATACACATTCGAGCTGAGGAATGAATTTTTAAAAGGTAAGCGAGCGCACCCAAAGAACTCCTCATTTCACTTTCTGGCGACGAGAGCATGCCTGTTATCCGGTCTTATCGGTAGGCATTTCCAGAAGCCGTTCCTGGGCCGTGAGAACGCAAGTACGGGATGGTCTTCGCGCTCATGTGAACTGATTCCAAGTCGCGACGGACCGATCAAGGGTGTTCTATCTCGATTAGAGTGTGGAACGGAGCGACGGATTCGATAAATTCTGACGCAGGGCTAAAAAGCCAGTCGCGCCTTTTAACCCAGATCTTGACTCCCGTTCCGGAGGGCGACAGCTCCATGCACGAATTGAGCTTTTCCATGATTTCCTGTGCCCAGGCTTCGGTCACGCCAGTCCGGGTATCTCGGCACTTATCAAGATCAATGCCGACAAGGTCCGGGTACGCACTAAGGACGAAGCCTATCCCATCCCACGCGCGTTCACGGTAGGCATTCAGCACAGTGCCAAAATCTGACCAAGTTCTGGGATCGGTGGTGCTCGCACGATTGCCATCCGGTCTGAACGGCACTTTCGTCCACTTGCGCTTGCGACGTTCATATCGCCAAAGAACCCAGCCCATCAGCTTGTGCAATAGACGCGGGATGTACTCCGCGCGCACGGGTAGCCCGCTCGGCCGCTTGGGTACCCATGACATTGGTTCAATTGTCACGGTTACCTCGGGAGTTTTTCGTTCCCTCGCGTCCGGCTCGCTGCCCAATCGACCCCCAGGTCGCGCTTTCGATCAACTTCTGTGCAGCTTCCGGTTGATACCGAACGCTCGCTCCGATTTTTACGAACTCAGGCGGCTGCCCAAAATGTCGCCGTCGCCGGATCGTTGCCACTGAGATTCTGAGTAGCTTCGCCACGTCATGTACGGTCAAGCGGTTTTCTATCGTGTTCATACGCATCTTTCTGGTGGCCTCCTTGCCAACCCAAGTGCAGGATAAATCTCCTCGTTTAGCGAGGATCAATGCGAGGATGCAAGGAAAACTGCAACAAAACGTGGAACCTAGCCGCGTGCGATGAGGCCACGGTTTTTCAACAGCGTGATAAACTTCGCGGGTCCACAGCGAGAATCCGCCGGAAGTTTTGATCGTCAGCGCGCGTCGCTTTCGGATCATTTCCCTGCCAGCGCTCGAACTGCTTTGCCTGTTTGTGCCCGGCGGCGAGCCAAATATGTCGACGATGAATCGTCGGAGTCCCATCCAGGTTGCAATTAGCGAGATACGTGTTCACCCTGGCGATAAAGTCGTTCACGAGGCGGCGGCGATCTGGACGAGTGACCGCTTGTTCCGCCTCTTCATGGGATCGTGCTTCCGGAGGGAGCGCGTATCGATTCAGTCAGTATTCGACAAACGTTGTCTTGCAAACGCAGAAAACCGGACAGCAGTGTATGAACTTCTCTAGCGGTAGTGTGATTACCAAGGGTCTCGAACGAGGGTTTAGGCTTCATACCCCGATAGTACGAATCACGCCTGATGCACAATCCTTCTCGGCCGAGGCGCGACCAATTTACGCTTAGAATGAAGAAGATAGAGATTCAGCCGGGCTGGAGAACCTCGCGTTTTTTTGTGACCATAACCAGGAAACTGCTGCGAAACTCCGCGTCGGCTCCTGTACGGGCACCTGGATCTTGGCCTAGTTCGACGCAAATCCTTCCCCGTCTGCGACTTTGCGGGAATGTCCATTTGGCGCCAACGCCGCTAGGTGCGGGAAGTCCTCGATTGGCGACTGTGGGGACTTTTGTGGGGACTCTATTTCAAAATGGCGATATCCACTGAGCAACTGCGCGTAATCGCAGCGTGCATGATGTGGCCTGAATACGGCGGTTCGGCACAGTCATTAACATCCGTGCAAAATAATGAGCAATGCCTTTTTAACGACTTTTAATCAGTAGGTTGAAGGTTCGATTCCTTCCGCGCTCACCACAAAACAAACGACTTATCAGCCAACACCTCAAGTCGTTCCATCAGACGGATTGGCAATTGTGGGATGGCGCACTATCGCGGCCCTGAGCGTTCACAGAGCCTCGGGCTTTCGCAATCTGTCGTACGGAAGACCACCTGGCAACCACGGGGATGGCCCGGTACCTTACGGTGCTGCGAAGGTCCCAGCCCCGCGCCTGTTTCAGGCTATTAGTCAATCCGAGTCGCTGGATGGCATCATAGGTCGCCTGACGACCTTCCTCGGGTAGTCGGCCGCCAGCCGAATCGCAGCGGGTTACCATCAGTCCTATGCCCGCTATTGGCCGCGTCCTCGAAACCTCGCTTTACGTCGATGAGCTCCCACGCTCCATCGATTTCTACCAGCGGATCTTCGGCTTCGACCAGCTCATGGCAGACGACCGGTTCTGCGCGCTCAATGTTTCAAGTCAGCAGGTTCTCCTGCTATTCGTGAAGCACGGGACCACCGAGCCCATCACGATTCCCGGCGGCGTCATCCCTCCGCATGATGGCGAAGGTACGACGCACTTGGCCTTCACGATCGCGAGCGATGATGAAGCAACCTGGTTGGAGCATCTGCGTGCGCACAACGTCGACATCGAGAGCCGCGTCGCTTGGCCGCGTGGCGGATTCAGCCTTTATTTTCGCGATCCAGACCGGCACTTACTCGAACTCGTCACGCCGGGCTGCTGGGAGACTTACTAGACGCCATCGCTTCGGCCGCTATCTGAGCGATGTCCATCAGCTTGGGCGGTGACTTCGAAACACCCGACAGTGCGTCACGAAACATGGTGTTGCAGAAGGGGCAGGCTGCGCCCACCACAGTGGCGCCGGTGGCGACCAACTCCTCGGCGCGTTCGACGCTCACGCGTTTGCCCTTTTCCTCACCCAGAAACGCGAGCCCGCCTCCGGCCCCGCAGCAGAACGACCGCTCCCGCGAACGTGGCGGATCAATCACCTCGCCGAACTTACGGATCACATCGCGCGGCGCGTCGTACACGCCCCGGTATCGCCCCAGGTAACAGGGATCGTGATAGACAATCTTGTGTCCATTTGCTGCCTGGGTTGGAAGTTTATCGAGGTGCCGTGCCAGAAACTCACTGTGATGCTCGATCGGTGGCGCCTGGCCGTATTCTTTCCAGTCGACGCTCATGGTGCGAACGCAGTGCGGACAGATCGAAACAATCTTGGTGACCTTGTTTTGAGCGAGCGTTTCGAGATTCGACTCCGCCAGCTGTCCGAACGCGAGATCGTTGCCCAAACGGCGCGCGGGATCTCCGGTGCACTTCTCTTTGCGAAGAACTCCGAAGGTCACGTTCAGCCGCCGCATCACGGTGGCGAGCGAGGCGACAATCTCGCGGCCTTGCGGATCATACGCGCCCATGCAGCCCAGCCACAGGCAATATTCCTGCGT
>Ga0070714_100005065_pt1 | contig 10027 bp, 9 predicted proteins | sample LARL83metaG_FD_65450 | JGI IMG/M metagenome (GOLD analysis project Ga0070714, IMG submission 65450) | Corn, switchgrass and miscanthus rhizosphere microbial communities from Kellogg Biological Station, Michigan, USA - LAR L8-3 metaG | ecosystem: Host-associated > Plants > Roots > Rhizosphere ... | reverse complement strand
GCCATCTACAACGGCGCCATCCCGGGCATGCTGCACGCGCTCGATCCGCACTCCAATTTCTTTGATCCCAAGTCGTACGCGCTTATGCGCGAAGACCAGCGCGGCAAGTACTACGGCGTCGGCATGACGGTCGGCCCGCGTAACAACAAAGTCATCGTCATCTATCCCTTCACCGGGACCCCCGCCTATAAGGCCGGCATCCATCCCGGCGACGTCATCATCGCCGTTGACGGCAAGTCGACCGAGAATATGAGCACCGGCGATGTAGCCGACCTGCTGAAGGGGCCCAAAGGCACCACGGTTCACATCAGCATCGCGCGCGATGGCGTTGAGAAGCCGATGGAGTTCACGCTCGTCCGCGACGAAATTCCGCGCTACAGCGTCGACGTCCATTTCCTGATCAAGCCCGGCATCGGCTACATGCACGTCAACGGCTTCAACGAAACCACCGAGCACGAAGTTTCCGAAGCCCTCGATTCCTTCGGCGATCTCAAAGGATTGATCCTCGATCTCCGCGGCAATCCTGGCGGATTACTCAGCGAAGGCGTCGGCGTGGCCGACAAATTCCTCAAGAAGGGACAGCTCATCGTCTCTCATCACGGCCGCGCTTCGGCGGAAAAACGTTACGTCGCTCAACACGGTAACGGCGGCAAGGATTATCCCGTGGTTGTGCTGGTCAATCGGCTGACCGCGTCAGCGGCGGAAATTGTTTCCGGCGCCATTCAAGACCATGATCGCGGCCTGATCGTGGGCGAAGTGACCTTCGGAAAGGGTCTGGTGCAGACCGTGTATCCGCTCTCGGAGAACACCGGCCTGGCCCTGACCACGGCGCACTACTACACTCCGAGCGGACGCCTCATCCAGCGCGACTACTCCAACATTTCGCTCTACGACTACTACTACAACCGCGACAGCTCTGAAACTTCCAACACGGCCAACCGCGAAGTGAAACTCACCGACAGTGGACGCACCGTTTATGGCGGCGGCGGCATTTCCCCCGACGTCAACGTTCCTCCCGTGAAGAGCAATCACTTCCAGGACACGCTGTTGCAGCACTATGCGTTCTTCAACTTCGCCAAGCGCTATGTGGTGAACCATCATCCCGCTAAGACCTTTGAAGTTGACGACGCCACCATGCAGGAGTTCCGCAAGTCGCTCGATGAAGCCAGCATCGGCTACACCCAGGCCGACCTGATCGACAACAATGATTGGATCCGTTCCAACATCAAGTCAGAGATCTTCGTCGACGCCTTCGGCCAGGACGAAGGCATGAAGGTCCGCGCCGAGTCTGACCCACAGGTTGTGAAGGGACTTGAGTTGTTGCCGCAGGCCAAAGCATTGGCCGACAACGCCAAAAAGATCGTTGCCGAGCACAACGCCGCCCCCGCGTTCAACCGGCAATAACGTAATTCATTTCGACAAAGGCCCGGACACGTTCCGGGCCTTTTCCTTTGATAACAAGCAGACCACCGCAATCGAATTCCATGGTGAGAACTTCGTGTCCTTCGTGGTTCATGTTCTCGGTGCCCGCACCTTTCATTGACTTCGCCTTGTTCGCATGTGAAAATTCGGTCGAGAGGCCGCTTTCGCAGGGGAACGGCGAGGTGGCTGAGCCGACGGCCCCCTTCTGCCGGCGCTTTCAGAACCGTCACAAGATGGAGCATTTTCAATATCATGGAAGCAGCGTGGTTCGGCTCACGAGCTGTCCCGGCCCGAGGCTCGTTTGAGGCCGCTCCTTTTGGCAGGTGCGGTGCTTCTCGCAATGGGCGCTGGATGGACCGATTTGCGCAGCCGCCGCATCCCGAACTGGCTGACCGTCCCGGGTTTGGCGATCGGCATTGCCGCAAACACCGTCCTTGGAGGATGGAGCGGGTTGAAGACTTCCCTGCTAGGGGCGGCGCTCGGCTTGGGATTGCTTCTTCCTTTCGTCCTGCTGCGCGCCTTGGGCGCAGGCGACTGGAAGCTGGCCGGTGCGTTGGGAGCCTTTACGGGCCCGGGCATGTTGATCGATCTGCTCCTGGCCTCGGTTTTCGTTGCTGGACTGATGGCGGTCGCTCTAGTGATTTACAAAGGGCGCGTGCTCCAAACTTTGCGAAACATCGGTCACATTCTGGTATCGCTCGTGACTTTTCGATTGCCCGGATCCCGAGTCTCGCTCGACAATCCAGATTCTCTGAAGGTTCCTTACGGCGTGGCCTTGGCGCTCACCGTAATGCTCTATGGAATTTTCTGGAAACTTAGAATGGTGGCTTAGGATGCTGCATTCCCTGCAATCCAACGCTCGCCGGCTAGCCGCCGAAACTCGCGGCGCCGAGATTGCCGAAGCCGCCGCCGTCCTGCCCTTAATGTTCATGATGCTGCTGGGAATCTTCTGGTTCGGCCAGGCATTTAGCATCTACGGCGCGATCACCCGCGCCGCGCAGGAGGGCGCCCGCGCCGGGGCGGTACCGCTTTGCGCCACCTGCGCCGGGACCAACACCATTGCTCAATCTGACATCAACGCGGCCACCGCTGTGCAAAATGCCTTGACTGCCTCCAAACTGGACCCTAACCTGACACGCATTCCAGTGCCTACTCCTGCGTTTGCCTCGTGCAGTACAAGTACATCCGCATGTGACGTCGCCGCGAGCGCGAAGATGTGCATCCAAGCCCCTGTCCAATTGACGAGTACGGGACTCTGCGGTACCTCCGTCTCGTTTCAATACCCTTTCCAGTTCTGGCTGCCGTTTACTTCGCTGAACAAACAACAAATCTGGATTTCGGCGTCAGCCCGCTCGCGCATGGAGCCTCGATGATTCGCGTGCCGCATGTCTTAGCTTGTCTTGTCGGGCGAATCAGATTCGGATGGCGCGACGACAACGCCGCGCAGCTTGTTGAGTTTGCCGTTTCTCTACCACTGCTGGTTCTGTTTGTCGTGGGCATCTTTGATTTCAGCAACGCCTTCACGCTGAAGCAAAAACTCACCAACGTGGCTCGCGATGCCGCCCGCACCGCCGCCGCCGAACCGGCTAGTGATTTGCAGTCTGCGCTTCCGATGTCGGTCGTGGATGCATTTCAAGACATCGACAACTACCTGTTGGCCAACAACCTCAGCGACTGCGGTGTCGCGTCAACCGGTCCGTCTGGTCTGACGTGGACCTATCAAGGAACCAATGCCAGCTGTCCTCCGGGCGGCCTTACCATCATCATCAATCGCGGCTACTATTTTCCCGCGAACGGAACACCTCCCATCACCGCGAATTGCACGCCGACTGACCCGGGCGGGTCAACTGCTCTCATCGCGACGTGCATTAGCATTCAATATGCGTATCCTTGGAAGTTCGGCAGAGTGGCCAGCCTGATCGGCGCGACCTCTACGCTTCCTAACATGATCACCGCAACCGCTGTGGCAATGAACGAGAACTGAAAAGCGGATGAAAGCGCCCGCAATCCCGAAACTTCGCAACGCGCTCCGCGCTGGGCGTGAGCGCGGCGTCACCATGGTGCTCGTCGCATTGGCCATGGTTGCCATCATCGCCATGGCGGCTCTCTCCATCGACGTAATCGGCCTGTATCTCGTCAAGGAGGAGGCGCAACGCTCCGCCGACGCTGCTGCCCTCGCGGCCGCTCGCGTGATTTCGATTACAAGTTTGACCGGCGATCCCAGTGATTCCAGTACTTCGTGGCAGCGAATTTGTGGCGGACCGATTAGCGCCGCCACGCAAGCTGCGACAGCGGTCGCAAGCCAAAATGCCGTAGGGGGGACTGCGGCCACGTTCGTATCGGTGACCTATTCTGAGGGTGGCGCAGGAGATCCCGACTGTTCCAAGTTGACTCTCGGCGGACCGTTCAGCGTGAATCCGCTGGTGACTGTGTTGGTCCGTCGAGCTGGTTTGCCCACTTTCTTCTCTCGCATCTGGGGAAATACTGGAAACACCGTCAGTGCGACGGCAACTGCGGAGGCTTTTAATCCTTCGGCGTCCAGCGCTGTTGGCGCAACTGGCCAAGTCACTCCGGTTCAGCCAAGCTGTGTAAAGCCGTGGATGGTGCCAAATCAGAATCCCAGTACCGCAACCTGCATAGGTGGTGCAGGCGGGACATGTCCCAAGTTCGTCAACTTAGTAGATGGTTCGCTTGCTAACCCCGGCATTTTGCCTGCAAATCCAACCGGGGTAATCGGAGAGACCTTCACTTTATTTGCCGACTGCGACCCTGGAATACCGTGCCCACTTTCAACAACGCTCCCTCAACCGCAGGCAAATGTCCCGACGGGAACCGTCAACGGCAACCTCCCGCCACCCAACCTCGCATACCTTCCCGGCCAGGCTCCGACATCCGCTGTTGCGGTGCCAGCCTGTGCTGCCTCTGGAGGAGGTGGAAATGCGCTCTATGCGCCAGCTGTGGCAGGGTGCGACCAGACCACGGCCTATCAGTGCGGCGTACTGAGTTCGAGCTCTGCTACACCAAATCTCATTGACCTCGCCGAAAATCCAGGGGGGCCGCCTCCCGCCGGCGACACCGCCAGTGCAATAGCATGTCTCTTGACCAACGAAACGACGACGGCTCCCCTTGTCGGACAAGACACGTTGGACCACACCGTCTACCCGTACAAGATCACCGCTGGGACTGCCAATCCCAATGCCGCTCTACGAGGAGACTTCGTCAGCAGCAGCAACTCAATCATGTCATTTCCGATCTATGACGATACTACCGTCACCGTCAACACTTCTGGCACAACCGCGGTGACGATTGTTGGCTTCCTGCAGGTCTTTATCAACGATGTGAATACCGACGGAAGCCTCAACGTGACGGTCCTCAACGTCGCGGGCTGCGGCAACAATGCGACCAACGCGCCAATCCCGGGCACTTCTCCCGTGCCGGTCCGCCTCGTCACGCCCCCATAGACGCAAAGACGCAACACCGCCTGCCTTCTTCATCTCACGCGATTGCGAAACGAGTAGTCCTACTGGTCTGGAGCGTTCTGTTCTGCGGCAGCCGGCTGTGGAGGAACTGGCGCGGGCGCCGCACCCGCGTTCCCCACCGGCGAACTGGCGCCCCCCGATCCATCGTCATCAGCATCGTTGCTCTGCACTTGCGGGAGCGGTGAGTTCGCAAATCCACCCTCGGGCCGCATACTCAGGATCACCCGATCCAACTTCTGCGGATCATCCACCGCACTCACAATCAAGAAATTAAACCGGGACCCATTGAGTAGCCGCGCCAGAACTTCGGGCGCCGGCCCGGGCGCAATTTCCGCCACAACTTTTTCTTGCTCCGCCCCGGATGCAATCGAAATCTCCGACCCGGTACGCTGCTGCACCGCGAACAATACTTCCGAGAGCGTTGCCTTGTTCGCCCTGATGCCCAGCAGTCCATTGCGATAGGTGACATCGAGTACGGGTTGCGCCGCCTCCACCATCACCGGTTCCGAGTGGGTTGTGTAGTTCGCCGTCACCAGGCTCGGACGCGTCGCCGGCGCCGAAGCAGAATCGTCCATGCGCCCGCTTGCGCTCAGCCCGCCACCCATCACCTTAATAATGACCGTTCGCCCCGACGGAAAAACCTGGTACGACTGCGCCGTTTTCAAATCCAGCACCAGCCGCGTTACCGGCGGCCTCGACTGAAAGAGGCCGATGCGTAAGTTCTTGACTTCTCCGCGATCGACCGATTGACTGCGCAACTGGTTGCTAGGAACGGAATTCGGAAAATCAATGACCAGCCGATCCGGGCCGGTCAGAACCTGCGTCTGTGGCACGATCCGGTCGCTGGCTTCCACTTCAATCTCAACCGCATCTTTGCTGCCCAGCACCTTCACGGTGCGAACCGAAGTCTGTGCCGGCAGCGCTTGTAAGGGCAAAGGCGCGCAGAGGCCGGCCAGCAGTAGCCGACTCATAATAATTCGCCAATATTTGTGCATGAATGCCTGCGCCCGGGCGGTCTTTTCGATGGTTCTAGCGCGATTGTAGCAGCCACAAACGAGCGCAGGGCTTACGTAGGTATTAGAACTACAGGTTCCCTCTAACGCGTCAAAGGCTTCAGAATGTTACCCAAAATGTCGGGCTCGCCTGCCACCGGCTCGAGGTGCGGATTCTTGTCGCCATCGTGATACACAACCGGATAAGTCTTGAAGAACTGCGCATTCTCAATCAGCAACTGAATCGGCCGGTTGTTGCTTTGCGCCTCTTTCAGCGCCGTCCGCAGCACCGATGAAGAGAACTTTCGGTCATTCACCGCGACAAGTTTCATCCCCGCACCCAGCCCCGCCTGGTACGCGGGCGATCCCACAATGACGTCGTCGAGTTTGCCGTCATCATTGACCGTAAATCCCAGCGAGTACGAAAAATCGGCGAACTTCGCCAGCTTCTCCAGAGCCTGTATAGACGCGTTCGGCTTGTCGCTATATACCAGCTTCCACCCGCCACGCTCGACGCCTCCCAGCGGACCATGCGTGCTCGTGGCCGCGACCCGCTCGCGCAGCAGAGCCGCCCAGTCGTACGGCGCAACTTCATTCAGCGTGCGCACCAAATCCTCAAACGTGTAAGGCACCACTTTCGGCGGCCCGTTCTCGCCGCCATGGAAGCGCTTGCAAAAATCGTTCAGCGAACGCTCGCCATGAGTCTGCTGCCGGATAGTCGCGTCCACCTCCAGCCAGATCAGTTCACCCTCTGGATAGTAATCGAGCCCGCGGCGCCAGTTCTGCCACTGACCGCCCATCATGCGCAGCGTTTGCACCGAACGCGCCGTATCCTCCAGTGGTCTCCACTTCCTTCCCGCGCGATGATCCAGCGCCGCCGCCGTTGCCGCCAATGTTTCCCGATACTGTTCGTCCGTCCACAGCCCGCTGCGCTCCGCCAGCATATTGCCGAGATATTCGGTGAGTCCTTCGTACACCCATAGCAAGTCGCCGACCATCGGCTCTTGATAATTAGGCGTCGCTAATCCCGCCGGGCGTCGATACTTGCCATTCCACGAGTGCACAAATTCGTGCGGCACCAGGCCCGCATAAAGCATATGCAGGTCGGGATCGAGTAGCGTCCTCTCGGCCGCCACACTGTCATTCGATTCGTGGTGCTCGAGTCCGTGTCCGCCAACCTGATCGCTCAGCGTGAGCAGAAAGTGATACTGGCGATAATGGCGTGCGCCAAACAGCGCCCCGGTCTCCGCAACCAATTTTTGGTAGGCCGCAAGATCCTTCGCGCTCATGGCCAGGTCTGGTTCCGCATCCGCAACCAAGTCCATCACATGCGCTGGTGCTTCTTTGGTGAGTTCGACCTTCCGGTAATTCACTCCCGCAATCAAAGGCGAATCGATCAGCGTCGTCAGCGAGACCGGAGCAAACTCCACCTCGTCTCCGTTGGGGCGCGGCCCCGGCAATGCCGTTCCAAACTTCCATCCTTCCGGCAGCTTGACCGAAGGCACCACGCTCACATCATCTGACTTCTGTCCCTTGGGATAAAGCACGACCGAATTCCAATTCAAATCAAGCAGATTGCTCGATGCCGCCGGCCCTCCGCCGCCCGCGCTGTCCTGCGTCGTGATCGCATCCAGGGAAACGTCAAGCATCTCCATGCCCGCCGGCACATTGACGTGGAATTCGTACATCTCGATATCATCCCGCCGCCACGGAACCGTCTTCCCTCCCGCCTCCATGCGGATCCCCGTCAGGCCGCCGATGGGCCCGCTAGGACGATGATTCCCCGGAATCCATTTCGGAAACACGAGCGCCATCTCTCCCGCATGGACAGGAATCTGCAAATGCGCGTGATAAATATTTCGGGGAGCGTCAGTGAGATCGACGTGCAACCGGATGGACTGCGCCTGCAGTCCCGGCCCAAGCAGGAGCGCCAAAGCGCCCAGCAGATTCAAGCAAACGAAGCAACGCACATTAGCAGAACGCACTCGAGCCCTCCCTCAGAAGCGAAGGCAGAAGGCTACCGAAATCAACTGATTCAGTGCAAGAGGTGGAGCGGAGATGATGCCTTCAATCGCAGATCGCAAACCAACAAACTAAGCTCGAACAAATTTGTCGCGAGTCTTCCAGGCAATTCCCGCCAGGCCGGCCGCCATCAGCAGCCACGTGCTGGGCTCAGGCACCACGCCCCCGTTTTCGCAGGGATTTCCCTTCCCATTCTTAGGCGGAGGAGCGCTGCCGTTTTTCTTTTTCTCCACCCCGCAAACGCTGGGAAGCGGTGGCGGAGCAATCGGCGTCCACGCGCCATAGCCGATTGGGTCAGCTGTGCTCAATGGCAGAGCCGGCCCCAATCCCGGCGCAGGACGATTCAACAAGGCAGATTCAAACGGCAGTGGAGGCCCCGCTACCGCGGTTCCGGTCGCAGGCATAACAGGCTCTTCAAATTTTGCGGCTGGCGGCTCCGCCGAAGACGTAGCCTGTTGCGGAACTTCTTCCACCCGATTCCCACAGCGCGATCGCGCCGTAATCTTTCCATCCGTAATCAGCGTCTCGCCCTTTTTCAGCGTCACTCGGTGACGAGTCCAATACACCTTGTTGCCGATGCGATACGAGACATAAGCCGTACGGGCCAGCACCAGGCGCACCATGCGCGCGTGCTCATAATCGAAGCCCCAGTAGTGCCGCTTCACAACGGGATCGTGCTCCGCCGCCCACTTCAACTCGGCCACGTCCCTTACTCCGCCCGACACGACGGAGTACGGATACACAGGACGGTTCTCCATTTGCCGTAGCGTTTCCTGCTGGGTCCGCATCAGCATGTCGCGGCTCGCCTCGACGGACTGGCGATTAGGACCAACCGATGCAGATTTGCCGAATAGCGATGGGCTCAAGCTTTGCAGTGCGACCGTAGCGAACCCGATGATCAGCCCGATACAGAAAACAGCCAATAAAATACGGCGAGTCTTACGATTGCGGCGATGCCGGCGCGTTGGTCGGCGCCGAATGACCCTCTCAAATTTCCCTGCTTCCGATCGATGCTCCAACTTCTACCTACCTTTAGCGACCGGCCTTGTGAGCACTAGATCGTAGAACACTGCGCTGCTCTCCGTACGTGCAGGTCGAGTGCCCATCTCCGGGCGCTCAACTCCCACAAAACGCTGGGGATATGAGTTTTATTTGCGAACATGCTAACAGACGGTGCAGCCCTTTGCACAAAATATGTTGGACATGGGTAAGCATCTTGCAAATACACGAACAATTCAGTCCGAATGCGGGAAAAACAGCCTCCGCATGCGCCATTAGCCTTGTGGATTTCACACTGCAGTATGCACGAGGCCGGTAACTTTGGTAACGCCACCAACGAGCCATTCCGTCCCAAAACCTATCGCTGGTACCATGCCCTTGGTTACGGGAGTAAGTTGTCCCGCACCGTTCGCCGTCCCCTAATCGGCGCTACCCAGAAGCTGACCTACCCCCTTAGGTTTCAGCAGATGTCCCTCGGTAGAAAAAGTGAAAGGCCGCTGTCCCAGCCCTAGGGAGACAGCGATTACAAGTCAGCCGGGAGATTATTCATGCGTTGCAATCGTTCTTCTCTGGTTCTGTTCGTAGCGCTTCTGGCGCTGACCCTGAACCCTGCTGCCTTCGCGAAGTCCGTAACTCTGACCTACCAGTTTCAAAGTCAAGGCGCGTACTACTTCACCGTGAACCATGGCAGCAACATGATGCCTCTTATGTGCGACAGCTTCGACAACACGATTCACAAGGGCGAAAGCTGGACGGCCACCGTCTCTCCGTTTCTGCAAGGCATTGCCGGAAGCATGTTCGGTCCCACGATGACGCTCGACTACAAAGCTGCGGGACTCATCTACAAGAGCATGTTGGCAGGCACGCTGACGACTCTGCAGGCGCAATGGGCCGTATGGGGATTGTTCTCGTCCAACGCCCAGACCGATCAGCTGTTCAAGAATTACGGCGGCTCCGCCACCGACGCGATCTATCTCGCGCTGGCCGCCAGCGCGCCCAACAGCGCCTATAGCGGACTGCTCCTGTACACACCGAACTGTGCCAAGCCCGGATTCGGACCACAGGAGTTCATCGGCTACACCGCGGTACCTGAGCCCGGCACCCTTTCAATGA
>Ga0070714_100005059_pt1 | contig 10030 bp, 10 predicted proteins | sample LARL83metaG_FD_65450 | JGI IMG/M metagenome (GOLD analysis project Ga0070714, IMG submission 65450) | Corn, switchgrass and miscanthus rhizosphere microbial communities from Kellogg Biological Station, Michigan, USA - LAR L8-3 metaG | ecosystem: Host-associated > Plants > Roots > Rhizosphere ... | reverse complement strand
GAGGTTGAACCGGCCGGTGTCCTCCAGGTGGCCGATGGTGATCGTGACCGGGTCGAAGGCACCGGCCTGCCGGTAGAGCTGGCTCGTCGCGCAGATGATGCCGGCCGCGGCCGGCATAGCGTCCTGCTCGCCGGTCACCACGATCTTGACCAGGCACGAGGCGCTGCACTGATTCCCGGTCCGGTACCCGACGTACCCGATCGGCAGCGGCGCCACGTGATGGCCGTACACCATGGTCGGGACGGGGTCGCAGAGCGCGCCTTCGGCCTCCATGAACACCGCACCGCCTTGTTCCTCTGGCGGCGGGCCCTCCTCGGCTGGCTGGAACACGAACAGCACGGTGCCGGGCAGCGCGTCCCGCACCCGGGCGAGCACCGCCGCGGCGCCCATCAGCATCGCGGTGTGGCAGTCGTGCCCGCACGCGTGCGCGACCGGAAACGGCCCGCCCGGGTACTCCCCGTCCACCACGGTGGACGCGAAGTGCACACCGGACGTCTCGGCGACCGGCAGCGCGTCCATGTCCGCCCGCAGCGCCATCACCCGGTCGCCGCGCCCGCCGCCCTTCAGCACCCCGACGACGCCGTGCCCGGCGACGCCGGTGCGGACCTCGTCCAGCTTCAGCGCATGCAGGCGCCTGGCGACGTAAGCCGCGGTGCGCTCCTCGCGGTTCGGCAGCTCAGGATGCCTGTGCAGCCAGTGCCGCCAGCCGACGACATACGGCGCGATCTGCTCCGCAAGCTGGTCGATCCGCTGAGCGGCCGGTTGCATCGCTCCCCCATCTAGCAATTCCCCGCGGCGCCCGCCGCCCAGGCGCACTGCTATCCGGTGCCGGTCATGCCCAGGGGCGTTGCGGGGCAAACGCGCTGATCACCTGGTCACCGAGTGGCGTTCCTGTCCAGCAGGACATGCAGCAGCAGGCGGGCCCGAACCGGTCCGTGGGTAGCCCAGCGGTGTTGTCCGTGCGCGACCCGTGGTTATTGTGGCCGTTATGGGACTTGACCTGACGCGCCTGCTCGATATCCGGCTGTACCAGGCGTTCGACATCGACGACTCCGGCCGGGTGCTGGCCGGCAGCGATGACTCCGGCTGCACCCAGCTGATCGAGATCGCCCCGGATGGCGGCGTGACCCCGCTCACCGCGCTGCCAGGCGCGTGCTCCGGACGCTACATTCCCGGCGAGCGCGTGGTGATCGTGTCCCACGACGACGGAGGCAACGAGAACCACCAGCTGTCCCTGCTCCGCCTTGCCGAGCCGGTTGCGCCGGCCAGTCTCGACGACCTGGAGCCGCTGGTCCGTGACCCACGGTACATGCACACGCTCGCGGACGTCGCGGCCGGCCGGATCTGCTACTTCACGAACCGGCGCAACGGCGTCGCGTTCGACCCGGTGATCCGCGACCTCGCCACCGGAGCGGAGCGGACCCTGCTGCTCGGCGACCACCGGTACGACGCCGCGGCGCTGTCCCCCGACGGAACCGTCCTGGCCGTCTCGGTCTCCTCCCCGGTCACCGCCAACGCCGAGCACATAGCACTGGCGGACCTGACCGCCCCGCCCGGGGAAGAGCGCCTGACCGAGGTCACCCCGGCCGACGCGCCCGCGATGAACGGCGTGCTGTGCTGGACCCCGGGCAGCGACGCGCTGATCTTCAGCTCCAACAACGACCGCGAGTTCCTCGCGATCGCCCGGTACGAGCTGGCCTCCGGCCTGCGGACCTGGCTGGTTACCGACGACAGCGCCGACCTGCTCGGCTGGCTCTCGCCGGACGGCACGACGCTGCTTGTGGAGCGGAACGACGAGGGCGCGTCCGCGCTCGCGCTGCACGACGCGGCCAGTGGCGAGGAGATCACCGGCATCGCCCTGCCGGCCACGGGCAACACCGGCGGTATCCGGATCCCGCCACCGCACTGGGCGCCGGACTCGCGGTCCGCGGTGTTCTCCATCAGCGCCCCCGAACTACCCGGCGACGCCCTGCTGGTCACCGCCAGCGGCCAGGTTCGCCAGCTCACGCACTCGGCGCGCGCACTCGGCGGCGCCGCGCCCGCGCTCCCCGAGCACCACCGGATCCCGAGCTTCGACGGTGAGCTGGTGCCCTGCCTGGTGTACCGGGCCGGGGACCGCGCGGCCAGCCCGCTTGAGGGCAGTGCGGTGATCTTCGTGCACGGCGGCCCCGAGGCGCAGGCCAGACAGAACTTCAGCACGGAGGTGCAGTCGCTGGCCGCGGCCGGCCACACCGTCCTTGTGCCGAACGTGCGCGGCTCCACGGGTTACGGCAAGCGCTGGTACTCCGCTGACGACAAACGCCGCAGGCTGGACTCCGTCGCCGACCTGGCGGCGCTGCACGCCTACCTGCCCAAGCTCGGCGTGGACCCGGCGCGGGCCGCCCTGTGGGGCGGGTCGTACGGCGGGTACATGGTGCTGGCCGGCCTGGCGTTCCAGCCCGACCTGTGGGCGGCGGGGGTGGACATCGTCGGCATCGCGTCGTTCGTCACGTTTCTGGAGAACACGTCCGCGTACCGGCGCGCCTACCGGGAACGCGAGTACGGCACGCTCGCCGAGGACCGTGACTTCCTGGTGGCGGCATCGCCGGTCACCCACATCGACGCCATCCGAGCTCCGCTGTTCATCATCCACGGCGCCAATGACCCGCGGGTACCGCTGACCGAGGCCGAGCAGATCCACGCGGCGATGACGAGCCGCGGCCGGGAATGCGAGATCCTGGTGTACGGCGACGAAGGGCACGGGCTCGCCAAACGGGCCAACCGCGCGGACGCGCTGCCGAAGGCATTCGCGTTCCTGGCCCGCCACCTCGGTACCATGTCCCGGTGATCGCCCGGCCCCCGCGTTCGCTAACCCGGCCGCGCGCGCTGCGGCCTGGTGACCGCGTCGCGGTGCTGTGCGTGTCCAGCCCGGTGACGAACCAGGCCGCCCTTGACCGGGGCGTGGCCGCGCTCAGGTTCGCCGGCCTGGACCCGGTCGTCTACCCGTCGGCCAGGGAGCAGGGCACCGTCCGCCCCTACCTGGCGGGCGACGACAAGCTCCGCGCCGACGACCTGCGGAACGCGCTGACCGACCCGGACATCGCCGGCGTCATCTTCGCCAAGGGCGGCTACGGGGCACAGCGCACCCTGGAGCTGATCGACTGGACCGCCCTGGCCGCGGCCCGGCTGGCACCGAAGGCGATCGCCGGCTTCTCCGACGTCACCGCGATCCTCGAGGCGATCGCCACCCAGCTCGGCTGGGCGTCCCTGTTCAGCCCCATGGCGGCCCACTCCGGCGAGGCGGCGCATTACTCGCTGGCCTCGCTGCTGCGCACCCTCATGCGGCCCGCCGATGCGACCGAGATCGGCTATCCGGACGCGGTCACCGTCACCCCGGGCGTCGCGCGCGGGATCACCACCGGGGGCACGCTCGCGCTGCTGACCTCCTCGCTCGGCACGCCGACGTCGGCCGGTTCCGCCCGCGGCGGCATCTTGCTGATCGAGGACGTGGACGAGGAGGACTTCCGGATCGACCGCATGCTCACCCAGCTGCGCCGGTCCGGCTACCTCGACGGGGTCCGCGGCATCGTGACCGGGCACTTCGAGAACTGCGGCCCTCGCGAGCAGATCGAGGCGGTGCTCACCGAGCGCCTCGGCGAGCTCGGCGTGCCGATGATCTCCCGAGCCGACATCGGGCACGACTCCGTCGACGGCAAGGGCCGTGGCTTCCAGACGTTCCCGATGGGCATCGCCGCCGACCTGGACGCCGCCGCCAGGACGCTCCGGCTGCTAGACCCCCCGCTCGATCCCGGCCACTGAGTCAAGCCCCGCCCGCCTGGCCCTGGCCGCCAGGCCAGCGTTGACCCGGCGCGGCCAGAACGGGCCGCCGTACACGAACGCGGTGTATGCCTGCACCAGGTCGGCGCCGGCCGCGAGCCGTTCCCACGCGTCGTCGGCGGTCTCGATGCCGCCGGCCGCGATCAGCGTGAGCTGGTCACCCGCCCTGACGCGCAGCCGCCCCAGCACGGCCAGCGACCGCTCCCGCAACGGCGGACCGGACAGCCCGCCGGCGCCCGCGGCGGCGACCTGGGCGGCCGGTGCGGTCAGCCCCTCGCGCGAGATCGTGGTGTTCGTCGCGATGATCCCGTCCAGCCGCAGCGACACCGCGAGGTCCGCGATCGCGTCCACGTCCTCGTCCGCCAGGTCCGGCGCGATCTTCACCAGCAGCGGCACGCCGCCGGCCGCGTCCAGGGTTTCCCTGACCGCGGTCAGCAGTGGCTTGAGCCGGTCCACCGCCTGCAGGTCGCGCAGGCCGGGCGTGTTCGGCGAGCTGACGTTGACCACGACGTAATCGGCGACGCCGGCCACCGCGCGGGCGCTCGCCACGTAGTCGGCGACCGCCTCGTCCTCGGGAACCGCGCGGGACTTGCCGATGTTCACCCCGACGATGACGTCCCGGCGCCGCTCGCGCAGCCGCGCCGCCGCGGCCGCGGCACCGTGGTTGTTGAACCCCATCCGGTTCACGATCGCCCGGTCGGCCATCAGCCGGAACAACCGCGGCTTCGGGTTCCCCGGCTGGGCGAGCGCGGTCAGCGTGCCCACCTCCACGAACCCGAAGCCGAGCGCGCCGAGCGCCGCGAACCCGCGCGCGTCCTTGTCGAACCCGGCCGCCAAGCCGAGCGGCGTCGGGAAGTCGAGCCCCAGCGCGGGTACGCGCAGCGCCGGATCCCGTGGACCGAGCGCGCGCCGCAGCGCCGCCGGCCCGCCGGGCACCGCGCCCGCCAGCTGGATCAGCCGCAGCGCGAACTCGTGCGCCGTCTCGGCCGGAACCAGCCGTAGTGCGCGGTACATCGCCTCCCCCTCACCCGCGATTATCCACCCGGCGCACCTTGCCGTCGCCGTCGGTCAGGTCAGCTGGGCGACGGCAGGCGGCAGGCGACCTTCGGGTTCACGCCGACGTAGTTGAGCGGCCCGGCGAGGATCGTCACGAAGATCGTGCCGGCGGTGGCGCAGCTCGGCGACGAATTGCCGTAGTAGCCGCGCTGCCCGGCCGCGATGGCGCCGATGATCAGCCAGACAAGCAGGACAGCTGTACCTGCCCGCATGATTACCTCCTGCTGTTTTCCGTCACTTCGAGCCGTCGGGTCAGGGCGCGAGCGGCGCGCTGCTCGCGGCGCCTGATCCGCATCCTGTCTTCGGGGGTCGTGCCGCCCCAGATGCCATGGTTCAGCTCGTTGACCTGGGCGAACTCCAGGCACTGGGACCACACCGGACAGCGAGCGCAAATCGCTTTCGCCCTGGCGGCTTGTTCGGCGCGTCCGCTCGACGCGGTGGCGACCGGAAAGAAGATATCGGGGTTCGCGTGGCGGCACGCGCTGGCCGAGCGCCACTCGGCATCGTGCCTGATCGCTGTCGTCATCGGACTGTCCTCACGGGGTGCGCTGCAGAGCCTTCCCGCTTCCCCCGCCGCGGCCTTTCATCCGCGAATCCTGGGTTGGAATGCGATCGTGCGGGTACTCGACGACGGTCAGGCGATAGAGAGGGAGACCGATGGGTACCCGCTGGCAGTCGCGTGACCTAGGCAGAGGAGGACGACCATGAGATACGGCGTGGGCCTGCTGCTGATCGCCGCCGGAGGCATCCTGGCATTCGCGGTTACGACCAACACGTCGGTCTTCAACCTGCACACCGCCGGATACGTTCTCATTCTGGTCGGCATTCTGGCCATGGTGCTCCCCCGGCACTCGGCCGGCTGGGTGGGGCGCCGCATGTTCGTGCGCCGGTACGAGCAGCGGCGAGGCAACGTTGAACAGGTGACGTATCCGCCGTATGTGACCCGCAACCGCGCCAACACACCGGTACGGGCCGGCCTGCCGCCGGGCCGGGACGACCCGGTCCCCGAGGACACACCTGGCGAGACCAAGGTCATCGAGGACGTCTACGAGGAGTAGGCAGAACCAGGTACGCCTCCGGGTGTGACACCACACCGGGCAGCGGTGCCGTCCTGCGCGTACGCGCAGGGCGGCACCTTCCGCAACTACCGGGACGATAAGCGTCATGGGCTCGGTGAGGGCCATGTCGTTATGAGTAAATAAGTGAGAAGCCGCGCAATAACAGCTCATGCCGCCTTTAGGTGATTTTGTTACAGTGAGTTAAAGCTTGAAGAAGGAACGACAAGCAGGCAAGGTGGCGCAGCGGCGTGATCCCTCCCGACGAACTTGAGAAGGAGATCGAGGCCCTCGTCGCGGAGTGCGGCGCTGAGCTGGAACGCCACCTGCGCGGCGGGAAGGTGCGCCTGCCCGACCACCTCATCGGCGAGGTGATCAACGACGCGCTCCTGGTCGTCGTGTACAAGCGGCGTCGCGGTCACACGATCGCCAACGCCGCCGCTTACCTGTTCGCCGTCGCCAGGAACGCCGCCATCGACCGGCTGCGGACCCTCTATGCCGGGGGCACCCCGGATCCGGCGGCGACCGACGGGCGGCCCGTCGGCACCGCCCACCCCGCTGGCATCGACGGCCACGACATGCTCGCGAACGCGGCGGCCAGCCATGACCTGCGCACCGCTATCCGGCAACTCCCCCGCCGCCAGCAGCAGATCATCGAGCTGCGCTACCTGCGTGACTTCACCGTCGAGGAGACCGCGCGGATCCTCGGTGTCGCCAAGGGCACGGTAGCACCCGCCACCGCCGCCGCGTTGCGACGGCTGAAGGACATCATGACCGAACGCGGCGGGACCTGGGAGGAGCCGAGCCGATGAACCACGTCGACCAGGCAATGTCCGCCTTCCGGCGCGCCCTCACCCGGATGGATACCGATCCCGCGGAGGCGGCGAGGATCCGGCTGCTCGCCACCATGACCGACAGCGGGGCGCTGGAAGCCGCGGCCACGGCGGACCTGACGGACCTGGCCGCGACGCTCGGCGTGCGGATCAGCGTCGAGGCACTCGAGCGCGCCGTCACCCACCGTTCCTATGCCTACGAGAACGGCAACCTGCCGACGAACGAGCGGCTGGAGTTCCTCGGTGACTCGGTGCTCGGGCTGGTCGTGACCGACACGTTGTTCCGCGGCTACCCGGACCTGTCCGAGGGGCAGCTCGCCAAGCTGCGCGCGGCGGTGGTGCAGATGGGCGCGCTGGCCGACGTGGCCCGCATCCTGAACCTGGGCGCGTATGTGCGGCTAGGCCGCGGTGAGGAAGGCACCGGCGGGCGCGACAAGTCCTCGATCCTGGCCGACACGATGGAGGCGGTGATCGGCGCGGTCTACCTCGAGCTCGGCCTGGCCGAGGCCACCGCCCTGGTACACCGGCTGTTCGACCCGGTCGTCGAGTGGTCGGCGAACCTCGGGGCCGGGCTGGACTGGAAGACCTCGCTCCAGGAGCTGACCGCGGCCGAGGCGCTCGGCGTGCCGGAGTACACAGTGCAGGAGAGCGGGCCGGACCACCGGAAGTTCTTCGTCGCGGAGGTCCGGGTCGGCGGAAAGATGCTGGGGTCGGGCCACGGACGATCGAAGAAGGCGGCCGAGCAGCAGGCCGCCGAGGTCGCGTGGCGGGCGATCACCAGTGACCGCCCGGGGCAGTCCTAACGACAACGGTGCGTCAGCTCGAAGTCCGTTCTTCGCCAGAGACCGAAGTATCCGCCACCTAGCGTGGCGGGGTGAGCGACAGCAACATACGCGGTGCCCTGCCTGGTCGTCGTCATGTCATGGCTGTTCCTCGGTCAGGTGCCCAAGTGGCTCACCGTGGTGGGTGGCCTGCTCTGCCCTGCGGGCGTCGCGGTGTCCCGGTCGCGGGCCGCCGTGACCCGTTCCCCGGCCGGGTAACCTCGCGCTCATGCCCGCGAGCCCAGGTGAGGATCCAGTCCCGGTCCGGGAGCGGCTGGCGGCCGAGCGGGAACACGCGCTGGCGCGGGCCACGGCGCTGGAGCGCGAATTCACCTCGTACGCGGAGGCGGCAAGCACCGCCGGGACTGACGACGAGCATGACCCGGAGGGCGCGACCCTGGCGTTCGAGCGGCAGCATGCCGCCGCGCGGCTGGCGCAGGCACGCGAGCAGGTGACGGCCGTCGACGAGGCGCTGCGCCGGCTCGATGACGGCGAATACGGCGTGTGCGAGCGGTGCGGACAGCCGATCGCCCCCGAGCGGCTCGCCGCCCGGCCCGCGGCGCGCACGTGCATCGGGTGCGCGTCGCGGTTCTAGCCTGTACGGGTGGCGTCCACGTTCATTCCCGGTATCCAGCTTGCCCGCGAGTTCTATGCCGACGCGGTGGGCCCGTTGCTGGCAGGACTCGAGCATGCCGCGGCCTTGGTCGGCCCCGGATCGGAGATCCTCGGATACGACAGCGAGCGCTCGACCGACCACGACTGGGGTCCGCGGCTCCAGATCTTCGTGACTGATAGCGACGCCGATGTCGAGCAGGTCGCCGCCATGCTCGCGAGTAGCCTGCCGGATGTGTTCCGCGGCCACCCTGTCGTGTTCCCGGTCACCAGTGAGCCGGGCGGGCCAGCGCGGCATCGCGTCGAGGTGGCGAGGCTCGGTGCGTGGCTGACGGGTCGGCTGGGGTTCGACCCGCGACGCGAGATCACCCTGCTGGACTGGCTGGCCACCCCGGCGCAGCGGCTGGCGGAGGTCACCGCCGGGGAAGTCTTCCACGACGGACCGGGCGAGCTGACCAGGGCACGCGACCGCCTGGCGTGGTATCCGCACGACGTGTGGTTGTACCTGCTGGCCTGCCAGTGGCAGCGCGTCGGACAGGAGGAGGCGTTCCCCGGCCGGTGCGCCGAAGCCGGCGACGAGCTCGGCTCGGCCGTCGTCACCGCGCGGCTGGCCCGCGACCTGATGCGGCTGTGCCTGCTGATGCATCGCCGGTACCCGCCGTACAGCAAATGGCTAGGCACGGCCGTTCTTCGTACCGCGGGTACCGCCGGGCTCGCCGCGTCACTGTCCTCGTCGCTGTCCGCGGCGGTGAGCTCCGTTAACTGGAGCACCCGCGAGCGGCACCTGCGCGACGCCTACGAAACGGTCGCCGCGTTGCACAACCGGCTCGGTATCACGTCGCCGCTGGACACCCGGACTCGTGGTTTCTACGACCGGCCGTACCAGGTCATCGGCGCCGAAAGATTCACCGCCGCGCTTCGGGAGGCGATCACTGACCAGCGGATCAGGGCTCTGCCGCTGGCCGGCGCGGTCGACCAGTTCACCGACAGCACGGACGCCGCCGGCGACATTCACTCGCTGCGGGCCTGCACCAGGGCGGTCACGCTGCGAGACCGGAGCCTGCCGATGCGGATACGACGCGAGGAACCGGGCGACACGAGGGACATCCACGACATCACCGCCGCCGCTTTCGCCAAGCCGGGTTCCGCTGCTTTCACCCAGCCGGGTACCGGCGACCCGGATACCGGCGACCCGGGTACCGGCGACCCGGGTTCCGGAGACCCGGGTTCCGGCGAGCCGGGACAGACGCCCGGCGAAGAGCCGCCCGAAGCCAGGCTGGTGACCGAACTTCGGGACAGCGCGGCCTGGCTGCCCGCCCTGTCGCTGGTGGCGACGACGCCAGCCGGCGAAGTGATCGGTCACGTGCTGTGCACTAGGGCGCACGTCGGGCAGGCCCCCGTTCTCGCGCTCGGCCCGCTGACGGTCCGGCCGGATAGCCAGCAGCGCGGGGTGGGCAGCGCGCTCATGCACGCGGTGCTCGGCGCCGCCGACGCCCTCGGCGAGCCGCTGGTCGCGCTGCTCGGCGACCCGGCCTACTACGGCCGCTTCGGATTCCGGCTCAGCGGCGAATACCAGATCACGCCGCCGGACCCGGGATGGCGGCCTTACTTCCAGGTCCGCTTGCTGACGGGCTACCGGCCCGAGTTGCGTGGCGCTTTCCGCTACGCCGAGCCCTTCGACCGGACGTGACCCGAGCGCCGTGGTGCGCGATTTCTCTTCTAGCGAACGTACAATCGTTTGTAGTGCGTTGTTGTCGTACTGTGATCGTGATAGTGTTCGATTAGTTGCTCAGCACGGCGGCTGGTCCCGGGGAGGGGGTGAACGCACATGGCAAGG
>Ga0070714_100005057_pt1 | contig 10030 bp, 12 predicted proteins | sample LARL83metaG_FD_65450 | JGI IMG/M metagenome (GOLD analysis project Ga0070714, IMG submission 65450) | Corn, switchgrass and miscanthus rhizosphere microbial communities from Kellogg Biological Station, Michigan, USA - LAR L8-3 metaG | ecosystem: Host-associated > Plants > Roots > Rhizosphere ... | reverse complement strand
CGTCGCGCTGTCCGGCGGGGTGTTCCAGAACCTGCTGCTGCTGCACGCGGCCGTCGCCCAGCTGGAGGACCACGGGTTCCGGGTGCTGGTGCACTCGAGGGTGCCGTGCAACGACGGCGGGATCAGCCTCGGCCAGGCGGTGATAGCGGCGGCCACCATTGGCGCGGGCCGCTGACCTACATGCGGAGGTCTTCCTCGTGCGGCGGCGCGGGCGCGCGGCGGCGCAGCCAGTTGTACCACTCCTGCATGCCCGCGCCGGTGGTGGCGGACAGCTGCAGCATCAGCGCGTCCGGGCTGACCCGCCTGACGTCGGCCGCGTGCCGCCTGGTGTCGAAGTCCACGTAGGGCAGCAGGTCGTTCTTGCTGACCAGGACCAGGTCGGCGCGGCGGAACATGTGCGGGTACTTCACCGGCTTGTCGTCGCCCTCGGTGACCGACGCCAGCACCACCCGGGCCTGCTCGCCCAGGTCGAACAGGGCCGGGCAGACCAGGTTGCCGACGTTCTCGATCACGACCAGGGACCCGCCGGGCGGGTCGAGCAGGCGCAGCCCCTCGGCCACCATCTCGGCGTCGAGGTGGCAGCCGGCCCCGGTGTTGATCTGCACCACCTGGCAGCCCGCGGCGCGGATGCGCCGGGCGTCCAGCGCGGCGGCCTGGTCACCCTCGATGACCGAGATCGTCACCTTGCCGGCCAGCTCCCGCGCGGTGCGCTCGAGCAGTGTGGTCTTGCCCGCGCCGGGCGAGCTCATCAGGTTGACCGCGAGGACGCCCCGCTCCTGCAGCCAGTCCCGGTTTTCCTGGGCCAGCCGGTCGTTCTTGGCCAGCACCTTCTGCTGCAGCAGGACGGTCCGCTCGTCGCCGCCACCCGGTTCGGTGAAGATCCGGTGGACCGGGTCGGCGTCGCCGGGCGTGTGATCTCCATGGTCGTGCCCGTGGTCGTGATCCTGGTCGCGGCCTTCGGCCCCGTGGTGGTGATGCGGCTGGTGGTGATGCGAGTCCCCGGCGCCATTGCGTTCAGGCTCATCTGCGGGATAAAGCCGGATCACCGCGGTGTCCGAGCAACCGCAGGTCGCGCACACGCTAGGCCACCTGAACCGAAGCGATCTTCAGTTCCTGGCCGGCCAGCACCGAGATCTCGATGCTGCCGCACGGGCAGATCGCGACCGGGCTGTCCGGCTCGAAGTCGCTGCCGCACACCTTGCAGTGGCACTGGCCCGCGGTCTCGGTGATCTCCAGCCGTGCACCCTCGAGGTTCGTGCCCTCGGTGACCAGGTCGAAGCAGAACCGGACCGAGTCAGCCACGACGCCGGACAGGGCGCCGATCTCCAGGTGGACGCAGGTGATCTTGGTGTCGGGCAGACGGTCGGTCACCGCGTCCACGACGCTTTCGGTAATCGCCAGCTCGTGCACCTTTGTGTCTCGCTTTCAGTTCGGCGTGATCGGTCCCGGTCAGCAGATCCGGGGCAGAGGGTCACCCACCAGCAGGTCAACGATCCGGCTGCCGCCGAAGGCGGTCTTGATCTGGACGATGCCTGGTGGATCAGCGGTGACGTGGCCGATGACGGCCGCCTGCTCGCCGAGCGGATGCGCGCGCATCGCCGCGAGCGCGTGGTCGGCGGCGTCACCGTCAACGACGGCGACGAGGCGGCCCTCGCAGGCCACGTACATCGGGTCGATTCCGAGCAGTTCCGCGGCCCCTCGGACCTCGTCACGGACCGGAATCTCGTTCTCGCTGACTTGCACGCCGACGTCAGCGGACTTGGCGATCTCATTCAGGATGGTGGCCACGCCGCCACGGGTGGCGTCGCGCAGCGCGCGCACCCCGGACGTGGCCGCGAGCAGGCTGGCGACCAGCCCGTTGAGCGGTGCGGTATCCGAGACCACATCGGCCTCGATGTCCAGCTCGCCGCGGGCCAGCATGATCGTGACCCCGTGGTCACCGATCGGGCCGGACACGATGATCGCGTCCCCGGGCCTCGCGTGGGCCACGCCGAGGTCCAGGTCGTGCTCGATCGCGCCGACTCCCGCGGTGTTGATGTAGCAGCCGTCGGCCTTGCCCTTCTGCACCACCTTCGTGTCGCCGGTGACCACCCGGACGCCGGCGGCCTCGGCCGCGGCCCGCATGGACCGGACGATCCGGGTCAGGTCGGCGACCGGGAAGCCTTCCTCCAGGATGAAGCCGGCCGACAGGAACATCGGCACGGCCCCGGACGTGGCCAGGTCGTTGACGGTCCCGTTGACGGCCAGGTCTCCGATGTCACCTCCGGGAAAGAACAGCGGAGCCACAACGTAACTGTCCGTGGTCAGTGCCAGCCGCGCCCCGCTGATCTGCAGCCGGGCCGCGTCCTCCAGCGGCTCAAGCAGCGGGTTGCGCAGCTCGTCCAGGAAGATGGCCTCGATCAGGGTGTGGGTGGCCTTGCCGCCCGCCCCGTGCGCCATCGTGATCCGCTCTTCCTTGACCCGGGGCCGGCTGCGGCGGGCCCGGTCGATGCGCTCGAGCACGAGTTCCTCGCGCACGGTGCCGGGCAGCGGCTGCGGCGAACCGCGCCGCTCCTTCTCCGCTTCCTCGTGGACGCGGAGCGCCTCCTGCACCCAGTCGCCGCTCATGACCGGGTCGCTTCCTTGACCCGCTGCCTGGTCAGGCGGCCGTAGTTGTAGTACGCGGCGCAGGCACCCTCGGGCGACACCATGCAGGTGCCGATCGGTGTCTCCGGGGTGCACGCGGTGCCGAAGACCTTGCACTCCCACGGCTTGAGCACGCCCTTCAGCACCTCGCCGCACTGGCACGCCTTCGGGTCCGCCACCCGGACCCCGGGCACGGAGAAGAGCAGCTCGGCGTCGTACTTGGCGTACTTCTCCCTGACCTTGAGCGCGGAGTGCGAGATGAAGCCCAGGCCGCGCCACTCGAAGTACGGGCGCAGCTCCATGGTCTCGCCGATGGCCTTGAGCGCGACCACGTTGCCGTTCCACGGGACCACGCGCGAGTACTGGTTCTCGATCTCGGCCCGGCCCTCGGACAGCTGCAGCATCAGCATGTAGATGGACTGCAGGATGTCCAGCGGCTCGAACCCGGCCACCACGACCGGCTTGCCGTAGTCGCGCGCGATGAACTCGTACGGCCGGCAGCCGATCACCGTGGACACGTGCCCGGGGCCGAGGAAGCCGTCGAGGCGCAGGTCGGGGGAGTCCAGGATGGCCTTGATGGCCGGGACGATCGTGACGTGGTTGCAGAAGATGGAGAAGTTGTCCAGGCCCTCGGCCGCGGCACGCAGCACGGTCATCGCGGTCGACGGGGCGGTGGTCTCGAACCCGATGGCCATGAACACGACCCGCTTGTCCGGGTTGTTCCTGGCGATCTTCAGCGAGTCCAGCGGCGAGTAGACCATGCGGATGTCGGTGCCCTCGGCCTTGGCGTCGAAGAACGACCCCTTGCTGCCCGGCACTCGCATCATGTCGCCGAACGAGGTCATGATGACGTCGGGTTCGGCCGCCAGCGCCATCGCGTCGTCGACCCGGCCCATGGGGATCACGCACACCGGGCAGCCCGGGCCGTGCACCAGCGTGATCTGCTCGGGCAGGTAGTCCTCGAGCCCGTGCTTGTAGATCGTGTGGGTGTGCCCGCCGCACACCTCCATCAGCTTGTACTGGCGGCCGGGCTCACACAGGGCCGTGATCTTCGCGGAAAGGGCGTGCGCCTTGTCGGCGTCACGGAACTCGTCTACGAACCGCATGGCTGCCCCCTCACTCGATCCTCGACTCGGCCAGCGCCGCGAGCTCGTCCTCGTAGGCCTGGCCGATCCCCTCGAGGAACTCCAGCGCCGCGGCGGCCTCCTTCTCGTCGATCTTCGACAGCGCGAAGCCGACGTGGATCAGCACCCACTCGCCGGGCTCGGGCGGGTCATCCGAGAGCAGGCCGACGTTGATCACGCGACGGACGCCGCTCACGTTGACCCGGGCCAGATCGGGCTGGTCCGGGAGGAACTCGATTACCTCACCGGGTATGCCAAGGCACATCGGACCCCCTCCCAGCCACTGTGGCTGACCCGTCCTCTTGGGTTTGATGGCTGTCTGCAGGTTCGGCGCTGGCGTCGGTACTCGCGGCGCGCACCAGGTCGAGAACGATCCGGACGGCCTCATCCACCGCGGCCGCAACCGGTGCGCTCAGCCCCATCCCTTCTTCGACGCTGGCGGGCTCGCAGCCGACCACGAGTACCCGCCCGGCATCGGCGCCGAGCAGATCAAGCATGCCGAACACGACATCGGGCTGCATGCCATGGGCGTCAAGTAGCGGGTTTCCCCTATTCGCCGGTACCTTGCCGATCTCCGGTTCGATGACGTAGACCGTGCCCGGCACGTCGCCGCGCGGCGCGGCGTCGATCAGGATCGTGGTCTCGTACCCCTCGGCCAGGTCGTAGGCCAGGTGCATGCCGCTGATCCCGTAATCGGCGACCCGGACCCAGCCGGGCAGGTCGGCGCGGGCCAGGCGGCCCGCGACCTCGACCCCGAAGCCGTCATCGCCGAGGAAGATGTTGCCGACGCCGGCGATCAGCATGCGGTTCATGACGCCCGCCCGAGCTCGGCCACCGTGAGTTCCCACAGCACGTGATAGACGGTGGTCTGCGCCTCCTGGATCCGGTGCACCGACGACGAGGGCGCGACGAACAGGTAGTCGAGGCTGTCCAGCTCGGCCATCTTCCCGCCCTCGTACCCGGCGATCCCGATCGTGAGCATCCCGCGCCGGCTGGCCTCGTCAAAGGCGCGCAGCAGGTTGTCGGAGTTGCCGCTGGTGGACAGGCCGATCGCGATGTCGGTGCGCCGCCCGAAGGCGCCGATCTGGCGGGCGAACATCACGTCCACGCCGATGTCGTTGCACAGCGCGGTGATCACGGAGGTGTCGTTGGCCAGGCCGAGCGCGGGCAGCGGCCTGGCGTCCCCGCCGGGGTTCATGAACAGGGTGGCAAGCTGCTGGGCGTCGGTGGCGCTGCCGCCGTTGCCGAAGGCCAGCAGGCGCCCGCCCGCGACGAACCTGGCCGCGACGTCCCTGGCGCAGTCCTCGAGCCGGGCGCCGTCGCGCTCGGCGATCACCCGGCGCAGCTCGGTGATCTCCTCGGTCTTGGCCACCGTGGACCGGCGGACCTCGTCCAGGACCGCGGCCAGGTCGGTGGTGCCCGAGTACAGGAACGGGTAGAGCGACTCGATCGAGCCCGGCTCAGTACTCATCGGCTCGCCTCCGGCACGACCGCGATCGCTTCCTTGGCGTGCACGAGGATCTCGTCGCCCACGCCCGCGGTGACCAGCGCGACGCTGACCTCTTCCTCGCCCTGGCCGGTGTCGACGATCGCGAGGTCGTCATCGAGCAGCCGCACGATCCTGACCGCGACGGCCGTGTCCGAGCAGGTGATACACACGTCGTCGTGGCACTCCCGGCGTTCTGTGGTCATGCGACCACCCCCGGGTCGAGCAGGCCGGGCTGCTCGAAGAACACGTGCACCAGCTCCCAGAGCACGTGGTACGTGGTCACCTGCACCTCCTTGACGATCCGCGGGTCCGCGGACCTGGCCAGGAGCAGATGATCAACGGCCGGGCTGGCCGCGGCGGCGCCGCCGTCACCGCCCGCCAGGGCGATGGTCAGCATCCCGAGCACGCGGGCGGCCTGCAGGCCGGCGACGACGCTGGGGTCATTCCCGTCGGCGGAGATGCCGAGCGCGATGTCGGAGGGCTCGCCCAGAAACCGGATCTGATGCGCGAAGATGCCGGCCATGCCCTCGCGGGCGGCCACCCCGGTCACGGTCGCGACGTCGGTGGTCAGCGAGATCGCCGGGAACGCCCGCTTGCCCACGATGACCGGGTGGACGAACTCCACCGCGACGTGCTGCGCGTCCGGGCTGGCGCCGCCGGTGCCGAACACCACCAGCTTGCCGCCCTGGTGGAAGCGCAGGGCCATGGCGTGGCAGGCGTTAGCCACCGCCTCGGCCTGCTCGGCGAGGTCACGGACGGCCTCGGACCGCAGCCCGAACAGCCGCCCGGCCTCCTGGCCAGGCACCGCGCCCAATCCCGTCACCCGTCCGTTCCTGTCGCCCCGGCAGGCTCCGAGAGGTCGACGTCGGCCTCGACGTCCACGGCGTCGCGCACCCGGAGTGCCCCGAAGAACCCGGTGTAAGGCTTTATCCCATGCTCAGACTGCACCACCGACGTGGTGGCGCGGTAGTGGTCAGGCCCGATCTTGGTTACCTGCAGCCGAAGCGGCCTGGACTGGCCAGCTAGGGTGAGCGTGCCAGCGATCAGGCCGCCATCGGCCGCAGGCTCGAACTTCGTGGCGGCGAAGTTCGCTTCTGGATGACGGTCGGCGCCCAGCGTCTTGCGGGCGGTCACCGCGATCTCGCGGCGGTCCCGGTCCGTGAGTGGCTTGAGCCCGCCGGTGCCCTCCCGCACGATCAGCGAGCTCATGTCGATCCGAACCTCGAGGTCGGCGGGGGTCAGATCGTCGTTCACGGTCAGTTCGCCCGACCACCGGCCGACCTCTATGGTCAGGTCGTGCCCGGCCTGCGCCGCCAGCCCGTCACGGAACGTGTGGAGGACGATCCGACCACGATCTGTGCCGAGCTGGTGACGTCCAGCGCGAACCGTCATGGGAGCACCGTAGGACACATGTGGGGGGACGTCCAGTAGTCCAATCAGACAGACTTGACCGAATGGCATTCGGTATGGTCACGAAGGGCGTACAGCCAGGGCATATGCCGCGAATGCAGCGGCCAGCCGGGGGGTTTCCCTATGGCACCACTCGGCGGGATTCCCAATAGGAGCGGTGCCTCGCCTCCGCTACGGGAGCGGCACCTCGCCGAAGACTTCCTGGATCCGCCGGAGGTCCCGCATCCGGGGCTCGGTGGCGCCGCCGACCCAGCGGCTGACGGTCTTCACGGACACGCCGAGCTGGCGCGCGGCCGCCTCCTGGGTCAGGCCTTCGCGGCGCAGCGCCGTGGACATCCACTCGGCAAATGTGGCGGGATGCCCGGGCTGGCCGAGAACGACCGGGCCGGAAGGGCCGGACACCGTTGGGGCGGCCGGGACAGCCTCGACGGGCGCCGGCCGCGGTGCGCTGGGGTGATGCGCGCCCGCGCCCGCGACCTGGTTGTCCGAGTGCAGCACGTCTACCTCGACGTGCTCAGGGAAGATGCGGAACGCCACCTGGATGGACCCGGTGGCTCCGGCCGCGTCGAGCAGCGCGCGAAACACGGTCTCGCCGACCTCGCGGTTGCCCTCTTCTGTCAGCGGCGATTCGGCCAGGCAGCGGCGGACGAAGTCGCGGATGTCGGGGATCGATGACGGGCGGGCCGGGAAGACCTGGGACAGCACCACCACGGGCACGACCTCGATCGGGTCGGCGGGCCCGGGCTTGCGGACGGGTTCAGCCACCGCTCTCTCCCACCCGTGTCATCTTCTCCCCCCTCACCGGCGGTTGCGCCTCCGGCACGACGCTCCTTGCTGCGCCTCGGGTCCTAGCGCGCTCGGGGGGCGTTGTGGCGAGTTGACGAACAGGCTACGCGAACTGAGTGCCATTCGGGAATCCCGTGCACCTGCAAGTGCAGTCAGAGATGGGCGGGATTGATACGGAGGGTTCACAAATATGACCTGGGTCACAGACATTTCTGTCCAGTTGACTGATCGTTCTGTCTTGTAGCTGGAACGTAGCGGGTCTAGCATGGCGGCGTCTACGCATCACGAAGGCGAGGTGCGGGCTTGGCCATCCGCTCAGGCGCCGATCAACGCGGCCCGGGCGAAAGAAGGGCCGGGACCGGCCCGACTTCAGGTCCCCGCTCAACGCACCCTAGGTATCTAGCCGATCCAGGAGCGAGGAGGTGGCCGCCCGATGGCCACTGAGACTGACGCTGATCCCGTCGTGCACATCCTCTGGATGAACGGTGGGCTGGGCTGCGACGGGGACTCGGTGGCGCTGACCGCCGCGACCCAGCCCAGCATCGAGGAGATCGCGCTGGGCGCCCTGCCCGGGCTGCCGAAGATCGCGGTGCACTGGCCGCTGATCGACTTCGAGTGCGGCCCGGAGACCGGCGCGGACAACTTCATCGAGTGGTGGCACAAGGCCGACCGGGGCGAGCTCGACCCGTTCGTGCTCGTGGTCGAGGGGTCGATCCCCAACGAGGCGATCAAGGAAGAGGGCTACTGGTGCGGCTTCGGCAACAACCCGGCCACCGGGCAGCCGATGACCACCAACGAGTGGCTCGACCGGCTCTCGCCCAAGGCCACCGCCATCCTCGCGGTGGGCACCTGCGCCACGTACGGCGGCATCCACGCGATGGCGGGCAACCCGACCGGCGCGATGGGCGTGCCTGACTACCTCGGCTGGGACTGGCGGTCCAAGGCGGGCCTGCCGATCGTGTGCGTGCCGGGCTGCCCAATCCACCCCGACAACCTGTCCGAGACCATCCTCTACCTGCTGTACCAGGTCGCGGGCCAGGCGCCGATGATCCCGCTGGACGAGGCGCTGCGGCCGACGTGGCTGTTCGGCGCCACCGTGCACGAGGGCTGCGACCGGGCCGGCTACTACGAGCAGGGCGAGTTCGCCTCCGAGTACGGCTCGCCCAAGTGCCTGGTCAAGCTGGGCTGCTGGGGGCCGGTGGTCAAGTGCAACGTGCCGAAGCGCGGCTGGATCAACGGCGTCGGCGGATGCCCGAACGTCGGCGGGATCTGCATCGCCTGCACGATGCCCGGCTTCCCGGACAAGTTCATGCCGTTCATGGACGAGCCGCCTGGCTCGAAGGTGTCGGCCACCGCGAGCACGCTTTACGGAACGGTGATCCGCACGCTGCGCGGCTTCACGGCGAAGACCGCCGACGAGGAGCCGAAGTGGCGCAAGAAGGGCGACGAGCTCCTGACCGGTTACAAGAAGAGCTGGTGACACCGGCCGAACCTGCGGAAAGGGGAAAGCGATGACGACGGCCGAAGACACCGGCATCGTGGAGATGGCCTGGGACCCGATCACCCGGATCGTGGGCAGCCTGGGTATCTACACCAAGATCGACTTCAAGCAGAAGAAGGTCGTCGAGTGCCACAGCACCTCGTCGATCTTCCGTGGGTACAGCATCTTCATGAAGGGCAAGGACCCGCGGGACGCGCACTTCATCACCAGCCGCATCTGCGGCATCTGCGGCGACAACCACGCCACCTGCTCGGTCTACAACCAGAACATGGCCTACGGCGTGCGCCCGCCGCACCTCGGCGAGTGGATCATCAACCTGGGCGAGTCCGCCGAGTACATGTTCGACCACAACATCTTCCAGGAGAACCTGGTCGGGGTGGACTTCTGCGAGAGGATGGTCTCCGAGACCAACCCGGGCGTGCTCGAGCTGGCCAACCGGACCGAGGCGCCGCACGCGGCCGAGCACGGCTACAAGTACATCGGCGACATCATGCGCTCGCTGAACCCGCTCGAGGGCGAGTTCTACCGCGAGGCGCTCCAGGTGAGCCGCTCCACCCGGGAAATGTTCTGCCTGATGGAGGGGCGCCACGTGCACCCCTCGACGCTCTACCCGGGCGGCGTGGGCACCACGGCCACGGTGCAGTTGTTCACCGACTACCTGACCCGGCTGATGCGCTACGTGGAGTTCATGAAGCGCGTCGTGCCCATGCACGACGACCTGTTCGACTTCTTCTACGAGGCCTTGCCCGGCTACGAGGAGGTCGGCCGGCGCCGCGCCGACCTGGTCTGCTGGGGCAGCCTGAACGACCCCGAGCACTGCGACTTCCGGTACGAGAACATGACCAACTGGGGCCGCAAGATGTTCGTCAGCCCCGGCGTGATCAGGGATGGTGAGCTGCTCACCAACGACCTGGTCGAGATCAACCTCGGGATCCGCATCCTGCTCGGCAGCTCGTACTACGAGGACTGGGAAGACCAGGAGATGTTCGTGACCCGCGACCCGCTGGGCAACCCGGTGGACCGCAGGCACCCGTGGAACCAGCACACGATCCCGCGGCCGGCCAAGCGCGACTTCGACGACAAGTACAGCTGGGT
>Ga0070714_100005056_pt1 | contig 10031 bp, 12 predicted proteins | sample LARL83metaG_FD_65450 | JGI IMG/M metagenome (GOLD analysis project Ga0070714, IMG submission 65450) | Corn, switchgrass and miscanthus rhizosphere microbial communities from Kellogg Biological Station, Michigan, USA - LAR L8-3 metaG | ecosystem: Host-associated > Plants > Roots > Rhizosphere ... | reverse complement strand
GTCCTTAACCTTGAGCCCGATGTGCTTGAACATGACAACCTCCTTGCACGGCCGATGCTACGCGCCTGTGCGCGCGCCTCACAACTGGCGCAGTCCCGTGCGCTTCAGCACGCTCGATGAGCGCCCATCGAGAAGCAGGAGGCGAAATCTTGCGCAGGCTACTAAAATGCCGCGCCACGCGTGTGCGCGTGCCATGAGTCATCGACGTGAGCTTCAAAGAGTTGCTCGACAGCTGGCGCCAGAGCGCGGCCGCACCGCGCACCGTGGCCACCTATGCGGTCCGCCTGCCGCTCGATGATGCCGCGCAGCTTGCGGCACTCGCCGAGATGTTCCCCGGACGCTCGATGGAGCAATTGATCACGGAACTCCTGGGCGCGGCGCTCAAGGAACTCGCCGCCGCCATGCCCTATGTCGCGGGCGGCCGGGTGATCTCCACCGACGAGCACGGCGATCCGGTGTACGAGGACGCGGGTCCAACTCCGCGTTTCATGGAGCTCACCCGTCTCCACCGCCGCACTCTCGAGCCGGGCCGGCAGCGGGCTGCGCGTGCGAAGAAGCGCCGCTCGCGGCGCCCGGCGAGGTAACGGCATGCCCTCCTTCGATGCGGTCTCCGAGCTCAACGCACACGAGGCAGCGAATGCCGTCGATCAGGCGAACCGCGAGCTCGCGCAGCGCTTCGATTTCAAGGACAGCGGTGCACGTTTCGAGCTCAAGGACTTCACCGTCACGTTGCACGCGCAGGTGGACTTTCAGCTCAAGCAGATGCTCGAGATTCTCAAACTGCGCCTCTCCAAGCGCGGCATCGATCTCGGTTGTCTCGAGCTCAAGGAGCCGCACACCACACTCTCGAGTGCCCAGCAGGAAGTGGTGCTGCGCCACGGCATCGATGCCGACACCGGTCGGAAGATCACGCGGCTGGTGAAGGACTCCAAGCTCAAGGTGCAGGCGAGCATCCAGGGCGACAAGGTGCGCATCACCGGCAAGCAGCGCGATGATCTGCAGGCGGCGATCGCATTGCTGCGCGCGGCGAAGCTGGATGTACCGTTGCAGTTCACTAACTTCCGCGACTGATGCGCGCAAGTGTGCGGCACAGATCCTCGGTGGCGTCGAGGACGCTGGGGCCGAGCCGGCTGAGTGCCTGATTCTCGAACGCGACCACGCGGTGGTTACGCACCGCGGCGAGACCGGGCAGGCGTTGCCAGTCGGCGACCCAGGCCGCGCCCTCCCCGGGCGGGGCGGCAGCCAGAATGATGTCCGGATTGCGGCCGATCACTGCCTCGATACTCACGAGCGGCGCGGGCTCGGGTAGATCTGCAAATACGTTGCGCGCACCGCAAAGCTCCAGCGCATCGCTCATCAGGTGCCGGCCGCCGATCGTGTAGATCGGGCGATTCCACACCTGCAGCAGTACCGTTGGCCGATGTCCCTGCAGGCTCACACCCGAATAGGTTTGCTCGAGCGCCTCGAGGCGCGCTTCGAGCGCCGCTGCGGCTCGGTCCCCCACAGCTTCGGTGCCCGCGAGCACACCCAGCCGCCGCAGCGAGCCTGGCAGGTCGGCGAGCCGTGCCACCTGCTGCTGATAAAGCGGTATGCCGAGTGCGTCGATCTTCGCGCGCTGGGCCGGATTGCCGCCCGCGGGCCAAGCGATCACCACATCCGGCTGCAGCGCCACGAGCCGCTCCATATCGATCGCCGCCACATCGCCAATGCGGGGTACGGAGCGCGCCGCAGGCGGCTCACTCGAGTACTGCACGGTAGCGATGAGTTGTCCGCCGGCGCCGGCCGCGAACAGCATCTCCGTTGCAGCCGGTGTCAAGCTGACGATGCGTAGCGGCGGCTGAGCCACCTCGAGCGCACGGCCCAGATCGTCAGACACGGTACGCAGCGGTTTGCGGGCCGCAGCCTCCAAGGAAAACGTCTGCCCCGCAAACAAGGCGCCGAGCATCACCGCGCGCATGAGCGCGAGAAATGCCGTACGCCTCATCGGGTGTCGGGTCACCGGCGTGGTGTCAGGGACGAGCGCGCACCCCGGGCACGCTGCGCATATGCGGCAGCCGTGAGCCCAGCACTACCAGCGGGACGAGGGTAACGAGAAAGACCAGGTGGTACCAGAACGGAAAAAAGCTCCAGAGCCTTACATGAACCGGGATGAAGCCGACCAGCAGCGTCACACCTAGCAGCAGCGGCACGCGCGGACTCGCGGGAGCAATCCAAGCGGCGACCGCACCGGCGATGAGTGAGGTGAGCGCCGCGATCGTGAGGCGCGCGAGCAGCATGCCGAGGGTGAAGCCCATCGTAGGTTCGGCTACCGCATAACCCACCAGCAGCACCCGCAGAGCGCGGTCCAGTACCGATATCACGACGACCCAGACTACGACACCGGCCGCAAAGGCGAGGATGGCTCGCTTCATGTATCTATCCCCCGAGAGAACAGCGCCCCACTCGCTGCGGTATCCCTTGAGGCCAGCCGCCCGAGCTGCTCGGCAGGCCGAGGGCGATGTCGTATGAGGCTCTCCTATGATGCTCACGGTTCGGAGGCCCTCGTCAACAACGCATTGGGACCTTCCAATGAGATGCCCCGCCAGCGCAGTCCTCACTGCCATGCTAACGGCCGCCGGCAACCTCGCCACCGCCGCCGAGCCGGCAATGTTCCGTGGCGATGCACCGCACCGCGGGGTCTACGAGGCAGCCGGTGTTGCGGTGTTGCACGGCGTGAAATGGACGTTCCGCACCGGAGCAGCCGTGATCTCCACCCCGGTGGTTGCGGGTGGCTCCGTTTATGTCGGCAGCAGCGATCACAACCTCTACGCGCTCGATGCCGCCACCGGCGCGCTGCGCTGGAAGTTTGCAACTCGTGGCCGGGTGACCTCCTCTCCGGCGATAGCCGCCGGGCGCGTGTACTTCGGCAGCTTCGACAGCAACCTCTATGCCGTCGATGCCGCCTCCGGCGCGCTGGTGTGGACATTCACCACTGCAGGCGAGCGCCGCTTCAGCGGCAAGCATCTGCATGGGGCCGAGCCGGCGGCGGAGGTGATGCCCGACCCGTTCGACGTGTTTCTCTCCTCCCCGGTGATCGCCGGCGGTCTGCTGTACTTCGGCAGCGGCGATGGCAACGTGTACGCGCTCGATACGGCAACGGGCACGCTGCGCTGGAAGTTCCATACCGGCAACGTCGTGCACGCCTCGCCGGCGGTCGCCGCCGGCACGCTCTATGTGGGCAGCTGGGACAGCTACTTCTATGCGCTGGACGCGGCGAGTGGCCGAGAGCGCTGGCGCTTCAAGACCGGCGAAGACCCGAACATCAACAACCAGGTCGGCATCCAGTCATCGGCGGTCGTGGCGGGCGGAGTGGTGTATTTCGGCTGCCGCGACTCGCATCTATATGCGCTCGATGCGGCGAGTGGCACGCAGCGCTGGGCCTTCTCGACCGGCACTTCCTGGGTGATCAGCTCCCCGGCGGTCCGCGACGGCAAGGTTTACTTCGCGACCAGCGATTCGGGACTCGTGCAGGCACTCGATGCGCGCACTGGCACGCCGGTGTTGGCACTCTCCTTCAACCGCTGGCCTTTCTTTTCCTCACCTTCGCTCGCCGGAGATTTCCTGTACATCGGCTCGGATCAGGGGAAGCTGCTGGCGATCGATCTCACTGCGCAACGCCTGGCCTGGGCGTTCCAGACCGAGGACTCGAGGAAGAATGCGCCGATGTATACGAACGCGGACGGCACGCCGAACTATCGTGCCGCGCAAAGTGATTCCTTCTATGACCAGTTGGTGATCGCGCACGAGCGCATGCTGAGCGTTGGAGCGGTGCTCTCCACACCCGTGGTCGAGGGCGACACTATTTACTTCGGCAGCTGGGACGGTCAGGTGTACGCGATCAGCTGAGCCTTACCTAGCCGCCTTCGCACGACGCCGCGTCACTACCGACTGGCGGGCGAGGTCTTCGTATACCGCCGCGGGAAGACCACACGGAATGTGGTTCCCTCGCCGGGCGAGGTTTCCATCTCGAGGCTCGCATCGAGCAGCTCGCACAGACGCTTGACGATCGAGAGCCCTATGCCCTCACCGCCCGCATCGCGGGGAGTGTCCGGATCGGTCTGTGACCTTAGGGTCGGCGCCGGCTGCGAGCCTGGCTCGGATTGCTGCGCCTCCGCGGTCGCCTCGAGCATCGCATTCTCGAGTGGTGCCGCTGGCGATCCGGCCTCAAAGCCCGGGCCGGTATCCTGCACGCACAGAAGCCACTGCTCGACATCCGAGACCTTGCGCTCGGCCCAGATCACACTCACGCCCCCGTGCTGCGTGACGTTCAGGGCGTTCAGCACCAGGTTCTGCGCGATGCGCTGCACCTTGGCGGCATCACCCTCAACCCACAGCTCTTCCGGCCCCTCTACCTTGAGGAACAAACCGCACTCCTGGGCCAACGATCTCACCGCGTCGCAGTAACCACGTAGCAGCGCGGCAGCATCGAAACGCGCTGCGTGCAGCTGCTCCTGTCCCGCTTCCAGCCGGGCGAGATCCATCATGTCGCTGAGCAGGGTACGGAGCGACTCTACCGAGCGCTGCAGCGTGCGCGAGGCAGATGCACGCTGCCGATCGTCCGCGCTCGGATGCAGCAGCGCACTCGAGGCATGCGCCACCACTCCGACCGTGCCACGCAGATCGTGCGCCGCTTCACGCCAGTTCTCGGCGCGCTGCCGCTCGAGACGCTGCAGCTGCAGCAGTGCCCACTTGAGCTCACGCACGCGGCTCGCGGCCTCGGTGCGCTGCAGCCGCTCGTAGCTGGAAGCACTCTCGCACACCCCCTCGCCGCACAACCGCACCAGCGCCCGCCGCGCGATGGGCATGACCGTCGCCTGAAGCTCGGGGTGGGCGCGTGCGTAGCTCTCGAGCTCATCGAGCACGCAGTACTGCAGATGTCCCCATTCGCGTATCGCCTCGCGCTGGTTGTAGCCCTGCTGCCAGCGATGCACACCATGCTCGGCGGCGCTGGTGATCTGGTCCTCGAACGCGGCCTCCTGCTCGAGCGGATCGCGCGCCATGAGCCGCCGCTCGAAGGCAGCCAGCAGTTGCGGAATGTGGTCGGTAAACTGAGTACGCCCGAGGCTCGACGAAGCGCTGAGCTCCGGGTCGGCTTCGACCGCACGCTGCCAGGCACGCAGGATGGCCCGGCGCTGCGAGGCGAGATGCTTTGCAAGGGCCGCTAGGGCCTGCTTGATATCGGTCTGATGATCGCTCACAGCCAGATCGCAAACGCGCGGTAGCGGTCGCCGCACTATACGCAGGTTCATCGCGCGCGTGAGGACGGCGAGCTACCCCCTGCGGCTGGCTCGAGCGCGTCGCGCCCAATGCCGGGACCGCGCGGTGCACGGCCCCGGCTTAGCTTCACGCAGCCGCCTTGGCCAGCTGCTCGCCACCGGTGCTCTCGAGCACGCGAGCCACCGCGTGCACCGTGGCTGCAATACGCACCGCACTCTGGATGGCCTCGCGCTCGAGTCCGTGGTGACGGAGCTGCCGCTCGTGCGAGGCAATGCAGCTGCCACAGCCGTTGATGGCCGAGACGGCGAGGGCAAGCAGCTCGAAATCTGCTTTGGCGATGCCCGGATTGCCGATGACATTCATGCGCAGCCGCGCGGGCAGCTTGCCGTACTCCTCATCCTCCACCAGGTGCAGGAACCGGTAGTAGACGTTGTTCATCGCCATGACCGCCACCGCCGCGTGCGCTGCGCTCACGTGCGCCGCATCGAGGTGCTGAGCGGCAAGCGCCTGCAGGCGGCGCGTGAACTCCGCGTTGCGTGAGGCGCTGGCCGCTGCGAGCGCCACCGCCCAGATCTGTCGTTCGCTGAGACCCGGCGCGCCCGCCGGGGTCAGCACAGTGCCGAGATTCAGCTGCAGGTCGCGCGCGTAACCCGGCAGCGCCTCGCGAATGCTCTCGAGGGTGTTCATCTCAGGCCGCCCTCAGGGTCTCTTCGCCCTTCTGCCAGTTACACGGACAGAGCTCATCGGTCTGCAGCGCATCGAGCACCCGCAGCACTTCCTCCGGGCTACGGCCGACATTGAGGTCGGTGACGTAGACGAAGCGGATCACGCCCTCGGGGTCGACGATGAAGGTTGCACGCTGTGCAACACCGGCCTCGGGATCGAGAACGCCGAGTGCAGCGGCGAGCTCGCGCTTGATGTCGGCGAGCATCGGGAAGGGAAGCGAGCGCAGCTCTTCCTTGTCGCGCCGCCAGGCGAGATGTACATACTCACTGTCGATGCTCACTCCGAGCAGCTGCGCGTCGCGTGCGCGGAACTCCTTCTCGAGCTTGCCGAACGCCGCGATCTCGGTAGGGCAGACGAAGGTGAAGTCCTTGGGCCAGAAAAACACGACTTTCCACTTGCCCGGGAAACTGTCGTGCGTAAAGGTCTGGAAAGCGCCCTTGGCATCGTTGGACACGACGCCGGTGAGCGTGAATTCGGGAAAACGACGGCCGATACCTGACATGCGATTTCACTCCTTGGCATGGGACGGAAAGGGTCTCCGCCTTCAACGGTGCATATGATGGTGACCCCCTGCTATAATTCCAATCGATTGATTTTATTAATTCGATAGATCGTATATATGGCCATTGAGCTGAAGCTCAAGGACCTGCGCTACCTGGTGGCGCTGGCAGATCTGCGCCACTTCGGGCGCGCGGCCGGGCGCTGCTTCGTGAGCCAACCGACACTCTCGGCACAGCTGAAAAAGCTCGAGCAGTCGCTCGGGGTGCAGCTCATCGAGCGCGCGCCCAACGCGGTCGCGCTCACCGCGGTGGGCGAAGAGATCGTGGCACGGGCGCGGCGCATACTGGAGGCGAGCGATGAGGTGGTCGAGCTCGCACGCAGTCACCAGGATCCCCTCGCAGGGCGGCTGCGGGTGGCGCTCTTGCCCACCATTGGTCCGTACCTGCTGCCGCAGATCGCGCCGGTGATCCGCAAATCGCTGCCGCGTCTGCAGCTGCACCTGTACGAGTACCAGACCGCCGCCATGATCGAGAAGCTGCACGGCGGCGAGCTCGATCTCGGCATCCTCGCGCTGCCGGTCGAGCTCGAGGGGCTCGAGTCGCGCGAGCTCTATCGCGAGGAGTTCCTGTTGGCAGTTCCCGAGCGGCACCGCCTCGCCACCCATGAACGCGTGCGAGTCGCCGATCTGCGCGCTGAGCGGCTGCTGCTGCTCGAGGAAGGACACTGCCTGCGGGATCAGGCGCTGGAAGTATGCAGCCGTGTCGGCGTGCGCGACTCGCAGGATTTTCGTGGCACGAGTCTCGAGACCCTGCGTCAGATGGTGGCAGCCGGCGCTGGAGTGACGCTGCTGCCGGAGCTCGCCGGCCGGGGCGCTTACCGCAGCGGGCGTGGCGTGGCGCTGCGTCAGTTCGTGCGCCCGGCTCCTGCGCGGCAGGTCGGCGCCGTGTGGCGCGGGACTACCCCGCGGCGCACAGCCATCGAGGCGGTCATCGGACTCATCGCGCAGCACGCGCCTTGAGCACAAATCCGGTCCCGCAGCCCGTAACGCTCGAGGCGAGCGATGGGCGCGCGCTCGGTGGGTTGCTACTCGGGGCAACGCCCGCGCGCGCTGCGCTGTGCATCAACGGTGCCACCGGCTTCCGGCGCGAGTTCTACCTCAAATTCGCGGGCTACTGCGCTACACGCGGCTATCACACGCTCGTGTACGACTACCGTGGCATGGGTTTCTCGGCACGCGCGCCGCTCGAGCGCGAGAGCGCGCGCATGAGCGATTGGGGTCGGCTCGACATGCCGGCGGCACTCGAAGCACTCGCACAGCGCCACCCGCAGCTGCCGCTCTTCACACTAGGACACAGTGTCGGCGGCCAGCTGATCGGCTGCATGCCCAATCAGGCACGCGCCCGCGCGCACCTGATGATCGCCACTGCGACCGGGTATTGGCGCCGGCAGCGTGTGCCGTTTCGCTACCAGGCGCTGCTCTTCTGGAAGGTGTATGGACCGCTGATGCTGCGGTGTCTCGGCTACGTGCCCCGCGGTGTGCTGTGGAGCGGCGAGCCGCTGCCGCCCGGGGTGTTCCTGCAGTGGCGGCGCTGGTGCCTGAGTCCGGCTAAGTTCGGCGATGCACTCGATCGAGACATGAGCGATGCCGGGTTCGCCGCGGTGCGCGTGCCGCTCCTTTCCTGGGGTTTCACCGACGATCCGATCGCGACACCAGCGGCAGTCGAAGCACTGCTCGCCTCATACTCCAACGCCCGCATCGAGCGGCGCTGGACTACGCCGGCCGAGGCGGGAGCACGCGTCATCGGCCATCACGGATTCTTTGCGGAGCGTCACCGCAGCTCGCTCTGGCGCGCCGCGCTCGACTGGCTCGATGCACGCTGCGGTTGAAAGGAGGCACCAGCGAGTCAAACATCGAGCGGCATGCGGACACCACAGGTATAGTCTGCGGCGCGAAAATCACCCATCCAAAAAGGGACACTAATATGAAGAAATCCGTTCTGCTGCTGCTCGCAGTCAGCCTCGCGATCTCCACATCGGTGACGCGCGCCCAGGAAGAACATGCCTACACACAGGGAGCGGTTGTGGTCGTGTCATTCGTCCGCACGGAGCCGGGCATGTTCGAGGACTACATGCGCTACCTCGACAACACCTACAAGCGTCTCATGGATGGATACAAGAAACAGGGGATCATCGTCGACTATGCCATCTATCAGTCGCTGCCGCGCGATCCGCACGACGCGGATGTGATCCTGACCGTGACGTACAAGAACATGGCGGCGCTCGATGACTTGCAGTCGCGCACCGATCCAGCGCTCAAGCAGGCCTTCGGATCCTTGCCGAAAGCCGCTTCGGCCTCCGCCGATCGCGAGAAGCTGCGCAAGCAACTCGGCAGTCAGCTGGTAAGACAGTTGATACTGAAGTAGCTGGAGCGGCGACCGTTGCGGGTCGGCGTGCTTCCCGCCGCTTGCCTCGCGCTGCTCAGCCTGCTGGCGCCGGCCGGCGCCGCGCAACCGCCGGCGCTCAGCGCACAGGACGCATGGATCCGTGCGACACCAGGAGTCGATGTGGCGGCGGCCTACCTCACGCTGCACAACGGCGGCACGCAGGTGGTAGTGTTGAGCGGCGTAAGCTCGCCCGAGGCCGCGTCGGCAATGCTGCACGAGACCAGGATCGTCAACGGGCAGTCGACCATGCGCCCGCATGAGCCGCTGCGGATCGCGCCCGGTGAGACGGTGCGCCTGGCACCCGGCGGCTTGCACATCATGCTGCACAACCTCAAGCGGCCGCTCGCTGCCGGCGATGAGGTGCCGCTGGTGCTGCTGCTGGAAGGTGCCGGCAACCTTACGGTGATGGCGCGCGTGCGCCCACTCGATGGCGAATGATACGGCGGCACCGCGCGTGCTCGCGAACGATCCTTCACTCGACCACATCACCCCTTACGATCGTTTCGCGTGGAGTGATGTGCAGATCGAGGAGTGGCTCGCGAGCGGCACGCACCGGCGCGAGCTCAGCGACTACTTCGGACCACACGAATACCGGGTGCTCGCTGCGCTCGCACGCCGCGCCTGCGCCGCGCGCGCGGCTGCCGAGGGACTGCGCGTCCTCATCGTGCCGGGGATCATGGGCTCGCAGCTCGGTATGGCACGCCCCGCGCCGCTGCCAAACGACATTCTCTGGCTCGACCCACTCGACATCCAACGCGGGCGACTCGCCGCGCTGCGCATCCCCGCCGCTGCACCCGTCGTGCCGCTCGGGGTGGTGCTCTTCTCGTACCTGCGGCTGAAGCTGCAGCTGCGGGCGCGAGGGTTCGCGGTCGAGTTTCATGACTATGACTGGCGGCTATCGGTGACGCGTGCCGGACAGAGACTGGCCGAGAGGCTGCAGACGCTGCGGCCGGCGCGCGTGGCGATCGTAGCGCACAGCATGGGCGGCCTCGTGGGCCGCGCTGCGCTGGCTTTGGCCGCGGCACCGCACGTGGAGCGTGTGGTACTGCTCGGGACACCTAACTGCGGCTCGTTCGCAGCGGTGCAGGCGCTACGCGGTACCTA
>Ga0070714_100005053_pt1 | contig 10033 bp, 12 predicted proteins | sample LARL83metaG_FD_65450 | JGI IMG/M metagenome (GOLD analysis project Ga0070714, IMG submission 65450) | Corn, switchgrass and miscanthus rhizosphere microbial communities from Kellogg Biological Station, Michigan, USA - LAR L8-3 metaG | ecosystem: Host-associated > Plants > Roots > Rhizosphere ... | reverse complement strand
CTCACGCCCGGTGCTGTCGCGTCCGAAGGGCGAACCATCCACACCCGGCGACCAGCCCGACCATGGCAGCCAGCGCAGCGGTCACCAGTCGGGGCACAGCAGGCTTGGACGAGCTGCGCGCTGGTGTCGGTTGCGAGAGGAGCGCCAGGTGCACGTCGTGGCGCGCAGCCAACGCACGCAAGGCGCCGATCGCGCTCTTTACAAGCGCGGCCGATGTCGCGTTGGGTGGCCGCGACAGCCGTGCGAGGACGGCTCGATCGGCCCTCGATATGCCGCCGGAAACGTGGCCGGTACTGCCGCCGTTCTGGATGTGGGCGCCGGCGGCGATGCCGTAACCGTTAGGCATCACGACCAGTACCCGGTGCGTCCACGCACTGGATATCTCGGCACTGAGGAACCTGGCGTACACGTCCGGTCGCCCAAAGAGCTCCGGGATCGAACCCAGGTCGTGCGGCGACTGGATGATGGCGACTCGCACCTGCAGTCCCTGGTCATTCGCTGATTTGACGAACGCGCTCAACTCCTGTTCGAGGGGCTTGGGCGCCGGCCGGAACGGAAAGAAGACCGGCTGGACCAGCAGGTAGTCGCTCGCGGGATCGCCGTCGGCACGAGCTGCCGTCGTCGCCAGAAGCACTGCCACGCCGGTTGTCAACGCTGCTCCTGCGCACCGCACCAACCAGCCGCTCCGGGCCGCCCGCACCGCCTCTCCCTAGGCGATCGTACGCACGTTGGCGGCCACCTGAGAGGGCACAAACGGCGGCAGATAGATCGACCGGCCGCGACCGCCAGGCCCGATCAGGAACAGCGCCGTCGTGTGCTGGATGCCTTTCCCGAGCCGCACGGTCGTGTTCCCCGCGGTTACTACACGGCCCGGATTCATGCGGACGCCGATTCCAAACGATCGCCAGACCGGCGCGAGCACGCGCCGAGACCCCATCAACCAGTACCACTGGGGCCGCCACCCGCTGCGGCGAACGAACGCATGCACCGAAGCGGCGGTGTCTGCGGGATTCACGCTAACCACCACGATCGGCGCGCTGACGCTCCCCAGCGCTCGCTGCACGCGCGCGAGCTGCGCTCCCTCGATCGGACACAGGTTCGTGCACTTCGAATCCAGGAAGGTGAGCAGCACCGGTGTTCGCCGAAACCTGGACAGCGTGATCAGCTGACCGGCCTGATCGCGCAACGCGAGGGCGGGCACCCGGCCATGCGCAAATGGCCACGGAAACCCGCCTGTCGCGGTTTGTCCAGAACCAGTGGGATGCGCGGAAGACGTCGACGGGGTCACCGCCACAAGCGCGGCGAAGGCGGCGCACGCAACGATTAGTCCGACAGCCACGGTTTCGAGCCATACCCGTCTGCTTGGTGCGCCGGACCGCTTCTCCACGACGCGTTCATCCTAGCCCCAGATCGTCCCTTGTCTGGACGAGCGGACCCCGTAGCAGCGCGCGGCCGTAGCTCCGGCGCCAGGCCGTCCCGCCGCGCACGCTCGCGCGAGCCGGTATCCTCCTCCCCCGCTCCTCGTCCGACGGCATCCACGTCGGACGAACACTGGGCGGAATGCGGTGGCCGCTTAGTTCACGGGTCTTGGCGGGTGCTCCCACGCAGCCCGGCTAGCGTTCGGGGTATGGCGATTGTCACCGCTGACCGGGTGGAGCTGGAGCGTCGGGCACGCCTGCTCGCGTGGGGCGGCAACGGGTGGCACCTGATCGAGTTCGCCATCGCCGTGGGCGCCGGTATTGCCGCATCGTCGGTGGCATTGGTGGCGTTTGGGATCGATAGTCTGATCGAGTTCGCGGCGGGCGGCGTGGTGCTGTGGCTGTTCTCCGGCGGCCGTGGCGAGTCGGAAGTCGCCGAACGGCGTGCCCAGCAGCTGATTGCTGGGTCGTTCTACGCGCTTGCGATCTTCGTCATCGTGGAGTCGGTTCGCGCCTTCACCGGCGCGCATCCCGAGGCCAGCACCGTCGGCATCGGTCTGGCGCTCGTGACTGCGCCGACCATGCCCCTGCTGGCGCGCGCGAAGCGGCGCGTGGGCCGCCAGTTGGGGTCACGCGCGACGGAGAGCGAGGGCCAGCAGAACATGATCTGCGCCTACCTGTCGGTCGCGCTGCTGATCGGGCTGGGCGCAAACGCACTCTTTGGATGGTGGTGGGCTGATCCGCTGGCCGGGCTGGTGATCGCAGCAGTGGCGTTGCGCGAAGGGCGCGACGCCTGGCGCGGCGACGACTGCTGCTAGGCCAATGGTCGCCAACTCGCCGTTCGCACCGGTGCGCACGTCAGGTGCCGTGTGAGTGTGCGCCGCCGGACGGAGTGTCCATCATTCGCAGCATGGGTAGACCGCCGGTCTTGACGAAGCGGCCGACGAGTACGGCCGCGAGGCCGAGGAAGATGATGTTGAGGATGGTGGTGTAGTTGAGGGCGACCGATGCCTCGGTGATGTGGGCGGAGCGGGTTGAGGGGACGAGGCCGGCGGCGCTGAAGACGAGCTCGACGAGCAGTGCCGCACCGACCATGGCCGTGTAGAAGGTGACGAGCAGGAAGATGGTCATCCGGGGGCCGTAGTAGCGGCGGTAGATGTCGAGGATGGGCAGGATGATGAGGTCGGCGAAGATGAAGGCGATGACGCCGCCGAAGCTGATGCCGCCGTTCCAAAGCACGGCGGCCAGCGGGACGTTCCCGATCGAGCAGACGAAGCTGATGATCGCAACCAGCGGCCCGACGAGGGGGCCCCATAGCTTGGCGACGGTCCCGTGGTGGGCGAGGAAGAGTGACTGCCAGACGTGGTTTGGCACCCAGGCGGCGAGCGCGCCGGCGATCAGGAGGCCGCCGAGGATGTCCTTCCAGATCGCCACCCAGTCCATCACGAAGTAGTTACTGGTCGCCGTCAGCCCCTGCGGTGAGCAGAGGCGCTGCCAGAGGGTGCCGCCGCTGATGGACATGTCCATCTCGGCGTGCCCTTCCATCGAGCCGACCAACCCGCGGTCGGCCTGGGTTCGGGCTTCGTCGACCAGACGCTGGGTGAGAAACGCGCGGAAGAGCAGCGCTATCAGGATGATCATGACCGGCCCGCCGACGAACTCGGCCAGGGCGAACTGCCACCCGAGGAGCAGCCACATGATGATGCCGAGCTCGATCACCAGGTTGGTCGAGGCGAACTCAAAGGCAATCGCCGCGGTGAAGTCGGCACCGCGGCGAAAGAGCGACCGGGCCAGGGCAACGGCGGCATACGAGCACGAGGAGGAGGCAGCGCCCAGGCCGGTGGCGATCGCAAGTGAGCGCGCCGAGTCGTCGGGAAGCAGTCGGCGCATCTCGCCTTTGGAGACGACGGCCTGGACCGCGCCGGAAAGCGCAAAGCCCAGGATCAGCGCCCACAGGATCTCCCAGAACATGCCGAAGCTGACGCGAAGCGCGTCGCCGATGCTCGTCACGATGGAAAGGGACTCCACGGCGCTCCTAGCGGGCGCGGGCGAACCGCTCGACCGCCTCCACCAACTCCCTGCTCTTCGCCTTCGCGGCGGCCTCGTCACCCGAGGCCAACGCCGTCGCCACGCACGAACCGACGTGGCCCTCCAAGAGCTTGAGGGCGATCGCATCGAGGGCGGTCGTGGCTGCGCTGATCTGGGTCAGGATGTCGACGCAGTAGCGCTCCTCAACCACCATCCGCTCGATACCGCGCACCTGCCCCTCGATCCGGTGCAAGCGACCGATCAGCGCCTCCTTGTCTGCCAGGTAGCCATAACCGGCCATCCACGTCCTCCTCGCGGTATCGGTTTTGCGTAGCCGACACTATACCCCCATGGGGTACATCTAGATGACACGCTCGTGACAACACCAACCCGCTCCCGGGGCCGCCACGTATGAACGGTCATGGACATCAGGATCGAGATCCTGGTCACCGAGGACTGTCCCAACCAGGACGCGGCCATCAACATCCTGGTGATGGCGGCTCAACTGCTGGGGATACGGCCGCCAGTCTATGTCCTGGACGTCACCGACCATGCCCACGCCAAGCAGTTACGCTTCGTCGGCTCCCCGACGATCCGCGTCAACGGCCAGGACGTTGCCCCGCCATCACCCGGGCAACAGTCGCCGTCGCTCTCCTGCCGTCTCTACGAGACGAGTCGCGGCCTAAGCTGGGTCCCCGACTTCAAGGCTGTCTACGCCGCCCTCCTCGAAGCCACCTCGCGCGAGGTCCAAGCCAGCCGCATCGACCCAATGGCACCAGCGAACGACCAGCGGGACATGCTCGGAGTCGATCAGGTGAGGCAGTCGCGCCCGGATCTCTGCTGTCTCGGCCTGCGGCATCGGCGCCGGTAACGGGATACCCGCCTCCGCGACGCCGGCGACCAGCAACCGATCATGAAGGACGGCCAGAGCTTGCGGGCTGAGGCGACCGAGCGCGACGGCGACGTGTTCGTGCGGTCTTGAACAACCCGTGGCCGGCCCGTTCTTCGTCACCGACAACGGCGACGGGACGGTCACCTCGACCATCGACGGCAACGACGGCCGATTCGTGATCCCCGGACAGGGGCGTGTGTTCGCCGATGTCGGGCGGTTCGTGTACATCGCCCCTGCAGACGATCCGAACACGCCAATCGACATCATCCAGTCGACCGGTGAGCAGGACCCGAGCCCCTTCCCCGCCGTGTGCGGGTACCTGGGCGGCGCCTGAACCCGACGCATTCCGGGCGCGGGCCGACGGTCGGCCCGCGCCCGGCCAGGCACTCCCGATCCTGGATCTGGCTGAGCAGGCGACCCAAAGGAGGCTCGGCGACGCTCCCCCACATACAGCGGCCTGGGGGCGAGCGAACCGCTTGTAGCGTCACCCCTCATCGAGCGAACGCCCACGCCCTCCTGGCTCATCCCGACCGGCGATAGCAGATGTGCGTCGCCAGTGGGGAATGGAGGACCTCGGCGGGCTCGAAATCGAACTCGGCGACGCCGTCGAATATCCCCTCGCCGGACCCGAGGAGAACGGGGACGACGTCGAGCCAGAGCTCGTCGATGACGCCCGCCTGCAGCGCTTGGCGGACCGTCGAGGCGCCGCCCGCGATGTCGATGCCGTCGCCGCCGGCAGTGTCACGGGCCTGGGCGTAGGCGGCGTCGAAGCCATCCGTGACGAAGTGAAACGTCGTCCCGCCCTCCATCTCGATCGGCGCGTGAGTGTGATGGGTGAGGACGAACACGGGAGCGTGGTAGGGCGGCTCCGGCCCCCACCAGCCCGACCACTCCTCGTCCCACTCGCCGCGGATCGGGCCAAACATGTTGCGGCCCATGACGTAGGCGCCGCGGGGGCGCAGCAAACGGCGTTCGACAGTGGCGTCCGCCTCGTTCGCGCGCTCGTCGCCAAGGTGCCAGCCGTGAAGCTCGAGGCCCCGCTTGCCGAGCGGGTCTTCGCGGCTTTGATCCGGCCCGGCGACGAAGCCGTCGAGGGAGATCGACATGTGGCAGGTGGTATCGGCCATGACTGTCCTCCAGCGTGGTTGTGAGTTGCACGCGGCGGCGCGCGGGCGGAACCAAGATATCGACGCGGGCTGGCGAAGCGTCGACATGACCGCGGACCCGCCGGTCGTAACCGAAACGTCCCCCCGGACGAATCCGCAGCCGTGTCGTAGTCTTCTGGGTGGTCGCCGATCGGCCGGTCGTCGTCGTGGTACCGTCTTTTTCGGAAGCGCGCCTCGCGGACGCTGATGCGTTCGGCGGACCGTCGTACGACGGTCGCCATTCGTCCGCACGACCGGCGTGCCATCGACGCAAAGGCGGAGGTCTTCGTCAGCTCGTTGACCTCGCCGTGGCAGCGTGTGGAGCCAAGGAGAGACGATGACAACGCTTGAGAACCGGCCGAACACCGCACTCCTCATCGTCGACGCACAGAATGGCGCCTTGGAGCGGGCCCACGAGCGCGACCTGATCGTCGCCAACGTCGGCAGCCTTGTCGAGAGAGCGCGGCGGCAGGGCGTGCCCGTGATCTGGGTCCAGCACTCCGATGAGCACGTCGCGAGAGAGAGCCGCGCCTGGCGGATCGTCACCGAGCTGACACCCGCCGAGGCAGAGCCACTGGTCGAGAAGAACTACAGCGACTCCTTCGAGGCAACGACCCTCGAATCGGTGCTGTCTCGACTGGGCGTCGGGCGACTGGTCGTCGTCGGCGCACAGACCGACTGGTGCGTCCGATCGACGCTGCATGGCGCCGTTGCAAGGGGCTACGACACCACCCTCGTTAGCGACGCGCATACAACGGAGGATCAAACCGAATGGGGCGCTCCTTCACCGGACAAGGTCATCGCGCACACGAACCTGTACTGGGCATACCAGACTGCGCCGGGGCGAACCGCAACGGCCGTCAACACCAAGAACGTCGAGTTCGGCTGACTGCGATATCGACCGCGGCGCCTTACACGGTGCTGGGCCGCCACGGCTCGTGCTCGTGCGTGAGCCAGACCAGCTCGGGGTCGAGCGCGCGCACCCGCAGCTGGCCTTCGGTGTGCGGCTCGTCGAGCTCGGCGAAGCGGACCGCCACGTCGCCGCCGACGACCACCGGATGGCCGCCCGTCTCGACGACGACCACCTGCAAGCCGCGCGTGTGGCCCGGCGCCGGGACGAGCCGGAGCCCGGGCAGCAGCTCGAGCTCGCCGTCGACCGGCACGTACCGCACGCCGCGCGCCTCGACCCACTCGCGAATCGTGTAGCCGTCCTCGCTGCGCGCATCGTCGAGCTCTTGGCGCTGGACGTAGGTCGGCCTGCCGGCGAAGAGGTGGTTGCCGCCGCAGTGGTCGAAGTGCAGGTGGGTGTTGACGACGATGTCGATGCCGGCGAGGTCGAGGGACTGCTCGTCCAGCGGCAGGAGGCGAGCATCGAAATCGGCCAGCTCCGGGCGCAGCTCCGTCATGCCGGTGTCGACCAGTACGCACGCGTCAGGATGGGCGATGACGTGCACGTAGACCGGCCACCGCTCGCCCTCGACGAGCAACTCGGCCACGAGGACCGGCGCGATGGTGGGCGGTGACGGCACCCGCGCATCTTGCCTCCGCCCGCCAGGGGGCGCAAGAAGCTCCCCCGGCACACCGTTGAGGCCTTCGTGGCAGCGCCCGCACGCTACTGGGCAGAGTCGAACAGGCGTCGTTCGGCGTCGCTCGGCGGCTCGAAGGACGACGCCCAGCTCGCCAGCTGCTCGGCGCTGATCTCGACGCTGCTGGACGGCGCGTCGGCGGAGCGCTTGGCGGTCCGCCGCATCAGCTCGTCCAGCTCGATGTCGAGGACGTGCAGCTCTACCCGCACCCCCTGCGCCCGTGCGCGCAGGCGCAGCGCATCGCGCTCCGCCCGGCTCCAGAGCCCAAAGTCGAGGATGCAGCTGCGCCCGGCGGACAGCAGCTCGAAGGCCAGGTCGGTCAGCTGGGCTTCCAGGCGGTCGCACAGCTGATCGTCGAACAGGTCACCGCCGAGCGCGAGCACCCACTCGTCCTTGGTGAAGCGTTGCGCATCCCGCTCGACCGCCAGGCGGCGAGCCAGCGTGGTCTTACCCGAGCCGGGGAGTCCGCAGGTCAGGTGCAGCGTCGGTTCGTGTCGGCCGGCGACACGCATACCGCCAGGCTAGCCTGGCGCCGGCGGATGTTCGGCGGCACTCGCCGAGGCGGCCCGAGGTAGCTCAAGCCCTGCGATGAGTTCCGGTCGAACGGGAGGTCTCAAGGCTGATCGCATACTGTGCGAGGACGCGGCTTCCGGCCGCGAGTGTGAGTCGAGAGGGGAGATGAGATGCCCGAGCACACAGTTGGTACTCGTGAGGACTGGCGAGCAGCACGCGACGAGCTCTCGAAGCTCGAGAGTGAGCAGGCCAAGCGAAACCAGGAGATCATCCGCAAGCGCCGCGACCTTCCCTGGGTGGCGGTCGAGAAGGAGTACGAGTTCGACACCGAGGATGGCAAGAAGACCCTCCCCGAGCTCTTCGACGGCCGCTCCCAGCTGCTCGCCTACAACATCATGTACGGGCCGGACTACAAGGCCGGCGCCTGTCCAGGCTGCACCAGCCTCGGCGACGACTTCGACGGAACACTGGTCCACCTGAACCACCGCGACGTCACCTTCATCTGCTTCTCGCGGGCGCCGATCGATTCGCTCGTTGCCTACAAGAAGCGGATGGGCTGGCGGTTCCCCTGGGTCTCGACCTACGACAACGACTTCCCGTTCGATTTCGGCCTGGCCCTCACCGAGGAACAGGCCGCGAAGACGCCCGAGGTCAAGCAGATGATCGACGATCCTCCGGATTGGCTCGAGTTCTGGTCGAGGCAGGTGGATGCCGACCTCAAGGACGGGCTTCGGGAAAATCCGAGCTACATCGCGTTCGCACGCGAGAACGGCACGGTGTACCACACGTACACGGTGTCCGCCCCCGACCCCTTCGTCGCGCCGTTCTCGAGCTTTCTGCTCGAACGGACGCCGAGGGAACCGTCGGACGAGTTTGTCGTCTATCGCAAGGACGAATACCCAGACTGAAGACGACCCTCCGGGCGCTAGTCCAAGCCCGCCGCCGCGAGGCGTGGGAAGAGATGGCCGGCGATGTCTCTGAGCGATCGCATGATCAGTTCCGGAGTGAGCTCGGCGTTCGGGTCGTCGAGCTCGGGTGGGAGCGTGACCCCCATCGCGCGCGCCTTGGTGATCAGTGCAGGCCCGATCGTTTTACCGAGCCCGCTGAGGCTCTTCCCGATCAGCTCCGGGTCTGCTGTCCAGGCCGGACCCGGCCGTGCCTCGGGGGTGGCCCACGTGCTCGGGTCGCGCGGCCTGTCGCGCGAGAACACGTGGTCGAAGGTGCGGGCCGAGGCGTCGCGTTGGGTGAACGCCTCACCGAGCCCCCAGGTCTTTCGCAGTGTGGCGATCAGGGAGGTGTGGCGGTACTCCTCGTTGTAGACCGAGCCGGGTTCAACCCAGGGCGAGACCATGACGGCCGGCACGCGGTAGCCGGAGCGATCGAACCCGAAGCCGCACTCGCCGGCGGCGCTGGACGGATCCGGCGGCGGGACCGGCCCGGGTGGGACATGATCGTAGGTACCGCCCGGCTCGTCCCAGCCGATCAGGAGCGCGGTGTTCCAGACGTTGCTACCAGTCTCCGATGTCGCGGAGCGGTAGCTGTCGAACACGCGGTCAAGGAACGCCTCACCGGCGAGCATCGACGACGGCGAGTCGACCGGGATCTGGGCATCCTTCGAGAATGATCGGCCCATCGCCGGGTGGTAGTCGCCGTGGCCTGCCAGCATGTTCGGCTCAATCAACGAGAAGTCGGGCAGCGTGCCGTTGGCGGCGTCGCGCTCGAATTCGGCGAACGGGACGAAATGGGTTGCGAGCCGGTCCTGCAGTCGCGGGTGGTGGATCACGCCGGTGAACGAGATCGCCATCGGCTCCATCACGTACACCTTCCACGTCTTCCCGTGCGCTTCCAACCGCTCGAACAGCGTCTCGGCGTCGTTCTGGGTCAGCCACTTGCCGGCCGGGGCGTTGACAACGAGGCCCGATGAGGTCGCCGCGGTCCAGAACGAGCGGTTCATGAACGTCTGCGACGGCACCTCGGAAAACCAGTGGTCGAACACTCCGAAGTCGCGGGCGATGCCGTTCAAGACCGGCAGCTGCTCGGGGGTACAGCCAGTCATGATGTGGGCGTACTCGTCGTAGGTCGGCTGGCGGCCGATCTCGCCGGTGAACGTCGAGATGTAGTCGGTCACGAACCCGTCCATCGTCGGCACGGCACCCTCCGCAGGGGCGTTCCATGGCGCCGTCACCGCCTCACCGATCTTGAACCGGTTGTGGTCGTCGAGCGTGTTGAAGAGCTGGGTGTTGGTGTGGAAGTACTCCTCACCCGAGTCCGGGTTCGGCGAGTCCATATCGGTGGCCACCGTGTACGGAACCACCTTGCGTTCGGCGCCGTGCTCCGCCCACTCCGGGATCGGGTTCGTCAGGTCTTTCCCGGTCACCCCGTCGAACGTCTTGCCGTCCTCCGGGCCGTAGAGGTGTCCGAGCACGTTGTCGAAGGAGCGGTTCTCGAACA
>Ga0070714_100005052_pt1 | contig 10035 bp, 10 predicted proteins | sample LARL83metaG_FD_65450 | JGI IMG/M metagenome (GOLD analysis project Ga0070714, IMG submission 65450) | Corn, switchgrass and miscanthus rhizosphere microbial communities from Kellogg Biological Station, Michigan, USA - LAR L8-3 metaG | ecosystem: Host-associated > Plants > Roots > Rhizosphere ... | reverse complement strand
CACCGGGAGCACGGAGACGGCGGCGTTGGCGCTGCCGAACTTCGCCGCGAGCCCCGCCTGCAGCTTCGCCATGCCGCCTACCGCCTGCACGGCGTAGACGGCGAGGATGATCACCGCCGTCATCTTGATGACGAACTGGATCAGGTCCGTCCAGAGCACGGCCCACATTCCGGCGCCGGCGGAGTAGGCCACCGTGATGACGAAGCAGATCCCCACCGCCACGATGTCACCCGAAATGGTGAGGCCACCCAGGTGCACCGGGCGCAGGCCGAGCGAGATCGTGAGGATCTTGATCATCGCCCGCGTGACCCAGCCGAGGATGATCAGGTTGATCGGGATGGCGAGGTACAACGCGCGAAAGCCGCGCAGCGCAGCCGCGGGCCGCCCACTGTACCGCACCTCGGCGAATTCCACGTCGGTCATCACGCCGGCGCGGCGCCAGAGGCGCGCGAAGAAGAACACCGTGAGCATGCCGCTCATCAGCATGTTCCACCACAGCCAGTTGCCGGCGACGCCGTTGTTGAACACGAGGCCGGTCACCACGAGCGGGGTATCGGCGGCGAAGGTGGTGGCCACCATGCTCGCGCCGGCCAGCCACCAGCTCACGTTGCGCCCCGACAGGAAGTACTCCTCGATGCTTTCGCCGCCCTTCTTGGTGAAGAAGACGCCGATCCCCATCGACAACGCGAAGTACGCGAAGACGATGGCCCAGTCGATCGCGGTGAGGTTCATTGACGGTCGGAAGTGGAGGTGGGGGTGCCACGCCGTGCGTCGATGGCGGCGACGACAGCGGGATGCAGCGCGCGCATGGCCGCATCGGCCACCTCGACGCGCACCCGTCCGATGCCGTTGTGCTCGCGCGTCGGGTTCACGCGGTTGGTGAGGAGCAGGACGTACAGGTCATGCTGCGGCGCGATCCACAGCGACGTGCCCGTGAAGCCCGTGTGGCCGAACGCCGGCCGCAGGATGTAGTGGCCCGCCGAACTGCGGTCACTCGGTGTGTCCCAGCCCAGCGCGCGGCTGGAGAAGGTGCTGTCCTGCACCGTGGTGAACTGTCGGATCGTCGCCGCGCTGGCAAGCCGCCCGCCATCGATCACTCCGCCGTTCAGGTATGCCTGCGCGAGTCGACTCAGGTCGTGCGCCGTGCTGAAGAGGCCCGCGTGCGCCGAGACGCCGCCAAGGGCGTACGCGTTTTCGTCGTGCACCTCCCCGTGCACCAGCCGCCCGCGCCAGGGATCCCGCTCCGTCGGGGCGATGCGCGGGAGGAGGGAAGAGTCCGGCCGGTACTGCGTGTCGAACATCCCGAGGGGCTGGAAGACGTGCTGCTTCAGGTACTGGTCGAGCGACTGCCCGGTGACGCGCTCGACGATCTTGCCGAGGAGGATGGCGCCGATGTCGCTGTACACCATTCGCACGCCGGGCAGCGTGTCGAGTGGCGTCGCCATGAAGAGCTTGAGCGTGGAGTCCGGGGAGACATTGAGCTTGTAATACGTCTTGAAGGCCGGGAGCCCCGAGCGGTGCGTGATCAGGTCGCGCACAGTCACCTTGTCCTTGTTCGGGCCCTGCCACTCGGGGAGATACCGCTGCACCGGCGCGTCGAGCTGCACCTTGCCCTGTTCCACCAGCTGCATCATGGCGGACGTCATCCCGACGACCTTCGTCAGCGACGCGAGATCCCAGAGCGTTCGGTCGTTCGGGACCGGTGACGGCGCCCAGTCGAGATGGCCCGCCGCTACGGTCACGAGCGCGCCGTCGTGATTGCCGATCACGGCGATGGCACCCGGAAAGGCGCTGTCGATCACGCCACGGTCGAGAATCGCCTGAAGCGTGTCGCGCAGCGCCTCGCGCACCGCGGGCGCGGGCAGGGCTTTCTGCGAGGCGGTGCTCGCGGCAGGTTTGGGGGAGGCCGTGCCCGGTCCCGCACCGGAGGCGCAGGCAGCGAGCGAAACCGTGAAGAACGACGTCAGCAGCACTCGGGGAGCGTGACGATGCATTGTCGAGGACAGGCGGGTTGGAGGATGTGGCTGTCGTTCGTGGGGATCGCGTTCGCTGGATGTGCAGCGGCCACGGGGTCTCACGCGGAGCCGGGAAGCAATGTGCGGCCGGGCATCAGCGTCCTGCTCGCGGACAGCCTGCACCTGATACGTGGTCGGGCCATCGGATTGTTGACGAACCAGACGGGAGTGGACGAGCACGGCGAATCCGACATCGAGCTGCTGCGTGGCGATCGGGCACGTGGCGCCGGCGTCCGGCTCCTGACGCTGTTCTCGCCGGAGCACGGCATCCGAGGCACCGAGGACCGCACCAATCTGGCGAGCGGGATCGACGAGCGCAGCGGCCTGGCGGTGAACTCCCTGTACACCACTACCACGATCGCGCCGCCCGACAGCACCCTGCGCGGGGTCGACGCGCTGGTGGTGGACCTGCAGGACATCGGGACGCGCACGTGGACATACGTCGGCTCCATGCTGTACACGATGCACGCCGCGGCGCGACATCACATCCCCGTCATCGTGCTCGATCGTCCGGACCCGCTCAACGGGGTAGCGATGAGCGGACCGCTGCTGGACCCCTCGCTGGCCAACGCCGAGGAGAACACGGCAACCCGGCCGGCGCGCGCCTACGCATTATATCCCGCGCCACTCCGGCACGGAATGACGATGGGCGAGCTCGCGCTGTTCTTCAATTCCGTGCTGCACATCGGTGCCGACCTGCACGTCGTGCCGGCGGCGGGATGGCGTCGATCGCAATGGTTCGACGAGACTGGACTGCCGTGGGTGCGCCCGTCCCCGAACCTCCCTACGCTCGCAAGCGCGACGATCTATCCCGCGCTCGTGGCCTTCGAGGGCACCAACGTGAGCGTCGGCCGCGGCACTCCGGACGCCTTCCAGCGCTTCGGCGCCCCCTGGATGCGGGCGGATTCCGTAGTCGCGCTCCTGAACGGCCGGCACCTGCCCGGTGTGCGCTTCGAGCGCAGCGACTTCACGCCGATCGCGCCCGGCGACGGCAAGTATGCCGGCCGCCTCATTCCCGGAGTGAAGATCGTGCTCACGGACCGTGACCGATATCACGCCGGCCGCACAGGCGCAGCAGTACTGTGGGCGCTCGGTCGGACCTCGCGCGATTCCCTGGTCGTCCGTGCCACCACCTTTGACGAGCGCTTCGGCCGGCCAGCCATGCGCGAGGCGCTGCTGCGTGGGGAAGATCCCGACGCCGTGGTCGCGCGCGATGACGATGCGGTCGCGGCCTGGCGCCGTCAGGTGGCGCCCTTCCTTCTCTATCGGTAATCTCCACAGGCGGCGTGATCGCAAAGCCCTCGCCGCTGTCCGACACTTCCCTCGCTCACGTCCAAGGAGTCGCATTCTGATGAGAGTCACGTCCAGAGCATCGGCCGTCCTGCTCGCGCTCGTCGTCGCCACGGCCACCGCCTGCGGTCCTCGGCAGGTCGAGGTGCGCACCGCTCCGACGACGGCCTCGGAGCAGTCCGTGCAGGTGACGAACAACCTCAGCCAGCCGGTGAACGTCTACGTCACGAGCGGCGCCAGCTCGGAGATGTTCCTGAAGCAGGTCGCCGCCAACACGTCGGAGAAGGTACCGGTGCCGGGGATCGCGAGTGGTACGAACGTCACCTTCAAGGCGGTGACGGTTGACGGTTCGCGGACCTACCAGAGTCGCAGCGTCACGCTGACCGGACTATTCATCTGGAGCATTCCCTGAGCAGCGGCAACCGGGCTCGCCGGTTGCTCGACCGCCACGCGGGGGATAGCTTTTCAACGGGCTGGGGGCTCTCCAGCCCGTTCGCGTTTTCTTCGCCTGCGGTCACCGCCGCTCGACTGTCCGACCGCGGGACCTGCGTGCGCTCCGGAGCCGCATGAAGCTTCTGCCCGACTGGATCAAAAACGGATATCTCCGGCTGGTTGATCCGGTCGCGAACTGGATGGTGCGCAAGGGCGTACATCCCAATACCATCACTGTGGTCGGTACGTTGTGCACGGTGACGGGCGGGATCATCTACGCCACCGGACACATCCGCACTGGAGGCTGGTTCCTCGGCCTCACCGCGCTGTTCGACGTGATGGACGGAACGGTGGCCCGGCGCTCGAATCGCAGCTCCACGTTCGGCGCCTTCCTGGATTCCACGCTGGACCGGTTGGCGGACGGCTTCGTTCTTGGGGGCCTCGCGGTCTTCTACGCCACGAGCCAGACCGATCGGAGCAGTGTCATGATGATCGTGGCGCTGCTCGGGCTGGTCGGCGCGTTCATGACCTCCTATACCCGGGCGCGTGCCGAGGCGCTCGGGCTCGACGCGAAGGTAGGACTGCTCCAGCGCCCTGAGCGCGTCGTGCTTCTCTCGGCACCGCAGGCGTTCTTCGGCCTGGTGTTCCATGGCTGGGTGCTCGCCATCATCATTACCATTCTGACTGTCACGGCCTGGATCACGGTGGTCCAGCGCGTGGGGTATGTCTACGCCGCCACCACGCGAGCGGAGAAGGCGGCAGCGCGCACCGAGAGCGAGGCCCGGCCTCGCTTCTTCGCGCGCCGCCGCACGCCGCGCCCTCTGCTCAAAGGAGATTAGTTCGTGAAAGGTTCTGCTCAGGAAGCGCCCACCGCGCCCCGTCCGGCCACCGGCAAGCTCGGCATCATCACGCCCGGGCTCGGCGCCGTAGCCACCACGTTCATGGCCGGTGTGGAAAGCGTCCGCCGCGGCCGCAGCAAGCCCATCGGCTCGCTGACACAGATGGCGACCATCCGCCTTGGCAAGCGTACCGAGAACCGGGCCCCGCTCATCAAGGACTTCGTTCCGCTCGCGAACCTGAACGACATCGTCTTCGGCGCATGGGATCCCATCCCGGACGACGCCTACACGGCGGCCAAGAAGGCCGGCGTGCTCGAGGAGCGGGATCTCGAGCCCATCGCCGACTTCCTCAAGGCAATCAAGCCGATGCCGGCCGTCTTCGAGAACCACTACGTCACGCGCATCCACGGCACGAACGTCAAGAAGGGCAAGACGAAGCGCGACCTCGCCGAGCAGCTGCGCCAGGACATCCGCGACTTCAAGGCGAAGAACAAGTGTGACCGCGTGGTCATCGTGTGGTGCGCCTCGACCGAGATCTACATCAAGGCCGGCCCGCAGCACGCCACGCTCGAGCAGTTCGAGCGCGCGATGGAGAACAACGACGAGGCCATTGCCCCGTCCATGCTGTACGCCTACGCGGCGATCATGGAGGGTGTGCCCTTCTGCAACGGCGCTCCGAATCTCTCGGTGGACATCCCGGCCCTCGTGCAGCTCGCCAACGAGCGTGGCGTGCCGATCTCGGGGAAGGACTTCAAGACGGGCCAGACGTGGATGAAGACGATCATCGCGCCGGGCATCAAGGCGCGCATGCTCGGCCTCGCCGGCTGGTACTCGACGAACATCCTCGGCAATCGCGACGGCGAGGTGCTGGACGATCCGGCCTCCTTCAAGACGAAGGAGGAGTCGAAGCTCTCCGTGCTGCACACCATCCTGCAGCCGGAGAACTATCCGGACCTCTACAAGGGCTTCTCCCACGTCGTCCGCATCAACTACTACCCGCCGCGCGGCGACAACAAGGAAGGCTGGGACAACATCGACATCGTCGGGTGGATGGGGTACCCGATGCAGATCAAGGTCAACTTCCTCTGCCGCGATTCGATTCTCGCCGCTCCGCTCGTGCTCGACCTCGCGCTATTCAGTGACTTCGCGCAGCGCGCCGGCATGAAGGGCATCCAGGAGTGGCTCTCGTTCTACTACAAGAGCCCGATGACGGCAGCAGGCCTCCAGCCCGAACACGACCTCTTCATCCAGCAGACGAAGCTCAAGAACACGCTTCGGCACCTGATGGGCGAGGAGCAGATCACCCACCTCGGCCTCGAGTACTACCAGTCGTGAGGCCTCGTCCGAGGTGGTGGGCCGCCTGGGTGGCGGCGTCGCTGGCGGTCTCGGTGAGCTGCGGCCCACCGAGTCGCCCGCAGCTGCGGCAGTGCAGCCAGAGCTACTGCTACACCATCACCTCGGATCCCGTCCCGCCGCGCGCGCGCGAGGACGTGATGTACACCATCGTGGTGAAGGACCGGAAGTCGGATCAGCCCATCGAGACCGGCGAGGGACGCATCTTCGCCAATACGCGCGACATGGCGCGCACCTATGACGGGTTCGTCAAGGCGCCGCAGATCGGTACGTACTCGGCTCGACTCAACTACGTGACGTCGGGGCAGTGGGCGGTCGGCATCCAGTTCCATAGCGATTCCACCAAGCCGCTCGAGAAGACGGAGTGGATGCAGGACGTACTTCCGGAGCGGAACGGCATTCCCTGAGATGCGCCACTTCTTTCGCAGCCACACCCAGCCCGCGGACATCCTCGTCCACGCGGACCGTTTCTTCCCCGAGCTCGGCCTCACCGCCGTCACCACTACCGCTCGCACGCGGACCTTCAGCGGCCCACTCGGCGCGATGAAGCTCAGTGCGCGGGCCGAAGGCGGACACTACACCTTCATCGAGGCAGTCACCGACCAGGTCGGCGAGAGCCGGCTCGATCGCAACGTGAAGCGGTTCTTCGTCGAGCTGCATCGCGCCGCGGACCCGACGCACGCTCCCGAAGCGTCCTACTGATGGCGCGATCGGCCACGTCGCGCGGAGGTGGTCACCGCGCGTCGAGTGCGGCGGCGACGTCCGCGGCGCCGGAAAGCGACGTCTCCCTCACGCGCGAACAGCGCCTCGAGCTGTACTACTGGATGCGGCTCACCCGCTCGCTCGAGGAGCGGCTGGTCAACCTGTATCGCCAGACCAAGGTCGTAGGCGGTCTCTTTCGCTCCCTCGGCCAGGAAGCGGACGCCGTGGGCAGCGCGTACGCCTTGCGGAAAGGCGACATCCTGTCACCTCTCATCCGCAATCTCGGCTCGATGCTGGTGCAGGGCGCTTCGCCCGTCGAGATCCTCAAGCAGTATATGGCGAAGGGCGATTCACCGACTCGCGGCCGCGAGCTCAACATCCATTTCGGCGACACGGAGCGCGGCTTCATCGGGCAGATCTCGCCCCTGGGCGACATGGTCCCCGTGATGGCTGGCGTTACCCTGACGTTCAGGATGCGCGATGAGGATCGCGTCGGCCTCGTCTACGTCGGCGACGGCGCCACTTCCACGGGCGCCTTCCACGAAGGCATCAACTTCGCCGCGGTCCAGCGCTGCCCGCTCGTAGTCGTCATCGAGAGCAACGGGTACGCGTATTCCACGCCGACCTCGAAGCAGACCCTCGCGCGGCAGATGGTGGACAAGGCGCTCGGGTACGGGATTCCCGGCGAGCGGGCCGACGGCAACGACGTCATCGCGACCTACGAGGCGACGAAGCGTGCCGTGGACCGCGCTCGGCGCGGCGGCGGCACATCGATCGTGGAACTGGTGACGTATCGCCGGAAGGGCCATGCCGAGCACGACAACCAGTCGTACGTGCCGGCGGGCGAGATCGAACGGTGGGCCACGGAGAACGACCCGATCACGCGCTATCTCGCTCGTCTCGCCGCGGAAGGCGTGCGCGACGACGAGATCACGGCGATCGACGAACGCGTGCATCGCGAGGTCGACGAGGCGACCGACATCGCCGAGCGCTCTGGCGTTCCGGAGCCCCTCGACGCGCTCGAGGGAGTGTACGCCGATCCGCCGGCGGCCGAGGTGCTGTGGTTCCGGGAGGGCAAGCGCGCAGCCGTGGACGTCAACGAGCGGCCGGCCGGGTGGGGCACGTTCGACACGCCGGCGAAGGGAGCCGACTGATGGCCGAGATCACGTATCTCGAGGCGATCCGCGAGGCGCTCTTCGAGGAAATGGAACGCGATCCGAACGTCTTCATGATCGGCGAGGACATCGGCGCCTACGGCGGCGCCTTCAAGGTCACGGAGGGGCTGCAGGCGAAGTACGGCGAAGCACGCGTGATCGACTCACCGATCTCGGAGATCGGCATCGTGGGCGCGGCCGCAGGCGCCGCGCACATGGGCATGCGGCCGGTGGTGGAGATGCAGTTCATCGACTTCATCGCCAACGCGTACGACATGCTCACCAATTACGTGGCGACAGCGCGCTATCGCGCCTTCCTCCCGACGCCCATGGTGGTGCGTGGGCCGAGCGGGGGCTACGTGCGCGGCGGGCCCTTCCACTCCCAGAATCCGGAAGCGGGGTTCATCCACACGCCGGGGCTCAAGGTGGTGTATCCGAGCACCGCGGAGGACGCGAAGGGACTGATGAAGGCGGCCATTCGCGATGACGACTGCGTGCTCTTCTTCGAGCACAAGTACCTCTACCGTCGGGTGAAGGGCGAGATGCCGTCCGGCGACCACGTCGTGCCGATCGGCAAGGCGCGCGTTGCGCGCGAGGGCCGCGACCTGTCGATCATCACCTACGCGGCCACGGTCTACAAGGCGCTCGAAGCCGCTGAGCAGCTGGAGCAGGAAGATGGGCTCTCGGTTGAAGTGCTCGACCTCCGCACGCTGGCGCCGCTCGACGACGAGGCTATTATCGCCACGGTGAAGAAGACCAACCGGGTGCTCGTGGTGCATGAAGACACCCGCACGGGCGGCATCGCGGGGGAGATCACGGCGCGGATCAACGAACGGTGCTTCGCGTGGCTCGACGCGCCCGTGCTGCGCGTGACGGCGCACGACGTGCCGTTGCCCTACGCGCCGTCGCTGGAGGACTTCGTCCTGCCCCAGACGTCGGACGTCGTGCTGGCGGCGCGCCGACTGGCGGCGTACTGACCGTGCGCGACACCGATAACCTCGGTCCGGCAGCGGCGGGGGAGACGTCGAGTGGCATCTGGCCTTATCTTGGGGTCGGATGCATGACTACGATCGTGGGCTTCTTCGCTTCGGCAATGATCGCCGTGCTGATCGCCAAGATCGTCGGGCACTTTCAGGGGTGCGCGGCCGAAGCCGAGACCGGCGCACCGTGCAACTGGTTCATGTATGCGGTGTGTGGGGGCGTCCTCGGCATGATCGCCCTCCCCACCGTGGTGATCGTGCGGATGCGAAAGGCACGCGCCGCTTCCCGGAACTCCAGGTAACAGGAGACTGCAGTGGCTCGCGTTGACGTGGTCATGCCCCAGATGGGCGAGTCGATCGCCGAGGGGACGCTGTCGAAGTGGCTGAAGAAGATCGGTGATCAGGTCAAGCGCGACGAGCCGATCTTCGAGATCTCCACTGACAAGGTGGACGCGGAGATTCCCGCGCCCACCGCTGGCGTGCTGGCGGAAATCCTCGTCACCGAAGGACAGACCGTGCCGGTGCAGACGCTCGTGGCGCGCATCGAGACGGAGAAGGGGGCAGCCATCGCACCTGGCGGCGCGCCCGCGCCCGCCACCGCCCGGGCGTCGGCTCCGAGCGCCTCGGCTGCGGAGTCTGCCGGAGCGGGAGCCATGCCCGCGAACCGGGTTCCGGCTGCGTCGTCGGCTGCCGGGACGCGTTCCCCGGCGCCGCTGTCCAGCACGGCTGGGCCGAGCGGGAACGGCCTCGAGCAACGCCTGCGCACCAAGTCGTCGCCGCTCGTGCGCAAGATGGCCGCCGAGCACGGCGTGGAGCTGGCAGCGATGCAGGGATCGGGGATTCACGGCCGCGTGACGCGCCGTGACTTCGAGCAGTTCCTCGCCTCCGGCGCACCGGCGCCTGCAGCGCAGCGCCCCTCGATGCATGCGCCTTCGGGCGCCGTGCAGCAGGGGCCCGCGCCCGAGCCCTGGCCCGGTGACCGCGTGGAGACGATGTCCAAGATCCGTGCGCTCACCAGCGAGCACATGGTGGCCTCCCGCCGCACCAACGCGCACGTCACGTCGTTCTTCGAGATCGACCTTACGCGCATCGCGCGTATCCGGCACAAGCATCGCGCGGCCTTCGAGGCGCAGACCGGGCAGAAACTCACCTTCCTTCCCTTCATCATCAAGGCGGTGGTGGACACGCTGAAGCAGTTCCCCATCCTCAATTCGACCGTCTCGGGGAACAGCATCATCTACCGCAAGCAGTACAACGTCGGGATCGCCGT
>Ga0070714_100005051_pt1 | contig 10037 bp, 9 predicted proteins | sample LARL83metaG_FD_65450 | JGI IMG/M metagenome (GOLD analysis project Ga0070714, IMG submission 65450) | Corn, switchgrass and miscanthus rhizosphere microbial communities from Kellogg Biological Station, Michigan, USA - LAR L8-3 metaG | ecosystem: Host-associated > Plants > Roots > Rhizosphere ... | reverse complement strand
ATCGGCGCGCCCACCAGCCTGGCCATGCTCACCGCCGAGCAGACCGCCCGCCCGCGCAACCTGGAGACGCTCAACGGGATCGTGACGATGGGGGCGCCCTCGACAAGGAGGCCTGCCTGCGCTACCAGGAGACCCTCACGCCGCGCATCTTCAACGGGTACGGCACCACCGAGGCGTTCTGGAACACCTTCCTGCGCCCGTCAGACCTCCCCGCGCACGCCGGATCGGCCGGGCGGTCCTGCACCGACGACGACGTGGCGGTGGTGAGGATCTACGAGGGCCGGCACGCCGACCCCGATGATCATGCCGCCAAGGACGGCACCGAGGTGGGCGAGGTGGCGGTCCGCTCGGTGAAGTCCGGCTACGCGTACGTCAACCAGCCCGAGGAGCAGGCCGAGCGGTTCCGCGATGGCTGGCTGTATATCGGCGACCTGGCCACCTGGGACGAGGACGAGTACGTGACGATCGTCGGCCGCAAGGACGACATGATCATCTCGGGCGGCGAGAACGTCCATCCCACCCAGGTGGAGGCGGTGCTGGCCGAGCACCCCCTGATCGCCGACGCCGCGGTCGTGGGACTGCCCGACGAGCGCTGGGGCGAGCTCGTGGTCGCCTACGTCGTCCCCGCCGCCCCCGACAGCCGCGCCGCCCCCGACAGCCCCGACGGCCCCGACCCCTCCGGCGGCCTTGACGCCGCCACCTGCGAGGCCCACTGCAGCGGGCACCCGATGCTGGCCGGCTACAAGCGCCCGCGCGCGTACCGGTTCGTCTCCGAGCTGCCGATGACGGCCACCGGCAAGAAGATGCATTACCAGTTGCGCGAGCAGGCCACTCAGGACGCCGCGCAGGGTCTCTTCCAGCGCCCGTGAGCAGCCACGACCAGCGCCTCGACCCGGTGATCACCGGGATCGGCGCCATCACGCCGGTGGGCAAGACCGCTCCGGAGACGTGGCAGGCCCTGCTGGAGGGCCGCTCGGGCGTCACCCCGATCGAGAGCTTTGACGCCTCGGACCTGCCCGTGCGGATCGCCGGCGAGATCCACGGCTTCGACGCCGAGGCCCTGCTGGGACCCAAGCGCTTCCGGCGCTCGGCCCGCTTCAGCCAGCTCGCCATCGCCGCCGCCCGCGAGGCCGTGGCCGACGCCCGGCTGGACACCACCGCCGAGGCCGACCAGATCGGCGTCGTCGTCAACGCCGCCGTTGGCGGGGAGCCGGAGACCGAGCGCAACGTCCGGGCGATGGTGGAGCGCGGTCCGCGCGACCTCAGCCCCTACTTCGTGCCCTCGACGATCCTCAACATGGCCGCCTGCGAGGTGGCCATCGACCTCGGCGTCCACGGCCCGGTCAACGCCAGCGCGCTGGCGTGCGCCAGTGGCACCGCCGCGCTGCTCGAGGCCCGTCGGCTCATCGCCACCGGTGAGGCCGACGTCGTCATCGCCGGCGGCACCGACGCCGGGATCTCGCGCTCGATGTTCGCGGGGCTGGCGCTGATGGGCCCGCTGTCGGAACGCAACGACGCCCCCGAGGAGGCCAGCCGGCCGTTTGACGCTGACCGTGACGGGTTCGTCTTCGGCGAGGGGGCGGTGGTGCTGGTGGTCGAGTCCGCCGCCCACGCCGCCGCCCGCGGCGCCTCCGCCTACGGCGCGCTCGCCGGCGGCGCGCTCACCTCGGACGCCTTCCACATCTCCGCCCCCGAGCCGTCGGGCGTCCATGCGGCGCGCGCCATCGAGTTGGCGCTGCGCAACGCCGGCGTCGCCCCCGAGGAGCTCGACTACATCTGCGCCCACGGGACGGCGACGAAGGCCAACGACGTCTCCGAGACGCGGGCGATCCGGATGGCCCTGGGCGACGCCGCATACAACGTCCCGGCCAGCTCCCCCAAGTCGATGGTGGGCCACCTCATCGGCGCCGCCGGCGCGCTCTCGGCGATGGTGTGCCTGCTGGCGATCCGCGACGGGGTCCTTCCTCCCACCACCAACCTGCGCACCGCCGACCCCGAGTGCGACCTGGACTACGTGCCCCTGACCGCGCGGCGAGCCGAGGTGCGCACCGCCGCCGCCAACGCCTTCGGGTTCGGCGGCCAGAACTGCGTCATCGTCGTCCGCGCCCCGGACGAGAGCCGGCCGGCCTGAGGCGCGCGCTACTCCGCCTGCGAGAAGGCGACCGCTGCGCCGATGCGCTCGGCCGTGGGCGGATGCGTGGCCAGGATCCGGCTCACCCAGCGGGGCGGGTCGACGTCGGCGACGTTCTGGAGCGCGATCGTTCGCTCGAAGGAGACGAAGGCCTCCGGCGCCCCCGCCAGCTCGAGGGCAAAATGATCGGCGCGGCGCTCCATTGCCCGCGACAGCCGGTTGCCGACCAGTCCGATCGGGCCGGTGATGAGCATCGAGGCCAGCGCCACCGCCGGCAGGGCCGCCGGCGTCCCGCGCTCGGGCGACAGCGCCCAGCTCAGCCTTTGCACCGCCAGGGCGGCCGCGGGCGCCACGATCGCCGCGTAGAGGACCCCGCGCTGCACGTCGCGGTGGCGGACGTGGGCGAGTTCGTGGGCCACGACGAGCCGGACCTCGTCGCGGTTGTAGCGGTCCAGCAGCGTGTCGAAGAGGACCACGCGCTTGGTGGGACCCAGTCCGGTCACGTAGGCATTGGCCGCGGTGGTGCGCCGGCTGGCGTCCACCGAGAAGACCTCGCCCACGCTGACGCCCGCCTCGCGCGCCAACTCGAGCACGTCGGCGCGCGTCTCGCCCTCGGGCAGGGGCTCGAAGTCGTTGAAGATCGGGTCCAGCACCACCGGGGCCAGCGCGGCCAGCCCGGCCCCGAAGACCACCGAGCCCACTCCCAGCGGCGCCCACCAGACCCGCGGGAAGCGCCGCGTGATGGCAGTCACGGCGGCTCCGCCTCCCGCCAGCATCGTGGTCTGGATGGCGCTCGCCTTGGCCAGGTCGCCCGCCCACGCCCCCCAGGACTGGGTGTCGAGCCCGACCGCCATCGCCCGTCGCCGCGAGACGGCGCGCAGCGGCAGCGTGGGCAGCGACAGAGCGAGCGAGAGCCCGGCGGCGGTGGCAGCGCCGCCGGCGGCGGGGCTCGACCAGCGGCGCCGCAGCGCTCGTGGCGGCGCGGCGACGAGGGCCGCCAGCACCCCGGCGTCGATGAGGCTGCGGGTCAGCAGCAGCGCCAACTGCGGTCGTGCGTAGTTGCGGCCGCGCGCGATCTCCTCGGCGCTGAAGTACGTGTCCACATCGATGCGGACGGGCGCGAGGACGCGCGAGCGGGGGGTCAGGAGACGGCGCGCCACCTCGGCCGCAGCGCCCGCGGCCAACGCCGGCCAGAGGGCCCGAACGCGTGAATGCCTTCTCACCAGCGAGACTGTAGTGATGCGCGTCGCCATTGTCTCCGACATCCACGGCAACCGTCACGCCTTCGAGGCGGTGCTGGACGCCATCAGCGAGACCGACTGCCGGGAGCTGTGGTGCCTGGGCGACCTCGTCGGCTACGGGGCTGACCCCGACGCCTGCGTCGACCTCGCGCGCGAGCACGCGGCGATCTGCCTGGCCGGCAACCACGACCTGGGCGTGCGCGGGTCGATCCCGCTCGAGCAGTTCTCCCGCGGGGCCGCGCTCGCCGCCACCTGGACCCAGCAGCACATCCGGCCCGAGACGCGCGAGTACCTGGAGGGGCTGAGCCCGGTCAATGTCGAGGAGGCGGTCGGGCTCTACCACGCCAGCCCGCGCGATCCGGTGTGGGAGTACGTGCTCTCCCCGTTGCAGGCCGAGCTCTGCCTGGACGCGCAGGGCCAGCGCATCGCGCTCATCGGCCACTCGCACGTGGCGCTCTCGTTCTCGCGATTCCCCGGCGCGCCCGCCAGCGGCCAGACCCGCGCCGACGGGGAGGAGCTGGACCTGGGCGAGGGCGAGTGGCTCGTCAACCCCGGGAGCGTCGGCCAGCCCCGCGACGGGGATCCGCGGGCGGCATGGCTGGAGCTGGACCTCGACGGCTGGCGCGCCACCTACCGGCGCACCGAGTATGACATCGACGGCGCGGCCGCAGCCATCCGGGCCGCCCGGCTGCCGGATTCGCTGGCCGAGCGCTTGCTCTACGGCCAGTAGCCGCCCCGACCACGCGGCCGTCCCGCGCCAACTTCAGAGACAGGGTCTAAAGTCAGGCGCCGGATGGGCTTTGGCTCACGAGCATTCCTGGCCGGCGGCCTTGGGTTCGCGGCTGCGTTCGCTGTCGCCTGCGGCAGCAACAACGGCCTGCTCTCATCCGATCAGGCCAACAGCCTCAACAGCCAGCTGGACTCGGTCTCCAACGCGGTCGACGCGCACGACTGCGGGCAGGCCGACAGCGCGGCGGCTGCCCTCACCAACGCGGTGACCAACCTGCCCCGGACGATCAACACCACGCTGTCGCAGAACCTCAGCCAGGGGGCGAGCACGGTCAGCGAGCTGGCGGCCAAGGACTGCGCCAGCTCGACCACCAAGACGACCACGTCGACGCCGACCGTCACCAGCACGGCGCCCACCACGACCACCACCACCACCTCCTCACCCACCACGACCACCACACATTCGCCCACCGGCACGGGAACCTCCGGAGCAACGAATCCGACCCCGCCGGGTACTTCCACTACGACGTCGAACAACGGCGGCGCGAACCTCGGCGGCACCGGCACCAACGGAAACGGCGGCCAGGGCGCCAACGGACAATGACTGGCACCACCACCATCGCGGGCAGATACCGGATCGAGGGCCGCCTCGGCGTCGGGGGGATGTCGACCGTCCACCTCGCCTTCGACAACCGTCTGGAGCGCTACGTCGCGCTGAAGCTGCTCGCCGAGCATCTGGCCGATGACCCCACGTTCGTCTCCCGCTTCCGGCGCGAGGCCCTGGCCGCGGCGCGGCTGGTCCATCCCAACATCGTCCAGGTATTCGACTTCGGCTTTGACTCCGGACACCACCAGCACTTCATCGTGATGGAGCACGTGTCGGGCAACTCATGCGCCGAGCTGTTGCGTGACCAGGGCCATCTCCCCGTGGGCCAGGCGATCGACGTCGTCACCCAGGCGTGCCGCGGTCTTGACTACGCCCACCGCAACGGCGTCGTCCATCGCGATGTCAAGCCCGGCAACCTGCTCGTCTCCGACAGCGAGGTGGTCAAGCTCGCCGACTTCGGCATCGCGCGCGCCACCGATCAGTCGAGCATCACCCAGGTCGGCTCGGTGCTGGGCACGGCCGCCTACCTGTCGCCCGAGCAGGCCCGCGGCGATGAGGCCGGCCCGCAGGCGGACCTCTACTCGCTCGGGGTGGTCACCTACCAGCTCATCTCCGGGCGCCTGCCCTACGAGGCCAGCTCGCTGTCCGAGCTTGCCCTCAAGCAGCAGCGCGAGTCGCCCATCCCCCTCGACGAGCTCAATCCCGAGGTGCCCCAGGCCCTCGCCCGCGCGGTGGCCCTGGCGCTGGCCATCGACCAGCGCGACCGCCCCGCCGATGCCACCCAGCTCGCCGAGCTGCTGCGGGAGGGCGCGCGCGGCGTCAGCCCCGAGGGCCCGGCCATCCGCGGCTATGCGACCCAGGCGACCCGGGTGGTGCCCGGCGATCAGACCGGGGCCACCCGCGTCGCCCCCCGGACCCGCATCGAACCGGCGACCCCGGCCCGCGCCCCGCGGCAGGTGCCGGCCCGGCGCCCGCGCCCCGAGACGGCGGCCTATGCCCGTCAGACGGCCGAGGAACGCCCGCTGCCGCCGCAGCGCAGCGGCCGCGGGTTCCGCCGCCTGATGGCGGTTCTGGCCCTGCTGGCGGTGCTCGCGCTCATCGTCATCGCCGCCGTGACGATCTCCAACAGCACCTCCAACACCGTCGTGCACTACAAGAAGGTGGTCGCCCACGACGCCCAGTCGGCGATCAACCAGATGCGCGACCTCATCAACCAGTACACGAAGTAGACGGCGCCCGGCCGGCGTCGCCCGGGACGGCGCCGGCGAGCAGCGCGCTCGCCACCTCCTCGAGCCGGTCGGCGGCGATCGCCTCGCGCAGATCGGCCATCAGCCGGCCGATGAAGCTCAGGTTGTGCAGGGTGACCAGCCGCAGCCCGGTGAGCTCGTGGGCGCGCAGGAGGTAGTGCAGATAGGCGCGCGAGAACCCCGCCGAGCAGGCCGGGCAGGGGCAGCCCTCCAGGATCGGATCGGTGCTGCGCCGCCAGCGGCCCTTGAACAGGTCCACGCGCCAGCGCCCCGCCGGGTCCGGGACGAGGGCCACCCCGTGGCGTCCCAGGCGGGTGGGCATGGCGCAGTCAAAGGTGTCGATCCCCTGGCGCACCCCGACGACGAGGTCGTCCACCTCGCCGATGCCGAGCAGGTGGCGGGGCCGCTCGGGCGCGACGCGATCGAGCTCGGCCGTGGTCCAATCGACCACCTCATGCATCTGGGCCTTGTCCTGGCCCAGCGACCCGCCGATGGCGATCCCGTCGCACCGGCTGGCGGCCACGGTGCCCGTCGAGATCATGCGCAGGTCATGCTCCACCCCGCCCTGCACGATCCCGTAGACCGCCTGCCCGGCGGGGCCATGGGCGTCGTGCCAGTCCAGGCAGCGATCAAGCCAGCGATGCGTCCGCTCCATCGAGCGGGCGGTGTAATCGCGGGTGACGTGGAACGGGGTGCACTCGTCGAAGACGAGCGCGATGTCCGAGCCGAGCGCCCCCTGCACCTCCATCGAGGTCTCCGGTCCCATGAAGCGCTCACCCCCGTCCAGGTAGGAGCGAAAGCGGACCCCCTCCTCCTCGATGGCCAGGATCGTCCCGTTGGAGTCGCCGGCGGCCTGGCCACGGCGGCCCTTGATCTCATCGGCGACGCCGCCATGGCCCATCGAGAACACCTGAAACCCGCCGGAGTCGGTGATGATGGGGGCCTCCCAGCGCATGAACCGGTGCAGGCCGCCAAGCTCGCGTACCAGCTCGTGCCCAGGCGCCAGGAAGAGATGGAAGGTGTTGCCCAGCACCATCTCGTAGCCCAGCGACGACACATCGCGCGGCTCGAGTGTCTTGACGGTGCCCCGCGTGGCCAGCGGGACGAACGCCGGCGTCTGCACCTCGCCGTGCGTGAGATGGAGGGTGCCGCGGCGAGCGCGGGAGTCCTGGCTGCGAGCGGAGATGGTGAACACCACCCGGACCCTATCCAGCCCGGGCCGGAGTGTGGCCGCGTACGCTGCGGCCCATGGCGCGCCGCCTCCTCCCCGCCCTCGCCGTCGCCTGCGCGGCGGCCGCGATCGCCGGATGCGGGGGCGGACAGAGTCACGGTTCCAGCCGCGCCCCCGCCGGTGGGTCGGGCCGGCAGCTGTTCGCCCAGGCGTGCGGCGCGTGCCACACGCTCAGCGGCCACAACGACCCGCGCCGCCAGGGCGGCGACCTGCTGGGCTTTCGCTCCACCCGGCCGCAGATGGTCCAGCTCGCCGGCGAGATGCCGGTTCGCCACCCGCTCAGCCGCAGTCAGCTGGACGCGATCGTGACGTTCCTCATGTCGGTCGAGGCCCGTGGCCGCTGATCAGGCGGGCGCTGATCCGGGCGGTCGCTGATCAGGCGCCCGCCGGGACCAGCTCCCCCACCCCGTCCAGCGTTCCCGTCGGCGACTGCCCGCCGGCGACGACGATCGCGTGGCCGATCGTCACCGCTGCCGCGTCGGACACCGGCTTGGGCAGCCGGCCGGCGCGCCGGACGTGGCCCGTCAGCGGATCGACGGCGTAGACCGCCGAGGTCTGGGCGGTGGTCGACGGCCCCCGCCCGCCGATCATGTAGACGGTCGACCCCAGCGTGGCGGCGTTGCCGTGCTCGGTGGGCTGGGGAAGGGTGCCGATCCGCCGCAGCCGGTGGCTGGTGAGGTCAAAGCGGTAGATGGCGTCGCTGGTGCCGGAGGTGGTCACGCCGCCGAGGATGATCAGCGCGTTGCCGGCGACGGTGACCGCGGCATAACGGACCCCCTGGGGCAGGTGCCCGACCACGGTCGGCCGGCTCCCGGGCCGCCACGTGACGATCGTGTCGAGGTAGTTGGTCCCATCGAAGCCGCCGACGATGTACGCGGTCCCGTCCGCCTGGGTCACGGCCACATCCGATTGGGGCACCGCCAGCGATCCGACGGTGGACTCGCCGCCCCCCGCGGGGTCGTACATGAGGATGTGATCGAGCTCGGTCGCGTCGCCGCCGCCGAACACGTAGACCTTGCCGCCCAGCAGCGCCGCCTGGGCGTCATGCTGCGGAGTGGGGAGCGACGCCGTGTGCACCACCCCGCGCAGGTCGGCCACGTCGATCTCCGAGGCCGAGGCGTCGGCCGCGTCCAGCCCGCCGAGCATGACGAACCGGCCGCCGCCCACCGCGGTGTAGGCCGGATCGCGCAGCGGTGCGGGCAACGTGTAGAGCGGGTGGTAGCGGACCGCGATCGGGGTGGCCGTCGCCTTCCGCGCCGCCGCGGCCTTTGCCTTGGCGGCACGGTGGCCGGCGCCGGAGGTGGTCTGCGACGTGGCCTGGGCGCCGCTGCCGCCGCACGCGGACATGCCGGCCGCCACGATCAGCGCCAGCGCAACGAGGGCCGGTGTGCGGGCTCGGGGGCGGATGGCGCCGAGGCTAGCCCACGCCCCGGGCGAAACCTCCCTCAGTGTGAACATTCTCACTGGCTCAAAAGGGACTCTTTGCTTCCGACCGGGCACACTGCCGGGGTGCCGTCGACCGTCGTGACCGCAGCCTCTCGGCGTGCGCGCCCCCTCCGCATGGGCGCGGCGGCGCTTCTGATCGCGTTGCTCGCGGTCGGCTGCGGCGGTGGCGGGCACGGAGGCTCGAGCGCCACGAGCACCGGCTCGCGATCGACGCCCACCACGCCCTCCGTGGGGTCGGCGACCGCCGACGCCGGCGCCGACGCGCGCGAGCCCGTCAACGTCTACCGGGCGGACGCAGCCGGCATGTTCAGTCCGCAGGTTCACGGCGACCCGGCGCTGGTCTACGTGCCCAACAGCATGAGCAACACGGTCGACGTGATCAGCCAGAAGACGATGAAGGTGGTGGGCCAGTTCGCGACCGGTGCGCTGCCCCAGCACGTCACGCCTGCCTGGAACCTCAAGACGCTCTACGTCGACAACGACCTCGGCAACACGCTGACCCCGATCGACCCGCGCACCGGCCGCCCGGGGCGCCCGATCCCCGTCGAGGACCCCTACAACCTGTACTTCACCCCCGACGGGCGCTTTGCCATCGTCGTCGCCGAGCGCCTGCAGCGGCTGGACTTCCGGCGGCCAGGCTCGATGGCGCTGGTGCACTCGCTCAGCGTTCCGGTCTGCCGTGGCGTGGACCACATGGACTTCTCCGCCCACGGCCACTACGCCTACGCGAGCTGCGAGTTCAGCGGCCGCATGATCGAGCTGGACCTGCGCACGCAGCGCCTCATGCGCACGCTCGTGCTCAACAACGGCAACTCGAGCCCTCAGGACGTCAAGCTCTCCCCCGACGGACGGACGCTCTACACGGCCGACCAGGTCGCGGGCGGGGTGTGGGAGATCGATCCGCGGACCTTCCGCGTGATCGGCTTCCTGCACACCGGAGCCGGCGCACACGGCCTCTACCCGAGCCGCAACGCGAAGGTCATGTACGTCTCCAACCGCCAGGCGGGAACGGTGTCGGTGGTCAGCTTCAAGACCCGCCGGGTGGTCAAGACCTGGCAGCTTCCGCTGCCCGCCAGCCCGGACATGGGCGGCGTCTCCGCCGACGGGAACACGCTGTGGCTGAGCGGCCGCTACAACGCTGTCGTCTACGCCATCGACACCCGCACGGGACATCTCCGCGCGACGATCCCGGTCGGGTCGGGTCCGCATGGCCTGTGCGTGTGGCCGCAGCCGGGGCGCTACTCCCTGGGCCACACCGGCATCATGCGCTGACGGCGCATGGCCCCCTTGACGGATTCAGGCCCGGATCGCGTGACCCGGGCCTGAGACTTCGAGCACCTACTGAGTGACGCTTATGACGCGGACGGCGCCTCGGGGCTCTCGGCGCCCTCGATCGCCTGCGGCT
>Ga0070714_100005050_pt1 | contig 10037 bp, 8 predicted proteins | sample LARL83metaG_FD_65450 | JGI IMG/M metagenome (GOLD analysis project Ga0070714, IMG submission 65450) | Corn, switchgrass and miscanthus rhizosphere microbial communities from Kellogg Biological Station, Michigan, USA - LAR L8-3 metaG | ecosystem: Host-associated > Plants > Roots > Rhizosphere ... | reverse complement strand
ACCCGGCGGAAACGGCCATGTCCGCGGCCAGGTCCAGGTCCGCGTCGGGCAGCACGACCATGTGGTTCTTCGCGCCGCCGAGCGCCTGCACCCGCTTGCCGGCCGCTGTTCCGGTCTCGTATACGTACCGAGCTATCGGCGTCGAGCCGACGAAGCTCACCGCACCGACGTCCGGATGTGTGAGCAGCGCGTCCACCGCGACCTTGTCGCCGTGCACCACGTTGAACACGCCGTCCGGCAAGCCCGCCGCCGACAGCAGCCGCGCGATCAGCAGCGACGCCGAGGGATCCTTTTCCGACGGCTTGAGCACGAACGAGTTGCCGCACGCGATCGCGATCGGGAACATCCACATCGGCACCATGGCCGGGAAGTTGAACGGGGTGATGCCGGCCACCACGCCGACCGGCTGGCGGATCGAGTACACGTCGACGTTGGTGGACACGTTCTCCGAGTAGCCGCCCTTGAGCAGGTGCGGGATGCCGCACGCGAACTCGACGACCTCCTGCCCGCGGGCCACCTCGCCGGCCGCGTCCGAGGCGACCTTGCCGTGCTCGGCGGTGATCAGCGCGGCCAGTTCGTCCGCGTGCTGCTTGAGCAGCTCGCGGAACGCGAACATCACCGTGGCGCGCTTGGCGAGCGAGACCCGTCCCCACTCCCGGAACGCGTCCGAAGCCGCCGCGACCGCGGCGTCCACCTCGGCCGGCGCGGCGAAGTCGACGGTGCCGGTGACCTGCCCGGTCGCCGGGTCGTAGATGTCACCATGGCGGTCCGCGACGCCGTCCCACGCCTTCCCGCCGATCCAGTGACTTACCCGCTTCACAGCGCCTCCTCGTTGACCGCTCGCAGAGCTTCTATCAGCAGCGCGAGGCCTTCGCGCGCCTCGTCCTCGGTCAGTGTCATCGGCGGCGCCATCCGCAGCGTGTGCCCGTACAGCCCGCCCTTGCCGATCAGCAGCCCGCGCTCGCGCGCCGCCTCGAGCGCCTTCCCCGCCAGCGCGGGAGAAGGCTTCCCGGAACCCGGATCCACCAGGTCAACCGCGAACATCAGCCCCTTGCCACGCACCTCGCCGACCACGGCCAGCTCAGCCGAAGCCGACCGCAGGCCGCCGATGATCAGGGCTCCGTTCGAAGCGGCGCAACGCTGGAGGTCGTGCGACAGCAGGTAGTCGAGCGTCGCGTTGGCCGCGGCCGTGGCCAGCGGGTTCCCGCCGAACGTGGAGATTCCGTTGCCGCGGATCCCGTCGAGCAGCTCACCGCGCGCTACCACGCCGCCGATCGCGAACCCGTTCGCGAGACCCTTCGCGAACGTAATCGCGTCCGGCACGACGCCATGCGCCTCGATCCCCCAGAAGTGCTCGCCGGTCCGGCCCCAGCCGGTCTGCACCTCGTCGGATATGAACAAGATGCCGTGCTCGTCCAGGACCTCTTTGTAGGCGGCGAACAGGCCGTCCGGCGCCATCGTGAAACCGCCGACGCCCTGCACCGGCTCGGCGATCAGGCACCCGACGTCCGCCGGGTGCACGCCGCCGGAAAGCAGCGCACGCAGGTCCTCGACGCAGGCTTCCGGCGAGTAACCGTCCGTGCCATGCAGATAGTGGGTACCGAACGGACTGTGGCTCGACATCTTCCAGGCCGCGTTTCCGGTCGCGGCGACGGTGCCGAACGTACGTCCGTGGTAGCTGCCCCGCATGGCGAGCACCTGGTCGGCGCCCCGCGCGCTGAGCGCCGCGAGCAGGGCCACCTCGTTGGCCTCGGAACCCGAATTGGTGAAGTACACCTTGCCGTTCGGAATGCCAGAGAGCTTTGAGATCTTTTCGGCAAGCAGTACCTGGTTCCTGATCAGGTACAAGGTCGAGGTATGCACCACCCCGGTGGCCAGCTGCCGCTCCACCGCCTCGCGCACCTCGGGCACGTCGTAGCCGAGCATGTTGGTCAGGATTCCGGCGAAGAAGTCCAGGTAACTCCGTCCCTGGCTGTCGGTGACCCGGCAGCCCTTGCCGCCGACGATCTCGATCGGGTCGTCGTAGTACAGCCCCGCCCAGCGCGGGATGACGGCGCGATGGCGCGCGAGGAGATCGGACATGTCTTCGAGTCTGCTACCTCCGGCGAGTGGCATTAGCCGACATAGTGCAAGTTTCTTGTATCGTTGATTGACATGTTGCCAACAGTCGCTGACCTGCTCGGCCTCGACGTCATCCGGCGCGGCAGCCCACGGGTGGTGGCGGGCGCCGACCGGCTCGGCGCGCCGGTGCGCTGGGTGCACGTGCTGGAACTGGCCGACGCCGCGCACCTGCTCCACGGCGGCGAGTTCCTGCTCACCACCGGCATCGCGCTGCCGGCCGACCCCGCGCTGCTGGCCAGGTACGCCACCGAGCTGGCGGGCGCCGGGGTCAGCGCGCTCGCGGTCGAGCTTGGCCGCCGGTTTACCGAGGCGCTGCCGGCCGCCCTGGTCCTGGCCGCCGAGGAGGCCGGGCTGGCGCTGATCGCGTTCGAGCGCGAGGTGCCGTTCGTCGAGATCACCGAGGCGGTGCACGCGCGGATCATCGACACCCAGCTGGAGGAGCTGCGCGCCTCCGAACGGCTGCACGAGGTGTTCACCGAGCTTTCTGTCGCGGGCGCGTCGACGGACGAGATCGTGCGCCAGGCCGCGACGCTGGCCGGCAAGCCCGTCATCCTGGCGGACCTCTCCCACCGGGTGCTGGCCGTGGAACCGGGCGGCGCCGACCCCGCGCGGTTGCTGGCCGGGTTCGCCGCCCGCAGCCGCTCGGTGCTGACCCGCGGCCGGACCAGCTACGACGAGGCGTCCGGCTGGCTGGTCACGCCAGTGGGTGCGCGCGGCGAGGACTGGGGCCGGGTGATCCTGGTCAGCGACCGCCCGCCGCGGGGCACCGACACCGTGCTGATCGAGCGAACCGCCACCACGCTGGCGCTTGTCCGGCTGCTGACCCGGCAGGCGGAGAGCGTGGAACGGCAGGCGCACCGGACGCTGATCAGCGGCATCATCGCGCAGGCGCACGCCGATCCGGGCGAGGCCGCGGTGCGGGCCCGGGCGCTGGGCGTGCCGGTGGACGGCAGGCAGCTCGTCGCCGTGGTGCTGCGGCGCAGCAGCGACGGGCCGGGCATCTCCTCGCACGCGCGGATGCTGGAGGTCGCGGACGCGGCCGCCGCGGTGTGCCGGAGCGAACAGGTGCCGGCGCTCGTCGGCACGCTGGACGACGTTGAAGTGGGCGTGCTGCTCTCGCTCAGCCCGCGGGCCGAGCTGGACCGGGTGCTCACCAGCTTCGCGACCAGGATCCGGGAGCGGCTTGGCGCTGCTAGCGGGGTCGGCTGTGCCGACGGGGGCCACGACGGGCTGGTGATCGGCACCGGCGCCGCGGTGCCGGGGATCCGCGAGGTCCGCCGCTCCTTCCTCGAGGCCAGCCAGGTCGCCGAAGTCGCGGCCGAGCGGCCGGGTAACTTGCCCTTCTACCGGCTGCCTGACCTGCATCTGCGCGGGCTGCTGCACCTGCTGCGGGACGACCCGCGGCTCCAGACGTTCGTCGAACGCGAGCTGGGCGCGCTGCTCGCCCACGAGCGCGGCGCCGAGCTGCTGCCCGTGCTGGCCGCGTACCTGAACGCGGGCGGCAACAAGGTCGAGGCGGCGAAGAAGTCACACCTGGCACGGCCGACCTTCTACGACCGGCTGAACCGGATCGAGCGGGTGCTCGGCATTTCCCTGGACTCGGCGGAGTCGCGGACCTCGCTGCACGTCGCGCTGGTCGCACACGAGGCTGGCATGCAGCGTTCCGGCGGCTGACCTGGCTGAACGCTAGGGGCGCGACGATCGCCAGCACCACCTCGGTCGCCCGGTACGGCGTCACCCAATTCACACCGCAGCCCGGGATGTCGATTAGTTTGCGTTGGCTCCGACGTCATTACAGACGACTGAAGGAGGAACGCAATGCAAGACACGACCGAGCTCGACCTTGACCTCGACCTCTCAACCGCCGCCCGCGCCGTTGACCGGTCGCGCTGGATGGCTCTGGTGGTGCTGTGCCTGGGCATGCTGATGATCGTCCTCGACGTCACGATCGTGAACGTGGCGCTGCCGAACATCCAGACCCAGCTCAAGTTTTCCCAGTCCGGTCTCGCCTGGGTGGTGAACGCCTACCTGATCGCGTTCGGCGGCCTGCTGCTGCTGGCTGGCCGGCTCGGTGACCTGGCCGGGCGACGGACCGTGTTCCTGGCCGGTCTGGCGGTGTTCACCGTGGCTTCGGCGGTGTGCGGGTTGTCGGTCAGCCAGTCGATGCTGATCGGGGCCCGTTTCGTCCAGGGGATCGGCGGCGCGATGACGTCCGCGGTGATCCTCGGCATGATCGTGACGCTGTTCCCGGCGCCGCGGGAGATGGCCAAGGCGATCGGCGTGTACGCATTCGTCGCGTCGGCTGGCGGCGCGGTCGGCCTGCTGGCCGGCGGCGTCCTCACCCAGGCCATCAACTGGCACTGGATCTTCTTCGTGAACATCCCGATCGGCATCGCCACGGTCGTCGCCGCGATCCGGGTGATCCCCCGTGACCAGGGCCAGGGGCTGCGCGGCGGCGCCGACGTGCCGGGTGCGGTGCTGATCATCGCCGCGATGATGCTGAGCGTGTTCACGATCGTCCAGCCGGCCGCGTCTGACGGGTGGCTCGCGGGCCGGACGCTCACGTTCGGCGCGGTGTCGCTGGCACTGCTGGCGGGCTTCGTCGTCCGGCAGCGGACCGCGAAGAACCCCCTGATGCCGCTGCGCATCCTGTCCACGCGCAGCCTCGTCGCGGCGAACCTGATCCAGGTGCTCAGCGTGGCGGGCATGTTCGGGATGTTCTTCCTCGGCGCGCTGTACCTGCGGCTGGTGCTTGGCTACGGCCCGCTGCGGATCGGCCTGGCGTTCCTGCCGGTCGCCGTCGCCATGGCGGTGCTGTCGGTGCGGTACACCGAGAAGCTGGCCGCGCGGTTCGGCGCGCGCACCACGATGATCGCCGGGCTGACGCTGATCACCGCCGCGCTCCTGCTGTTCAGCCAGGCGCCGGTGCACGCGAGCTACCTGGTCTACGTGTTCCCGGTGACGCTGCTCATGGGGGCCGGCGCCGGCCTGGCGTTCCCGGCGCTGATGACGTCCGCGATGTCCGGTGTGAGCCAGGCCGAGGCGGGCCTGGCGTCCGGTCTGGTGAACACCACCGCTCAGGTCGGCGGCGCGCTCGGGCTCGCGGTGCTGGACACCGTCTCGTCCGGGCGGAGCTCGACGCTGGCCGCGCACGGCGCGAGCCAGCTGACCGCGCTGACCGACGGGTACCACCTGGCGTTCCTGATCGCGGCGGCGCTCGCCGCGGCCGCGATCGCGGTGGCCGCGATCATGCTCCGCCCGGGGCGGGCACCCGCTTCCAGCTGAGCCCCGCTCCGCTTATCGTGACATAGATGGAATGGCCGGATCCTCGCGACGATGACGCTACCGATGAGATCGGGAGCGGCGAGGATTCCGGCCTTTTCGCGCTGATCGGCCGGCTCGGGCGGCTCGGTGGCCGGCTTACCCGCTCGCGGCTTCTCCAAGGGCGCCGGGGCCGTTGGATCGCCGCTGTGCTAGCGGGGGCCGTTGTGGTGGCTATCGCGCTGACCGTGCTCCCGCTGGCCCGGCCGGGCACCGTCGCGGCCACGAAGCAGCCGCGCGCGACCGGATCCGCGTCCGCGACGTCGCTGAACGTCGTGTCGCTGATGACCGGCAAGGTGATGCGCGACGGCTCGTTCGCCGTGGGCGGGGCAGACGGCCACGCCTGGAAGATGGCCGTGCGGAACATCGCCGATCCAGGCGCGCCGTGCCAGCCCGCGGTCACGGTCAACGGCAACGACGCGGACCCGCTGTTCCCCGATCCGCCGCGGCTGACCCCGATCGGCAACCCGGCGTTCATGACGCTCGGCTCCGCGATGCCCGGGGTGGGCTTCGGCTTCGTCCAGGTGCCGCCGGACGTCGCGTGGGCGTGGGCGCAACCAGGCCCGGGCGGCGTCGGCGACCTCATGCTCGGCCTGCCGCCGGTCACCATTCACGCCTGCGGGGAGACCTTTCACCTGATCGGCTTCGCGTATCCGCTGACGGCCACGCTCGTGATCCACGAGACGTCCGACAGCTTCAACGGCGTCTACACGGTGCCGCGGGCGATGTCCGACCCGCGGCCGTCGCTTAACGACCCGCAGATAAACGGCATCTGGCAGGACGTGGACTCGGCCAGGGCGACCGCGGCTACCGCGGTGCTCGCCTCCGGCACCGCCTACGGGCAGCAGTGGTCGATCCGGCTCGCGTTCGGCACCAGCGGGGACTGCTACCTGCTTACCACGTCGTACGTCGATGACAGCGTGAACGCGCAGCCGTCGGTCGCACCGGTCTGCGGCCCGGTCAGCACCCCGCAGGGTCCGGACACGATCGTCGCGATGGCGCTCGGCGCGCCCGCGTCGGCCGGCCTTGGCGTGGGGTACGCGATGTCGCTGAACCCGCGCACGGCGAAGCTGATCGCGCAGCTGACCACCGGCCAGGACTTCACGGTGTGGCCGGTGACGGTGCACGGGCGGAGGTACGCCGCGTTCTTCGTCCCCGAACCGTCGGATCTGATGTGGGTGAACTCCATCGACAGCAGGGGCCGTGAGGTGGCCGGGCTGCAGGACCTGCCGACCGACGGATACGTCCAGTTCCCGCTCTGAGCTTTTGGCGCTTTTGCCGCTTTTGGCGCTTCAGGCCTCGAGTACCTGATTCTCCCGCTCGACCACGGGCGGCTCGCTGCTCCACGGGAAGTTGATCCACAAATCGGTGCGGCGCCACACGTAGTCGCACTTGATCACCGATCGCGGCTTCTCGTAGATGACGGCGGAGCGGACGTCCGCGACCTGGTCCTTGACGAACGTGTACACCAGCTCGAGGGTCTTCCCCGAGTCCGCGACGTCGTCGGCGATCAGCACCTTCTTGGCGGAGAAGTCGACCGCGCTCGGCACCGGCGGCAGCACCACGGGCATGTCCAGGGTGCTCCCGACCCCGTCGTAGAACTCCACGTTCATCACGTGCAGGTTCTTCACCGACAGCGCGTAGCCGAGCGAGCCGGCCACGAACAGCCCGCCCCGCGCGATCGACAGGATCAGGTCGGGCTCGAAGCCGTCCCCGGCGATCGCCCGCGCCAGATCCCGCGACGCCTCCCCGAAGCCCTGCCAGGTGAGATTCTCCCGCTCGCCATCCATGCAGCACATAGTGCCACGTCACCGCCCGTCCGGTGGCCGCCGGCCGCCGACCCACCAGGCTGGCCATCCCGCGTAATGACGTTTGATCGCGAGGCTGGCGGCCCACGGCGAAGACGCGGTGCTGGCGGAGGAACTCGACCGGGTGGCCGCCGACGATGCGCGGCGGATGGCGGGCGCGCAGGCTCTCGGCGTACTCGGCGAGGAACCGCTCGCTCTCCTCGGTGGTCAGCAGGGACAGCGCGGGCCGGACTACCGACCCGGCCGCGTACCGCACCAGGCTGCCCGGTCCGGCCGGCGGGTAGGAGTACTCGGACTCCCACGCCTGCGCCGCGAGACTGGCGCCGGTGAGCACGGTCAGGTAATCGTTCACCGGGTACACGTACGTGTTCTGCAGGCTGCCGCTGAGCTTGCCGCGCCACTGCGGCGCCTCGATCAGCTCCTGGGCGAGGTCCATCAGCGAGTCGCCGGGCGCGAGGTAGCTGGCCCACTTCGGCAGGTAGTTCAGGTTGCGGGGTGAAACTGGAGCACCGCGTTCGCCAGGATCACGTCGACCCGTTCACCGGGATCCCAGTCACGCAGGTCTCCTGCGCGGAACTCCAGCCGCCCGGGGCGCTGGCGGGGCCGCGTGGCCTCGATCATGCTCGGCGAGTTGTCGATGCCGATCACCAGCGCGTCCGGCCAGCGGTCCGACATCAGCTCTGTCGTGTTGCCCGGCCCGCAGCCCAGGTCCACGACCAGGCGCGGTGCGGGTTGATCAATATGGCTGGGCAGATCAAGTAAGGCCCTGGTGCGCGGATAGGCCCAACGCGGATATGCACCCGGATCCCAGATGTCCGCGTCGGCCACGAAAGCACGCTACCGCACGTAGTAGATCGCTCCGGCGAGCCTGCTGTGTCAGCGGAGCGCGTCTGGCAGCAGCTCGGGCGGGAAGTTCTGGTATGCGACGGGCACGAGCCAGCGGCGGATCGCGGCGGTGCCGACCGAGGTGGTGCCCGGCGCGGTGGTCGCCGGGTATGGACCGCCGTGGTGCTGGGCGGGCACGACCGCGACACCGGTCGGCCAGCCGTCGCGGATGATCCGGCCGGCGATGCGCTCCAGTACCGGCAGCAGCCGGCGCGCGGCCTCGATGTCGGCCGTCGCGGCGGAATCCAGGTGCACGGTGGCGGCGAGATTGCCGGCCAGCGTGCCGAGCACCGGCAGCAGCTCGTCCACCGAGGAGTAGGTGATCACCAGGCCGGCCGGGCCGAACCGCTCGCGGGACAACGTCGCCGAATCCGCGGCGAACTCCTTCAGCGTGGTGGTGAACACGCGCGGGGTGGCGGCCCACGGCCCCTCCCCCGGCTGGCCGGCCGCCAGCTCGGTGACGCCCGGGTGCGCGGCCGCGTCGGCGACGGCCGCGTCGAAAGCGGTGAAGATCCGTGCGGACAGCATCGGGCCGCCGGACGTGCCGCCGATGGCCGAGGCGATCGCGTCGAGCAGCGCGGAGTCGTCGGGCACGAACAGCAGACCGGGGTTGGTGCAGAACTGGCCGACGCCCTGGGTCAGCGAGCCGGCGTAGCCCGCCGCGACCTCGGCGGCGCGGGACGCCGCGGCGCCGGGCAGCACGATCACCGGGTTGACCGACCCAAGCTCGCCGAAGAACGGGATCGGCACCGGCCGCTCCGCGCACACCTTCGCCAGCGCCAGGCCGCCGGCCGTCGAGCCGGTGAAGCCGGCCGCGGTGATCGACGGGTGGCGGAGCAGCCGCAGGCCGGCCTCGACGCCGTGCACCAGCGCGAACGTACCCGCGCCAGCCGCCCCGAGTGCCTCGGACACGATCGACGCGGTCAGCTCGGCGGTACGCGGGTGCGCCTCGTGCGCCTTGACCACGACCGGGCAGCCGGCCGCCAGTGCGGACGCGGTGTCGCCGCCGGCCACGGAGAACGCGAACGGGAAGTTGGACGCGGCGAACACCGCCACCGGGCCGATCGGGCGGTCCACCCGGCGCAGGTCCGGGGCCGCGCCCGCGGCCGGGCTGACGACGGCGTCCTGGTACCCGCCGTCGCGCAGCACGCCGGCGAACATGCGGAGCTGGCCGGTCGTGCGGCCCACCTCGCCGGTGAGCCGCTCCATGCCGAGCGCGGTCTCGAGGTCGGCGAGCGCTGCCAGCTCAGAGGCCCGCGCGTCGAGCGCGTCCGCCACCGCCTCCAGGGCCTCAGCCCGGCGGGTCGACGCCGCCCACGCTGGGAACGCGGCCACCGCGTCGGCGACGATCGCGTCGAGTGCGGCGTCGGACGTTTCGGCGACCGGCTCCCCGGCCGGCTCGCCGGTGCGCGGGTTGTATCCCTGGATCACGGTTGATTCCTCCTCTTCGACGAGCGTACCGATGGCGCCAACGGCACCGCGGTACCCCCACCCGCTGGCGCCATCGGCAGACACTTTGCCGACCCGTTGGCGCCATCGGCACGTTGGGCGGGCGGGGCGCGGCGGGCGGGGCGCGGCGGCTAGGCGGTCGCGGGGGTGCCGCCCACGGTTACGTCCTTGACGACCAGGTTCGAGATGAACTGGGCGGAGCTGGCGGCGGTGGACGTGGTGACGGCGATGTCCGGCAGCGTCACGGTGCCGACGGGGTCGCTGGCGCTCGTGCCCTGGACATTCCAGACGCCCGCGCAGCTGTCCACCGTCCACTCGCCGAGCGTGATGTCCGTGACGGTCGGGTTGAAGGCGCCGGTCTGGCCGTTGTACTGGCCCTCGATCGTCAGCACCGTGCCGCCGATCGTGGCGGCCGTCAAACGCCGATCGAGGTGGTCGGACATCGGCATCCTC
>Ga0070714_100005049_pt1 | contig 10037 bp, 7 predicted proteins | sample LARL83metaG_FD_65450 | JGI IMG/M metagenome (GOLD analysis project Ga0070714, IMG submission 65450) | Corn, switchgrass and miscanthus rhizosphere microbial communities from Kellogg Biological Station, Michigan, USA - LAR L8-3 metaG | ecosystem: Host-associated > Plants > Roots > Rhizosphere ... | reverse complement strand
ATCGAACGGCGCGAGGCAGAGTCGAGACGACATGTTTCGCGATCTGGATGCGCGGCTGGCCGCCCTGTCGCAGGTCGCCGACGATGTCTACGCGCGCTGGGCGACCGGACTCGTGCGCTGATGCCGGCGATTCGCCCGCTGCCCGATCAGCTGATCAACCAGATCGCCGCCGGAGAAGTCGTCGACCGGCCTGCCGCGGCGCTGAAGGAGATCCTCGAGAACAGCCTCGACGCGGGCGCACGGCAGATCGATGTCGATCTCGCCGGCGGCGGGATCAAGCTGATTCGCGTCGCCGACGACGGGGATGGCATCGGGCGCGAGGACCTGCCTCTGGCGCTGGCGCGGCACGCGACATCCAAGATTGCCACGGCCAGCGACCTCGAGGCGATCACGACGCTGGGCTTTCGCGGCGAGGCGCTGGCGAGCATCGCCGCCGTGTCGCGTCTGACGCTGACCTCGCGCCTGCGTGGCAAAGAGCACGCCTGGCGGGTCGAGGTCGACGGTGGCCAAATCAGCGCGACGCTGCCGGCGGCGCTCTCCGACGGCACGACGGTGACGGTGCACGAGCTCTACTTCAACACCCCGGCGCGCCGCAAGTTCCTTCGCACCGACGCGACCGAATACGGCCACTGCGAGGAAGCGTTCCGCCGCGCGGCGCTGTCGCATCCCGACGTCGGCTTCACGTTGCAGCACAACGGCAGCGTCAAGCACCGCCTGCTGGCGCAGGGGCGGCGCGCCCGCATCGACGCGCTGCTCGGCGAAGCGTTCGCGGCGCACGCAGCGCCGGTCGACGAGCCGGGTCCGGGCCTCAATCTGGCGGGCTGGGTCGTGCGTCCGGCCTACGCGACGGCGACGCGCGAGGCGCAGTATCTGTTCGTCAACGGACGCTATGTGCGCGACCGCATCCTGTCGCATGCGCTGCGCGAAGCGTTCCGCGACGTGCTGCACCACGACCGGCAGCCGGCTTACGCGCTCTGGCTCAGCATCGACCCGCGCATCGTCGACGTGAACGTGCACCCCACCAAGAGCGAGGTGCGTTTTCGCGACAGCGGTGCGATCCATCAATTCGTCCGCCGCGCGGTGGAAAAAGCGCTGGCGGCCACAGCGGCCGAGCAGCCTGCCGTCTCCGCGGCCGAGCGCCTCGGCGCGGCTGCCGCGCGGATCCCGCCGCTCGCGCGCACGGGCGAATCGCCGTCGGGCGACTGGCGCGCCGGCGCGGCTTCGGCGCAGGCGGTGATGACGCTCGGCACGGCGGAGCCCGCGGCGTTCTATGCGCGGCTGTTCGGCCAGCGCACGCCGCCCACGGACCGGCCCGATCTCCCCGACGGCAGCGAGCACCCGCTGGGCTTCGCGCTGGCGCAGCTGCACGGTATTTACGTGCTGGCGCAGAATCGCGACGGCCTCGTCCTGATCGACATGCACGCGGCGCACGAGCGCATTCTCTACGAACGGCTGAAGACGGCGCTCGACCGCGCGATGCCGATGCAGCCGCTTTTGGTTCCGGCGACGTTCGCAGCCGATCCGCTCGATGTCGCGACCGCCGACGAAAATGCCGAGATCCTGTCCGCCCTCGGATTCTCGCTGTCGGTGCTCGGCCCGTCGACGCTGGCGGTGCGCGGCGTTCCGGCGCTGCTCGCGGATGCCGATACCGTCGCGCTGGCGCGCGCAGTGCTTGCCGACGTGCGCGAATACGGCGGCAGCCGCGTGCTGACGGTGCAGCGCGACGAGCTCTTGTCGACGATGGCCTGCCACGGCGCGGTGCGCGCGCACCGCGCCCTGGGCATCGCGGAGATGAACGCGCTGCTGCGCGAGATGGAAGCGACCGAGCGAGCGGGGCAGTGCAATCACGGGCGGCCGACCTGGTACCAGCTGACGCTGGCCGACCTCGACCGCCTGTTCATGCGCGGCCGATGACGCCGGCGGTGTTGCTGATGGGCCCGACCGCATCGGGCAAGACGGCGGTCGCGCTCGAGCTCGCGGCAAAGCTGCCGGTGGAGATCGTCAGCGTCGATTCGGCACAGGTCTATCGCGGCATGGACATCGGCACCGCCAAGCCCGACGCCGCGACTCGCTCTCGTGTCAGGCACCATCTGCTCGACCTGATCGATCCCGACGAGCCCTACTCGGCGGCGCGCTTTCGTAGCGATGCGCTCGCCGCCATCGCCGGCATTCGCGCGCGCGGACGCATTCCGCTGCTGGTCGGCGGCACGATGCTCTATTTCAAGGCGCTGCGCGAAGGCCTGTCGGATTTGCCGCCGGCGGACGCCGCCGTCAGGGCGCGGCTCGACGCCCGCGCGGCCGACGAAGGCTGGCCGGCGCTGCATGCCGAGCTCGCGCGCGTCGATCCCGCGACCGCGGCGCGCCTCGGCCCGGCCGACAGCCAGCGGATCCAGCGCGCGCTCGAGGTGTACGAACTGTCGGGCCGGCCGATCTCGGCGCTGCGAGGCGCGCGGCAGAGTCCGGCCGAAGGAGGACTCGTATCGCTCGCGCTGGTGCCGAGCGACCGGGCAGAGCTGCACCGGCGCATCGCGACCCGCTTCGATGCGATGCTCGCCGCCGGCCTCGTCGACGAGCTCGCCGGCCTGCGCCGCCGCTTCCGTCTCGACGCGTCGATGCCGTCGATGCGTTGCGTCGGTTATCGTCAGGCGTGGCAGTTCATCGATGGCGACGGCGACCGCGACGCGCTGCGCGAGCGCGGCGCCGCGGCGACGCGCCAGCTCGCCAGGCGCCAATTGACCTGGCTACGCTCGCTCGAGGTGCCGACTTTCGACGCCTACGCAGTCGGTGTGCGCGCCGACGTCGCCGGGTGGCTGGCGGCCAAGGGCGTCGCCGCCTGACCGCCTCCGCTTACCGCCGCGTTGCTGCTGTGCAATAATTCAAGGTTCACCAATCCGCTACGCGTCCGCCGATGACCGCCCGTACCCTCTACGACAAGCTGTGGGACAGCCATGTCGTCCGCCGCGAAGCCGACGGCACCGCGCTGCTCTACATCGACCGCCATCTGGTACACGAGGTGACGAGTCCGCAGGCGTTCGAGGGTTTGAAGCTTGCGGGGCGCAAGCCGTGGCGCGTCGGATCGATCGTTGCCACCGCCGATCACAACACGCCGACGCAGCACTGGGATCGCGGCATCGAGGACCCGACCTCGCGCGTGCAGGTCGACGCGCTCGACGCCAACATGAAACAGTACGGCGCCAAGGCGTATTTTCCGTTTCGCGACCGGCGGCAGGGCATCGTCCACGTCATCGGGCCCGAGAACGGCGCGACGCTGCCCGGGATGACGGTCGTCTGCGGCGACTCGCACACCAGCACGCACGGCGCGTTCGGCTGCCTCGCCTTCGGCATCGGCACCACCGAGGTCGAGCACGTGCTGGCGACCCAATGCCTGCTGACGCGGCAGTCGAAGTCGATGCTGGTGAGGGTCGACGGCGCGCTGCCGTTCGGCTGCACGGCCAAGGACATCGCGCTGGCGGTGATTGGCAAGATCGGCACCGCCGGCGGCAGCGGCTACGCGATCGAGTTCGGCGGTCCGGCGATCGAAGCGCTGTCGATGGAAGGGCGGATGACCGTGTGCAACATGTCGATCGAAGCCGGCGCCCGCGCCGGGATGATCGCGGTCGACGACAAGACGATCGCCTATCTCAAGGGGCTGCCGTTCGCGCCCTCGGGCGAAATGTGGGAACGCGCCGTCGCCTACTGGCGCACGCTCAAGTCCGACGCCAACGCGACGTTCGACCGCACCGTCACCATCGATGCGGCGGCGATCGCCCCGCAGGTGACCTGGGGCACGTCGCCGGAAATGGTGACGACGATCGAAGGCCGCGTGCCCGACCCCGACAAGGAGCGCGATCCGATGCGTCGCGACGGCATCGAGCGCGCGCTGCTGTACATGGGGCTCGTCCCGAACACGCCGATGACCGACATACGCATCGACAAGGTTTTCATCGGCTCGTGCACCAACTCGCGCATCGAAGATCTGCGCGCGGCCGCCGCGGTCGTCAGCGGCCGGCACAAGGCGGACAACGTCAAGGTGGCGATGGTCGTGCCCGGCTCGGGCCTGGTCAAGGCGCAAGCCGAGCGCGAGGGGCTCGATCGCGTTTTCATCGCCGCGGGCTTCGAATGGCGCGAGCCTGGCTGCTCGATGTGCCTCGCCATGAACGAGGATCGTCTCGAGCCGGGCGAGCGCTGCGCGTCGACGTCGAACCGCAATTTCGAAGGGCGACAAGGCACCGGCGGCCGAACGCACCTGGTCAGCCCGGCGATGGCCGCCGCGGCGGCGATCGCCGGGCATTTCGTCGACGTGCGTCGACATTCGTGAGGGTGGACCGATGCAGCCGTTTCGCATCCTGACCGGCTTGGTGGCGCCGCTCGACCGCGCCAACGTCGACACCGACGCGATCATTCCGAAGCAGTTTCTGAAGTCGATCAATCGCTCCGGATTCGGCGCGAACCTGTTCGACGCGTGGCGCTACCTCGACAGGGGCGAGCCCGGCATCGATCACTCGAAGCGCCCGATCAATCCCGATTTCGCGCTCAATCAGCCGCGCTACCGCGGCGCGCAGATCCTGCTGGCGCGGCGCAATTTCGGCTGCGGGAGCTCGCGTGAGCACGCGCCCTGGGCGCTCGCCGACTACGGCTTTCGCGCGCTGATCGCTCCGTCGTACGCCGATATCTTTTTCAACAACTGCTACAAGAACGGCTTGCTGCCGATCGTGCTCTCCGAAAGCGAGGTCGCGAGGCTGTTCGACGACGTCGCCGCATTTCCCGGGTTCAGGCTGACGATCGATCTCGAGCGACAGACGGTGGCCACGCCCGATGGCAGCGCGACGTTCAAGTTCGAGGTCGAGCCGTTTCGCAAGCACTGCCTGCTCAACGGCCTCGACGAGATCGGCCTGACCTTGACGCACGCCGGCGAAATCGCCGCGTTCGAGGCCAAGCGAAAAGTCGAGCAGCCGTGGCTCTTCTGACCGGACGAGCGGATGAAGAGACGACGACGGAGCGAAGCGCACCACTAGAAGCCGCTCCTCGCGCTCTGCGGCTGCGGCAACGGAGCCCGCGGTGAAGATCGCAGTTCTTCCCGGCGACGGCATCGGCGTCGAAATCGTCGCCGAAGCCGTCCGCGTACTCGAGCGGTTGCGTTCCGAGGGCGTCGATCTCTCGCTCGAGACCGCATCGATCGGCGGCACCGCCTATGACGCAACCGGTCAGCCGCTGCCCGATGCGACGCTCGCGCTGGCGCGCCGCGCCGACGCCATCCTCCTCGGCGCCGTCGGTGGGCCGCGCTACGACACGTTGCCGCGTGCGCTGCGACCCGAGCAGGGCATCCTCGCGCTACGCAAATCGCTCGGCCTGTTCGCGAATCTGCGTCCGGCGATCCTTTACCCGGAGCTCGCCGACGCGTCGACGCTCAAGCCCGAAGTCGTCGCCGGCCTCGATCTGATGATCGTGCGCGAGTTGACCGGCGACATCTATTTCGGCCTGCCGCGCGGACGACGAAGCAATGCCGCCGGCGAAACCGAGGGCTTCGACACGATGGTCTACAGCGAGTCCGAGATCCGTCGCATCGCCCGCGTCGGCTTCGAGCTCGCGCGCAAGCGCGGCAAGAGGCTGTGCTCGGTCGACAAGGCGAACGTGCTCGATACCTCGATCCTCTGGCGCGAAATCGTGACCTCGGTCGGTGCCGCGTATCCGGATGTCGAGCTCTCGCACATGTACGTCGACAACGCGGCGATGCAGCTGGTCCGCAATCCGAAGCAATTCGACGTCATCGTGACCGGCAATATCTTCGGCGACATCCTGTCCGACGAGGCGTCGATGCTCGCCGGCTCCATCGGCATGCTGCCGTCGGCTTCGCTGGATGCGAACGGCAAGGGTCTCTACGAGCCGATCCACGGATCTGCGCCCGACATCGCCGGACAGGACAAGGCCAATCCACTGGCGACGATACTGTCGCTGGCGATGATGTTTCGTCACAGCTTCGATCGCGCCGACATCGCCGCGCGCATCGAGGCTGCGGTGCGCAAAGTGCTCGCGCAGGGCTTGCGGACGCGCGACATCGCGTTGCCGGGCGAGCGCACGGTCGGAACGCGTGCCATCGGAGACGGCGTCCTCGCCGCATTGCAATGAGTGCCGGCCGACCGCTCGAAGGCACGAACAGCACACCCCCGGGCCGCGCAGCTGCCGACTCGGGCAGGGCGGCCGCAAGATCATGAGCATCGCCGGTCATCCGGTGGTCGTGCGCCGCGCCGAGCCGAGCGACGCCGAGGCGATACACGCCACCTTCCTCGGCGCGCGGGCGATCGCCGGCACGCTGCAGCTTCCGTACCCGTCGGTCGAGATGTGGCGCCGGCGGCTCGCCGAAGGTGTTTCCACCGATTACCTGCTGGTCGCCACCATCGCCGGCGAAGTCGTCGGCAATCTGGGCTTGCGCGCCGCATCGAAGTCACCGCGGCGCAGGCATGTCGGCGACGTCGGCATGGCCGTGCGCGACGACCGGCAGCGGCGCGGCGTCGGCACGGCGCTGATGCACGCCGCGATCGAGCTCGCCGATGGCTGGCTCAATTACCAGCGGCTCGAGCTCACGGTCTTTACCGACAACCTTGCGGCGATGGCGCTGTATCGCAAGTTCGGCTTCGCGATCGAAGGCACCTGCCGCGCCTATGCGTTTCGCAACGGCAGCTATGTCGATGCGTACCTGATGGCGCGACTCAGCCCGACGTTGGCCGCAGCGCTGCCGGGTTGACGTCCAGGGAGACAGCGATGATGAGGGTAGGCTTGGTCGGATGGCGGGGCATGGTCGGATCGGTGCTGGTCCAGCGCATGCTCGAGGAAAAGGACTTCGATCTGATCGAGCCGGTCTTTTTCTCGACCTCGAATGCCGGCGCGCCGGGTCCCAGGATCGGCAAGTCGGGCGACAAGCTCAAGGATGCGGCCGACGTACGCGCGCTCTCCGAGCTCGACACGATCGTCACCTGCCAGGGCGGCGACTGGACCAAGCCGATGCACGCCAAATTGCGCGACGCCGGCTGGGACGGCTACTGGATCGACGCGGCGTCGACCTTGCGCATGGCTGACGACGCGGTGATCGTGCTGGATCCGGTCAACAGGAACGTCATCGATGCGGCGCTGGCGCGAGGCGTGCGCAATTACATAGGGGGCAATTGCACGGTCAGCCTGATGATGATGGCGCTCGCGGGACTCCTCCAGCGCGACCTGGTCGAATGGATGACCTGCATGACCTATCAGTCGGCGTCGGGCGCCGGCGCGCAGAACATGCGCGAGCTCCTGCAGCAGATGGGCGAGGCGCATCTGGCCGCCAAGGAACTGCTGGACGATCCGGCATCGTCGATCCTCGACATCGATCGCGAAGTGGCCGGCATCCTCCGCGACGAGCGCTTCCCGACCGAGTACACCGGCGTGCCGCTCGCCGGCAGCCTGATCCCGTGGATCGCCGAAGACATGGGCAACGGGATTTCGAAGGAGGAATGGAAGGGCGGGGCGGAAGCCAACAAGATCCTCGGCCGCGAGACGCAGCCGATTCCGATCGAGTCGATCTGCGTGCGTGTCGGGGCAATGCGTTGCCATAGCCAGGCGCTGACGATCAAGCTCAGGCGCGATCTGGCGTTGTCCGACATCGAAAAAATGCTGGCCGAAGCGCATGGCTGGGTCCGCGTCGTGCCCAACGAGCGCGACGCAAGCATGCGCGAGCTCACGCCTGCCGCGGTAACCGGCAAGCTCGAGATTCCGATCGGCCGCTTGCGCAAGCTCGCGCTCGGCGATGGTTATCTAGGCGCATTCACCGTCGGCGATCAATTGCTGTGGGGGGCTGCCGAGCCGCTGCGGCGCATGCTGCGCATCCTGCTCGCGCGCTCCAGCGCTGGGCCGGGATCGGGGGCCTAGGCTTTCGCTTATGACATGCGCCCCGGCCGCTCCGCTGAAGCTCGCGTTTTTGCCCGGTTTTATGCCTGGGCGCTAAGCCGGCGCGCCGCTGGGCACGGCGCCGCGACGCCGTTACAACAGCTAAGCGGCGGCCTGGAGCGACCCGAACGGATACAAGGGGTTGTAGTCGACTGAATCCTTGCCCCCCACTGGTAGCGCTTGGGTGGAAGTCGGGCCAGCGCGATGCCGTCAAGAGCGAACCGGCTTTTTGCGGCAAAAAATCAAGCTAATACCGAGGTTTAGCTTGCACCGCTAACTCCATGATGTTAAGTTAGGTCAGCAAATAAGCACACTGAGGTCGGCATGCGAGCAAAACCCTATATCACCTGCGGGCTGTTGGCGGGCGCTCTGACGCTCCCCGTCTCGGTGTTCGCACTGGGGCTGGGCAAGCTCACGGTGCAATCGGGCCTCGGCCAACCGCTGTCGGCGACGATCGAGCTCACGTCCGCGCAAAAAGACGAACTCGATACGCTGCGCGCGAGAATCGCCGATCCGGCCGTGTATCGCGACAACAACGTTCAATATCCGGCTGCGATGTCGCGCGCGCGCATCGTCGTCGAGCAGACGGCGAACGGCGCGCCGTATCTCCGCGTAACGACTTCGCAAGCCGTCAACGACGCCTTCCTCGATCTGTTGGTCGAGCTCAACTGGGCAACCGGCCGCGTCGTGCGCGATTACACGTTCCTGCTCGATCCACCGAGCGGCACTGAAACGCAGGCGGTCGAGCCCACGGCGCCGATTCGCGCCCAGGCGGGCTCCGCTGCCGCCGCCCGAGCGCAAGCCGGCTCCACCGGCGCCGCCGCGGCACCCGCCGCGCGCCGTTCGGCCGCTGCCGCGCCGGCGGAGGCTTCGTCTGCTGCCGCGACGACCTACACAGTCAAGCGCGGCGACACGCTGTCGAAGATCGCTCAACAGACCAAGCCCGCCGACGTCAGCCTCGAGCAGATGCTGGTCGCGCTTTTCCGCAGCAACGAAAGCGCGTTCGAAGACCGCAATATGAATCGGCTGCGCACCGGGCAGATCGTCAACGTGCCGCAAGGCGACCAGGTCGCGGCCATAGCGCCAAGCGAGGCGACGCAGGTCGTCCGGGCGCAGGCCGCCGACTGGCGCGCCTATCGCGATCGCGTGGCCGGCGCTGCACCGGCAGCCGATGCGACCGCACCCAGGCAATCGGCGAGCGGCAGGATCACGACGGCCGTCGAAGACAAGGCGGGCGCGGCGCAGCCCGGCAAGGATCAGTTGCGCGTCTCGCGCGAAGCCGGCAAGGGAGCTGCGGCCGGAACGGCGCTGGCCGAGGATCTCGCGGCCAAGGAAAGGGCGCTGAGCGAAGCCAATTCGCGCGTCGCCGAGCTCGAGAAGACGGTGCGCGATCTGCAGCGCGCCGTCGAGCTCAAGAACCAGACGATGTCGTCGCTGCAGGCCAGCGCCGAAGCGAGCAAGGGCAAGGGGACGGCGACGCCGGCGGAAGCGCCGAAGGTTGCTGCCGCCACGCCAGCGCCGGCCGCAACAGCGCCGGCCGCAACAGCGCCGACCGCAAAAGCGCCGACCGCCACAGCGCCGACCGCCACAGCGCCGACCGCCACAGCGCCGACCGCCACAGCGCCGACCGCCACAGCGCCTGCGCCGACACCTGCGCCCGCGCCTGCTCCGTCCGCGGCCGTGCCGCCACCGGCTTCGCCAACCGCCGCAGCGCCGACCGTTGCTGCGCCGACGGTTGCGACGTCGCCGCCTGCTTCGCCAGCGCCGGAAACCAAGGCTCCATCATCGCCGCCGCCCGAGACCAAGGCGGAGGCCAAAGCTGAGCCGAAGGCAGTCGCGCCGAAGCCAGCGCCGCCGAAGAAAGCACCGGCCAAGCCCGAGCCGTCATTCATCGACGACCTGTTCGGCAACACGCCGACCTGGGCGATCGGCGGAGGCGCGCTGGTGCTGCTGGCGGGTATCGCCGGCATCGTCGCCGCACGCCGGCGCAAGACGACGCGCTTCGAGGACAGCATCATCTCGGGCACCGACATCAAGACGAACACGGTGTTCGGCTCGACCGGCGGCGGCGTCGTCAACACCGGCGACAATTCGCTCGCCAGCGATTTCAGCCGCGAAGG
>Ga0070714_100005048_pt1 | contig 10037 bp, 5 predicted proteins | sample LARL83metaG_FD_65450 | JGI IMG/M metagenome (GOLD analysis project Ga0070714, IMG submission 65450) | Corn, switchgrass and miscanthus rhizosphere microbial communities from Kellogg Biological Station, Michigan, USA - LAR L8-3 metaG | ecosystem: Host-associated > Plants > Roots > Rhizosphere ... | reverse complement strand
GGGTTGTAGATGGCGCCGAAGTCGTTGGCGGATACCTGGCTGATGGTCCACTTCTGGGTGCCCGCGCCGGTGCAGGCCGCTGCCTTGACGCTGGCGCCGGCCTTCGGGCCGGTGACGTCCAGGCACTTGCCGCCGATCCGCAGCGTGCCGTCGCTGTAGCCGGTCCACTGCTGGGAGGCGGCACCCGGACTGCACTTCCACGCCACCACCGTGGCGCCGTCACCGGCCAGGGCCACGCACATGCCGTTGAACGGGTCCGCGATCGTGCCGGTGCCGGCCGGGAACGGTCCAGCCGGGGCCGCGCGCAGCGGCCAGGCGGTGATGTTGCCGCTCAGCACGGGGCCGCCTTGCCAGACCGACCACAGGTAGGTGTACTCATCGGGCGGGGTGACATGCACGACGCTCGGGTTGAATTGGGTGGCAGTGCCAGTGTTCACCCGCCAGGTCAGCGCCCCGGGACCTTGTGCCCTACTGCGCGGCCACGGCGGGACGCAGTGTGGAGGCATGCGCGATCTGACGCCCCTGCCGGACCTGGTGCAGGGTGCGGGCCTGACCGGGCCGGCCCGTACCCGCAGGCCGGTGTACGTGGACTTGCTGCCGCCGTGTAACGCCGGGTGCCCGGCCGGCGAGAACATCCAGGCGTGGCTGGCCGCCGCGCGGGACGGGGAGTTCGAGCGGGCCTGGCGCCTGCTGACCGAGGACAACCCGTTCCCGGCGATACACGGGCGAGTCTGCTACCACCCCTGTGAAGACGTATGCAACCGCGCGGAACTGGATACCCCGGTGTCGGTCCATGCCGTGGAGCGTTTCCTCGGGGACCTGGCCATCAGGAACCACTGGTCGTTCGGTACCGGGAACGCCGAGCCGAGCGGGAAGCGGGTGCTGGTGATCGGGGCCGGCCCCAGCGGGCTGTCCGCGGCCTATCACCTGGCCAGGAGCGGGCACCAGGTCGAGATCTGCGACGCGGGGGCCGAGCCGGGCGGAATGATGCGGTACGGCATCCCTGCCTACCGCCTTCCCCGCGACGTCCTGGCGGCGGAGATCGGCCGGATCGAGGCGATGGGCGTGCGGATCACCGTCGGTCATACGGTGACAGACCTGGACGCTGAGCGGCAGGGGTTCGACGCCGCGTTCGTGGCAGTCGGGGCGCATTTGTCCAAGCACGCGGACATCCCGGCGCGCGAGGCCGGCCGGATCGTCGACGCGGTGCCGTTCCTGCGTGACGTCGCGGCGGGCGGGCACCCGGTGCTCGGCCGACGGGTCGCGGTGTACGGGGGCGGGAACACCGCAATGGACGCAGCCCGCACCGCCAAACGGCTCGGCGCAGGCGACGCGCTGATCGTGTACCGGCGTACCAGGGAGCGCATGCCCGCGCACGAGGAGGAGGCCACTGCGGCGGAGCAAGAAGGCGTCACGATCAACTGGCTGCGCACCATCACCGCCTTCGACGGGCCGGAGATGACCGTCGAGGTAATGGAGCTCGACGAATCAGGGTACCCGCAGCCGACCGGACGTTACGAGAAGCTGGCCGCCGATACCCTGATCCTCGCGCTTGGCCAAGACGCCGATACGGGGTTCCTGCACGCGGTGCCGGGCGTGGAGTTCAAGCGGGACGGCACGGTGATCGTCGGCCCCGACATGATGACCGGCTGCCCGGGCCTGTTCGCCGGCGGCGACATGGTGCCGGCCGAGCGGACCGTGACGGTCGGGACCGGGCACGGCAAGAAGGCGGCCCGGTTCATCGACGCCTACCTGCGCGGCGCGCGCCACGCGCCGCCGCCCAAGCATCCCCAGGCGGATTACGACCTGCTGCACCCTTGGTACTTCGCCCAAACCGCAACCCCTCATCAGCCAGAACGGTCCGTGGCTGCGCGCATCAGAGACTTCTCCGAGGTAACCGGCGGCCTAACGGAACGTGAGGCGCTGTACGAGGCGTCCCGCTGCCTGTCCTGCGGGAACTGCTTCGAATGCGACGGGTGCGTCGGTGCCTGCCCGGAGGACGCGATCATCAAGCTGGGCCCCGGGCACCGCTACGAGTTCGACTATGACCGGTGCACCGGGTGCGGCGCCTGCTACGAGCAGTGCCCAGTGCACGCCATCTCCCTGGAGGCAGAGCCCTGATGACCGCGACCATCGACGGGAACGAGGCCGCCGTCTCGGCCGCTTACCGCCTGAACGACGTCTGCTGCATCTATCCGATCACCCCCTCCTCGCCGATGGCCGAACTGGCCGACGAATGGTCAAGCAAGGGACGTCCCAACGTCTGGGGCGGCGTGCCGACGGTGGTGGAGATGCAGAGCGAGGGCGGCGCGGCCGGCGCGCTGCACGGGTCGCTACAAGGCGGGTCGCTCACCACGACGTTCACCGCGTCGCAGGGGCTGCTGCTGATGATCCCGAACATGTACAAGATCGCCGGGGAACTGACGCCCGCCGTGTTCCACGTGGCGGCGCGGTCACTGGCGGCGCAGGGGCTGTCGATCTTCGGCGACCACTCCGACGTGATGGCGGTCAGGCAAACGGGGTTCGCGCTGCTGTGCGCGGCGAGCGTGCAGGAGGCGCACGACCTGGCGGTCGTGGCGCAGGCGGCGACGCTGGCGACGCGGGTGCCGTTCGTGCACTTCTTCGACGGGTTCCGCACCTCGCACGAGCTGAACAGCTGCGAGCTGCTGTCGGACGCGGCCCTGCGGGCGCTTGTCCCCTACGACCTGGTGCGGGCGCACCGCGCGCGGGCGCTGAACCCGGAGCACCCAGTGGTGCGCGGCACCGCGCAGAACCCGGATGTGTACTTCCAGGCGCGGGAGACCGTGAACCCGTACTACGCGGCGGTGCCCGCAGCGGTGGAGTCCGCCATGTCCGCGCTGGGCGACCTGACCGGGCGGCGGTACTCGCTGGTGTCCTACCACGGGCACCCGGCGGCGGAACGGGTCATCGTGATCATGGGATCCGGGGCGCAGACCGCGATCTCCGCGGCGGAGTACCTGGCCTCTCTTGGGGAGAAGGTCGGCGTCGTGCAGGTGCGGCTGTTCCGGCCGTTCCCGGTGGCGGCGCTGCTGTCGGCGCTGCCCGCCTCGGCCACCCGGGTTGCGGTGCTCGACCGGACCAAAGAGCCGGGATCGTTCGGAGAACCGCTGTTCCTCGACGTGCTCGGCGCACTCGCGGAAAGCGCGGGCAGCGGCGAGCGGAAGATGCCGCTGGTCACCGGCGGTCGCTACGGGCTGTCGTCGAAGGAGTTCACGCCGGGTATGGCGGCCGGCGTCTTCGCCGAGCTCGCTGTGCCGACGCCACGGCCGAGGTTCACGATCGGGATCAACGACGACGTCTCGGGGACCAGCCTGCCGTATAACGACGGCCTCGACATCGAGGACACGAAGACCATGCGCGCCGTGTTCTTCGGCCTCGGCTCCGACGGGACCGTGAGCGCGAACAAGAACAGCATCAAGATCCTGGGTGACGCAGGGCAGCACGCGCAAGGCTATTTCGTCTACGACTCGAAGAAGTCCGGTTCGGAGACCGTGTCTCACCTGCGCTTCGGGCCCGCCCCGATCGGCGCGCCATACCTGATTCGGCAGGCAGGCTTCGTCGGGGTGCACCACGCGCGGCTGATCGGCCGACCGGAAGTGCTGGACCGGGCCGCGCCCGGCGCGGTGGTCCTGCTCAACACGCCGGTGCCGTCGGAGCAGGTATGGGAGTCGCTGCCCGCCGCCGCCCGGTCCGAGATCGTAGCCAAGAAGCTCACCCTGTACGCGATCGACGCCGGTGCCGTGGCACGGGAGGCAGGCCTCGGGAGCCGGATCAACACCGTACTCCAGACCTGCTTCTTCGCGATCTCCGGTGTACTGCCGGCCGAGGAGGCGATCCCGGCGATCAAGGCCGCGATCGCGAAGAGCTACGGGCGGCGCGGCCCCGAGGTGGTGGCGCAGAATAACGAGGCCGTGGACGCGGCGGTCGCCGGATTGCACCGGATCGAGGTGCTAGACGGGGGCACCGACACGGGCGCGGGCGTGGTCGAAGCCCTTATCCCGCCGGAGGCGCCCGAGTTCATGCGTACCGTGACGGCGGCGATGCTCGCCGGCCGCGGCGACGACCTGCCCGTGAGCGCGCTGCCCGCCGACGGAACGTACCCGCCGGGCACCAGCAAGTACGAGAAGCGGAACATCTCCGACCTGGTCGCCGTCTGGGACCCGGACCTGTGCATCCAGTGCGGCAACTGCTCGTTCGTCTGCCCGCACAGCGTCATCCGGTCCACCTTCTACCCGACCGGCTTGCTGGACGGAGCACCAGAAGGGTTCGAGTCCGCGCCGCTTGACTCGCGCGGGCTGCCGGACGCCGCCTTCACCCTCCAGGTGTACGCCGAGGACTGCACCGGGTGCGGGCTGTGCGTGGAGGCGTGTCCGGTGCCGCTGCGCGGCAGCGCACCCGCCCCGGTAACCGGAGACCCGGTGGTTGGAGGCCCGGTGGTTGGAGGCCCAGCGCACAAGGCGATCAACCTGGAGGCCTACGACCGGGAACGGGTACGGCAAAATGTCGCGTTCTTTGAGACGCTGCCGCTCGCGGACCGGGCCCGGGTGGACTTCGGCACGGTGCGGGGCGCACAGTTCCTGCAGCCGTTGTTCGAGTTCTCCGGGGCATGCGCGGGCTGCGGGGAGACGCCCTACCTGCGGCTGCTGTCCCAGCTGTTCGGCGACCGGCTGATGATCGCGAACGCGACCGGCTGCTCGTCGATCTACGGCGGCAACCTGCCGACCACGCCGTGGACGACGGACCGCGACGGGCGCGGGCCAGCCTGGTCGAACTCCCTGTTCGAGGACAATGCGGAGTTCGGGCTTGGCTTCAGGCTCGCCGCGGACCAGCAGCTCGCGCTGGCCCGGACCCGGCTGGGCGAGTTGCGGGACGCGGTCGGGCCTGAGCTCGCGGACGAGATTCTCGCCGCGCCACAGCGGCGCGAGTCGGAATACGCGGCGCAGCGGGCGAGGGTGACCGAACTGACCGCGAGACTGCGTGGGCTTGACGCGGAGGACCCGGCCGTTCGGGATCTCCTGAGCGTGGCCGACCATCTGGTACGGCGCAGCGTGTGGATCGTGGGCGGTGACGGCTGGGCCTACGACATCGGCGCAGGCGGACTTGACCACGTGCTGGCCAGCGGCCGGGACGTGAACGTGCTGGTGCTGGACACCGAGGTGTACTCCAACACCGGCGGGCAGGCATCGAAGGCGACGCCAATCGGGGCCGTCGCCAAGTTCGCCGCAGCCGGCAAGCGGGTGCCGAAGAAGGACCTGGCGCTACAGGCGATCGCCTACGGCAGTATCTACGTGGCCCGGGTCGCGATGGGCGCCGACCCGCAGCAGACGCTGCGAGCGCTGCGCGAGGCCGAAGCCTACGACGGACCGTCCCTGGTCATCGCCTACAGCCACTGCATCGCGCACGGCATCGAGAAAGACGGCCAGCTGCTGCGCAACGGCATGGACCAGCAGTACCGGGCGACCGCCAGCGGCTACTGGCCGCTGATCCGGTACGACCCGGTGACCCGGGCGTTCTTGCTCGACTCCCCGCGGCCCCGGCTACCACTGTCCGCCTACACGGCGCAGGAGCTGCGGTTCCGGATCCTTGCCAGGACCGACCCGGACGCGGCGGCTGCGCTCGCGGTGCGGGCCGAGGAAGAAGTTCGTCAGCGCTGGGCGACCTACGAGGAAATGGCCGCCCGGGGACCCGACCGGTTCCCGGCGCCAGACTGGACCGAATCAGGCGGGAGCAAGTGATGGACCTGACCACGACCTACCTCGGGCTCAAGCTGCGCAACCCGCTGGTCGCGTCGGCCGGGCCGCTGGCGTCGACCGCGGACGGCGTGCGCAGGCTCGCCGACGCGGGTGTGGCCGCGGTGGTGCTGCCGTCGCTGTTCGAGGAACAGCTCCGCCGCGAGGCCGAACGGGACTTCCGCCTGGCCATGGCAGGCACAGACTCCTACCCGGAAGCACTGAGCTACCTGCCGGAGGCCGCTGTTGATGCCTGGCCGCATCATGACCTGCGCCTGGTTGAGGAGGCGGCGGAGGCCGTCGCTATCCCGGTGATCGGGTCACTGAACGGGGTGTCACCGGGCGGCTGGACGGGCTATGCCAAGGCCATGCAGGACGCAGGGGCGGCGGCGATCGAGCTGAACGTCTACTACCTCGCCGACGACCCGCTGTCCCCGGCACGTCACGCCGAGCAGCGGTGCGTCGAGTTGCTCGCGGCGGTCAGGGCCGCAGTACATATCCCGGTCGCGGTCAAGATCGGGCCGTACTTCAGCTCGCCGGGCGAGATGGCCCGCATGCTGGACCTGACCGGCGCGGACGGCCTGGTGCTGTTCAACCGGTTTATGCAGACCCGGATTGACCCGGAAACCTTCACGGTGTCGACGGGGTTCGAACTGTCGTCGCCAGGAGAGGCGGCGCTCCCGCTTGCGTGGATAAGCCGCTTGCGCGGCAAGGTGCGCTGTTCCCTGGCGGCCACGACCGGGGTAGAGACGGCCGCCGACGTCGCCGCCTACCTGCTGGCCGGCGCCGACGTGGTCATGACGACCTCCGCGCTGCTGCGGCACGGAGCCGGATATGCCGCGGAACTGCTGGACGGGCTGGCCGCGTGGATGACCCGCAAGGGATTCGACTCCGTGGCCGACGCACGAGGCCTGCTCTCCGCGCAGGCCGGCCTGCCCATGCCGGGACGCAGCGGGTACCTACTGGCGATCCGGCAGGCCACCCGGGCCTTCGACTGACCGTCACGCGCCCATCCCCCACCACGGTGAGCCCAACCGAGCAGGTCCTCGACGCCATGCCCACCACGATCCGCTGGCAGCGGCTGTGCCTGGCGTCGCCGGCTTGATTCACGACCTTATCCAGGACCTTGTGCTGTGCCGGTGGCCTCGCGGACACCCAAGGGTTGGAAGTGAAGGCAGGTGATGTGCGGTGGCTATGTTGCGAGACGGAATCGTGGCGGGGTACGACGGCTCACCAGGGAGTGACCAGGCGCTGCATTGGGCCGTAGAGGAGGCACGGACGCACGGCTGCACGCTGACGGTCTGCCTGGCGTGGGCGCCGAACTACCTCGCGATGCTGGACGCCCCGGCCGTTTACGCCCTCGCCCAGAACCGAGGCGAACACATCCTCGCCACCGGGGTCGGCTACGCCCGGTCGGCACTGGGACCGGAATCGGTGGTGCCGCTGCTGGCGCACGGCTCCCCAGCAGAGGTGCTCTGCGACCAAAGCGCTTCCGCTCAGATGGTCGTGCTCGGCGCCCGCGGTCAAGGCGGCATTCCCGGGCTAGCCCTGGGCTCGGTTCCCTGGCAGGTCGCCGGGCACGCGCAGGGGCCGGTGGTGATCGTCCGCGCCCGATGGCGCCGGGCCAACCAACTCCAGGGCCCCGTCGTGGCGGGCACGGACGGGTCCGCGCGATCCCAAGCCGTCATCAAGTTCGCGTTCCAGGAGGCGGAGCTCCGCCGTGCTCCCGTGCTCGCCGTGTGTGCGGTCGCGGACGCGCCCGCGACGCTGGGCGAGGCGAGCCGCATCGAAGCGGACTTCGACCGCGCGCTGAAGCCGTACGAGAAGGAATATCCCGAGCTCACCGTGCTGCGACAGGTATCGGCTGGCTCGCCACGGACCGCGCTACTCGACGCCGCAGCCGGTGCCCAGCTGCTTGTCATCGGCTCGCGTGGCCGCGGCGGCCTGGATGACATGAGCCTCGGCTCGGTAGCGCACGCCCTGCTGCACCACGCGCCCTGCCCCGTCGCGGCAGTTCCCGCACTTTAGTTGAGGACCTCACCGTCATGACCGCCGCCCGCCCGCAGACCGATCGCGCCAGCCTGCCGACGTAGGACGCTTGGGCGAGCATCGCCGGGGCAGCACGACTAGGGCGATGACGCAGCCGCCGATGGCGACGCACGCGCCCGTGAGCAGGCCGAGGTCCATGCCGTTGATGAACGCGGCCTTGGCCGCGCCCGCCAACTCCGCGCCGTACTGCCCCGCCAACCCTGCTGGCCACCTCCAGGGCGGCGCCGAGCGAGCCGCGGATGGCCTGGGAAACCGCAGCCGGCACGTGATGGGGGGCGAGGGTCGCGGAGATGGAGTCGGCGTACCGCGTGTTCAGCAGGCTGCCGATAACGGCGACGCCGAGCGCCCCGCCGGTCTGGAGGAAGGTGCCGTTGGCGGCCGACCCCACGCCGGTGTCGCCTTTCGGCAGTGAGCCCATGACTGACTCGGTCGCTGCGGGCATCGCCAGTCCCGCCCCGGCGCCGAGCAGCATGATGCCGGGCAGGATGCTGGTGTAAGTCGAGGCGGTCGTGGCGTCAGACAGCAGCCACAGGCCGACGGCGATACAGACTAGGCCCGCGCCCACCGTGTACCTGACCGTGGTCACCCGCAGGGCGAGCGCGGACAACGGCGCAACGACCGCGATCATCCCCGCAGCCGGCAGCATCCGCGTTCCCGCGGCCAGGGCGCTGTACCCGAGGTTGAACTGCAGGTACTGAGTCAGCAGGAACAACGCCCCGTACAGGCCAAACGTCACCAGGGCGACCGAGCAGACGGCACCGGAAAAGGCCCGGTTACGGAAGAAGGCCAGGTTCAGCATGGGATGAGCTGTCCGGCTCCCCCACAGGACAAACAGCGTGAGCACAGCGATTCCCCCGACGCCGGCGGCGAGCACCCGCGCCGACGACCAACCGCGAACCGGCGCCTCAATCAGCGACCACAGCAGCAGCCCTAGGCCCGTGACGGACAGGGCCGCGTCCACCAGGTCCGGCCGCCGCGCCGCGTGGCTCCGCGACTCGGGGATCAACGGGATGGCGCACGCGAAAGCCACCACGGCGACCGGCACGTTGATCAGGAACACCGAGCCCCACCAGAACCGGGTGAGAAGCACCCCGCCGATAATCGGGCCCAGGGCGACGCCCAGGCCGGTAGTACCGGCCCACAGGCCGATCGCCCGCTGCCGTTCGGCGGTATCGGTGAAGATCCCGGTAATCAGCGACAAGGTCGCCGGCATCATCACGGCACCGCCGATCCCCATGCTCGCGCGGGCGGCGATAAGCATCCCGGTCGAGCCGGAAAACGCCGCCCAAGCTGACCCCGCGGCGAACGCCAGCAGCCCGGCGCAGAATACCTTCTTCCGCCCGATGCGGTCCGCGACGCTCCCGGCCACCAACAGCAGGCCGGCGAAAACCAGCACGTAGGCGTCGATGATCCACTGCAGTTCGGTGGTGGCGTGCAGGTCGCGCACCAAGGTCGGCAGCGCCACGTTGAGAACGGTGTTATCCAGGTTGACCATTAGTAGCGTTAGGCACAGCACAGCACGGCGAGGGCGAGCCACCGGCTGCGCGGCAGACCCGGCTCGGGTGAACGGCCCGCCAGCACCTGACCATGCACATGTGTCGTCATATTTCCGACTCCACCGCGCCGCTCCCTGCCGCGATAGGGGCAGACGGCCTGCCGGAACCCGTCGCTGAGCAGGTTATCGGCCGGGTGTTGAGGGCATCAGGTCCCCCGTATTCCTATCCGAAAGCCCCTCTCCCTTCGCTGCCCGCACAGACAGGCTAGGAGGGGCGGCGGCATGATGTGCGCCGACGTCAGTCCAGTCACGCCGCCGCGTACGGGCTCGTGTTGTAGGACCTGGTGATCAGACTAGTCCTGGTGTCCTTGAGGCGTCCGGCGACCACCTGAAACACGCGCCCGGTGAGCTCGTCCCCGAGAGCTGGATCGGCCGCGCACAGATCCCGGACGGTCTGCGCGTTGAACTGAAACGCCTTGACCTCGGTGACGCATACCGCCCCGAACACCCATTGATACGGCGGGACCAGCCAGGACCACCCCACCAGTCCTCCGATGCCCACCCGGTCGATGACCACCCGGCCCACACCGGATACCAGGGCGTCCAAGGCGACGTACCCGGACTGGATCAGCCAGAACTTGTCGGCGTAGTCGCCGTCGGCGAAGTTCCGGTGCCTCGCGGGGAACATGACTTCCCACGCTGACGACGGGATCTCAGGCGGCGTGCGCCTGCGTGCCCAGCCA
>Ga0070714_100005047_pt1 | contig 10040 bp, 10 predicted proteins | sample LARL83metaG_FD_65450 | JGI IMG/M metagenome (GOLD analysis project Ga0070714, IMG submission 65450) | Corn, switchgrass and miscanthus rhizosphere microbial communities from Kellogg Biological Station, Michigan, USA - LAR L8-3 metaG | ecosystem: Host-associated > Plants > Roots > Rhizosphere ... | reverse complement strand
TCGCGGGCCGATTCGCGGGCCGATTCGCGCCTGACGCGCTCCTACGCTCCCGCGTCGATCTCGCGCCGGTGCCGCGAATATTCGGGGAGCTTCTTCGCCAGCTCGCGCGTCTTCACTTTCGCGAAGCGCGACGCGTATTCCTGCTCCGCGCTCGAGTTCCCCGACGCCTTCGCCACCTGGGTCGCGAGGAGGAGCCCCAGGAGGTGATCCGGCTGCTGCTGCAGGATCGTATCCGCCTGCGCCCGGGCCATCGGGAGCGCTCCGGCCACCTCGGCGATGCGCCCCACGTCGTAGCGCTGGTCCGCGTCGAACGGGTGCCCCTGCTGCTGCTCCACCATCTCGTACGCCTGGATCGCCATCGGCGCGAAGAAGGCGACCGAGTCGGCTTTCCCCGCGTCGTTCAGCTGCATGATCTTGTTGAATAGCCGGTCGGCGATCTCCGTCGGCGACATCTTGGAGATGTCCGGCGCACGTACGCCCGCGCCACCGGCCCCGGCTGCCGCGGCGAACGGTGCGTTCGCGAATGGCGCCGCCCCCATCGCGTCGGCCGCGGTGTTGCTCCCGCCCGTGGACGGCGCGCCGCCGCCGTCGAGCGCGGGGTTCGGGAGCGCGTTCGACGGTGCGTCGAGCGTGCTTCCGCGGCGGGCGTTGAATCCCTTCCCGGCGAGCATCGCGAAGAGCGTCAGGAAGGCGATCCCCGCCACCGCCCACGGCAGCGTGGTCCCGAGCGTGGCGCCCTTGCTCGCGGGCTTCGCGGCGGTCGCACTGGCGGCACCGGCCGCGGCACCGGCCGCGGCACCGCAGTGATGGCAGAACTTGGAGCCCGGGGTGAGCAGCTCACCGCACCCGGCGCATGGCGCGCCGGCGAGCGGGGCACCGCACTCCGTGCAGAAGCGCCCGCTGCCGGCAGTTCCGCAGCGGGCGCATGTGGTCGTTGGATTGTCGGACGGCATCGTGCCCGGAAATCTAGGCGGATGCACCCCCGAAGTGCGCAGGAAGAGCGCGCGAGGTTCAGTGCATGTCGATCTGCGTACCACGCACGAGATCAGCGACCTTCATTCCCTGCGCGGCGACGGCGATCTCCTCGGCGCTCTTTCCGCCGCTGAATGACGTCTGATCGCTCTGGATCACGCCGTTCGTCAGGGTGATGCGGTACGCGAGCCGCCCCGGTCGATCGGCCAGCGAGATGACGGTCGTCACCGGCGTGTGCGCCGCGCGCGCCGCCTGCAACTGCGCCGAGAGGCTTCCGACCGGCTTCGTGAACTTCACGGGTGTGATCGTCACCTTCCCTGTGCTGAGTCCCGACGCGGCGTCGACCGGAGTGCTCATGTCCACGGTGAACGTGCTCACCGATGTCGATTGAGTGCCTGCCCAGGGCGGCGTACCGCCCTCCGACGGCATCGCGCCCGAGGACGACGTGAATGCAGCGAAGCCCGCCATGGGCGGCCCGGCCTCGATGACGGCGCTCGCGATCCGCGACACCATCATGGCCCGCGCGGGAAACACGTGGACCTGACGTCCGGCGATCATCACCGTTTGCGGCGCGATGCTGGGCGGGGTCGTCGGCGTGGCCGAACCCGATCCAGATGTCCCCGTCGAGTAATCGACGTGCTTCGCCGCGAATCGGAGCTCTTCGGTGGCGATTCCGGCCGCGCTGTCGTAGGCGAGCGCGACCCTTTCGATCACCGGCGTGTGCATCGTGACGGTGTAGTACGGCGTGCTGCTCCCAGGGTGATAGAAGGCGCAGGTGACGGTGGTAAAAGTCGAAGCAGACCCGCTTTCCAGCGCTTCGAGGAACTGCGCGGCCTCGCCACCCCAGGGAAGCGACATCTGCACGTGCGCCGGTTGTGAGTTCCCCGCGAGCATGCTGCTACCACCGGAGCCCGAAGTGTACGTCAGCGCGGATTGGTTCAGGATCTCGAACGTTCCCGCGCTGAGCTGTGGAATCGCACCCAGCGTCGGCGCGACGATCGAGACGTTGACGCGGTCCTGCGCGCGCAGAGTGATGGGTGTTGCAATCGTTGTCGCGGCGAGCGCGACGGCCATGGTCGTTTCGAGCTTCGAGCGCATCGGTCAGTCCTCCTGGTCGCGCGAGCCGTCCGCCTTCTCCAGCGCTCGCAGCTGCGCCTGATGCGACCCGATGTACGCCAGGTTCGCCGGGCTCACGTCCTTCGCGAGCTCGGAGTTCGGCGGGAGCTTCCCGGCCTTCTGGATCTGGTAGGCGGCGCCTGCCTCCATGAGCGTGAACGTCGTGAGCACGTAGTCCCGCGCGGAGATCCCCACCGACGACAGGATCGCCTTGACCGGTGGCATCGCTTCCATGCGCGACGCCACCTCGTCGACGCTCTTGGCGTCGCCCCCGCCATGGTCCCGCTGCATCGCCGCGGCCAGCTGCGGGTTCGACTTCTCCAGCGCGTGCATCTTCTGCGTCGCCGCGATCACCTTGTCGACGTTGTCCTCCGTCAGCTGGTAGCCGCGAATGGCGTCGTGCACGTCCTCCTTCTGCGCCTGCGTCATTGCGTTCGCGCTCGCGCTCGCGCTGGCCGCCGGCGCGGCGCTGCTGGAACCGCTGGATGCGGTCGCGCTGTCCGTCGCCGCGTCCTTCCTCGCGCATGCGGTGGAGAGAGCGAGGAGTGACGTCCCTGCGACGAGAGCACGGGCACGCGCTCCGGTGAAGCGGATGGTCATCGGATCTCCGAAGGGTGAAATGTGCGCCCAACGTATCCGCCGATCTCATCCGGCAGTCAACGAGTCAACTCGTTGCGCGGCAACGAGTTATGGCGTGCCACTCCGTCGCCGGCCCAATGCGGCGACGGCGGGATCGCACGAATTCCCCGGCGCCGGTCGGCAGTCCAGCCGCGCACGTCGGAGGGGGCATGCGCGTTGCTTCGATCGTCGCTCCCAAAGCCATCGCAAAGCCATCGCAGAGGAGGAGACCAGCAATGCCATCCGCACAGGACATCATGACCACGGATCCGACGACCGTGACGCCGGAGACGCCGATCGACGAGGCCGCGCGCCTCATGAAGGACCAGAACGTCGGGATGCTCCCCGTCGTCGAGCACGAGGGCTCCGAACGCCTCGTCGGCGTCGTCACCGATCGTGACATCACCATCCGCCACGTCGCCGAAGGACACGCGAGCCCGAGCTGCCCGGTGAGCGAGGCGATGTCGAAGAACGTCAAGACGTGCAGCCCCGGCGACGACATCAAGGACGTCATGCGCGTCATGGCCACCGAGCAGGTGCGCCGCATCCCCATCGTCGACGAGCGCGGCTCGCTCGTGGGTGTCGTCGCGCAGGCCGACGTCGCGCGTCAGGCCGACGAGGACGACAGCGGCAAGACGGTCGAGAAGATCTCGCAGCCGTACGGCAAGCACTCCGACTGATCGTTCGCGCTCCCGGAGACACGACGGGGTCGGCGCATTGCCGACCCCGTCGCGCATCTCGCGCAGCGCGCAGCGCACAGCTCGCGCGAGATGCATCGCTCAGTCGAGGCGTCCCTGCGCGAACGAGTACGTCACCGTCGTCTGGTTCTGGCGATTCTCGACGGTGAGCGTCGGAATCAGGAATTGCATCGTCGTGCTCGCATCGCTCGTCCGACGCATCCCGATGGCGCGGCTGGTCGGGGCGCGGCCACCTCCGCTCGGCGAGAGCCCCGTGCTCGCGCCCGGCTGTCCGGTCGCCATCCCCGAGCCTGATGCGCACGGGTTGCCGACGTCGATGCAGGCGTTCTGGGTCTCGATGTCGAAGACGTCGACGAGCGAGCCGTTCAACTGGGTCTCGTACACGTGCAGCAGGATCTTCGAGAACGTCTCCTGCGTCGCACGCGCATTGTCGAAGGCCGTCGCATCCTCGCTCGTCGGCCGCGTGATGACGAGCGGATGCGCCAGCGGCTTCCCGCTCGTCGCACCATTCAGCACCGGCGTGCTGATGCTGACGGACACCGAGTCCAGCAGGATCCCCTTGTGCATCGGTGCGTTCGGCGAGGAGGCGAAATCACCGGTCCGCATCCCCTTGAACTCCCCCGTGAGCACGACGCCGTGCGCGTTCGGCACGTTTCCGGTGAACGACGGCGGCGGAGCCGTCGTCGCCGCACCCGTCTCGTTCGTGTACGTGGTGCTGCCGCTCAGCAGCAGATCGAAGGTCAGCGTCGGGGCGTGCACGTCGTCCGCCGAGATCGTCGCGCTGGTGATGTAGCCGTGTAGTGCCTTGATCTGGTAGACCTGCTGCATCGTTCCGGTCGGTCCCGGCTTCACGAAGGCGACCGTCGGCAGCAGCAAGGTCTCGTTGGTCACCAGGGCGTGGACGACCTGCGGTGCGACGGCGATGTCGCTCACGACGTGCAGCACCGGCGTCGCCGCACCGTACGGCTGCGACGCCGTGAGCGAGATCGCGGTGATCTCGCCGGTGTGTCCGGCGGCCGTCGTGCTCCCCCGGAACGTCCCCTGCGCCGACCCCTTCAGCGCCAGGTACGCCACCATTGTCCCCTGCGCCTGCGCGGGTGCGGCGAGCGCGGCGAGCATCGTGAGGAGCACCACGCTGCATGCGCTGCCGCGAAACGAACGAGCCATCGGAGCGACCTCGTGTGATCGGTGAAGTGACGCGGCGAAGATACCGCGCTCCCTCATTCCGATCTCACGAGGTCAACTCGTTGCGCGGCAACGGCTTGAGCCGCGCCGCCGGATGGTCTACTGCCCTGTCGTCCCTTCTTCCGGCTTGCCCCACGCCTGCACGATCGCGAGCCCCATCTTTCCCATGGTCATCTGCGGCTCGGTGTCCATGATCCAGCGCGTGTCCTGGTTCCCGTTCGTGAGCACGCACGCGACGACCCGGTGCTTCAGGTAGAAGAGCGAGCACTCCGTCCGAACGGAATCCGTCGAGCCGGTCTTGTGCGCCGCGCGGACGCCGTCCAGGAAGCGCTGCATCAGGTTCTGATCCTCGTTGTGCTCGAGGATGTACAGCATCGACGAATCGGCGCTCGGGCTCACTGCCTTCCCGTTCGCGAGCAGCTCGAACAGATGCGCCATCTCGTTCGGCGTCGTCACGCCGAGTCCGTACTTCACCGAGCTGTCCATCGCGACGCTCTTCGAGCGCTTGAAGACCTCGGCGAAGACCTTGGTGTGGGGGAGCCCCAGCGATTCCATCTTGTCCCACATCGTGCGAATGCCGATGCGGTCGAGCAGGAGATTGGTCGCGGTGTTGTCGCTCAACGTCGACATGAACCACGCCGCGTCGTGCACGGTGACGTACGCGCCGTTGTGCAGGTACTGCATGCTCCCGGAGCCCGGCACCTGATCGATCTTCAGCACCGTGAGGGGATCGTCGAGCGAGAGCTTCCCCTTGTTCACCAGGTCGTACACGGTGGTGAGGATCCCCACCTTGATGAGCGACGCGGTCTGGAACGTCTCGTCACCGCGCCGCGAGATGCGATCGCCGTTGGCGAGATCGATCACCGTGTAGCCCACCGTCCCATGATGCTGGTCGGCGATCGAGTCGAGCGTGTGCTGCAGCCGCGGCATGTCGGCGTGGACGGCGGGCGCGGCGGCCGTGCTCGCGCGCCCGCCCTGCGCGGTCGCGCAACCGGGGAGGAACGCGGTGAGCGCGAGCAGCGCGAAGCGTCGAGCGAATGGAGTCACGGTCGAGTGAGTGCGTGCGAGGAGCGTCATTGCGGAAGTGGGGTGTCGGTCGTGCGCTAATCTGCGCTCCGCCGCGCCCGGCTGCCAACCGCCGCGACCTCCGGATCGAACGCGTGTTCCGCGGGAGTGCGCCGCCGCGGCTTCTGGTTCAGCCCGCTCGCGACGCGGCCGACACTCCGAGGAGACGGATCTGTCGAGGTCTCCATGCGCACGTTCGGACGGCAGCACTTCAGCATCGCTCTCGCCTTCGCAGGCACGCTCGCGGCACCGGTCGCGGCCACTCCGCTCGCGGCTCAGCAGAGCGCGGACCCCGTTCCCGCGCCCTCGGCGCTCCTCATCCCCGCCCGCTGTACCGACTCGGCGTGCGGCGGCGACTTCCAGCTCGCCATCGTCGCGGCGCTGTATCCGTACGACGACGGCACCGTGCGCGGCCCGGGCGTCCTCACGCTCGTGATCGAGAATCGCGGCCGGGCGCCGGCGCCACTCTCGATGCTCGAGGTCGCGCCGGTCACACGCTTCGCGAGCTTCGGGGCCGCGCGTCGCGCGCCGGTGGACGCGCTGATGCCGGGCGAGCGCACGGTCGTGGAGATCCCGCTCCAGCTCGACGCCAACGGCGCCGCGCCGTGCATCTCGATCTCGGTGTCGCCCAGCATCGTCCCCACGCCGCTGGAGGCGCAGCGGTACGCATCCGCGACATCGATCGACGAGCCGTCGTTCGCATCACCGCCGTTCGTCAGCTTCATCGGCGACGAAGGCTACTGATCACCGCGCGGGGACGCTGGCGCCGCCGTCGCACGATGCGACGGCGGCGCTATTTCTTTTCCTTCTCGTACGTCCCCATGAGCTGCGCCTGCGCGAGGATGTGTCCCTGCATCGCCTGCTCCAGCTGCGCCTTCGTCGGGCGCGACAGATCGGGGAGGTCGGTGTCGAGCGCGTACAGCTTGAAGAAGTAGCGGTGCCGCCCGATCGGCGGGCACGGGCCGCCGTATCCCGTGCGGTTCCAGTCGTTGACGCCGTCGCGCCCGATCCCCGAGGCGCCGCGCCCGAGCGATGACGTGGTCGCCGGGATGTTGTAGAGCACCCAGTGCACGTACGTCGTGCGCGGGTGCGCCGGGTCGGGCGCGTCCGGGTCGTCCACGATGAGCGCGAAGCTGCGCGTTCCGCCGGGAGCGTCGCGCCACTGCAACACGGGCGAGACGTCCTCGCCCTCGCAGGTGTGGCGCGGTGGGATCTCGCCGCCCTGGGTGAAGTCGGGAGACGTGAGTGAGAAGGGCATGGTGGTCCGGGTGGTGACGCTCGCGCCGGGTGCATCAAGCGAGCCTCCCCTGTGCGACGCGCCCGACCCGTCGGAAACCCGTCGGAAACCCGTCGCCGCCCGGGCGTTCGGCGTCCGAAGTCCGAGCGGCAGGATCGATGCGTCTCCCTCATGTCGTGGCGCGACGGACGCCCGACGGTACGACGCGCCCGCCACCCCAGGAGGGATTCGTGATCCATTACCACTACCACGGGGAGAACCGGACCCACGGCGGCCCGCAGGTGGCCGCGGCGTGCTTCGCGATCCTCATCCCAGTCGTGCTCCTCCTCCCGCTCGTGCGCGTGGCGTACGACGGTCAGGGCGCCGGCAGCAACACCCTCTTCCTTCTTCGTCCCGGTGGAGGATTCAACGTCTTCGCGCTCGTCCTCCTCTTCATCCCGCTCATCGGGATCGCGGTCGAGATGATGGAGCGCCCGTTCTGGGACTTCGCCGCGATCGCCCTCGCGATCATCGGCGCGCTCATGGTGCCGCTCGCGATCTGGATGGTGAGCAGCGCCTCGCACGCCGCGCTCGGCCCCGGCGTCGTCGTCTCACCGGCGATGGGCGCGTACGCGCTCGTCATCGCGTACCTCACGCTCGCCGTCGCCGTGGCGATCGAATCGTGGCGACTTCGCACGCATCACTCGCGCTACACGCGCGAGCCCCGTGATGAGCACACGCACGTTGGGACCGCTTCACGCGCCTAGCCTTCGAGACAGCATTCGCACATGCGACGAGGGGCGTGGTCATGTCGACCACGCCCCTCGTTCGTTGCGGTACCCCTCGTTGGCTCAGACGGGGAAGAGCATCTCGCGGTACTTCGGGAGCGGCCAGAGCGCGTCGGGGACGCTGTGCTCCAGCGCGTCGCACGCCGCGCGCACGCGCTCCATCGACGCGGCGCCGTCGCTCGTGAGGAGCTGCGCCTGCTCGCCCGGCGCGTCGTGCATCCCCTCGGCGCGCGCGACCACCGCGGCCAGCGCGTCACGCTCCTTCATGAGATCCGCCGTCATCTTCCCGATGGCGTTCGCCGCGTCGATCTGCGGGACCGACGTGATTCCCGCCGCCTTCGCGTGCGCCGCCGACTCCGTGAGCTGCGACAGGAACTGGAACGCCGCCGGAAGCACCGCCGTGTTCACGACCTCGTGCAGCGTGTTCAGCTCGATGAGGAGATCCTTGCTGTAGCGCTCGACGCGCACGTGATAGCGCGACTCGAGCTCCTCCTCGTTGAAGATGCCGAGCGAGGTGAGCAGGTCGTGCGACGGCTGCGTCGTGAGCTGCTTGAGCGCCTCCGGCGAGCGGCGGAAGTTCGGGAGCCCGCGGCGCTCGGCCTCGTGCACCCACTCCTCCGAGTAGTTGTTCCCTTCGAAGCGGATCGGCGTGCTCTCCGTGAACGCCTTCCGCACGACGCGCAGCACCGCGTCGTCGATCGACTTCTGATCGCGCGCGCCCTTCAGCTCGCCGCGCAGCTCCTCGGTGAGCTCGCCGATCGCCTGCGCGACGGCCGCATTGAGCAGCACGATCGGGAACGCGATGCTCTGGCTCGACCCGACCGCGCGGAACTCGAACTTCTGCCCCGTGAACGCGAACGGCGACGTGCGGTTGCGGTCGGTGTTGTCCTTCTCGATCTCCGGGAGCTTCGCGACGCCGAGCGCGATCATCTGCTGGTCGGCGCTCGCGGTGCTCGTCCCGGCGATGATCTCCTCGATGACGCGCGTGAGCATCTGCCCCATGAACACCGAGATGATCGCCGGCGGCGCCTCGTTGGCGCCGAGCCGGTGCTCGTTCCCACTCGTCGCGATGCCGGCGCGCAGCAGTCCGGCGTGACGGTGCACCGCCTTCAGCACGGCCGCGAGGAAGAGGAGGAAGCGAATGTTCTGGTGCGGCGTCTTCCCCGGCTTGAGGAGGTTGAAGCCGTCCAGCGCCGGATCGTTGGAGCGCACCGCCATCGACCAGTTGCAGTGCTTGCCGCTCCCGTTGATGCCCGCGTACGGCTTCTCGGCCAGCAGCGCCTGCAGCCCGTGGCGCAGCGCCACGCGGCGCAGCGTCGCCATGACGAGCTGGTTGTGATCGACGGCGATGTCGGTCTCCTCGAACACCGGCGCCATCTCGAACTGCGTCGGCGCGACCTCGTTGTGCCGCGTCACGATCGGAACGCCGAGCTTGTACAGCTCGTGCTCGACCTCGGCGATGCACGCCTGCACGCGCTCCGGGATGCCGCCGAAGTAGTGATCCTCGAGCTGCTGCCCGCGCGCCGGCGGGGCGCCGATGAGCGTGCGCCCCGCCATGACGAGATCGGGACGCATCGCGAAGAGCGCGCGATCGACGAGGAAGTACTCCTGCTCCGCGCCGAGCGTCGTGTAGACGCGCTGCACGTCCTTGTCGCCGATGAGGGCGAGGAGCTCCTTGGCCTTCGCGGAGAGGATGTCCGAGCTGCGCAGCAGCGGCGTCATCTCGTCCAGCGCCTCACCGTTGTAGCCGATGAACATCGACGGCACGTACAGCGTGCGCGCCCCCGCGCTCTCGACGATGAACACCGGGCTCGCCGGGTTCCACGCCGTGTAGCCACGCGCTTCCCACGTCGCGCGCAGTCCGCCCGACGGGAAGCTCGATGCGTCCGGCTCGCTCTGGATGAGCTGCGCGGCCGAGAACGACTCCATCGGCTCCAGCTCCTCGTCGAAGGTGAGGAAGGCGTCGTGCTTCTCGGCCGTGAGCCCCGTCTGCGGCTGGAACCAGTGCGTGAAGTGCGTCACGCCGCGCGAGACCGCCCAGTCCTTGATGACCTGCGCGACGGTCGGGGCGATGTCGAGGTCGAGCTTCTTCCCCTGGCGGATGGCCTCGAGAAGCTTGCGGTAGACCTCCTTCGGGAGCTTCTCGCGCATCTGGCGCACGCCGAAGGTGTTGATCCCGAAGTATTCGGAGGTCCGCATCGGCGGAGCGGCGCCGTCGTCGATGACGCGGCTGGCGATGTCCTGAACGGCGAGCTGGCGGGCGGTGGGCATTGGAGGGTGCGGGGACTGGGGTGTGAGGGTGAGGGGCTGATCACCCTCGGATATGGCGAACGCTACTGAATTTGTGCAAATTGTGCAGCACGCGAAGGTCAATTTGCGAAT
>Ga0070714_100005046_pt1 | contig 10041 bp, 9 predicted proteins | sample LARL83metaG_FD_65450 | JGI IMG/M metagenome (GOLD analysis project Ga0070714, IMG submission 65450) | Corn, switchgrass and miscanthus rhizosphere microbial communities from Kellogg Biological Station, Michigan, USA - LAR L8-3 metaG | ecosystem: Host-associated > Plants > Roots > Rhizosphere ... | reverse complement strand
GCCGCACACGCAGCGGCTGATGCCGTCGGTGATCGTGTTCGTCTGGGTCGTCGTGATGATCCCGACTGCGTACTTCATGCTCCGGAACGACGCTGAGAAGCTGTTCGAGAGAGTAACTGAGACGGCTTCTGTCCCTATCTCGGTGCGTACACGATGACCGGGCCGATACCTGTGTTCCCGACGTGCCATGACGTCATGGGTGGTACTCCGACGAACGTACACGGGGAAGTGTTGCGGGACAACGAACACATGCTGCCCGGGCTGCACGCGGCCAGCGAGTGCGCGTGCGTGTCCGCGCACGGGAGTAATCGGCTGAGCGATGAATCGAGTGGCGACCATCCGCAGGCGCTGCACGACGTGCGGTTGCAGGAGGACCGGTACGGCCACATCACCGTGCACGACAAGGGAAGCGGTACAACACGGACCTGCTGGAGGCGGTCGAGCTCGGTTTCCTTCGCGCGGCACACCATGGCCTACAAGCACGGTACCGGTCTGTCGGCGGACATCTGGCTGGACTGCAAGCCGGTCGTGCGGTGACGTTACCCGCCGATGGAGCGGAAGTACTGATGACGAGTCAGCCACCCGCACCACCTGGCGCTGCCAAACCGATCGTGTGCTGAACCTGCTGCACTACATCAAGGGCTATCTCGACTGCACCCTCAGCTTCCGCCATTCGTACGCCCACGGCGTGTGCGCCTCGACGCGATGCGGATCAACGGCGTGAACCGTTTGGCGTGCCAGATGCTGGTGAAGGACCTGTTGGCCAGCAATGGAAAGCCGGCGACGATCACGATCGAGCCGTACCTGATGGCGAACGGGAACGAACCGAGCCGGGACGGATCCAGTCCCCGGCCGAACGGGCCAGGTCCGGCGACGTGACCAAGTGCATCCCGTGTGCCTCACGAGACGATGCCCCGGAGGAAGGCCTCGACATCCTGAATGATCGGACGGCGTATGGCGATGCCGGACAACGTTCAACTGCACGGACGCTTGTCCACGTGGCATCCAGGTGACGAAAGCGATACAGGAAGTCAAGCGGGCACTGTTGTTCCGACGGCTTCTGACCTGCGATCGATTGCACTGTGGCCGGTCGCACAGTATTACGGCGTCCGGATTCCGACATGCGAGTGAACTGTGACTCAACGTATGAGAGGCCCCGTGCTCCGCGCCAGAAACTCGGCAGACTGAACGGGTGCCAATCGAGCCCAAGATCGACGACGGTCCCGAAGCGGACCGTCAGAAGACGCTATGCCAACGAATCGCCACCGACCTGAGATCGTCGATCGAACGCGGGGACTACCCGCCGGGCCACCGCCTGCCCAGTGGTCGTGCGCTGATGCGGCAGTACCACGTAGCGCGCCAAACGGTCCAGAACGCGTTCGACCTGCTGCGCGGCGAGGGAGTGATCGTGACCCGCCCGGGCGCCGGCGCGTTCGTCCGCACACGCCCCGCCGTGCTGCGGCTGGCCCGTAACCGCCTGGAGCGGTCGGCGCGCAGCACGGGCAAGGGGCCGTTCATCTTCGACAGCCAGGTGGGCGGCTTCACACCGAATGTGTCGGTGACCGCCCGAACCGAGCCGGCGGACGAGCACAGCGCCGACGCCCTGGGCATTCCGCCCGGCGAGGAACTGCTGGTACGCGAACGCGTGATGCACGCCGACGGCGAGCCAGTTCAGTTGGCAACGTCACGGTTGCCGAAGAAACTGGCCGGCCGGACCGGCATCGAGCGAACGGACACCGGCCCCGGCGGGATCTACGCCCGACTCGAGGAGGCCGGGCATGTGCTCGACCACTTCGTCGAGTACGTGTCGACCCGCCCGGCCCGCCCCGCCGAGGCGACGAGCCTGATGCTCAGCAGCGGCGCACCGGTCCTGTGCGTGACCCGGATCGCGTTCGACAGCCGAGGCACCCCCGTGGAGCTCAACGACATGGTCCTCTCCGGCGAGCGCTACCAACTCGTCTACGAGATCCCGGCCGACTGACCGAGCCACCGCCCGGATGGCGCCCGACGCGGTGCGCCACCGCCAGGTCCCAGCGAGAGCTGACCGGACACCCGCTCGCCCGAACAGTCGACGTCGACTGCCAGGCCCGTCACGAAAACTGGTCCCGAGGCCAGTCACGCGACGCCGCACATCGGCCGCACCTGACGAGACCGCTAGGCGACCTGGCCAGATCCGGCGAAACCGGCCGGCACACCGACCAGCGAGCCATCCGTCGCGTTGATCCGGCAGCACCAGCCGGAACCGCACCATCGGCACCTGCGGTCGAGGAAGCCACGACGACCCTGGTGGCCGCCTACCGGCGTGCAGCTCGACCAAACCGGCGGCCCGGGATGGCCGAAGCGGGGCGCCTCACCCCGACCCATCCCGTTGAGCGACCACAGGTCGGATCGCACCTGGTGAAGGACCCAGGCGAGGCGAACCAGCCAGGCGCGCCCGGCCAACCCGATGGACGCGGTGGCTGACGAATTGCCCACCGCGACGATCCGGCAACACCCGCCGAAGTCGCACCATCAAGACTGCCATCGAGGAGGCAGCCGCATGACCTCCATGTGGACCCCGCGCTGGCTGACATGACGGTGCTGCTGGACCGACAGGCAGCCTCGCCCGGCCAGTCGCGGCTTGCGGGACTGCGGCACCCAAGCTCCGCAGGGTGGACCGACAGGCAGCCGGGCCGAGCCACAGCGCGTGGCGCCACACCGCCTTGTCCGTGGCCGGACCTGAACTGCCGTGCCCAAACCGACCCGGGCGAGCCACCACCCTCGACGACCGAGCCGACCACAATGTCGGCCACCCGGCCGAGTCGGGAATAGCCAGGGCCTGGGATTGCCAGGCGCCCAAGATGGCCACCGTGGCCCAGGCCTGTGCCCGGACTGCCACCGCGACCGAGCGTGCGCCCACCGGCTGCGATCGCGACCGGGCCCGTTGCCTGGGACCGCCACCACAGCTGGGCCTGCGACCGGGACCGCCACCGCGACCGGGCTCGCGCCCGACAGCGAAGGCTGCCGCGACCAGACCACCGGCCGGGTCAGGGTGTGGCTGGTTCCGTGGGTTGGCCCCACGGGCTGTTCGTATGGGCTATGTCAAGGATCAGCACTGCGTTCTCCCGTATCGCGTACAGGATCTGGTGGGTGCCGGCACGGAGGCGGTGTCTAGCGGGGGTGCCGGTCAGGGTGATCGCGTCGGGTGGGTGTGGCTGGTCGGCCAGGGCGTCGATCGCGTGTTGGATGCGACGCCTGGTCGGTTTGCCGAGGGTGTGCAGGGCTTGGCGGGGCTGTGGGCTCACCTCGATGGGGTAGGTGGTCACCGGTCGTCGGTTGCCTCCAGTTCGGCTACTACGTCTGGCCAGGATGTGGGTGGGTCAGGGCTGTTCTCGGCTTCGGTGGCTCGTTTGTTCCAGTAGGTGTCCTCCAGCTGGGTCAGGTGTTCGGCGGCCTCGGCCGGGACCAGGGCTGCCAAACGTTTGCCGTAGCGGGTCAGGTAGATCGTGGTGCCGTCGCGGACCTCGTCCAGTAACTCAGGCAGGTGGGCGCGGGCGCGGGAGATGGCGATCTCCACGTGCACCGCGTCGGTGCCGCGGAAGCTGATGTCGAAGGTGGGTTCGTGGGCCATGCCGAAAGAGTACAAGTTGTACAACATGGGAGGCATCACTCGATGGTGTGGAGGTTTGTGTCGGGTGTCGGGCTCGTGCGGTGATGGCTAGCCTGCGAAGGTGCGCCCTTCCGCCGCCGGACCCGCCGCCGTGGTTGTCCGGATCGTGTGTGCGCTGGCCACGGCTGCCCTGATCGCGATACCGGCAACGCTCGCGCACGCGGACGGCTGTCCGGACCAGGTCGCGCCGCCGCCGGCCGTGGACGCGTCCGAGGTGCCGTCGCCGGGACAGGTGGCGCCGACGCCGGTGCCCGAGCCGAAGGTGCCGGCCGGCGGGCCGCGGATGGCCGAGTGCGGCTATGTCCTGCCGGCCGGTGCGCCCCCGTTGCCGACCGATCTCGGCTATGCCTCCTGGGTGCTGTCCGACCTCGACACCGGCGCGGTCCTGGCCGCGCGGGATCCGCACGCCCGCGAACGGCCGGCGTCGGTGATCAAACTGCTGCTCGCGCAGGTGGTCGCCCGTGAGCTGAATCCGAGCACGCCGGTGGTGGGCACCGCGGGCGACGCCAACCAGGACGGATCCCGGGTCGGGATCGGGCCGGGCGGTCAGTACACCGTGGGCCTGCTGCTGGACGCCCTGTTGCTGGCCTCGGGCAACGACGCGGCGCACGCGCTGGCCGTGCAGGTCGGCGGCATGACGGCGGCCGTGGACAAGATGAACGCGCTCGCCGCGCAGCTCGGCGCACGGGACACCCGGACAGCGACTCCGTCGGGACTGGACGGACCGGGCATGTCGACGTCGGCCTACGATCTGTCCGTCATCTTCCGCGAGGACATGGCAACCCCCCTCGTCGCCCAGACCGTCCACACAGAGCAAGTACCATTCCCGGGCTACGGCACGAAGCCGGGATTCATGGTCAACAACGACAACCTGTTGCTGCGGACCTACCCGGGGGATCTCGGCGGCAAGAACGGGTATACCGACGACGCGCAGGAGACCTACGCCAACGCGGCGGAACGCGACGGCCACCGGATCGCCCTGGTGATGATGCGGGGCACCAACCGCCTGGCCGGCAAGTGGCAGAACGCGAGGGAACTGATGGACTACGGGTTCGCGCTGGTCGACGCGCACGCAGCGCCGGTCGGCTTTCTCGTGGGACCGAACGCCGCCGCGGGCGGTGCGACCCCCACCGCGAACAACGTGGCGAAGCAGACACCGACCGCCGGGCACGGCGGGGCGCAGGTCTCGACCGCACCACCGTCACCACAGACGTCGCTGAGCACGTTCGGCAACGTCGGCCTGCCCCTGACGATCCTGGCCGTGCTCGCGATGGCGGTCATCGCGATGATGTACCTGCGACGGCAACGGGCGAAGAAGGCCCGCGCGGTGGCGGCGGCCAGGGCGGCGACCGCCGAGACGGTCCGTGTGCCGATTCCGGTCGAACTGCGCCAACGGTGGGCGGCCCGCAACAACGCGCCCAACGGCGCCCAGCCGACGCAGTCCATGCCGAACGGGGCACCCGCGCCGACCACCCGGCAGCGGCCGGTCAACGGCCATCCGGCGGCCCGGCGCGCTGTTCCCGGCGTCCCGCGGACGGGTGCACCCCGTCCGCCGGCGGGACCGCGCCCGGCCACGGCGCCGAATCCGGAGTGGCCGAGCGGGCCGGAGTGGCCGCGTTAGCGTTTCCGGCGCAGTGCCCAGCCGGTCAGGGTGCCGAAGGCGAGCAACCCGGCGGCAGCCGCTGGTCCGACACCCGATCGGGTGACAACGACCGGGCTAATCACGGCCGGTGGTGGCGCCGGGATCACCGTCGGCGTGCGGTTCTCGCGCGCTGTGGCGGTCCACGCCGTGACCAGCAACAAGAACCGGGACACCAGGTTCGCGAACACCAAAAGACCGATGATCGAGCCGAACACGGCGCCGGTCGGCGAGTGGACCGCCGACTTCAGCAACACCGTGGCCAGCTGTTTGAGCACCTCGAAGCCGACAGCGGCGACCAGCGCCCCCCGTGCGGCGCTGCGCACGCTGACCCGCTCACGCGGCAGCTTGGCGATCACCCACAGGAATACCAGCCAGTTCGCCACGAGTGACAGCACCACCGTGAACCCCACCAGCAGGAACCGTGCCCATCCGGTGTCGGACAGGCCGGCCAGCTGGATCAGGTAGGCGCCCATGCCGGTGCCGGCGACCGTGAGCGCGATCGACACGGCCAGCGCGATGCCGAGCCCGGCCAGCGCCACCAGGTCGCGCACCATCGTCGGCACCAACGGCAGCTTCCGGCGCTCCTGATCCCATTGCGCGGTCAGCGCGTCACGCAGGTTGCGCATCCAGCCGACGCCGGAGTACAGCGCGATCACCAGGCCGATGATCCCCACGGTGCCGCGCGCGGTGATGGCTTTGTTGACCACGTCGTGCAGCGTGTCGCCGAGCGGCCCGGGCGCCGATTTCGCGATGGCCGACTGGAGTTCGTCGAGCAGGTGCGGGTCCCCGGCCAGGACGATGGCGGCCACGGCGAGCGCGACCATCAGGATCGGGATCAGCGACAGGACGCTGAAGTACGTGATCGCGGCGGCGTAGTGGTTGCCGTAGTGCTCACCGTAGGACTCGTTCGCACGGATCAGGTGGTCCAGCCAGGGATTGCGGGCCCGCAGTCGACCGATCCGAGATGGTGTGTCCGCCACGTGGGGACGCTAACGAAGGCCCCCAGCACCCGCAACGCGAGCTACGACCGGGACCGGTCGGCGGCCCGCCGCGCCACGGCCTGGCGGTGCCGGCGGGTCAGGCCGAAGACCAGGCCGAACACGCCCGCGACGACCGCGATGACGCCGACCGTGCCGGCAAGACCGGCATTCATGCTGTCGCTGACGGCCGAGAGCGCCTCGAACGCGACGCGGCTGCGCATGAAATACGCCTCCTGGCAAGCCGTCCCCCGATCGGGGGACACGACAAGTGCACCAACCGCGCAGAAACTACCGACCGTGCCGCCGCGCCCGACACGGGGGTGCCGAACGGGCGGCGCGGCCGTACTGCTAGCGGGTCAAGCCACCTGGTAGGTGGTGGTGCGCTGCCGGGCCGGTCGGCCGGCGAGGGCGGCGAGGGCGGTCAGTTCGGCGACCGTGCGGGACGACCCGTGCTCCGAGCCGGCCATGCGGCTGATCGTCTCCTCCATCAGCGTGCCGCCGATGTCATTGGCGCCGCCGCGCAGCAGTTCCGCCGTCTGCTCGTCGCCGAGTTTCACCCACGAGCACTGCACGTTGTCGATCAGGCCGGCGAACCCGAGCCGGGCCACGGCGTGCACGGCCCGGTTGTCGCGCCGGGTCGGGCCGGGACGGGCGACGCCGGCCAGGTAGATCGGCGCGTTGCGGTGCACGAACGGCAGCCCGACGAACTCGGTGAAACCGCCGGTGTCGGCCTGGAGGCGGGCGAGCGTGCGCAGGTGGGCGAGCCAATGGCCGGGGTGGTCGACGTGGCCGTACATCATCGTGCTGGACGACCGGATGCCCAGGCGATGCGCGGTGGACACCACGTCGATCCACGTCGACGCCGGCAGCTTGCCCTTCGTGAGAACCCAGCGGACGTCGTCGTCCAGGATCTCGGCGGCCGTGCCGGGGATCGTGTCGAGGCCGGCGTCACGCAACTCGGTCAGCCACTCCGCGATGCTCACGCCGGCCTTGGCCGCCGCACTCACGATCTCCATCGGGCTGAACGCGTGCACGTGCATGCCGGGCACGCGGGCCTTGATCGCGCGCACGATGTCGGCGTAGTAGGAGACCGGGAGGGCCGGATCGATGCCGCCCTGCATGCAGACCTCGGTCGCGCCGGCCTGCCATGCCTGTTCGGCACGATCGGCCACGTCCGACACGGACAGCCGGAACGCGTCGGCATCGCGTTCGCGTTGCGCGAACGCGCAGAACCGGCATCCGACGTAGCACACGTTCGAGAAGTTGATGTTGCGGTTCACCACGTACGTGATGTCCGGCCCGACGACGTCGGCGCGCAGCTCGTCGGCCAGCGTCGTCATGGCGTCGAGGGCGGGGCCGTCGGCGGTGAGCAGCGCCATGGCCGCTGACTCGTGCTTCTCGTCCAGCAGCGCGCTCGGGTGTTCCGCGGCCAGGCGCAGGCCTGCGGCGACGTCGCTGTCCAATCGTTGCGGGACGACGCCGGCGGAGAGTTGGGTGCGCAGTTCGGTCCAGTCGCCGTACACCTCGTCGAAGTCGCCGCGGCGGTCGTCCGTGCGGCCGGTGGTGTCGATGGTCTCGTTCAGGTCGGCGCGGCCGACGGTGTCGAGGCCGCCGTCCGGCTCCTGCCACGGCCGGCCCGCCGGGAACGTGCCCTCGCGGGCCAGGCCGTCGCCGTGCGCCAGCGCGTCGACGTGATCGCGGAGGCGGACGTCGATCCAATGGCGCTGCCGGACGTAGCGCGGGTAGACGGTGAGGCGTTCGCGCAGCCGGTAGCCGGCCGCCGCGGTCCACTCGGCGAGGCGGTCCAGGTCCGGCCACGGGCGTTCCGGGTTCACGTGGTCCGGCGTGACCGGCGAGACGCCGCCCCAGTCGTCGATGCCGGCGCGCAGCAGCAGGGCGTGCTCGTCGCCGACGAGGTTCGGCGGCGCCTGCACGCTCACGCCTGGCCCGAGCAGCAGCCGCGCCACGGCTACGGTCGCGGCCAGGTCACGCAGGTCGGCGTCGGGGGTCGCCCGCATCGCGGTGTCCGGCTTGGCGCGGAAGTTCTGGACGATCACTTCCTGGATGTGCCCGTACTGACGGGCGATCCGGCGGATCGCGTAGAGGGATTCGGCCCGTTCCACACGGTTCTCGCCGATGCCGACGAGAATGCCGGTGGTGAACGGGACGTTGACCCGGCCGGCGTCGGCGAGCACGCGCAGCCGGACGTCCGGGTCCTTGTCCGGGCTGCCGTAGTGCGCCCCGCCCGGCTCGCTCCACAACCGACGCGCGGTCGTCTCGAGCATCATGCCCATGCTCGGCGCGACCGGGCGCAGCCGCGTGAGTTCCTCCCAGCTCAGCACGCCCGGGTTCAGGTGCGGCAGCAGGCCGGTCTCCTCCAGTACCGCGATCGCGACCGACCTGAGATAGTCCACTGTGGACGAGTAACCGCGCGCGTCCAGCCACTCGCGGGCCGCCGGCCAGCGGTCCTCAGGCCGGTCGCCGAGCGTGAACAGGGCTTCCTTGCACCCGGCAGCGGCGCCCCGCCGGGCGACCTCGAGCACCTCGTCGCGTTCCAGGTACGCGGCCGGGAGCCGGCCGGGGACGGTGACGAACGTGCAGTAGTGGCACCGGTCGCGGCACAGGCGGGTCAGCGGGATGAAGACCTTGCGGCTGTAGGTCACCAGGCCGGCGCGGCCCTCTGCGTTGAGGTGCGCGTCGCGGACCCGGCCGGCGGCGGCGAGCAGTTCGTCGAAGGCGTCGCCGGTGGCGTGCAGGAGAACCGCGGCCTCGGTGACGTCGAGCGCGGCGCCGTCGTGGGCGCGGCGCAGGGCGCGGCGGATCGCGGCGTCGGTGGGTGTGATGTCGGCTACCACCAATTGAGCGTAGGTCTGCTCGTGGTGTGTACTGGCCTGTTACGAAACCTGGCTCACATGTGACGCGCATCACATTCAAGCACGTTGGCGGGCCGCTTCATAGAGGACGATGGAGGCCGCCGCCGCGGCGTTGAGCGAGCTCGCGGCGCCACCGATCGGGATCCGTACGATCGCATCGCACGCCTCGCGCCACGCGGCGCTCATGCCCGTGGTTTCGTTGCCCACCAACAGAAGCGTGGGTCCGGTGAGATCGTGATCGGCCAGATCCTGCCGGCCGGTCTCGTCCGTGCCGACCACCCGTACCGGAGTGTCGGCCAGCCAGTCGAGGACCGGACCTGGCGCGGGCGCGCGTACCACCGGCAGCGCGAACAGCGAGCCGGTGCTCGCGCGGACAGCCTTGGGGTCGTAGGGATCGGCGGCGTGTCCCGTGACGATCACGCCGGCCGCGCCGAACGCGTCGGCGGACCGGATCACCGTGCCGATGTTGCCCGGACTGGTCGGGCGGTCGAACGCGACGCCGAGGAAGTCGTCCCGTACCGGGATGCGGTCGAGCGTGTCCGCCGGCTGCGCGGCGATCGCGAGCAGTTCGGCGCCGTCGTCGCGCTCGGTGAGTTCGGCGAGGAGCTCCGGCGCCATCTCGACGTGCTCGGCCTGGGTGCCGACCAGCAGCTGCGCTGCCCAGTCCGACAGCGGTCGCCCGATCGGGTGGATGAGTGTGCGGATCGGCCAGTTGTGCTGTACCGCCAAGGTGATCGGCCGCACGCCGTGCACCAGGAACTGGCCGGCGCGGGTGCGCTTGGTCCGGTTGTCCAGCAGGGACTGCCACTGTTGGAATCGTGCGTTGCGGGTGGTGACACGCAGGGTCACGAGCGGTACCGAACGGTGACCGGGGCATGGTCGGACCAGCGCTCCGCG
>Ga0070714_100005045_pt1 | contig 10041 bp, 3 predicted proteins | sample LARL83metaG_FD_65450 | JGI IMG/M metagenome (GOLD analysis project Ga0070714, IMG submission 65450) | Corn, switchgrass and miscanthus rhizosphere microbial communities from Kellogg Biological Station, Michigan, USA - LAR L8-3 metaG | ecosystem: Host-associated > Plants > Roots > Rhizosphere ... | reverse complement strand
CGGCGCTGCATGCGGTAGGTGGAGATCGGCGTCCTCTTCATGTAGCCGGAGTGGCTGACCGTGACAGCCACCTGCTCGTCGGCGATGAGATCTTCGAGGACGATCTCCGCGGCCTCGTCTTCAATCCGCGTGCGGCGCTCGTCGCCATACGACTTCTTTACTTCCTCCAGCTCTTTGATGATGACTTTGCGCAGCTTCGCTTCAGACGCCAGAATCGATTCGTATTCGGCGATGTTGCCGCGAACTTCTGCCAGCTCTTTCGAAATCTCGTCGATCGAGAGCTTGGTCAGGCGGTGCAATTGCAGTTCGAGAATCGCGTCAGCTTGGCGCGAGGTGAAGGGCTTGTCGGCGTCGACCTTTGGCGCGCGGCCCTCGGTGTTGATATCGATCTTCTTGCCGCCGAAGTAGAGCACCAAATTTTCGCGGGCATCGGCGCGGTTGGCGCTGCCGCGAATAATCGTGATGACGTTGTCGAGGTGATCGAGGGCCGTCAGGTAGCCTTCGAGAATGTGCTCGCGATCCTTCGCCTTCTGCAGCAAGTACGCGGTGCGCCGTCGAACAACATCAACACGGTGCTCGATGAAGTACTTGATGGTCTGGATCAGTCCCATTTCGCGGGGCTGTCCGTTGACCACCGCCAGCAGGATCATCGAGAAGCTCTCCTGCATCGCCGTGTGCTTGAAGAGCTGGTTCAGCACGATTTGCGGTTCTGCAGCGCGCTTGAGTTCGACGACGATGCGCATGCCGTCGCGGTCGCTCTCGTCGCGAATGTCGGAGATGTCTTCGATGTCTTTGTCGTTGACCAGTTGCGCGATGCGCTCGACCAGCCGGGCCTTGTTCACCTGATACGGAATTTCGGTGATGATGATGGCCTGCTTGTCTTTTGTAACGTTCTCGATCGCGGCCTTGGCGCGCATCATGAAGCGTCCGCGACCGGTGCGATAAGCCTCGAAGATTCCAGCGCGACCGTGGATGATTCCCGCGGTTGGGAAGTCGGGTCCCTGCACGAACTTCAGAATCTCAGCGAGCTGCGCGTTGGGATTGTTGACCAGCGTAATGGTCGCGTCGACGATTTCCGTCAGATTGTGCGGCGGAATTTTCGTCGCCATACCCACGGCGATTCCGTCCGAGCCATTGATCAGAAGATTGGGAATGCGCGCGGGCAGAACGTCGGGCTCAACTTCACTGCCGTCATAGTTGGGATGGAAATCAACCGTTTCTTTGTCAAGATCTTCGAGCAGCGCAGTAGAAACCTGCGCCAGCTTTGCTTCCGTGTAACGATCGGCCGCCGGCGGATCTCCATCCACCGATCCAAAATTCCCCTGCCCAAAAATCAGCGGATACCGCATCGACCAAGTCTGCGCCAGCCGCACCAACGCGTCATACACCGCAAGGTTTCCGTGCGGATGGTACTTGCCCATCACGTCGCCGACGATGCGCGCGCACTTGCGCGTAGCCTTGTTCGGCTGCAACCCCATCTGCTGCATAGTAAAAAGGATGCGGCGGTGGACGGGTTTTAGGCCGTCGCGGACGTCGGGGAGGGCGCGGCCGATGATGACCGACATCGCGTAGTCGAGATACGAGTGGCGCATCTCCTCTTCAATGTTGACGGGTTGAATGTTCAACGCGCCAGGGCCATCGCCGCCGCCGGGAGGAGGAGTCAGGGGAAGTTCGGGGTTTTGATCGTCAGCCATTCATTTAGCTCTCAGCCGTCAGCTTTCAGCCGTCAGCTCAAACCGGGAAACGTGGGGCAGCAAAAAGACTGTAACTACTTGTATTTGCAGGATGTTATGTGCCCTGGGAACTTGATTCATTCTACCACAAATTTCGCGTGAATCGGGGGCGGGCGTTGACTGGGTTGAGGCGGGCTCCTGGTGCGTTCCGAGTTGGGAAATTCTGGGGAAATAACGTTGAGGATTTGGTTAGGCGTCACTGAGATTTTGTTGGCTCGCTGCTAGGCTGCGCGGAGTATGAGGCGGATTCCGTCGCTGGATGGCTTGCGGGCCATTTCTATTTCGCTGGTGGTGGTGGGGCACTGGGCGGAGTTGCGATATCACTCGGATGTGGCGGGAGCGTTTGCGAATTTGGGAGTGAGAATCTTTTTTATCATTTCGGGCTATCTGATTACGACGTTGTTGTTGAAGGAGCATGCGAAGACTTCGACGATCGGGCTGCGGGAATTTTATGTGCGGCGGGCGTACCGGATTCTTCCGGCGGCGATGGTGTTCATGCTGCCAGTGTTTGTGATTTTCTGGCGCGAGTTGACGTGGTATCACATGGCAGCGGCGGCGCTGTACCTGGCGAATTTTGATTTTTCGCATCCGTGGTTTCTGGGGCACCTGTGGTCGCTGAGTGTGGAAGAGCAGTTTTATTTTTTGTGGCCGGGGGTGCTGAAGAAATGGCATCGGCATCGCGTGGCGATTCTGGTGGGAGTAGTCGCGTTTGCGCCGCTATACCGAGTTGCGTGTCATTTTCTGCAACTGCATGGAAAAGCGGACGAGACGTTTCCAGCGGTAGCGGATGTGCTGGCGATCGGTTGTCTGCTGGCGATTTTCGCGGGGCGGTTGCCGAAGATTCGGGCTGTGTGGGCCGCGGCGATGGTCGTGCCGGTCGTGCTGGTACCGGTGTATGTGGGCGTGTTGCATTTTCACATTACGCCGATGTTGCTGCTTGTATTGTGGCCGGTCATGCATCTCTCGATTGCGGGCTTGCTGCTGCACGTGGTGCAGAGGCCGTATTGGATTCTGAATGTGAGTCCGGTGGCGTGGCTGGGGAGGATCAGCTACAGCCTTTATCTGTGGCAGCAGTTGTTTGCCTATGGACAACATAATCGGCCGTGGTATTTCGTGTTGTTTGCGGTGGGGCTGGCTAGCGCTTCTTATTACTTGGTGGAGCGGCCGATGCTGCGGATGCGGGAGAGGAGAAAGCGCGGGCGGAGGGAGAGGGAGGTGATTGCGGCAGCGGCGTGACGGTGTGTCATTCTGATTTGTTGTGAGGTTCCTATAAAGTCAACCGCGCGGTGGTTGCCTGGTTAGTCTATGGCCACCCAACACGATTTCGACGCTTCCATAGCGGCTGGGCTATGCCTAGGGCGACCCCCCATAAGCGCTAACTTAAGGCCGGATTTCTTCCGGTTTGGCCTAAATTAACTGGCTTGTGACGCATGCTCAAGCTGCACGGCATTGGGGTCACGGGCATTCATCTGACGCCCGCGCTTCTTGCGGCCGCTCGCGCGCGCGATCCGGAGTGTAGGTATTTCGAAGCAGCAAGCCGAACGTCTTCCATTTGAAGACAATGCCTTCGACGTCGTCATCAGCTACCTGTCCCTGATCGAGATTCCAGACGTGCAGGCGGTCATCTCCGATAGCGCGGGTGCTGAATCCCGGCGGTGCTGTTCTGATCGCGGATCTCAACAGTTTCAACACGGCGTGTACCCTAAGGATTGGAGTTTAAGAAGTGTGATTTCCCATAATGCCGTTTATGGCCCAGTCTCCTTGTGTTCGACGACGACCTGCCCGAGTGACCAGTGGGTGAAGGCCAGCGGTTGGGTCCCTCTGCACCTCCGCAAAAACATGTCCATTTGAACGCACCGCGGGTGCGCAGCTCATCACCAGCGTCAGGCAGGGTGGAGTGGCCAGCCTCGACCACGGTGCGACGATTCTAAGTGGGCTACGATTGGTTCATCGTGAGTCCTGCCGGCACAATCCACCAAAGGTGTTCCAGGTGCGCTCGAAGTGTAGTGGAAAGCTTGTCTCTCGAACGCTTCGCCGGCCCCGATGGTCTAACTCTGCTGTTGTCACTTCTGGCGGCGGGTGAGCTACCAACTACAGAAGTCATCGAAATGGCAAAACAGGTACAAATCCCCGTTTAGGAACTGGCCGCAATCTTCTGGGGCAACAGAATCTCCCACCTTCGTTGGGCCACCGATGTTACCAGCAATCGGAGATACCTGAACTGATTCGACATGCGATGACGGATCCAAGTTGGCGGGAGCGACGGGACTCGAACCAGCGGCCTCTTGCGTGACAGGCAGGCATTCCGCCCAACCGAACTGCACGTTTCAACCGCAAAAAACGGTCATGCCCCTTCAGCTTTAGCTTTTCCTGTCATCTCATTATCTATATCTATGCAGGTGCTTAGGAAACTAGAGCGCTAAATCGATGTAAGCTGACTTGAGGCTGAGGAGATCGTCGCAGAGCGCAGCGCTACGCTACGGCTTCGCTTCGGAGGCGGTGAAGGCGTAATTGCCGATGTATCCTGTGGAACGAACCTGAATGGTGTATTGGCCCCCGGAGGGAACTCTCCAATCAAAGTTGAGATGATCCAAACCGAGCAGACCGAGGAGAGTTGTGTCACCATCCGTCGTCACCCTAATCTCCAGGTTAGGGCAGGGCTGGCTACACTTTCCTTCTATAGAAACTCTGGAACCGGCAGGCGCGGTGAAGTCATAGAATTGCTCGGCCCCTAGCGCAGTTATGCGCCCAGCGCCTCGCGTGGGAGCGTCCGGCGATACGGTCAACGGCAGCCGGACTGCAAAGTGCTGGTCGGGCGGAACCGAGCGCAAAGAGAAGCTATAACGTGCCGAATCCTTGTCAGCCTTTGCCACAATGCGATAGACCCCACTCTGAGGCAGAGCTTCGCGGCCCACATCGTGACAGCCGATTTGCCCATCCAGGCGATGGTTGTCAGGCGCAAGAATATCCAGGAAAACAACCGCGCCCTCACACGGGCCAATGCCCAAATATACGATTTCGCCTGCTTTCGCATTGAAGGAATAGGACTGTCGTTGTCCCGCCTGGGTGATGATACCGGCTCCCGCCGGATGGTCGGGCGAGATCGAGTCATCAATTTTCAGTGGGAACTGATTGAGCAGAGCTGTACGCAATGAAAAAGTGTAGCGCGCAGTGCCGGAGGCCGAAGCCACAATGCGGTACGTGCCCGCTGCTGGCAGCGTTACGGGACCAAAATCTCGACACGCGTCGACACCATCGAGCACGCCATCATCAGGCTTGACAAGGTCAAAACCAGGCAGTGTTCCGCTACAGGGGCCAACTGCGACGTAGATGTTGTCTCCGGCTTCGGCGACAAAAGAGTACGTCTGCTTCTGTCCACTCTTCAAGATCGCGCCAGCCCCTTTTGCCGGACGGTCAGTCGAGACCGTATCGCCGATCTTGATCTCGTAATGATCGGGAACCGGAAGTGGTATATCCGGAACGCTAGCAGTCGCGGCCGATCCGCCCGGCCCGCGGGGCGTGTCTGCTCGATTTGTGCCGATTCCCACCGACGCTGCTGCGAAGGCGGGCATGCCAGTGACCCCAACATCGAAAATGCAATCGTCCAGCGCAGGTTGACCGTGAACTCCCACGGCACGGCAGATGGTTTCAGCCTTGGAGGGCGTCAAGGCTATGAAACTGGCGGTCACCTCCTCCGATGGAAAGTTGAGGTTCGTGAACGTGGCTGTGTTCTCACCGGGCCAGTAGTGGAATAGCGATTCGGATTGCTTAACGCGCCAGCTGTTTCCGACGTGCTCATAGAGTTTGGCCGCGAAATCGGGGTCGGACGTGCCGATTATGCTGCCATCTCGGCCGGTAAGCTTGTACCATGAGCCGTTTCCGCTGCCCAGCAGCCCGGATACTTTCGGAGCTTCGGCCGCACTGGGGAGGAAACTGTAATTCAGGCTGTCGAACACTTGTGTGACCGCGAGGCTGCCGCCTGAGCGCCAGCGGATGTTAACGGTTCCGCCATGGCGCTGCACCAAACCGCCATGCGGCAGACGTTTCTCGATAGCGGGTTCCGTTACAGTTGAGCCGTTCACCATAAGGAACGATGGTTCCCGGGCGTAGACTGCAATCCGGTCCCCATCCACATTGGCGGCGATCGCGGTGTTGACCGCGACCCGAGTTCCCAACGGCTGTTGCCGGGCCTGGATCACGTACGTGCCATCTTGCGAGGCAGCAATCAGGAACTCTCCTGCCGCTTGAAAATCGAAATGCGCGCCCGTAATTGTGTCGAGATGTGGATCCCCGTGACCATTGCCGGATCCCGGTCCTCCCGGCCCTGAGCCACCCGAGCCCGAGCCCCCTCCGCCTGATCCGTCCGGACCCGAGCCACCTGGGCCCGAGCCTCCAGAGCCCGAGCCTCCACCGCCTGATCCGGCGCCACCACCACCTCCGCCGGCGCCACCACCATCACCACCGCCACCTCCACCGCCGCCACCATCGTTCGAGACTTGAGTGATCGGTCCAGTCTCCATCCAGCCTCCGTTGACTGGGGTGATGTCGACCGTACCGCCGCCCGGGGGATTATAGATGTAGTCAATCGGTCCGATCTGCGCGTCCCCTTGTGGGGCAGGGCGAGTCCAAGCAGAAACTATCGTGATCATGTTGGACCCAGCGGAATTTTCGAACGGATCTTGGAATTGCGTCCCTCCGTTGGATCCCTGGTCGCCGTTAGAAGTGTCGGTGGAGGTAGAAGAAGAATTAGAGCCCCAAGGATCCGGAAAGCGCGGCGAACTTGCTGACACGATCACGATCATCCCTCCGGAGGAATCAAGGCCGGTGCGATCAGTACGATCCACTGGGTCCGCGAAAGCGTACCGGTATAGGTTGGAATCTCGGCCATGAAAGCGAATCGGGTCGCTTGCCGTCCAGCGGCCGGTGACTGGATCGTAGTCGCGGGCTCCGAAGCGAATCAGGCCTGTATCCGGATCGCGCAGGCCTCCGGCGAAGCCGATGGGAAGCCATTCTAGCCCCGAATCCTGAGTTACATTGCCCCAGGCGTCATATGCGATTCGCTCCACAACAGCCCCGGTTTGTGAATCAATAATCAGCCGCGGACTACCGACAGCATCGGTAATGACGCGATAAGTCACTCCAGAGTGTTCTACTAAAGCGAGAAGCCCGCCATTGTCGTAACCGAATCGAGATACAATCTGGCCGCTGGCATCAGTTACAGCGGCGATGGATCCGTCGAGCCGATACAGATATCCAGCAACGAGGTTGCCGCCGGTTTCGCGCCCAACTCGACGCCCGCCGGGATCCACGAAGTATCTGACCTTGCGGCCATCGGGCAAGCTGGCCTGGCGTAGAGCGCCAAAATCGTCGTACACGAAAGCCGATGCGCGCTGGCCGCGCGCAACACCTGCCAAGGTTCCATCCGGCATAAACTTGTACTGAGTATCGCCAAAGCTCACGAGCCGTTCACGGTTGTCGTAGCTGGCCTTAAGATTTTCTTTCGCTCGCACAAGGCTGACGCGGTTGCCTGCCGGATCGTAATGGTAAGTTTCAGTCGCGCCGCCATTGACTCTCACCGCCGTCAGGCGATCAGCCCGGTCGTAGGTGTACTCGGTTTTCGAAGTCATGTCGTGGCCGAAGGTTTCAGTAACCGTCTTGATCCGTTCCAAAGCGTCGCGTGTGTAGCGCACGTCGAGCAGCAACTTTCCGGCTGCTGCTGTAGTCTCGCGGACTAGTTGTTTATATTCGTCGAACTCTTGCCGGGTTTCGACGACTCCAAGTGTTGTATGCGTCAACAGAGCGGTTGCTGGATCACGTGTAAGGGAAAGCTGGCCGACCCCGGTGAGATTGCCCGCCGGATCGTAAGTGAAATCCAGGTTATTGCTGCCGTTTACCGTTTCGCGAGCTACACGGCCAACTGGATCAAGTGCGGTAGAGACGGAACCGTGGACTGGTCCCGACCATGTCAGGCTGGTGTGTGCGCTGCCCGTATATCCATAGCTCACATTTACGCCGCTGGGATCGGAGACCTGAGTAACCAACCCGGAACGAGCATCGTAGGAGAAGGTGCGCTTGCCCTGGTCAAAGGTTGAACTCGTAAGCCTCCCCGCGGAGTCGTAACTATAGGCTATGGCGCGATTGCCCAAGCCTGAAATGGCGGTCAACTGGCCATCTTTGTCGTACGAACTGGTCTCAATCGAGGCATCCCCCTGAACCACTGGAGGAACAAACGCGGTAGGACGCCCCGCACCGCTCATTCCCAAGGTGAAATTCAACCCACCCGGCGGCTGTACCTGGTTCACTCGGCCTGCCGAATCGTAACCAAAAACAACCGTCGACCCATCTCCCATCGAAGAGATAGCAGTTCGCCCTGCGTTGTCCACCACACGCTTTTCGCTAACACCATCAGGACGGGTTGTAATGATCTGGCCTGTGCTGGCATCGTAGGTGTAGCGCGTAGTTCGGGCAAGCTTGTCAGTTCCGATTGTCACGCTTTTTCTGCGCCCTTCGCCATTGTAGGCATACGACACCGGCGCCCTACCCGGAGCGGAGTAACTCAGCAGTCGGCCGCGCTCGTCATATTGCAAAACACTTCGGCGTCCGCTCGGGTCCACAATATCCGCAGTGCGCTGCGCTGGATCGAAGTGTTGCGTCCACGATTGTCCGTTGATGATGGTGATAACGGAACCGGCGAGGACGTAAGGTAAGGAGCGTTGCGCCTGCTGGTTGTACTTGATCTCTGTGCGTGAAGTGACGCCGTCTGGCCGGGTTTCCACAATCGGAGTGAGGACTGGAGAGGTCATGCCCCACACAGGATTCGCAACGGCGCCGATATTCCAGATTGTCCCGTCAGCAAGTTGCAGAACGCGATTGCCGCGCGGATCGCTGGTCTGGCGGTTTTCCGTACCATCGGGCCTGATGAAGGTGCGCCGGATGCCTCCTTTCACGGATTCGGTGCGGTAGGTCCATTGCCGGCCCAGCGCAGTCAGAATGCTGACTTCCAGGGTGTCGCCGGATACTTTTCGTTCATAGAGTTGCATTACTCCGTCCGCATCCGTCGCGGACGTTAGATGCCCGGAGGAATCGTAGGCGAACCGTTGAACATTACCGGCCGGATCAGTTTTACTCTCTACCAGGTCGACGGGGTTCCAGGCGATCTGTGTTGTTTCGCCGGCAGGGTTGGTGATTCCGGCCAAGTATCCCCTGTTGTTCACAGTGAGCCGCGTCGCTCCTCCGTCTATTCCTAGAAGGCTTTGTTGAGCGCCACTTGCGTCCCGCTGAACCGAAACATGCACAGGCCGGTTGTTTACAGAGCCATCCAACTGAAGAAGGCGGCCAGAGCTGTCGTAGGAGATTTTGACCAGTTCCGTGCCCAGATGTCCATCCACGGTACGAGTGTGGCGTCCGGCGGAATCAAAGATGAATGCCAGCGCGCCGTCATAACTCGGGACCGCCAATTCGCCTGAATGTAGCTTCACGCCATCGGCGATGCGCCAGCTACCATCGCCGCTGATTAGAATCCGATTGGCACGGTCGTAGCGCTGAACCAGATTGATGGACCAACCGCCGAGACCAAGAGGTTGCGCGTCCCAAGAACCTTGCTCTGCTTGAGCAATCATCCGCCGGCTCGAATACGTCAGGAACAGATTGGTGCCGGTGATGGGAATGGACAAAAACGCGTCTTGCTGAATGCAGCCGATGTAGCCGGCGGGATCGCATTCTTCAAGTGCAAGCGGTACCGTACCATGCTTGTGGCAAGCTACTGACGAGAGCACCAGTAGCAGCGCCAATATCCGACTCTGAGTTCGAGAGCGCATTCCAATCACTTCTGCCCGATCCTGCAGGCGGGGACATCGGGCTCGGTATTCGTCTCACTCTTCTTATAAAATTCAAACGTGCCTTTGCCAGTTATGCCCAGCAGGGCCGAGTCAAACCCACCGGACGCGATCAGGTTAAAGTGCGTGGTACTGCAGTTGGGCACGACACTCATGGGTCCGGAACCGGTATAGTCGTACTCATTCACCCATTGCACATAAGCCCCGCCTTCCGTTCTGAAGAAATCCGGCTTGTCTTTGGAGAGGACGCTGGAAAGCCGGGCTTCAAAAGCATCGGCGCTCCCGTGGCTCTTGATCGCATCCGGCACCTGCGAATGAACGGCTTCCATGAAGCTGGCTGTGCCGAAACTGAATGCGATCTTCGGAGCATTCACGGCCACGACCACCCCGTGAGCCGCCAAGGCTGAGGACGTAACCTTGTCGACTGACTTCGGAGATGCTTTCATTTGTTCAACCGGTGCAGCTCCATTCGG
>Ga0070714_100005044_pt1 | contig 10042 bp, 7 predicted proteins | sample LARL83metaG_FD_65450 | JGI IMG/M metagenome (GOLD analysis project Ga0070714, IMG submission 65450) | Corn, switchgrass and miscanthus rhizosphere microbial communities from Kellogg Biological Station, Michigan, USA - LAR L8-3 metaG | ecosystem: Host-associated > Plants > Roots > Rhizosphere ... | reverse complement strand
AAGAGGAGCTGGAGCGGGCGTTGGAAGCGCTGGAAAACGTGGGTCGCCGAATGGGAATTCTGGGCTGAGTGTCTTGGGAGTGCCGTCCCTAAAGGGAGTCTCAAATTCCTTGCTCTTGTCCCACCACTGACGTGGTGGGCTAATTGTGTTTCGTCGCTGCGCGACTGGTGTGCAGTGTTATCTTCTGCCACGAGGGCGTGGCGGTGCATAGTCCTTGGGATAGAGAACGACCGAGCGACGCGCGCCTTCGCCGTCGCTTTCCGTGCGAAGGTCATTCTCCTCGCGCAAAGCCAGGTGCAAAATGCGCCGCTCGCGAGAAGACATCGGCGCGAAGGTATACGGTGAGCCGCTCTGGCGTACCTTGTCGGCCGCGACGCGAGCCGAGAGCCGCAGCTCTTCCAGGCGAGCCTTGCGGTGTCCCATGCAATCGAAACTGATCTTCTCGTGCTCGTTTCCCTGCAAGTGGAGCATTTCCATCGCGAGCAGCTCCATGGCTCGCAATAGTTCGCCGCCGCGCTCTAACAAAAGTTGGGCGTCCGGTCCGGCGAACTCGACAAGGATTTCCGGCCGCTCCCAATCGCGATCATCGCCGATCGGCGGGTCGACCGTGATCCGATATTTGAGCTTGAACCCCGCGTGCTTCACCACGGGACCAAGAAACGTGTTCAGTTGATTTGCTGCCTGGATTTTGTCCATAAAGAAGCTGTGAGCTTTGAGCGGTGAGCCGTGAGCAAACACGGCAACCGCAATAATATCCGGTTTCTCACTGGCTTAGAGCTGGCGCGCGAGCTTGCTCGCTGCTCGTCGCTCACCGCTCGAAGCTATTTATCTTTCTTCCTCGCCCTTTTCGCCGCTATCTCACGCATCTCGCGGCCGAGTTCAGTACGGTTCATCAGCCACGTCTGGCCAATCATAATCACGTTACTCAGCGCATAGTACAAGTTGAGTCCCGCCGGCAGCTTGAAGAAAAACACCCCCATCATTACTGGCATCATGAGGTTCATCATCTTCTGCTGTGCGGGATCGATTCCGCCCTGAGGCGTCATCTTCTGCAACACGAACATGCTGACTGCCATGGTGATCGGCAGCAAGTACCACGGGTCCGCGGAGGAGAGGTCATGGATCCACAGCCAATGCGCCTGGCGCAGGTCGATGGCCGTGCTCAACATTCGATAGTACGCATACAGGAATGGCAACTGCATGAGCATCGGCAGGCAGCCGCCCACGGGATTGACGCCCTCGCGTTTGTATAGTTCGCCGATTTCCTTGTTCATCTCCTGCTTGCGCGGGTCGCGCATGCTGTACTTCTTGTACTTCTCCTGGATCGCCTTCATCTGCGGCTGCACGCGCTGCATCTTCAGCGCCGACTTCAACTGGTAAAACCGCAGCGGCACCAGGGCAATGGTGATGATGATCGTCTGCAGAACGATCGACCAGCCCCAGTTATGGATGTATTGATTCGTCCAGCGCAGCCATAGGAACAGGGGACGCGCGATTGGACCGAACCAGCCGAAGTTGATCATCGAGCGAAGGTCTTTCGCCGCTCCGCTGATGGAGGGCACCGAAACCGACTCGAGCACCGCTAGCGCTTTCGGTCCGGCGAACAATCGTTCCGTCGTGTTGCCTGGCCTTCCGACTGCGACTCCCGGGACATCTACGGGTTTGGTCTCGTTCGGTTTGCTGGAATCGGTGACGAGGTCGATAGAATTGTTCAGCGTAACCGCCACCACGTTGTCCGCCGAGTCAGGAATGAAAACCGCTCCGAAATACTGGCTGCTGGCGCCGATCCAGTTGTAGCGGCCTTGAAGTGTGTTGCCGCCCGAGACCTTCTTGACGTTGATTCGCTCGGTGTTGTCGTTGACCTGGTACTCCAGTTCCGCCGACGCGTAGCCGGACAAGCTCATCTCATCGCCGAAGCCCGATGGCCACGCCGGGAACGCCCACTTAGGATCGCCATTTAAGAAGACAGAGGTATTCACGCTGACGACGTAGCTGTGGTCGAAGTGGAAGGTCTTGCGGACCGTCAGGCCGTTGTTCGCATAGTCAAATTGAATCTGCGCGGGAGCCTGCAGCGCCGTCGCAGCGGTGCTTGGCACATAGAGGGCGGAGTTCAGTGTATTCCGCAGGCCATCGTCATACGTCCACAGCGACAGCGGATATCCATACTTTGCAGCGGCGTTCGCGTTCACCAGATCGAGCGGCTTGCCGTTGTCGTTATTGAACTTCTTAAGAACCCACGACTTCACCTGCGCGCCACGGTTGGTGAAGGTGATGCGATAGAGGTCGTTCTCAACGATGGTTTCGGACTCTGAGGTGGCTTGGACGGTGGTGGCAGCTTGCGGTGCTACGGATTTCCCTTTGGCTGGCTTCGCTGGTTGAGCGATTTCAGCGCTGGCAGGCTGCGAAGACGGTGCGCCCGGCTGAATCGCCTGCTGCGTCGGTTGCGCGCTGCTCTTCTGCTGCTGTGGCGCTTGCGGCGCGTATTTACGCATGTAGAGCTGCGCCCCGAAGATGGCGATCGCCATCAGCAAAAAGATCAGCAGGATGTTTTTGTCCATGCCGGGTTCGGATTGTGGGCTCTTATATTCAGGCATGGGCTAGGCACTCGTCGTCTGTGAACGCTCTTTGTCGGACAAGACTGTCCGACCCACACAAAGACGGTTGGGTACGGGATCATACCCTCCGTGGGCAAACGGATGGCATCGCAGTAACCGCCAGATTGCGAGGACCAATCCCCGGATCGCGCCATCGCGATCCACTGCTTCCATTGCATATTCAGAACAAGTCGGGGTGTAACGGCAGGAAGGCAGAAACAGCGGCGAGAGCATGCGCTTGTAGCCGCGCAGAAGCGCGATCAGAATTTCGGCTGGGATGCGGCTCAGTCTCAACGCTTCTCTTTCTTTAACGTCTTCTCGACTACTACGAATGCCTTGGCAATTTCGTTCCGAAGGTCTGCGAACTCGGCTGTCAGCAACGTTCGCTTGGGGTTGATCACAATGTCGGCGTCCATTCCCGCCGGAACCCCCTGCAATCGCACGGCTTCCCGCAATCGTCGCTTCATGCGATTACGCTGAACGGCCCCACCCAGCGCTTTGCTGACTGTGAACCCCACGCGTGAACCCACGCTACCGTCCGCCATCTCGCTCGCCCGCACAAGGTAAAACACTGTCATGTGCGAGGCAAAGTGGCGGCGCCCCTGCTTGTAAACCCGTTCGAAGTCCGCATGCTTTAGCAGGCGCTGCGTCTTCAGCAACCGCTCGTTGGTCTTTTGAATCATTGAGTCATTTAGTCATTGAATCATTTCAAATCCTTAGACCCTAGGACTTCCAATGATTCAATGCTCCGATGATTCAATGATTCAATTTCTTGAAACGGATATAGGCAGCGACCGCAGCTTTACTCGCGGAATCCTGGCTTAACGGAAACTCTCTTGCGCCCCTTGGCGCGGCGCCGGGAAATGACGGCGCGTCCGCTCTTGGTCTTCATACGGGTGCGAAAGCCGTGGACCTTCGAGCGGCGGCGACGGTTCGGCTGGAATGTACGTTTCGGCATGAAAAATCCTGCGCTCCTGTCTTCGACAACTGCGAATGAGTGAAGGAAAAGTATAAATGACAGCGGGAGTAACGGTAAACCACGGCCAGCGGGTTTGAGGAAGCGTTGCCAGTCCCCTCCGGTTACTTGTACGCAGTTGGCAGTTCTTCTAACCTGCAGATTCTGCGTGCCATGGTAGTGTGATCTTCGCCGAGGCTAACATTCAAAGAGAACCCGCTCACAACACACCGGCAACGATTTTCTACTCGAACGCGGTTGGAGTACCGGTGTGTGTTTTCGCAGCGTGGACGCTCGCCTGCCACATTTGTGTGATCTTTCATGTTTCCTTTGCTGCGCTGGCGAGAATCGGGCCGGCCGCCATGGGCATAGGCCTGGTGCTCGGAGTTTGCGCTGCACGATTGGGCAGCATGTTGGGGCCGAAACAACGTAATGACACCCCGTCAATCGACCGGATCACCTGGAAATGGATGGTGGCACCGATTCTGCTGGTGGCGGCACGAGCCGCGGGGCTGGGGTATCAGGCATTTTGGATTCTGTGCGTGCTTTTTCTCGGTTCGCTGCTGATCAGGTCGCGAGGCACACCCGAGCAAACCGGGCAACAACACTCGTCCCTCATTGAACAAGTTTCACCCGTAACGCTCGGCATTCTCGTTTTCTTTGCAGTCCTCTCGGCTAGCCTCACGTTTATTGCGCATCGCCCCGACGCTGACGATGCCACCTATGTGGGAATCGCGTCCGATGCCGTCGCGCATCCTGACCTCGCCGTTCTTTCCCACGATGTGCTTTATGGCAATGATCGGTTGCCGTTGATTCTCCCGACATACTCTGTGGATTCCTACGAACTGCTGGGCGCGGTCCTCTCGCGATGGTTCGGCGGAGCGCCAATCTGGTGGCTGCATGCGCTTCTTCCTGCCGTTATGGGTGCATTTCTGCCGTTTGCGTGGGCAGAGCTGATGGGAGCGTTTGCTCCGCGGCGCTGGCTGTTAGCAACTGGACTCGCGCTGATCTTTCTATTGCTTCTGGGCGAGTCTCACTATTCCCTTGGGAATTTCGCTTTCGTGAGGCTGTTTCAGGGGAAGGCGATCCTGGCGAGCATCGGAGTTCCCCTGCTGTTTTCTTGGGCATGGAAGATTCAGGACCGTTGGAGCTGGTGGAATTGGATGCTGCTGTTCAGCGGCACCGTCGCGTGTGTGGGACTCTCCGCGATAGCACTGTTTGTGGTTCCGATAAGTTTGGGAATCGCGTCGCTGGGAGGAATCAGCCAAAAAAGGATCTCGCGGTCAGTCATGGTTCTGGCACCGGTCGTGTATCCGCTGGCCTGGGGCTTGGTATTGCGGAGCCGCTTCCACGCCGTAGCCCATACTTTCGAGATCGCGCATCAGAATGCGCCCGGAACGGTCGCCCAGGTCTTCGGCACCCATGGGCAATATCTGATCTGGCTAGGATTCCTTTTCGTTCCACTCGTCGCGCCTGGATCTCACCGCCGGCGCCTGGCAGCATACGGACTACTGTACTTCCTCATTCCTGTTGATCCTTTTCTGGTTAAGACCATCGCACGGCTTGCTACATCGGTGTCAGCTTGGAGGGTCCTGTGGTGTGTTCCCGTGGTTGGATTTGTAGCTGCGTGGTTGGTGTGGACCTTCGAAGCGGGCGCGACTAAGTGGGGCCGCAAGGGAGCGTTGGCTGCTGGAGTCCTGATCCTTGCGTCCATAGCCTACTTGGTACCGAACTCGACCCTGCGCCCCTCGAACGGCGTGACACTTTCGTTGCAGCCACTTAAGGTTCCGCCGCAGGAGTATGCCGCCGCCCAGGCCGCCGTGGAGAGCTCCGAGTCTACTGTGTTGGCCCCGGAACCGGTCGCGGCGTGGATTCCGACCTTTGTCCACCGTCCGCAACTGGTGAGTGTCCGTGCAAACTATGACGACGAGATGGCAATCCATATGACCACGGACGAAGCAACGACGCGGCGCGAGTTGCGAGAGATGGTTTCGGGTACGCAGTTTCCGCCGCGACGAACTGAGGAGCTGCTGGATTCATTGCAGAAGTACTCGGTAGGGCTGATCGTCGCCGATCGCACTATTGCGGATCGACTTGAGCCCCATCTCATCACGCACGGCTACTTGCGCACGAAGACCGTCGAAAACTACGTGATCTTCGCGTACCCGAGCCACTAGCCTGCCTGTGAGCATTCGAGCGCTTCACGGCGTCGCAGTAGAACAGGAATGTACTTCTACGGTTGGGAGGCGCCTGGATCATTCGATGGGTCTGCATCCGTTGAGTTTCCCTTTTTTCGGCGTTCCATATGACCGAAGTTGGGATTCACGGCTTTGCAGGCTGCAATGATAGCGGGATCGACTTTCGGCAGCGGGATCATGGCCTTGGCTGGTTGCGGCGTCCCATCGGCGAGAGGGACCATGCAATCCGCCGCAATGCCGTTGCCGGATTTCGCTGCCCCATTCACGAAACCTGCGGCTTTACACGCGTTCGTGATTTCGGTGCACGGATGCGCGAACTGTGTTGCAGTATTCCCAGTAATCCCAGGCGGTGGCACGCCGGTTTGAGCCCCCAATCCGCCGGACACCGCATTCGCGGTATTGCGAAGTTGTTGCGCCACCTCGGCATTGACGCTGGTTTCGATGGACTTCTGCAAATTCTGCGCATGATCTTTCGACAGGGAATTGGGGCTCGACGAAGGGGCCGCGGGATGCGCCTGGTCGCTGGCCTTACGAGGTGCAGGAGTCGTCCGCTCATTCTGGCGCAAAGCATCCGAGGGATCGTTCGAGGAAGCTTGCGCCGGCGCGCTCGGTGCCGGAGGGGGCGCGCTCACGTTGTTCGGACGCGAATTGAGATGGTCTCGCACGAGGACCGCAGCGACTGCGAGCCCGCATGCCACCAGCCCGAAGCTGATCCACTTCCAGTGTGAAGACGCTTTTGCCGCGGCTGCCGGGACCGCCTGCGAAACGGACACCGGTAACGCTTGTGCTGCCGTCCTTGCCACGGCACTGCCCGACGTCGTGTTGCGCTGGAGACGTTTCAAGTCGGCGCGCAGGTCGGCTGCCGTCTGATACCGCATGTCGGGATCTTTCTCTAGCAGCTTGTTGATGATCTCTTCCATTCCCGGGGGAATCGATGGGTTGAACTGAAGCACCGGAGCGGGAGCGCGGTTCAGGATGGCATCAAACATTGCTGCCGAGGTCGTTCCAGTGAACGCCTGCTTCCCGGTCGCCATCTCGTAAAGCACAATGCCCAGGGAGAAAAGATCGGTGCGCGAATCGAGCGGCTTACCTAGCGCCTGCTCTGGGGACATGTAAGCGATCGTTCCCATAGCCGTTCCTGGCCGGGTAAGTTGCAGATCGTCCAGGGTCGCATCGCCTGACGGATCCGCCTCGGCGATCTTCGCCAGTCCGAAATCCAAAATTTTGGCGTGGCCGCGTTTCGTCACGAAGATGTTTGCCGGCTTGATGTCGCGGTGGACAATTCCCGCCGCATGCGCCGCATCGAGTGCGTCGGCGATTTCGGTCGCCAGCGTAATCATCCGCTCTGTCTCCAGCGGCTTCCCCGCGATCATGTGGGACAAGGTCACGCCGTCGAGGAACTCCATGGCGATGAACGCGCGCCCTTGCTCCTCGCCAATGTCGTAGATGGTGCAGATGTTCGGATGATTCAGTGCTGAGGACGCCTGGGCCTCGCGTTGAAAACGTATCAGCGCTTGTTGATCCTGCGCGAGATCGGAGGGCAGGAACTTGAGTGCCACAAAACGGTGCAGTCGCGTGTCTTCCGCTTTGTAGACAACGCCCATGCCCCCGCCGCCGAGCTTCTCGAGGACGTGGTAGTGCGAAATGTTTTCTGCGTTCACGGAGTGACCGTCAGGGCGAGAATCTTAGGCTGAAGCCAGCACTAAGTCAACGATGCTAGTCAAGCACATACTTACGTGCAAGCGATGCGAGGTGAGGTGAATCGCTGAGGCACTACGCTCGCGAAACGCCGCGTTGCACAAGGATTGCAGCAGTTATATCTTGAGCACTTGACAGAAATTTCTCCCAACGTTTTGATTTTGTTCGCGCAAAAAAATTTGCTGAAAAGATTTCCACAAACAGAAATTTTTTGTGCTAGTATGCCGTTCTGTCGAATCAATTTTTGTTACGTCCGCGCCAGCTCATGAACTTTACTTCTCTGCTGGCAACTAGAGCGACTCAGTACTGCTGACCAGGTTTGATACAGGGCCTGTCCCAGCCACGGCCCGCAAGAAAATTTAATATTCTATGTCCGTTCCGACTCCTACACTCAGTACGAATCCTTGGTTGCGCGTTCTCGACGCGCTCGAAAAGAAAATCAACCGGCACTCATACGATACCTGGCTGAAACCGACCCGCTATTCTCACTCCAGCAACGGAATTATGTATGTCCGAGTTCCTACTTCGGACTTCCGCCACGTTCAGGACAAATACGGCGACTTGATTCAGGAAGCGCTCGACAGCCTGAACATGGATTATCAGGACATTCAGTTCGTCACGCCGGAAGATGATCCGGCTGCGACGCCCGTTCGTCATGATGGCGGGCTTACCGCGCCGACTCCGATCAATTCCAGCCCGGTCTCGTCGCCGACGTTTGCCTCATCGCAAGCCCGCTTCGATTGGGATGGTGCTGCGCAACTGAATCCACGCTACACCTTCGACGCATTCGTCATCGGCAGCGGCAATCAATTCGCTCATGCCGCGTGCCAAGCGGTGTCGCAACGTCCTTCGAGAGCCTACAACCCGCTCTTCCTGTATGGCGGCGTCGGTATGGGCAAGACCCACCTGATGCAAGCCATTGGGCACGAGGTCAAGCGCGCACTACCGCATGCGGCCATCCTGTACATCTCGAGCGAGAAGTTCACCAACGAGATGATCAACTCGCTGCGCTACGACAAGATGACGTCGTTCCGCGACAAGTTCCGCAATGTCGACGTCCTGCTGATCGATGACATCCAGTTCCTCGCGCAGAAAGAGCGTACCCAGGAAGAGTTCTTCCATACCTTCAACGCGTTGCACGAGTCGATGAAGCAGATCGTGATCGCGAGCGACCGTCCTCCGAAAGAGCTCGCTGAAATCGAAGACCGCCTGCGCAGCCGCTTCGAGTGGGGACTGATCGCTGACATCCAACCCCCGGATCTTGAGACCAAGGTCGCCATCCTGCAGAAGAAGGCTGAGCAGGAGCACGTAACGATTCCGACTGATGTTGCATTATTTATCGCTTCCAACATCCGGTCGAATGTTCGCGAACTTGAAGGCGCCCTGATTCGTCTGGTAGCGCACTCGTCACTCATCGGCGCCGACATCTCCCTGCAGTATGCGCAGCAGGTGCTCAAGAATTTCATCGACTCGCAAGCGCGTAAGGTCACGATCGAATCAATCCAGAAGGTTGTGGCCGAGCAGTTCGGCCTGCGTCTCATCGAGATTAAAGCCAAGAACAACTCGCGCGCGATCGTCTACCCGCGGCAGATTGCGATGTACCTGGCCAAGCACATGACCGAAGCGTCGCTCCCAGAGATCGGGCGTCAGTTTGGCGGCAAGCACCACACCACCGTCCTGCACTCGGTCGAGAAGATCGAGGAGACGCGGAAGCAAGACAAGGATTTGAACAGGCTGCTGAATAAACTCACCGAGCAATTAGGCGGGTAAACAGCGGTTGGGGACGCGTTTTCCAGTTTTCAGCACAGTCTTACGAACGCATAACTGGGTAGGAATTGTGGAAGGTGTGGGAGAGCGGGGCGGAATTCAAGATCGGTGCCGGAATGTTCGGCGGCGTGCACGGAATGCGGGACTGATCTTGGACACGAACTCTGGGGCGGCAAGTGGGGCAAGCAATGTAGTTGGACCTGATTTCCACTTTTCCGAACCGCCTACTGCTTCTGCTGTTTTTTATTGATTTTGAATTTAATATAGGGAAGTACTAGAAGTAGGCTGGCTGTCGGACAAGAATGTCCGACCCACACGGGGTTTGGTTTATGCCGGTTGAAGCGATCGCGTCCGCTGCGGGAACGACCACCATGGAAATCACAGTCAGCAAGTTCGAATTGCTCCGCGAACTCTCGGCGACGCAGGGCGTAGTCGAGCGCAAGACCACGATTCCCATTCTTTCCAATTACCTGTTCGAAGCCGCCGGCGACCGCCTGTCCCTGACTGCGACCGACCTTGACCTGAGCCTGCGCACGTCGTGCAACGCCAAGGTGAAGAAGGAAGGCTCGTGCACCATTCCCGCGCGCAAACTGCACGACTACGTGAAGCTGCTGCCCGATGCGGACATCACGATCAAGCTGCTGGAAAACCACTGGGTCAGCATTCGTTGCGGCCGGTCGAATACCAAGATGGTAGGCATGGCGCGGTCGAACTTCCCCAGCCTGCCGGTGTTTCCGACGGCCGGCGTGGTTAAGATTCCTGCCCAGGTCCTGCGCGGCATGATCGCCCGCACCAGCTTCGCGATCGCGAACGAAGAATCCCGCTACACG
>Ga0070714_100005042_pt1 | contig 10043 bp, 11 predicted proteins | sample LARL83metaG_FD_65450 | JGI IMG/M metagenome (GOLD analysis project Ga0070714, IMG submission 65450) | Corn, switchgrass and miscanthus rhizosphere microbial communities from Kellogg Biological Station, Michigan, USA - LAR L8-3 metaG | ecosystem: Host-associated > Plants > Roots > Rhizosphere ... | reverse complement strand
TGACGACGCTGCACTGGCCGGGACCCGAGCTCGTGATGGCGAGATTCGCGATGAATGGTTGTGCATTCACGCCGATCGTATTGCCGAGCACGTTCACGGCGGTCCCACTGAGATCTCCAGTCACCTGGAGGCCGACAATCTGTCCGACCGTGTTTTCGACGAGGGCGAAGTTGGTGATGATCGCCTGATCGATCGTGACGGAGCCACCGAGCCCGAGTGGGAGCGTCACGTTAGGTACGATGTCCAGCGAGAGCCCGGTGCCCTTTGGCACTGATTGCTGGAATGAGGCTGCCGTTGCCGTCGAAGCAGCGGTTCGCGGCGACGATACCATATCGCCACAAGCGCTTGCGCCGAGCGCGAGTATGGCAACTGCGGCCGATGCGAGTTTGCTCATGCGTCCTCTCTCCTTGTCTGTGTGCGGCCGACGTGCAGGTACGTGGACGAGGAGGCTGCGCTCTGCAGATTGTGATCCAGATCACTCCGCGAGGGGACGCACCGGATGACCTGTCAGAATCTTTGTGGCTCGCGCCGGGCGTTCGACCTAACGACAGAGTCAAGAGTGGCGAGCACTTCTCTTGCAGAGGTCGGCGCGATGTACACATACCCGACCGTTTCCACCATGCCAGCCGTCAACTTTTCCGCCCATGGGGCGCGATGGCGTGTCCTCGCAATCACGAGTGAAACAATGATGCAGGAGCACACACCGTCCCTTCCCGGGACGGGGCTCCTGTTCACGAGCGCTGACGGCGAGGTGCGATTTCTCGCCCTCGACGGCGCGGCACTGCCAGCACCAGGAATGCTCGAGGCAAAAAGCATCGCCGAGTTGGGGAGCCTGGTGCAGTCCGCGCAACCGCTCGGCTGATGCTCACCTGCACCAGCTGAGCGCATACAACTCATCATCGGCTAGCTCCGCCCACGCGGCCGGATAGGTGCGAACTCGGCGCGCGACGCAGTCGGTTTCGAAGATGAGCGCCGGCTCGGCGCCTGTCTCTTCGTAGACCGTCCAGTCCTGGCCCGCTGCCTTGAAATGGAGGACCTGACGCGTCCGCGACAGGCCGTCGAGGCCGACATACGTGCGAGGCTGAAGTCTGCGGTCGCTCATCCCCCTCACGTTAAGCGGCTTCTCCACAATTTCGACAGGGTGAGTCGGGCCAGCGGCGGAGGCGCTCCCTAGACGGGACTCGTGCGCGGGTCATTCAAGTACTTGAATGTGATGGCCTCTTCGCCTTCATCGGACCAATGGTTCCAACCGACGTTAGGCGGGCGGGTCGTTATGACGACGGCGGGGGGTTTCCGGCGTGTACTTCTCGATCGGCCGAGGCGCGGCGTGTCGCAAGAGCTCGATCAGCGAATCATCCGGCAGGTCCGGCCAGTCGCGCGGATAGCGCTCCAGGTCGATGAAGCGCGCGCCGGCGGTGAAGCGCAGGACGGGACCAACGGCGATGTCGGAATGCGGGGTGACGGCGGCACTCCAGAGCCTCCCGCCCGGATAGCGGAAGCTCCGCACCACCGTGAGATCGGTGAGGTCCGCCTTTGCCTCGATCGCGTCGTCTACTTCGATCGCCGGAGACTTCTGGACTGCCGACTCGCCCGAGGACCTGCGAGGCCGCACTGCCTCCGACTGAGCGAGCAGCGAGCGGAGCGCCTCTTCGTCGACAGTCTCCCAGTCACGCGGATACGGACAGAGCCGGCGCTTGTCGTCACCGGCGGCCGTTTCGAACACCAGCCAGCCGAGCTGATAGCAGTCCGCCAGGTAATCTTCCGCGCGCGTGATCGGATGGATGGACTCTGGTAGAATGCACCATACCCGCCAGCTCTTGCCCTGCTCATCAACGAAATCGCGAACTGCCATCGTCGGGCTCGCTCACGGGTCTGGTCCATCTGTTCCGGTGAGAAGAGCCAACGCAACGGGCGTGCTCAGGCGCAACCTTCGGGAGCGCCGCGCTGATTAGAACGACCTTAAGGTCACATTCGCTAAGGCTTTAGCGCACGCTCGAGAGCACACCGCCAACCACCGCAGCGGCTGCGCGGCAGCTCCGGGACGTTCGCCGGTGCTACGCCTCGGGCGAGCGCCTCGATAACAGGGAACACGAGCGCGACGTTGCCGCCCCGCGCGTCGATCTCCATCACGTTGTGCTGGAGCTTGGCCGACGAGGGAAACCTGTACACGGCCACGCGTGCTCCGTGGTCGAGCCATTGCTGCGCGACGTCGAGCGCGGCCTGCTCGCTCACGGTGTGATCCGCTTCGTTCAGGAGGAAGTACATGTCGCGCACGCCGGGCTGTTGATCGGCGGAGGCCTCGCGCACCAACTGTCCGAGGCGGAGCACCTGCGCGAGCCCGTGCGTCGTTATGCCCTGCATGTAGTCGGACCGTGCCGTATCCAGCGGCGCGTTCGTGCGCCTGATGTCCGGCAGCTTGGACGCGAGGACCACCAGACCCTGCTCCTGATCGTCGGAGAGCAAACCGGCGGCGATCGCCGGCGCGATGAGCACCGCGCGCCTCACGTCGGCGTGTGACTGCGCGACACTCGCGGCGACGACTCCGCCGGCGCTCAGACCCACGACAATGATCGAGTCGCCGAGTCCGCGGGCGATGGTGATACTCGAATCGCCGAATCGGGCCAGCTCCTCGGCGCTGATGCGGCCTAACGAGCGCATCGGCGCGTGGCGCTCGCCGTGGCGTGGAAGCCTCGGGATGTAGACGTTGTCGCCGGCATCGAAGAGATGCTGGCCGACGACGGCGAATTGTTCGGGCAAGTCGGTGAAGCCATGCAGCAGCACGAAGACGCGCGCGGTGCGGGCGCCGTGGGTGAGGAGCAGCGAGCGGCCGCCGGTTACGACGACACTGTCGTCCGCGACCTGTCGTCGGGCGGCCATCGCGATCGCATCCTCGAACGTCGGCGGCGGCGAGAGCGGCACGGGTGAGAGGACGGGCGGTGCCGGCACGCAAGCCACGAGGAGCGCAAGGAGCACTATTGGAGGGAATAATCGCGGCATGGAACGTCCGGTTCGACTATGCGTCGACGCGCAGCGTCAAGCGCTTCGTCCAGCGATGATAGTCCACTGCATAACGAGCGAGCGGCAGCTGCGCCGGTCCTTGCCGCACCCGTCCCTCGAGATCGTACTGCGAGCCATGACAGGGGCAGGTGATGACGCCCTGTACGGGCGGCCGCACGGGACAACCCTCGTGGGTGCACTGCATCGAGAGCGCGTGAAAGCGGCCCGCGCTCTCGCGTACGACGAGAATCGGCGTGCCGTCGAGGCCGGGCGTCGATGTCACGAGTGTCGCACCGTCGGTGGTCAGGCTCGACACGTCGACCGTCGTCTCGAACAGCGGCGGCGGTAGAGGATCCGCATGTCCACACCCGATGGCTGACGCGCCCGCGACAAGAAGCGCCGCCTCCCCGAGAAACTCACGTCGCGATCGCGATGCCATGCCTAACGAGCCAGCGCGACAGACGTCATGCGCTGCGGATAGCGCCCGACCTTCACCCGTGCGACCTCCTTGCGCGAGGCCAGGTCGATTACCGAGACGTCGTCTGATCCGCGATTGCTGATGAAGATGCGCCGACCGTCGGGTGAGATGGTCACCCAGTTCGGATCGCGCCCGACGGGAACGGTCGCGACGAGGCGCAGGTCGGGCAGAGCATAGATCGCCGTCAGGTCCGTCATGCTGCCGTTGGCGATGAGATATCGTCCGTCGGCGGTGATCTTGATGCCATGATTCGTCGTCACGGGGAGCGTATCGGGCTTCGGCGTGCCCTTCGGCATTGGCATGTCGACGCGGCGCAGGATCTTTCCCGTGTGGGGATCGGCGACGACGAAGCCGTAGTACTGCGAGAGCTGAACGTAAAGTCGATTGTCGTCGTGGGAGAGCGCGATCGGCCTGACGTTCGCGCCGAAAGGGATGCGGCGAAGAACTTTATTGGTCGCGCTCTCGAACACCGTCACGTCGGTGCCACGTATGAGGCCGACGTAGACCGTTTTTCCATCGCGTGAGACCTCGATGTCGTGCGGCCCCGTCCCGACGTTCACGCTGTCGATGAGCGCGTGCGTGGCCGCGTCGAAGACATCGACATAGCTGCCCGAAACAACGGTGACGTACACGCGGCGCCCGTCCGGAGAGATCGCGAGGTGGTTAGGCACGCCGCGAAATGCGACGCGCCAGCTGACCTGTCGAGTATTGGGATCGATCGCCACGAGCTCGCCGGTTCCAGTCGGCCGGCCGTCGGCACGATGCACGATCCGGCTGACGTAGAGGACGTCACCCGCGGGCGCGGCAACGATGTCGTCAGGCGACAAACCGACAGGGATCGTGCCGACGACTTTCGCCGTCTTCGCGTCGATGATGGACACGTCGCCGCTGTTGGTGTTTTCGACGAACACGAGCGACGACCGCGCACCGTGATCCTGCGCTCGCGTCGTTAGGCTGGCGACGACGAGTAAGGCAACGACGAATGCGATCCGCATCTGGGCTCCCGTTATATCTCAACGGGAAAGAGCATACCGTCGCGGGCGGGAAGCGGGAAGCGGCAGCGTGGTGGCGCGTAGAGCGTGGCGCCGCCCTATTTGCCGCTTCCGAAGGATGACACGAGTGTACGCAGGGCGTCGGCCTGGGCCGCGAGTTGCTGCGACGTGGCCGCGAGCTCCTCGGCGGAGCGGGCGTTCTCTCGCGCGCTGGATTCCACCTCGCTCACGGCCCGGCACACCTCGCCGAGGTCTGTCGACCGCTCGCCCGACGAGGCGACCGTGCGCTCGACCATCTGCGAAGTCTGGCGGATGGATGGGCTGAGGCGCGCGAGGATTTCTCCCGCGTTGGCCGTGATGAGACTCCCGGACTGCGCGAAGCCGATGACCTCGTGGAGCACGTTCCGGGTGTGCGTGGCCAGCGTCCGCACCTCCTCCGCGACGACCGCAAAGCCACGCCCGGCGCCGCCGGCGCGCGCGGCCTCGATGCTGGCGTTCAGCGCCAGAAGGTTGGTCCAGTCCGCGATCTTGTCGATGTCGGCTGCCTTCTCGCCGATACGCTCGAGCACCGCGACCGCTTCGCGCATCGCCTGGCCCGCGGCGTCGGTGTTCTGAGCGCTCTCCGAGGCGAGCGCCTCGATCGCGCGCGTCTCCTCCACCGTACCCGCGATGTACTCCTGCACCTGCTCGACGATCGAGGTCGTCTCGCTCACCGCCGACGCGGCGGAGCCGGTGCTGTCGGAGAGCTTCTGCGCCGATGCCGAAACCGCGGCCGACGCCTGTGCGACGATGTCCGCCGTGGATTGGAGCTCGCGCATGAGGCGCGACAGTGCATCGCTCATCGCGCCGAAGGCGATGGCAAAACTGTCACGGCCCGAGCGTGGCGACACGCGACGCGTGAGATCGCCGGCCGCGATACGATCGGCTGCGGCGGCCATGTCACCGAGATAGCTCACCATACCGGTGAAAGCGTTGCCGAGGCGGTCACCTGGCGAGCGCGGGGTGACGCGACCCGCAAGGTCGCCGTTGGCGATGGCGCCGGCGTGGAGCGCCATCTCGTCCATGTACGACGAGAGCCGCGCCATCGCGCGCAGGAGCTGGCCGATCTCGTCGTCGCTGGCCTCGGGGACCGCCAGTCCGCTCTCGCCGCGCGCGAGCTGATCGGCCATGAGCGCGGCGCTTCGAATAGGCTCGGTGATCGAGCGGCTCATGGCGTTGGCGAGTATCGCGAGCGCGCCAACGGCGCCGAGGGTGATGAGGCCGATGAGGAGCCAGGACGCGCGCTGGAGCATGCGCACGCGATCGAGCGCCGCCGGGCCGTCGAGGTGCGTCATACGCGCTTCAGTCGCGATTCCGAAAATGACCGTGAGCGCGAGAATCAGCACGAGCGCCGCCGCTGCCACGGTGGGCAGCAGGCGGAGCTTCTGCTGGACATTCGATCTGTGAAGAAACCGCTGCAGCGCTTCGGGTAGGGGCGCCGACTCCACGGGAGTGGAGCCGGTCGCCGCTGCACTTGTGTCTACGACGGCGGTCACGCCGCCTTGCGAGGCTGCGCGCTGCGCTGCGAGGCGGCTGGAGTGGAGGCGGGAGCGAACCACATGGCCCAGAAGCCAGCGCCGGCGAGGGTCACCGCGAGTGCGAGATGCAGCACGACGTCGTATCCGCCGATGGGCACGATGCCGAGCAGCTGCGGCGTGACGACGCCGCAGATAGCGAGGACGAGGTAGACCGCGCCGCTGCCGAGCGCATAGGTGACGGAGCGACGGGCGCTCCAACCGGCCCAGATGCCCCAAACACCAAAGAGCATGTGCACGGCGTTGTGCAGGACGTTCACGGGAAAGAGCCCGAGGAGCATGCCTGTCGACATGCCCAACATCGGATGTCCACCCGCGCCGGCCGCGAAGCCGACAGCGCTCACGGCGAGAAAGACTATTCCGGACAGGGTGGCCACTCGCTGGATGGACGACATCGTCAACCTCCGATTGGTGGGAGAGATCTGAAGAACGACTGGCCTGAGGTGGCCTGCGTCACGTAGGGGGAGTTGCCCTACCTCGCGTCGTCGAAGCTTTCGAGATGCCAGCCGTCGTCATAGTGTCGAAAGTGCCCTCGCAGGGTCGTCGAGAGCAGCCGCTCCGACTCCGCGGTCCACTTGGGCCGATGAAGGAGCTCGCCGAGCGCGGTGCGCTCCTGCGTGAACTGGAATTCCGCAACCGCTGAATCGTTGCGAATCGAATCTTTAGGAAGGCCCACGATTTCCGCCTTCGTGTGAGCCGTTTCCACCGTCCAATAGCTCGTCCACGGTGTCTTGCTCGTATCCTGAGCTTCGACGAACGCCGACTTGTCTGCTTTGCCGGTGAGCACCGCGCGACAGTGCTTCTTCTGTCTCGGATCGGATGGCGCATCCACGTCGGCAAGATCCATCCAGCCGGCGCCGGAGAGGAGAATCCACGCGGAATCCCCAGCGACGTGCGCGCTGTCAGCATTGTCGCTGTAGATCGCTCGGCAATCCGCGACCGTCTCATGGGCCACGCGCTCGCTATCCGGCGCGAGCACGGAAAGCAGAGAATCGGAGTGTTGAATGGCGCTGAGCGCATCCTCTCGCGTGAACGAGTGCCCACATGCAGCGGAGAGCAGGGACGCGAGAAGAACGAGGTAGTGGGCTTGCCGAGCTCTCATATATAAGACTCCTAACGACCGCGAATGCGTTTGGCGAGTTGTTGGAACATGCCGAGCAGTGGCTGCGTGCCGTGGGGCTCGTGGCCCGACTGAGACGCAGGCCCGAAGATCATCTTCACCTGGCCCACCGTGAGGACCGAACCGTCGGACAGCATGCGCTCGGCGGCGACACGGTAGCCATCGACGTACGTGCCGTTGTCCGAGCGCAGGTCGATGACGTACCAGCTGCCGGCCTTCAACAAGAGCGTCGCGTGAGCCGACGACACACTCTCGTCCGCGATCACGATGTCATTGTCCTCCGATCGACCGATCGAGCACACGGCGCGCGAGATGCCGAAGCGGGTGCCGGCGATCGGACCGCGGACGACCTCGAGCACGGCGAGCTCCGTCGATCCCGTTGTCCCAGAGGGACGGTGAGCATTGGGGATCTGAGGAGACGCTTCCGACTCGCCGGATTCTTCGACGAGCATCACCGCGGGCAGCCGATGCGTCTCAGCGTCAGAGCCATTTGCCGAAGACGTGGAGCGCTCGAGCCGGAAGACGGTCGTCCCGATTCTCAGCTTGTCGCCCCGGGCGAGTATCTGGACCGACTGGACGCGCACGTCGTTGACGAACGTGCCATTCACGCTCTCGTCGGTGAGCGTGTATCCAGTTCCAACTCTTCTAATCACCGCATGGCGGCGGGAGACGTCGTGCGACGCGACGACGATGTCGCAGTCGTCGTCCCGGCCGATCACGATCCCCTCGAGCGGGATCTCGTGTATGTGACCGGTCTGGAGCTCGATCAATCGCCAACCACTCTGCTCGCCGCTGGCGCCGGTGAGCTTCCTCGCGGTGTGGCTCGACGAGGCTCCGGTCACGGCGGGCTCCGCCGTGGATTCCGCGCGATATACCAGCTCGCGGCGCCCGACTCGAACCGTCGCGCCGTCGCGCAGCTCCACGGGCTCCGTGCCTAACGACACACCGTCGATCTGCAGCGACATCTCCTCGCCGAGCGCCGTGATCGTGGCCACGCCATCCTCGCTCAGCGTAATCGCGGCGAGCGCCGGCAGCCCAGCGAAGACCGGGAACACGATGTCTCCCGTTCCACCGAGGGTATTGCGCCCTACATGCAGATCGCGGCGCTGAGCGCCAAAAATGAGAACGGGCATTGTGACTCGCGCGGGTGCTGCCAAAAGGACGAACAAGGAGGGCGTTCGTGACCTCACGAACGCCCTCCCTGTTTGTCCTTCTGGTAAAGGCCGCTATTCCGTTCTATCCCGCTCGGCGGACTCGAAGAGGAACCACATTCGCCGCTCGGTCTCGTCGATCCAGACCTCGATGAGACTCGTCGTCGCGTAGTCGAAATGCTCCTCGCAGATGACGTGCGCGGAGCGGAGCGTGGCAAGGAATGTCTTGTTGTCGTCCCGCAGCTCCGCGAGCATGTCGAGTGCCGAGACGAAATCGGCGTCGTTGTCGAGGATGTGCTGGAGCCGCCCAATCTCACCGATCGAATGAATCGTGAGCCCACCGACCTTCCGCACCCGCTCGGCGATGGCGTCGGTCATGGCGAAGATCTGGTCGGCCTGCTCGTCGAGGAGCAGGTGATAGTCGCGAAAGTGCGGCCCGCTCATGTGCCAGTGAAAGTTCTTGGTCTTGATGTACAGCGCGAAGACGTCGGCCAGCAGAACGTTGAGCGCAGCAGTAATGTCGCGCGTCGCTGCCGCCTTCAAATCGGTCGGCGTGGAGAGGGGGCTGGCGCGGGTTGCGCGCGCCGCTCGGACTTCGGTGCTCGTCGCCATGATAGTATCCTCGTTAGGTGCCGATATCGACCGGGTCGGCCGTAGTCACGTTCTTCAAGCTACGCTGTCGTGAAATGAGAGGCATGACGCCTCTTGGTAATTGAGCTGCTGAGGTCCCTCCAGAGCACTCGTGTCTGCAGGACGGCCGTCGGCTGCATCCAGCGCGCCGCTCGCTGAATCGTGCTGGACCATCGGTTCCATCGCGGGCACTGTCGCGGGGATGAAAACATTCATTACCGCGCTGGTCAGCGTGTTCATCTCGCTCCCGCTCGCCGCGCAGACGCCGACGACCTCGCAACAGCTCATCGCCGCTCGTGATACCGTGTGGCGCGCGTGGTTCGCCAACGACACCGTACTCCTTCGTCGTTTCATTCCGACGACGGCGGCCGCCGCGGAGGGCGGGGACGCGCTCGCCTGGAGTGATCGCCGCGCGATCTTCGATGGCGCGCGTCGCAGCGCGTCCTCCGGAGCCAAGCTGGAGCAGCTCGAGTTCGCCGGGACGCAGATCGATTCGAGCGGCAATTCCGCCATGGTTCGCTCGCACTTTCGTTTCCTGGTCCGCCGGGGAGCGCGGGTGGACACGAGCTCGGGGACGGCCGCCGAGGTGTTCGTGCGTGAGAATGGCCGCTGGGTCAATCCGTTCTGGCAGCTCGAGTTCGGCGGCCCCGGCTCGCTCGCCGCGCGCGCGATCGATCTCCCTGATACCCTCGGCGCCCGCGTGAACGTGCCGGATTCCCTCAAGTCGTTGGGAACGATCGGCGATTACGATGCGCTAATCGGCGTCTGGGAGTTCACCTTCCAGTCGCGCCAACCGGATGGCTCCTTCGGCGCGCCATTCAAGGGCCACTGGACGTTCGAGAAGAAGGGCGACGGTGGAATCATCGAAGATCGGTGGCGGCCGGACAATCCGACGGTGCCGATGGCCACGAGTCTCTACACATATCGCATCTTCGACCCGGAGCAGAAGGTGTGGCGGCTCGTCGGCGCGAACTCGCGCGGAGGGAGCATCATCCCCGGTAGGACGTGGGCGGACGCCGACGGACGCTCGGGCATCGAGTGGTACGGGGACGTGCTCGTTAGGTTCCGCTACTTCGCGATGACGGCGAATCGCTTTCTCTG
>Ga0070714_100005041_pt1 | contig 10044 bp, 13 predicted proteins | sample LARL83metaG_FD_65450 | JGI IMG/M metagenome (GOLD analysis project Ga0070714, IMG submission 65450) | Corn, switchgrass and miscanthus rhizosphere microbial communities from Kellogg Biological Station, Michigan, USA - LAR L8-3 metaG | ecosystem: Host-associated > Plants > Roots > Rhizosphere ... | reverse complement strand
TGCTGGTGATAGTCCTCGGCGTAATAGAACTCCGGCGCGGCGCGGACTTCGGTAGTGATGGCGGCATGCCCCGCCTTCTTCAGCGCATCCTGGTAATCCTTCAGTGAGTCCTGCGCCGCTTCCTGCTGCTCCCGGCCGTAGGTGTAGATGGCCGAGCGGTACTGCGTGCCCACGTCGTTACCCTGGCGCATGCCCTGGGTAGGATCATGAGCTTCCCAGAAAGCCTTGAGCAGTTGCGCATAGCTGATCTGCTTGGGGTCAAACACCACCAGCACCGCTTCGGAGTGACCGGTGCGGCCCGTGCAGACTTCCTCATAACTGGGGTTCGGCGTGTAGCCGCCGGCGTAGCCCGCGGCGGTGACGTATACGCCGGGCAGTTTCCAGAACTTGCGCTCGGCGCCCCAGAAGCAACCCAGCCCGAATACCGCCTGCTGCGTGCCCGGCGGGAATGGCGGCTTGAGCGGATGGCCGTTGACGAAATGCTTGTCCGGCACGGGTATCGGCGTGGCGCGTCCGGGCAGGGCCCGGCCGGCGTCTACCATCTGGGTCTTGTGACTTGAGAACATGGGAACCTCTCGGTCAGGCGCACAGGCCAGGGGTGGCCGGCAACTCCATAGACCTTGATGAGGGCGTGGATATTACCTTCAAGCCCGCCAGCAGGAATCGCAAGCCGGTGTGCTTCAGGCGGCCTTGGCCTGCTCCATGAGCTGCCGGTAGAGACTCAGCACCCGGGACTGGCTCTCGGCGTCCATGGCCGGGTGCCTTTCATCCAGCAGCGGTCGGTCCAACAAGGTCCAGGCCGCGGCCGTCAGTACCGAGGTGGCCTTCGGGAACACCGCGGTCTCTTCCTGCTTCGCATGGCTCTTCTGCACGCTCAGGTAGTGGCGCCCGTAATACAGCAGTCGAGGAAGGCCGGCCTGGCCGGTGCGGGCGGCGGTGTCCACCATTTCGAGGAAATCATCCTCCAGTTGCAGGAGTTCCTGGTGTTGCTCGGACAGGATCCGCAGCTCCTGGCTCATGCTCGGATCGACCAGGGCCAGGCGCTCGAAGAGAAGATCCTCGCGGGTATGATGCATGCGAGCCGGCAGCCCGCGCAGGTATTCCAGGGCACGTCTCAAGAGCGCCAGGTCCGGCTGCTCGAAGGTCTCCGCCCGGTCAAGCTGGTGCTCCACCACCCGCAACACACGGCGCATGCGTATGTGCTCGTAGAGGAGTTGCGCGATGAAGGGTCGATACATGGCAGCGGTCCTTGCCGTGGATATCACCTTTATAGGCTGAAGCCCACGGCAGCGCCTTGATTTGGATCAAGCCGGGCCTCAGCACCCTCCTACCTAGGCGCCCCTGGCGGCTTTCTTATACAAGGCCTGCAGGCGATTCAGGTCCGCGGGCGCCTTGGGATAGCCCATCTTCAGGGCCTCCAGCCGTTCCACCACGATGCGGGCCACCGCCAGGTTGCGGAACCACTTGTGGTCCGACGGGATCACGAACCAGGGCGCCTCCCCGGTGCTGCACTTGCTGAGCGCATCCTCGTAAGCCTTGAGGTACTCATCCCAGTAATCGCGCTCCGAGTAGTCGGCCTCGCTGATCTTCCATTGCTTGGAGGGATCGTCGAGCCGATCCTTGAAACGCTTGAGTTGCTCGTCCTTGGAGATGTAGAGGAAGAACTTGAGAATCTGGGTGTCGTGCTCGACCAGGTTCTCCTCGAACTCCCTGATGCGCCGGTAGCGCCGCGACCAGACTTTCTTCGGCACCAGCCCGTGCACCCGCACCACCAGCACGTCCTCGTAGTGGGAGCGGTTGAAGATCACCACCTCGCCCCGCGCCGGTGCCACCCTGTGGGCGCGCCACAGGAAGTCGTGGGCGGCCTCCTCCTCTGAAGGCTGGCGGAACTTGGCGACCCGGCAACCCTGGGGATTCATGGCGCCCAGCACGTGGTTGATGGTGCCGTCCTTGCCGGCGGTGTCCATGGCCTGCAGGCAGATCAGGAGCGAGTGGCGGTGCTGCACATACAGAAGTTCCTGCAACTCGCGCAGGCGCGCCTGATAATGGTCAAGCTCCGCCTGGACCGCCTTATGGCTGCCATGCTTGTCCGTGAACGCGGGATCGATTTCGGCAAGGCGCAGACGCTTGCCATGCTTCACGCCGAAACGCTTCTGATAGTCCACCGCGCCTCTCCGCATCCTTAGAAGGGATGCGGTTACCTTAGCGCGTTTGGGAAGGGCGCGCCGGGCAGGGCATCACGCCCTGCCCGACTCACCTTGAGACATCAGGCCTTGGCGGTGCTCATGGCCGCCTTCAGCTTGAAGCGGGCGTCCAGGCTGTACTGGCCGGCGCCGCAGGCAGCGACGTAGAGGAAACCGCCGGTGAGAGCCATGTTCTTCATGAAGTCGATGAGCTGCAGCTCGTCGCCGTCATGCAGGTGCACCACGAACCCCGAGACCACGCAGAACAGGGCTGCCGCTATGGCGGCGGCACGGGTGTGGAATCCGCTCAAGATCAGCAGGCCGGCACCCACCTCCCAGACGATGATCACCGGCTTGAAGGCGAGAGGCACGCTCCAGTCGTTCACGTAGTTGTGGATGCTGGCGAGGCTCATGATCCGGCCGTAACCGGTCCAGAAGAACATGGCCGCGAGCAACACGCGGCCCACGAGCATGGCTAGATTCTGCATGGTCATCTCCCGATTCATTCGTAGTTTCGGCCGACCCCGAGTGGCGGCCGGCCTATAGCTTACTGCAAACCGGGTGCTTTCTGCTCAGTCCCGCGAGCTCGGATCAGCCCCATCTGAGCTTGAACTTCCGGTCCAGGCTGAAGCCCCCGGCGCCGGTATAGACCACATACAAGTAGCCGCCGGTCATGGCCAGATTCTTCATGAAGTTGATGAACTGGTTGACGTCGGCGAAATTGCGGTGGGCGATGCAGGCCGAGATCACCGAGAACGCGGCGAGCAGCAACGCCACCGGGCGGGTGAACGCCCCCAACAACAGCAGCAGGCCGCCGCCCAGCTCCCACAGGATCAGGATCGGCATGGACCAGCCGGGCACCCCGACCGAGACCATGTATCCCTGCATGTAGTCGTAGTGCACGAGCTTGTTCCAGCCCGACCAGATGAAGATGGCCGCCAGCAGCACGCGGGCGATCAACAGGACAGTATCTCTCATGGCGCGACTCCTCTAGTGCTTCGATGGACCGCCTGCGCCGGTTGCGGCCGGTGCAGGCGGGATGGATCAGGCTGCAGCTTTCTCCGCCTGCAGGGCTTCCTTGACCTTTGGGCGGTCCGCCACGCGTTGGCGGTAATCCGCGAGGTGCTTCCATTTGGACAGGTCTATGCCGACGTGCGGCGACCAGCTGATCACCGTGTAGAGATAGCCGTCCGCTACCGTGAACTGGTCGCCCATCAGGTACTTATGGCTGGTGAAGTGCTTCTCCAGTTCGTCGAAGCGCCTGGCCAGTTTGTCCTTGAAGATCGCTTTGGCGTCGTCATTCAGGGCTTTGTTGAACAACGGGCTGTAGCTCTTGTGGATCTCGCTGCTGATGAAGGTGAGCCAGCTGTTGGCGCGCAGGCGGTCCACGGTGCCCGGCTTGGGGATCACCGCGGAAGCCGGCGCCAGGTCGCCGATGTACTGCATGAGCGCGGCGCCCTCCGAGAAGACCTGGCCGTCGTCCAGCTGCAGGGCCGGCACGTAGCCCCGGGGGTTTATTTTGTAATAGTCGCTGCCGTCCTTGAGCTTGTGCGCGCCGGTATCCACGCGCACCAGTTCGACGGGCACGCCCGCCTCGTGGAAGGCGATGCTGGATGCCAGGGAGCAGGCGCCGGGAGAGAAATACAACTTCATGATAGAGCCTCCTTGTAGGTGTTCGTCATTGGGAAACTATTCAGGCCGCCGCGGTCTGCAACACCGGATAGTCTATGTACCCCTTGGGGCCGGCGCTGTAGAAAGTAGCCGAATCGGCCCGGGTCAGCTCGGCACCGCTGCGGAACCGCTCCACCAGGTCCGGGTTGGAGATGAAGGGGATTCCATAGGCCACCAGGTCAGCGAGGCCTTCCGCGATGACCCGGTTGCCCTTGTCCCGGTCGTAGCCGGTGTTGGTGATGAGCGTGCCTCTATAGATGCGCCGGTAATGGCCGGTCACGTCCGCGACGGCGCCCTCCGGCGTCTGGCCGCCGGTATCCCGCAGGTGCAGGTAAGCCAAGCCATGGTCCGAGAGCCTCCCGATGACGTGGTCGTAGAGCGCCACGTTCTGGGAATCGAGCGGGTTGTTATAGGTATTGGAAGGTGAGAGCCGGATGCCGGTCTTGCCCGCCCCCGCCGCCTTGCTCACGGCCTCCACCACCTCGAACAGGAAGCGGGCACGGTTCTCGATGGAGCCGCCGTATTCGTCGCTGCGCCAGTTGCTGCTGTCGCGCAGGAACTGCTGCACGAGATAGCCGTTGGCGCCGTGGATCTCCACGCCGTCGAAGCCGGCCTCCATGGAGTTCCTGGCACCCTGGGCGAAGTCCCGCACCACTTGGCGAACCTCCGCGGTGCTGAGCTCGCGGGCCGCCACCGTATCCTTCTGCACGCCGGCGGGCACATAGGCCTTGGTCTTGGGGTTGAAGGCAGAGGCCGAGACCGGCAGCGCGCCGCCATGGAAGTCCGGATGCGACACGGCACCCACGTGCCAGAGCTGCAGGAAGATGCGTCCGCCACGCGCATGCACCGCATGCGTCACTTTCTTCCAGCCCGCCACCTGCTCTTTCGAATAGATGCCCGGGGTATTCACATAGCCCATCCCCTGGGGCGATATCTGGCTGCCCTCGGTTACGATGAGTCCGGCACCTGCGCGCTGGCCGTAGTACTCGGCATGCAGCTCGGTCGGCACAAAGCCGGGGTTGTCGGCCCGGTCGCGGGTCATGGGCGCCATCACCACCCGGTTCCTGAGTTCGTAGTCCCCGAGTTTCACCGGGGTCAACAGTGCTTGGGTCTGGCTCATGTGCTTCGCTTCCTTCCTGATATGTCTGGTTGTAACGAAATATCTATGAATATCGATGCGCCGAATCAAAAAATTTGCCCGCTTGGGGGCAACACGCAGGGCTCACTGCATCCGACCTGCCTCAGGTCAGATTTCTTCCTTGAGGAACTTGCCCACTTCCTTCAGCGCGTCTTCGTTGCGTTCGTAATAGGTGAACTGCCCTTCCCGGCGCGGCACCACGAGACCCGCCTTCATGAGCATGGCCAGGTAATGGGAGGCGGTGGACTGGGAGAGGCCGAGCTTCTCCTGGATCTCGCCCACGCACACGAGCTTGCCACGCGGCCCGCCGCCGGGACAGGAGCCGCCGAAGTGCTGCTGCGGGTTCTTCATCCAGTGAAGGATCTGCAGCCGGGACTTGTTGGCCAAGGCCTTGAACACGAGTACCTGATCCATGGGCTGCATTATATCGAGATTCTTCGATATGTCAATGCTACTCCCGCGGCCTGGCCCCTCGGCGCCGTTGCCGGCGCGGGGACCCGCGCCTAGACTCCAGGCCTCTAAACCCTGCGCCCTCCCCAGCCGTCCAAGGGACATGGAAACAGCCACCGCCATGCGGATCACGGAACTCACGCCCACGGCGGCCAACGACGACAACACTCTCGCCATCCGCGCCCGCGACGGCGACAGCAAAGCCTTCGAGCAGCTGTACCGACGCTATGCGGGCCGCGTGCACGCGGTGTGCCTGAGGCTCGCCGGCAACAAGACCCTGGCCGAGGAATGCACCCAGGATGCCTTCGTCAAGGCCTGGGAGTCCCTCAAGAACTTCCGCGGCGACGCGAGCTTCGGCACCTGGGTGCATCGCATCGCGGTGAACGCAGTGCTGGAGCGGCACCGCACACACCTGAGACGGGCCGCCTGGGTCAGCAGCGGGGACGAGGAACAGATGGAGTCCGTGCCGGGCTACGACGCGGACCCGGGCCACGGCCTGGATCTCGAACAATGCATCGCACAACTTCCTCCGGCAGCACGCATGGTGTTCGTGCTGTTCGACGTGGAGGGACACAGCCACGAGGAGATCGCCGGCATGACCGGGCTCGCCGTGGGTACCAGCAAGGCGCATCTGCATCGAGCCCGCCAGATCCTGCGGGCGAGGTTGGACTCATGAACCAGGAAAAGCTCGACTTGGCGATCAAGCGGCTGCCCCGCGAGGTGCAACCGGATCGCGACCTGTGGCCCGGCATCGACGCACGCCTGAAGCCGCGGCGCGCGGCGCGCTCCCTATGGTCCTACAGCATGGCGGCGAGCCTGCTGGTGGCGGTGGCCGCGGGGGCGCTCTGGGCGGGCTTGGGGCTGCATCACAAGACGGTCACGCCGCAGGTCATCGTAGCCAGCGGACCCGCCAACGGTCCCACGGACGCGTACTTCGCCGAGCGCGCGGCGTACGCGGAGCAGAGTGTGCAGTCCGCCACGGATCTCTCGCCGGCCACGCGCCAGGTGATCCTGAAGAACCTGCGCATCATCGAGGGCTCGATGCAGAGCATGCAGGCGGCCCTCGACAAGGACCCCAACAATCCGCGCCTGCGGGCGCTGCTCTTCGACCTTTACCAGAATGAAGCCCGCCTGTTGGCCGCGACCCAGCAGGCCCAGGCCCAGACCAACACGAGGAACTCCCTATGAAACGACTGTCCGTCATCATCGCCTACCTGCTGCTGAGCGTCAGCGCCGTGGTCGGCACCTTCACCCTCATGGCGCTGACCTCCAGCACCGCCTACGCCCACGGGCACGACTCGGATGACGACGGCGGCGGCCAGAGCCGCGACGTCAACGAGTCGCGGCCGATCAAGGCCGACGGTGAGGTGCGCATCGACAACGTCGCCGGCAGCATCAAGCTCAAGGCCTGGGACAAGAACGAGGTGAGCATCACCGGCACCTTGGGCCCCCTCGTGCAGCGCCTCGAGATCAACAGCAGCGATTCCGGCCTGGAGATCCGCGTGGTGCTCCCGCACAACGTGGACAGCGACAGCTGCGAGGAATGCGCCGACCTCGAGATCCAGGTGCCGAAGGGCGCCCACCTGGAAGCCAGTACCGTCAGCGCCGACGTGCAGGCCAGCGGCATGACCGGTCCCGCCCAGCTTGGCACCGTGAGCGGCGCCGTGACGTTGACTTCGAGCTCCAGCCACATCGATCTGCGCACTGTCAGCGGCGACATCACGGTAGTGGGCTCGGCCAAGGGTGCCCAGGTGTCGGCCAACAGCGTGAGCGGCACGGTGCGGCTCTCGGACGTGGATGGCAGCGTGGATGCGGAGAACGTCAGCGGTGAGATCAAGCTGGTGTCGCGCCACGTGAGCAACCTCAAGCTGAGCTCCACCTCCGGCGACCTGACCTTCGAGGGCGAGCTGTTGAAGGGCGGCAATTACGACATCAACAACGTCAGCGGTGACGTGGACCTGATGGTGGGCAGCTCGGCGGACGCGCGCTTCGACGTGTCGAGCTTCAGTGGCGACATCGACAACAACTTCGGGCCGAAGCCGACCCGGGTCAGCAAATACAGCCCGGGCATGGAACTGCACTTCAGCAACGGCAGCGGCGCCGCCACCCTGACCGCCCGCACCCTGAGCGGCGACATCCATCTGCATGACTGAATGACGCCACCCTCCGAAGCCCACTCCGGGCTTCGGAGGGTCCGGCGAGGCTTCCTATGCGACCGCAAAAGGCCCGGCTAGGGCCTCTCGCTTGTCGGCTGTCCGGTACCTGCCCCGGACAGCCTTCCCGGATCAAGCACTTACGTGCCTGACCGGGACAGGTCATCCTTGGGCTTGCCGTCTTCTTGATCCTCGTCGGGTGATTCTGGATGACAGTCGCGGAGCGGACTGTGCGACGATTCCGCGCCGAGTGGCAGGCCAGCCGCTACGCTCGAAGGCGAGACCGGCGCCAGCCGGGAGGGCAGACGACTACAACCGGCAAAGAGTCCGTCCTGGGCTTTTCACTTCTCGGCAAGTCGGTCTGTGCCCGCACTTCCCGTGCTTCGCGCACGGCCGGTCCCGTGCCGTGATCATCCTTTAAGCGTGTTCCGCATCTATACGGTCGGCTTCTTCGCCGCGGCCTTCTGGGCGTCCGGCAGCAACTGATAGAACAGGCTGGATTCGCGCTTATAGAAACCTTCGGTGTGGAAGGAATCCGCGAGCTTGAAGTATTCGTAGTCCAGGTGATGCCCGAGCTCATGCAGCAGCGTGCGCAGGAAACTCTTGAATGCCACCGGCTTCTTCTTCATGGCGGTGCGCATCCACAGGCTGATGCGCGCCTGGCGCATGCGACCCTCCACTCCCTCGTACAGGCCGTGCAGTTCGCCGGAGCCGTCCGCGGGCCGCACCGCCAACACTCTGAGCGCCACCGGGCTCACCTCAAGCTGTCTCAGGATCTCGCCCGCCAGCTTCTGGGTGATGAGTTCGACCCGCGCCCGGGCATCTTCTTCCAGGGCCACCTTGAGCCGCGGCAGGAGCGGCCACAGGCTCTCGGCATCGGGCAGCAGGGTGCGTTCGATGCGGTCACTGGCATCGTAGACCTTCCTGTTTGCCGCACTCAGGTTGCGGTAGTAGTTGAAGCGCATCGCTGGCAAGTATGTGGGCGGCGGCCCCTATAATAAAGTCATGAGATACCCGACCCCGGCCGTCTTCGGCGCCATGAGCGTGCCGGCGCTGGCGTACTTCCTCGCCGCCTCCCTGGTGGCGCAGTTCGCGCGCGTGGACTACGACTGGATCGAGGCACCCTTGAGCTTCTATCTCATCGGCCCCGGCAGCGGCTGGCTCGTGGCCGGTTTCTTCGCCCTGGGCGCCGGGATACTCTGCGTCGGCATGGGCCTGCATGCCCACGTGCAGGCCACAGCTTTCCGGTCCGCGGCGTCGGGGCTCTTCATCCTCGCGGCGCTCGCCACCTGGGCAGTGGCTCTGATCCCGACGGACTTGCCCGGCGGAGCCGGCCGCACCCTGCACGGCGTGCTGCACATCGCGGTGGCGAGCCTGGCCTTCCTCAGCATCAGCGCGGCGATGCTGGTGCAATCCTGGTGCCTGCGCCGCGATCCTGCCTGGCACGGGCATTTCCGCAAGGCTTTCGGTCTCGCGCTGCTGACCTTCGTATCGCTGGCGGTCTACGCCCTGTGGCGCGCCTTGCCCCGGGGCATCTCGGAGAAGTTCGTGATCCTGCTCATCGTGCTGTGGCTCCTGAACGCCGGCCGCTGGCTGATGCAGACCAGATTGCCGCAGCCGCAGGCGGCCCGTGCATGAGCCGCTGGCGGCCTGCGGGTGAACGCTCCTCGCCCTACATCACCGGCGAAGGCTACACGGTGCTGCAGGCGGAGCTGCAGCACCTGTGGGAGCGGCGTCGCGAGGTGACTGCGGCCTTGAGCGCGGCGGCGGCGGAAGGCGACCGCTCCGAGAATGCCGAGTACATCTATCGCAAAAAAGAACTGCGCGAGATAGACCGGCGCATCCGCTACTTGCAGAAGCGCATGCCGGACCTGAAAGTGATCACCGAGTCGCCGGCGGAGCAGTCGCGGGTGTTCTTCGGCGCCTGGGTGACGCTGGAGGACAGCCAGGGCGAGGAGCATGAATACCGCATCGTCGGCCCGGACGAGTTCGATCCGGCCAAGGGTTACATCAGCATGGATTCGCCGCTGGCGCGGGCCCTGCTCAAGAAGACAGTGGATGACGAGATCGAGGTGAAGCTGCCGGCCGGTCTCGCCCACTATTTCATCATGCGGGTACGCTATACCTGAGAGGCGGGTTTATGTAGCCAGGCATTAGGGAAAAACCCGCTGGCGGCCGCGCTGCGCCCGGCGCATCATGAAGCCATGAAGACCGAATCCAAACGCCCCGCTCCCGCCAACGACGTCGGCCTGGATGAAGCCCTGGCCGGCACCTTCCCTGCCAGTGATCCCGTGTCACCACCCTCCCACGTGGAGGAGGAGATGGAGCGGCGCCGCAAGGTGCTGGACGAGGATGCACGGAACAAGGACAAGGATTCCGCCGAGGAAGCACTCGACGAGGCGCTGCAAGAGACCTTCCCCGCCAGCGATCCGATCGCGGTGCACCGCGT
>Ga0070714_100005040_pt1 | contig 10044 bp, 8 predicted proteins | sample LARL83metaG_FD_65450 | JGI IMG/M metagenome (GOLD analysis project Ga0070714, IMG submission 65450) | Corn, switchgrass and miscanthus rhizosphere microbial communities from Kellogg Biological Station, Michigan, USA - LAR L8-3 metaG | ecosystem: Host-associated > Plants > Roots > Rhizosphere ... | reverse complement strand
ACGATGACCGCGGCCAGCAAGGAAAGCGGAATGGAAACGAAAGAGATGAAGGCGGTTCGCAGATCGAACAGGAACAGGAATAAAATCACCGCTACCAGCGCGCCGCCAATCAGCAGCGAATGTTCGACGTTTTGCAGCGAGTTATGGATGAAATTCGCCGGACGGAACAGCCTGGCGTTGAGTTCGATTTTTTCGCCGGCAAGAACGGGCTTCATTTGCTGCAACGCGTTCTCCAGCGCGTGCGTCACGTCGAGCGTGTTCGCCTGGTATTGGCTGAAGGCGAGCAGCACCAGGCCGGACTTGCCATTGATTTGCGCATCGCCGAACTTCGGCGCCGCCGCTTCGCGCACGTCGGCGACGTCTTTCAATCGCACGCTCAAGCCCGGATGAGGAACGAGCACCACTTCGCCCAGCGCTTCCGGCGTCAGCGCCTGGCCGAGGGTGCGAATCACCACGCGCTGGTTGGCCGTTTCCACGTAGCCGCCGCCGCGCACCGCCGTAGCGCGCCGCGTGGCGGCGAGCACGTCGTCCACCGAAACGCCGTGCGCCAGGAGCGCCTCCGGCTTGAGTTGGACCTGAAGTTGGCGGACATCACCGCCGAACACGTCCACCCTGGCGATGCCCGGCACGCTGAGCAGGTGCGGGAGCAAGGTCCAATCGGCAAAGGTGCGCATTTCCATCGGTGTGCGGTTGGAGGAGGTGAGCCCCATCGCGAGCATCAAGCTGGTCGATGAAGTCAACGAGCCCAGCAGCGGGGGGCCGGTTCCTTGCGGCAGGTGGCTGGTGATGTCTCCCAGCCGCTCGCTGACCATTTGTCGGTCGCGGAAAATGTCCGTGCGGTCGCCAAAAACCAGGGTGATGACCGATAAGCCCTGGATGGATTGCGAGCGGATGGTTTTCAGTCCCGGCGTTCCATTCAACCCGGTTTCGATCGGCAAAGTGACGAGTTGCTCCACTTCCTCGGAGGATAATCCGGGCGCTTCGGTCTGGATCTCGACCTGGGGCGGCGCGAATTCCGGAAAAACATCCAGCCGCGTTTTCGTAGCGACGTAAAGGCCGTAAATGAGGACCAGCGCGCCCAGCGCGATGATGACGCCGCGATGCCGCAGGGAGGATTGGACGATGCGATTGAGCATGCCGTCAATCCGCGGGTTTGATTTCGCCTTTGCGTTCCTCGGAGAGCAGCATTTGCGCGCCAGTCGTGACTAACCGCTCGCCCGGCGTAACGCTGTTGGTGACAAACCAGCCGCCGTCCGCCGGCTGATTTAAAGTAATTTCCCGGCGCACAAACGAGTTGCTGCCGGTTTGCAAATAGACCCAGGAAGTCTCCGCCGAGCGAACCACGGCCGCTTCCGGCACCACGACGCCGTTAAACGGCTCGCCCGGCAATTGCAGGAAGCCCGTGATTGAAAGACCGGGAGTGAGCGGGACGGGAGGATTCGTCGCGAGCAGGAGAAAACCCTGGCCTTGCACCTGGCGATCCACGGTGGCCGCGCGATCGAGAAATTGCGCATCCATCGGGGGCACGTTGCCGGGAAGCAGCAAACGAGCGCCAACGGGCATTTGCTCGAGCACCTGGCCGGAGGGTAAATCCAAGCGGATCAAGGCGGTTTTCCGCGCAACCAGCGATTGCACGAAAGCAACCGGGTCCGGCTGATCCACGATGGCTTTGCCCCACGCGGAGAGCAATTGGGCCCGGGCGCTTTGCAGGGTAATTTCGTCGTGCTGCCGCGCCGCGCGGGCGGTTTCGAGGGCTTTGGCGGAGGCGTTTTGGCCTTGGTCAAAAAGAGCTTTCGAACGCTCAAAATCGTTGCTCGATGCCACCAGGGAAGCGCGGGCGGAGGCAATGTCGCTTAGTGAAGTGATCAGCGGTGCCGGATCGAGGACCTCGCCGTAGGCTTTGATTTCTCGCGGAAACGTCGCCGCCGGTAAATTGGAGGCGAACAGCCCGACAAGTTTTTGCGCGTTTTCGTCCACGTGCAAAATGGCCTCGCCATTGGGCCCGGTCTCGGTCTTGGGAGCGGAAGCCTCGGGCTTTTCGCCCTGCGCTTCGGACACCAGCTCTCTGTGCCCTTGATGGAAGGCGAAAATCAGGCCGGCGATGAGAATCAGCGCCGCAACCACCAGCAGGACCTTTATCCAAAACGATTTCATGGCTGCGCAGAGGGGTTTGCGTCTTTTAACACCTGGCGCGCGGCAACTTAGAACTTAGAATTATTCTAAGTATTGACATGCAAGCAAGGCGCGTTTAGTTTCCCGATGCCATGTCCCGTGTCGAGCATAAAAAACTGGATGAGCATTTGAGCGAGCGGCTCTCGACGAGCGGCTTTCGCTTCACGCCGCAGCGCCAGCACGTCTACGACGTGTTGCTCGAGGAGCGCGACCATCCGACGGCGGAGGAAGTGTTCATCCGCGCCAAGCGCGGGATGCCGGAGATTTCCATGGCCACGGTTTACAATTGCCTCGACGCCCTGGTGCGTTCCGGCGTCGCCCGGCAGGTAACCGTCGACCGGGGGGCCACGCGGTTCTGTCCGAACATGCGCGAGCATTGCCACTTTTATTGCGACACCTGCGAAAGGGTGTTCGATATTGACCTGCCCAATGGCGGTCCCGCCGGTATCACGCTGCCGAGGGGTTTTAAATCCGCTCGGTTTGAGATTGCGATTCACGGGGTTTGCGCGAAATGCGCAGTCAAGACCAACGGCGTGAATTGACTTCGCGGCGGATTTTAACGATTTAACACGATTGAATTTGAATTAAGCATGAGCACGGCAACAGAGACAATTGAGGGTTTAGTCCAGCAGGAATACAAATACGGCTTTGTCACGGACGTCGAAACCGAATCCGCGCCGCCGGGTTTGAATGAGAACATTATCCGCCTCATTTCGGCCAAGAAAAAAGAGCCCGAATGGCTGACCGAATGGCGCCTGAAAGCCTACCGTCACTGGCAGACGATGAAAGAGCCCACGTGGCAGTTCGTGAAGCATCCGCCGGTGAATTTCCAGGACATCACTTATTATTCCGCGCCAAAACAGAACAAGAACGCGCCGAAGAGCTTGGATGAAGTCGATCCGAAGCTGCTCGAAACCTACGAGAAACTTGGGATTCCTTTGCGTGAACGCAGCCGACTCGCCGGCGTGGCGGTGGACGCGGTGTTTGATAGCGTTTCAGTGGGCACTACTTATCGCGAAGCGCTCGCCAAGCAGGGCATTATCTTTTGCTCGATGAGCGAAGCCGTGCAGGAACATCCCGACCTCGTGCGCAAGTATCTTGGGTTGGTGGTGCCGTACACGGATAATTATTACGCGGCGCTGAATTCGGCCGTGTTCACCGACGGTTCGTTCTGCTACATCCCCAAAGGCGTGCGTTGCCCGATGGAGCTTTCGACGTATTTCCGCATCAACGCGGCCAAATCCGGCCAGTTCGAGCGCACGCTCATCATCGCGGATGAGAGTTCGCATGTGAGCTATCTCGAAGGTTGCACGGCGCCGATGCGCGATGAAAACCAATTGCACGCGGCGGTGGTCGAACTCATCGCGATGGACCAGGCGGAAATCAAGTATTCCACTGTCCAGAACTGGTATCCGGGCGACGCCCAGGGGCGCGGCGGAATTTATAATTTCGTGACCAAGCGCGGATTGTGCAAAGGCCGGAATTCGAAAATTTGCTGGACGCAGGTCGAGACCGGCTCGGCCATCACCTGGAAATACCCGAGCTGCATTCTGCAAGGGGATAATTCCGTCGGGGAATTTTATTCCGTCGCGGTGGTGAACAACTTCCAGCAGGCCGACACGGGCACCAAGATGGTGCACATCGGCAAAAACACACGCAGCACCATCGTTTCGAAAGGCATCTCGGCCGGTCGCGGCCAGAATAGTTATCGCGGCCTGGTAAAGATCCAGAAGAGCGCGGCCAACGCGCGCAACTTCTCGCAGTGCGATTCGATGTTGATCGGCGACCGTTGCGGCGCGCATACGTTCCCTTACATCGAAGTGAAGAACACCTCGGCCTCGGTCGAGCACGAAGCGACGACTTCGAAAATTGGCGAAGACCAGATTTTCTATTGCAACCAGCGCGGGCTCTCCACGCAGGACGCCGTGAACATGATCGTGAACGGTTTCTGCAAGGAAGTGTTCAAGGAACTCCCGATGGAGTTCGCCGTCGAGGCGCAAAAGCTCCTCGGCGTCAGCTTGGAAGGCAGCGTAGGATAATCCGCAGATTTCGCAGATTAACGCAGGTTTTCCGAATGGTTCGGCGAAAATCTGCGCCATCTGCGGACCGAACTTTTTTTAGAAAATGAGCAAACCTATTCTTGAAATCAAAGACCTCCACGCGGGGGTTGAAGGCAAACAAATCCTGAAGGGCGTGAGCCTCACGATCAATCCGGGCGAAGTCCACGCAGTCATGGGGCCGAACGGCAGCGGCAAGAGCACGCTCGCCGCGGTGCTCGCCGGCCGCGACGGTTATGACATCACGGGCGGCGAAGTCATTTACAATGGTCACGATCTGCTCGACCTCGATCCCGAGGAACGCGCGCGCGAAGGATTGTTCCTCGCCTTCCAATACCCGGTGGAAATCCCCGGCGTGAACAGCACGTATTTTCTCAAGGCCGCGCTCAATGAAATCCGCAAGGCCAAAGGCGAGTCCGAACTGGACGCGATGGAGTTTCTCGCGCTGGTGAAGGAAAAAATGAAGTTGCTGGAATTGAAGGACGATTTGCTCAAGCGCTCGGTCAACGAAGGCTTCTCCGGCGGTGAAAAAAAGCGCGCGGAGATTTTCCAGATGGCCGTGCTCGAACCCAAACTGGCGATTCTGGACGAAACCGACTCCGGGCTCGACATCGACGCGCTCAAAATCGTCTCTCACGGCGTCAATAAATTGAAGCGCGCGGACAACGCCCAGCTCGTCATCACGCATTATCAACGCTTGCTGAATTACATTGTCCCGGATTTTGTGCACGTGCTCGTCGACGGCCGCATCGTGAAATCCGGCGATAAGAGCCTCGCGCTCGAGTTGGAAGCGAAGGGGTACGACTGGATTACCGGTCACCCGGTGCCGGCGTGACGCCCGCGCCGATGCAGCGAAATCCAGGTGCCGGTGGCGCAGCTAAAGCTTGCGGCTGCAAAACAGCGCTTTTAGGCTGCCGCTGATGCGTCTGCTCGATCGTTACCTGTTGCGCGAGTTCCTTTTCTGGCTCGCCGTTTTTTTTGGCGCATTCATGCTGGTCTGGATCGCGTTCGATCTCAGTTTCGAACTGCACCGGTTGCAGCAATTCCATCTGCGCGGGAAGGACATCGTCCAGTATTACTTTTTCGAGATCCCGGAATTCATCCCCATCGCGCTGCCGGTTTCCGTGCTGTTGGCGCTCCTGTATTCGCTCACCAATCACGCGCGCCATAACGAAGTCACCGCCATGCGCGCGGCCGGCATCAGCCTGGCGCGCTTGTGCCTGCCTTACGTGATGGCGGGACTTTTTTTCAGTGTCGCCTTGTTCGCATTCAATGAATTTTTCGCCCCGCAGGCGGCGGATCGGGCGGATGAAATTCTGAAGCAGCGCGTCGAAGGCGCCTCGCCGCGCGCGGAACGTTACCTGGTCAAGCCGCTGAATTTAATCAATTACGGCATTGGCGGAAAAGGCCGTTCCTGGAACGCGGCGGTTTATAACACCCGGACGCTCGAGATGACCAAGCCATTGGTCATCTGGTCGCCCACCAATGGCGGCCCGCGCCTCTGGCTTTCGGCGGACACGGCGGTTTGGACCAATGGCGCGTGGTTTTTTTCCGGCGACGTCGTCGAAAATCTCGAAACCGCGCGCATCTTGAAAACGAACGCGCTGGTCGTGCCGGAGCTGACCGAGACCCCGGCCGAAATTCAAAGCGAAATCAAGGTCAACGCTTACCGCGGCATCACGACCAAGACTCATCGCGCGGATATCCCGCTGGCGGACATTGTGAATTACCTGCGGTTTAATCCGCACCCGGACCGCAAGATGCGGAACTGGCTTTTTACCAAACTGCACGGACGATTTGCCGGGCCGTTTGCCTGTCTCGTGGTGGTGCTGGTGGCGATCCCGTTCTCAGCCGGCTCGGGTCGCAGGAATATTTTCGTCGGTGTGGCGGCGAGCATTTTTATTTTCTTCGCGTATTTCTTTTTGCAACAGGTCGGCCTCACGTTTGGGGAAACCGGCTGGATGCCTTCCTGGCTGGGGGCGTGGTTTCCCAATTTGTTTTTCGGAATTGGCGGCCTGTATTTGATGTCGCGGGTGAGGTGAGTTGAGAGTTGAGAGTTGAGAGTTAAGGGTTGGGCTGGTATCTACCATCCCTATCAGCGATCAAACATCATCCGAACTGGAGCAATTGAAAGGGCGTTACGAGCGGCTCAGCCTGCTTTATCACGTCGGCAATGTCATCCACTCCACGCTCGACCCGCAGGAGGCGCTGCAACTCATCGTCAATGAAGCCGTCCGCGTCATGCGCGCCTCGTCGGGCTCGGTGGTGCTCATCAATCCCACGACGAACTTTCTCGAGATTCAAGCTTCGCACGGATTGCCGCCCAATGCCGCGGAATTGAAATTGCGCGTCGGCGAAGGCATCACCGGCTGGGTGGCGCGCGTCGGCCAGCCGGCGCGCGTGGGAAACGTCGCGCGGGATCCGCGGTACATCATGTTGCAACGCGGCGTTCGCTCCGAACTGGCGGTGCCGCTGGAGGTGAACGGCGAGGTGCGGGGCGTGTTGAACGTCGATTCGGACGTCGAAAATGCGTTCAGTGCCGACGATCAGGAATTGCTGGGAGCGCTCGCGTTGCAGGCCTCGCGCGTGATTCACAATACCTGGCTCTACGAGCAATTGCGCCTCAAAGCCCGCCTGTTCGAAGCGCTCGCCAACGTCAGCCGCATCATTAATTCCACGCTTAACCTTGACGATGCCCTGCAGGTGGTCACCGCCGAGACGTGTCTCCTGATGCGCGCGAAAATGTGTTCCCTGATGATGCTGGATGAATCGCGCGAATGGCTCGATTTGCGCGCCAGCTACGGCGCGGGCGAGGCATATACCAGCAAACCGCGTTTGAATGTGAGTGAAAGCCTGCTCGGCGTGGTCGCCCGGCGCAAAAAACCGTTGCAGGTCGCCAACGTGCAGGTCTCCACCCGCTACCAGAATGTCGAAGTCGCCCGGCGCGAAGGGCTGGTTTCGCTCCTGAGCGTGCCGCTGCTGTTCGCCGGCCAGGCCATCGGCACGTTGAGCGTTTACACCGGGACGCCGTATAATTTTTCCAACGAGGAAATCCGCATTCTCTCCGCGCTCGCGGAACTGTCGGCCATCGCCATCGAAAAAGCGCGGTTGTACGAGCGCATCGTGGACGTGGAAGAGCAGTTGCGCCAGAACGAGAAGCTCTCCGCGCTCGGATTGCTCGCCGCCGAGGTCGCGCATGAAATCCGGAATCCGTTGACCGTGATGAAAATGCTGTATCACTCGCTGGATTTGAAATTTCCCACCGGCGACCCCCGCACCAAGGATGCCCGCATCATCAGCGAGAAAATCGAGCACTTGAACAAAATCGTGGAGCAAATCCTGGCGTTCGCGCGCACGGCCGAACCGAAGCTCGCGCCGGTGAATTTGAACCAGTTGCTCGACGAGCTCGGCCTGCTCGTCCGGCATAAATTGAAAAATCAAAACGTCGCCTGGAAAACCAAACTCCAGCCGGATTTGCCGGCCATCAACGGCGACGCGACGCAATTGGAACAGGCGTTCTTGAATCTCATCCTGAACGCGGCCGAGGCGATGCCGGAGGGCGGCACGCTGACGATCACCGCCAAAGCCACCAGCACCGGGCGGGCCGGCGCCCGCACCCCGTTGGTCGTCCTTGAGTTCCGGGATACCGGCGAAGGCATGACGGAGGAACAGCAACAACGCGCGTTCACCTCCCTGCTGAGCACGACCAAGCGCACCGGCACCGGCCTGGGCCTGGCGATTGTGCATCGCGTTATCGAGGCGCACCACGGCAAGCTGACGCTTCGTTCCAAACGTGGCGAAGGTACCGTGATCCGCCTCCTACTGCCCCAATGACCGGGCGCGGAACTCCTTCTGCGATTTCCCTTTTCTTGCCCCCCGCTGCCTCGCCTGTTAGTTTGCGCCCGCGTGGAAAAGCGATTTCTCATCATCGCGGTCGGACTGGGCCTGCTCCTGACTTCGTGCGCGCACCCGGACTCGTCATCCGTCTCGGGCACGATTGAAGCCGACGAAGTGCGCGTCGGTTCGCGCTACGGCGGACGCGTCGAAAAACTATTTGCGCAGGAAGGCGATTCCCTCACGAACGGCCAAATCATCGCGCAACTCGACGCCGCCGAGTTGCGCGCGCGCCGTGATCGCATGGCGGCGCAACTGGCCGAGCTGGAGGCTGGCCCGCGCAAGGAGGAAATCGCGGCGGCCAAAGCCGATTGGGAGGCGCAGCTGGCTGACCTGGACCTGGCCCGCACCAACGCCGGGCGCGCGCAGGAATTGTTCGCGAAAAACACCGTTTCCGCCAACGAACGAGATCAAAGTGTCAGCCGCGCGAATTTGCTCGAGAAAACCGCCGCCGCGGCGAAGAGCCGTTACGATTTGCTTCTGGCCGGCACGCGCCCGGAGGAAATCGCCCAGGCGCAGGCGCAATTGGCCGAGTTGGACACGCAACTTGCCGAGATGAAGATCACCGCGCCTTCGGACAGCACGCTGGAGGTGTTAAGCGTGAAAGTGGGCGACGTGCTCGCGCCCAACCAGCAGGTCGCCACGCTCCTGCTGCCGCACATCTGGGTTCGGGTCTTTGTGCCGGAACCGTGGCTGGGCCGCATCCAGCTCGGCGAGACCGTGAAGGTGCGCGTGGATTCCGACCCGGGAAAGGATTATTCCGGCGTGGTGGAACAAATCGCCCGCGAAGCCGAATTCACTCCGCGCAACGTGCAAACTGCCGAGGAACGTGTGAAGCAGGTTTTCGGCATCAAAGTGCGGTTGAACGACTCCGCCCTCCGCGCCGGCATGTCCGCGGACGTGAGTTTTCCGAACGTGGGGAAATGAGGTGGCATGTTCTCAACCCAAAATGCTCATTATGGTGCCGTCGGTTGTGTGGTTGATTATGCCGCCAATTCTGCTGTCGATTGCGCCGTCAATCTAACGTCGTTGCGGTCCAATGGACCGCTAGAACTCAGCTCGTTGCGGTCCAAAGGATTGGGAGAACCCGGCCCGTTGCGGTCCAAAGGATCGCAAGAACCCAGCCCGTTGGTGCGCGCGCGCCGGTCCAAAGGACCGGGAGAATACAGCCCGGGGCTGAGCGAAGCGATGCCCCGGGTAAACGGTCAAATACAACACGCGCCCTGAAGGGGCGCGAGAGGCGTAACCCATGCCGCAATCCCTCGCAAAAATCTACCTCCACCTGATTTTTTCCACCAAAAATCGGGAACGCTCCATTCCCGACGAGGTCCGTGCGGATCTTCACTCCTATTTGGGCGGAATTCTTCTCGGCCTCGGTTGCTCGCCGATTGAAATAAATACCGAACCTGACCACGCGCACATGTTATTTGCAATGACGCGCACAGAAACGGTCAGCGACATTGTCGGCCAATTAAAAAAGAGCTCGAACGATTGGTTGCGCAACCGCGATCCTCAATTCCGAAATTTTTATTGGCAAGGCGGTTATGGTGCGTTCTCAGTAAGCCAATCGGCCGTTGAAGAAGTTCGGCAGTACATCCGTAATCAACGCGAACACCATAAGCAGGTTTCATTTCAAGAGGAATACCGCGCATTTCTGAAACGATACGAAATTGAATTCGATGAACGATATGTTTGGGAATGACTCTCGCGCCCCTTCAGGGCGCTTTGGTTTTTGGACCGGGGTTACCCAAGGCATCGCGCTAACGCGCTCAGCCTTGGGCTGTATTCTCGCGGCCCGTTGGGCCGCCTTTCAGACCAGTGGTCTTAAATTTTTATTTTCAAGGCCGAGTTCTACGGCGGTTCAAGAATTTATGTGGCCGTTAATTGCCGCAAAAGAACGCAAAGAATCAAAGTATCTTTG
>Ga0070714_100005038_pt1 | contig 10044 bp, 4 predicted proteins | sample LARL83metaG_FD_65450 | JGI IMG/M metagenome (GOLD analysis project Ga0070714, IMG submission 65450) | Corn, switchgrass and miscanthus rhizosphere microbial communities from Kellogg Biological Station, Michigan, USA - LAR L8-3 metaG | ecosystem: Host-associated > Plants > Roots > Rhizosphere ... | reverse complement strand
TGCAGCGTTCCGATGAACCCAGCGCGGCGCAGGTCCGTCAGGCGATCGCCGCGGCCATCCGGGCATTCGGCGCCCGGGGCTGCGCGGCACGGGTCGCGCAAGCGTACGGCGAGTACCCGGAGACCGCCGCGCTACGGATGCGCTGGGCACGCGCGATGGTGAAGGGGGACGGGAGGCATGGCGGCGGATTCGGCGGTGCCCGGCCATGGCTGGCCCGTGCCGCCGCGCCTGGTCAGCGCACGGTGGCCAGCACCTGCCGCGCAGCATGAGCGATGACCGCGGCGCGGCCATGGGAAAGCCTGCAATGGCAGCGGATACACCCCCCGCGCTGATCGGCCGGGACCGGGAGGTCCAGGCGCTGACCGAGCTGATCGGCAAGGCGACGACGGCCGGGCAGGCCCTGGCGGTTATCGGAGACCCCGGCATCGGCAAGTCCGCGCTGCTCGGCGTGGCGCAGGACGCGGCCCGCGCCGCCGGTTTCCGCGTGCTCTCCGCTACCGGCGTGGAATCAGAGGCCCAGCTGCCGTTCGCCGGGCTGCACCAGATCCTGCGCCCGGTACTGCGGTCCGCGTCACGGCTCCGGCCCGCGCACAATACCGCGCTGCGGGCGGCGTTCGGCCTGGCCGAGGGGCCAAGGCCAGAACTGTTCCAGATCGCGCTGGCCGCGGTGAACCTGCTCGCGGCCGTGGCGGCGGAGCAGCCCGTCGCGATCCTCGTCGACGACGTGCAGTGGCTGGACCAGCAAAGCCAGGAAGTCCTGACGTTCATCGCACGCCGGGCCGGGCCACATCCGATGGTCATCATCGGGATGGTGCGGACGGGCCATCCCGGGCCGTTCCTGGCCGCCGGCCTTGCCGAACTTGTCGTCCGCGGTGTGGAGGAGGCGGCGGCAGACGGCATCTTGCGCCTGGTGGCCGGCGTGCTCGAGCCGGCCGACCGGCTCCGGATCCGGCAGCAGGCGCAGGGGAATCCGCTGGCGCTGCTCGAGCTTCCGGCGTCGTGGGCCAGTTCCGCGCCCCCGCCCGACTGGCAGCAGCCCACCCTGTCCGCGCGGCTGGAGCGCGCATTCGCCGGCCGGCTTGCCGAACTGCCGGCCGCCACCCGGGACGCCGTGCTCATCGCGGCGGTCGATCCAGTGGACGACCTAGCCGAGATCCTGGCGGCGGCGTCGCAGTTCAGCGGGTCGCCGATCGGTCCCGGCGCGTTCGGCCCGGCCGCCGACGTGAGGCTGCTTCGCATCCGTGAAGGCCGCGTGCGGTTCCGGCACCCGCTGGTGCGTTCCGGGGTGCTGCAATCTGAGACGCTGACCCGCCGCCAGGCCGCCCATGCCGCGCTGGCTGAGGTGCTGGCCGATGAGCCATACCGCAGGACCTGGCACCGCGCCCAGTCCATCGTCGGACCCGATGACCAGATCGCTGACGAGCTCGAGGCCAGCGTGGCGGTCGTACTCGGCCGCGGCGCGGTGATGTCCGCGATCGCCGGCCTGCAGCGCTCGGCGGAGCTGACCAGCTCTCCGGCCCGGCGGGGGCACCGGCTGCTGATGGCGGCCGAGCACGCCTTCGGGCTGGGCCGGGCCGACCTGGTGAACCAGCTCGTCACAGCCGCGGCCCGGCTGGACCTGTCCGAGCTGGACTATGCCCGCATGCAGTGGCTGCAGGAGATCTTCAACGACGGCGTCCCCGGGGACGCGACCCGGGTCCTCGAGCTGTGCGCGATCGCCCGCCGGTCGGTCCAGGCCGGCGACCGGGATCTCGCGCTGAACCTGCTGCTCGGCGCCGCGCTGCGATGCTGGTGGGCGGACACTGGGCCCGCCGCGCGGGCCCGGGTGGTCGAGACCACCCGGGAGCTCACCGATGCTATCGGTGACCCGCGCTATGTCGCGGCGCTCGCGGTAGCCGAGCCGGTCGGCGAGTGCGCCACGGTCATGGACCTGCTGTCCCGGTTCGTCCTGGACAACATCACCGACGGGGATACGCTGCGCCTGCTCGGCATGGCCGCCCACGCCATCGGCGACACCGTAAGAAGCGCGGACTTCCTCGCCCAGGCGGAGGCCCTGCTCCGCGAGCAGGGCCGGCTCGGGCTGCTGTCGCAGGTGCTGAGCATGCAGGTCATCGACCGGCTCGAGCTCGGCGACTGGGACCGGGCATCGGCGGCCGCGGCCGAAGGCGAACGGCTGGCCCGGGACACCGGCCAGCCGATCTGGCGGACCGGCACGCTGGTCTGCGACGCGATGGATAACGCCTTCCGTGGCCATACCGACCTGGCCTTCACCTACGCCGCCGAGGTGGAGATGGTGGCCAGCCGCCAGCGGCTCAACGACCTGCTGTCCTGCGTCCAGCTCGTCCGGGGCGCCGCGCTGTCCAACGCGGGCCAGTACGAGGCGGCCTACCCGCAGCTGCGCCGCCTCTTCAAGCCGTCCGACCCCAGCTTCCATCAGCGGGAACGGTTCGGCGCCGTGATGTTCCTCGCCGACGCCGCGATCAAGGCGGGCGAGCGGGACGACGCCCGCCAGGTGATCGCCGGGCTCGAGGAGGTCGCCGCCTCGACTCCCTCGCCGGTACTGCACGTCCATCTCCGCTACGCACGCGCGGTCCTGGCCGCTGACGCAAGTGCGCCACCGCTCTATGCTCATCTCATGAGCCAGGATCTCACCCGCTGGCCGTGGCCTCAGGCCCGCGCGGAGCTGGCCTACGGGAGCTGGCTCCGGCGCCAGCGGCGCGATGCCGAGTCGGTGGCGGTTCTGAGTTCGGCCCTGGCCGCCTTCGACCGCATCGGGGCCCCGGTCTGGGCCGACCGGGCACGTGCAGAACTGATTGCCGCCCTTGCCGGGCAGCCCTGGTCCGGCAATCACCAGATTCCTCCCGGCGGCCCCTGACATGGCCGCGCAGGGCCTGATCGGACGAGATCAGGAACTAGATGTCCTGACCGGCCTCATCGATCAGGTCATCGAAAGCGGCGCCGCGATCGTCGTGCTCGGTGATCCAGGTATCGGGAAGTCCTCGCTGCTACGGGCCGCCGCAGACCACGGCCGGGCGGCCCGCCTGCAGGTGCTGGCGGCCACCGGCATCGAGGCCGAGGCTCACCTGCCGTACGCCGGCCTGCACCATCTGCTGCGACCAGTACTGAGCGCCATGAACCGGCTGCCCGCGACCCAGGCCGGGGCGCTTTCCACCACGTTCGGCATGAGTGACGGGCCGCCGCCAGAGCCTTTCATGATCGCGCTCGCCACGTTGAACCTGCTGACCGACGTCGCTGCGGAGCGTCCGGTCCTCCTGGTCGCCGACGACGTGCAGTGGCTCGACCAGCAGGCCCAGGCCGTGCTCACGTTCCTGGCCCGCCGGCTGAGCAACGATCCGTGCGTGCTGATCGGCGCCGTGCGCAAGGACCATGACATCGCCTTCGCCACCGCAGGCCTGCCCGAACTGGATCTGCGCAAACTGGACGAGACATCCGCGCGCGACCTCCTGGCCCGGCACGCCGCGGGCCTGAGTTACGCGGACACCGAGCGGATCTTGCGCGAAGCGGCCGGCAACCCGCTGGCCCTGGTCGAGCTGCCGGTGGCTGTCCGCACGGCCGCCGACGCCGGGCTGGAGGCCCCCCCGCAGGCACTCCCGCTGACCACACATCTGGAGCGCGCCTTCGCCGCCCGGATCGCCGGCCTGCCGCCGCTGACCCGGGACGCCGTCCTGATCGCCGCGGTGGACAACGCCGACGACCTGCCGGAGATCCTGGCCGGCGCCTCGGCGCTGGCCGGCCAGCCAGTGACCGTGGCCGCCCTGGAGACCGCGATGGCCGCCGGACTGCTCCGGTTCGACGACCTGCACGTGCATTTCCGCCATCCGCTCGTGCGCTCGGGTGTGCTGCAGCTGGAGACGGTCACCCGCCGTTACGCGGCCAACGCCGCGCTCGCGGAGGTCCTGGCCGGCGAGCCCTACCGCCGCACCTGGCACCGGGCCCAGTCGGTCAGCGGCCAGGACGACCAGGTGGCCGACGAACTGGAGGCCGCGCACGTCGTCTCGCTGCGCCGCGGCTCGGCCACCGAAGCCATCTGGGCCCTGGAACGGTCGGCCCAGCTGACCGCCGACTCGGCCAAGCGCGGCCGCCGCCTGCTGCTGGCCGCCGAGCACGCCTTCGGCCTGGGCCGGGCCGACCTGGTGGACCGGCTGCTCACCCGGGCGGCCAGGACCAGCCTGTCACGCCTGGACCAGGCGAGGATGGCGTGGCTGCGGGAGATCTTCAACGACGGCGTGCCCGGCGACGCCGGCCGGGTGCTCGCGCTGTGCGACCTCGCCCTGGAGGCGATCGGCGCGTCAGAGTCCGGCCTCGCGCTCAACCTGCTGCGCGGCGCCGCGCTGCGCTGCTGGTGGGCCGACACCGGGCCTACGGCACGGGCTCAGGTCACCGAGGTGGCGCACCTGATCGAGAACGGCGCGGACGACCCCCGCTACGCCACAATCCTGGCCCTCGCCGATCCGGTGCTGCAGGGCCAGGAGGTCACCGAGATCCTGGACGGCGTGGTGCTGGAGACCGTCGCCGATCCGGCCGCGCTCTGGCTGCTCGGCATGGCCGCGCACTGCATCGGCGATCCGGTGCGGGCCGCGGACTTTCTCAGCCGCGCCGAGACGAAACTGCGCCAGCAGGGCAGGCTCGGGCTGCTGTCCCAGGTGCTGAACATGGAAGTGCTCGACAACCTCGAGCTCGGGGACTGGGACCGGGCGGTGTCCTGTGCCGAGGAGGCAAAGCGGCTGGCACGCGAGACCGGGCAGCCGCTTTTCAACACCGGCTCGCTCTCCCTGCACGCCATGATCGTCGCGCTGCGCGGCGACAACGAGCAGGCGCAGTCCATGGCCAACGAGGTTGAGAGCGCAGCGGGCAGCCGCCGCCTGAACAACCTGCTGTGTTGCGTGCAGCTCATCCGCGGGTTCGGCCTGATCAGCCAGGGCCAGCACACGGAAGCCTACGAGGCGCTGTGCCGCGCGTTCGACCCGGCCGACCCGTCCTTCCACCTGGCTGACCGGTACCACGGAGTGATGTTCCTGGCCGAGGCGGCGGCGCACGCCGGGCGGGTCAAAGAAGCACGCGAGGTCATCGCGGGCTTGGAGGCCGAGGCGGCCACCACGCCTGCCCCAATCCTGCACCGGCAGCTTTCCTACGCCAGGGTGGTCCTAGCCGACGACGACGATGCCGAGGACCTGTTCACCGAGGCGCTGCGGGCCGACCTAATCCGCTGGCCCTGGCTGCGCGCCAGGCTTGAGCTCGCCTACGGCCGGTGGCTGCGCCGCCAGCGGCGGGTCACGCAAGCGCGGCCGCCGCTGCGCTCGGCCCAGATCACCTTCGAGCTGATCGGCGCCCGCAGCTGGGCCGAACAGGCCCGGTCCGAGCTACGGGCGGCCGGGGAGCGGATCCAGGCCCAGGAGCCTAACGCGCAAGACGTGCTGTCCGCGCAGGAACTGCAGATCGCCAGGCTCGCCGCCGAGGGCCTGTCCAACCGGGCGATCGGGGAACGGCTCTACCTCTCGCATCGCACGGTCGGCACGCACCTGTACCGCATCTTCCCCAAGCTCGAAATCACCTCCCGGGCGCAGCTAGCAGGCAGACTCAGGCAGGCCTGAACCCGCAGAACCCGACGACACGGCCAGCGGTCACCACCGTCGGCGGGCGCGTCATCGACGAAACCTTGCGCAACCCAGCACAGGCCCGCCCTGCCCGGTCATCACGCCCCCCGACCGGGGCACCTGACAGTGGCAGGCGATCCCGAGAACGCGTGGATCCTGCTGACCAGGCACATTTTGAACCGTCGCGCAACGTCGCCTGACGGCGCCCTATGGGGCCTTTAGCCGCAGCGATAGTAGCTTGACGTCGCCCTGCGCCGCTCAGAGTCTGTCATTGCTGGCTCCCCGTTTGGCTCCCCGAGATTTAGTTGTCTTCGCTAATGTTCGAGCGAGCGACAACAGCATCGATCGCGCCCAGGACGGCGGCGGTCGTCTCCGCGAACCAACCACGCGACCGGTCTCGTTGGCGGTCATGCGTTAACTGGCCGGAAGACCACCTCGATGCGAACGAGGTATCGACCATGGTTCAGTATGGCTCACTGCAGCTAGATACCTGATGAAACCTACAAATCGTATGCTCGAGCAGGTTCCTTGTGGCCCAGCGTGGGTCGGTAATGGCTCCCCACTTGGCTCCCCTAACTTCGGAGTATGGTCCGGACACGTGGTAACTGTGAACGTGGGACCCGAGGTCAGTTGTCCCCGCAGGGCCAATCCGCCCGCACATCCTGGCCGCGGCAGGCAGGCGAACTCGTGTACCGACCTCTGGCGGGGCCGACCTCCTACGAGAATCTGCCCAAGGCCACCGAGCAGGATCCTCAGCAGTAGTTCCAACAGCCAGCCAGGGCAATGTAAGGCCAGGTATCAGCCGCTGATGGCCTGATCATAGCCATCGGGGTACCGCGGGAAGGCCGCGGTGCGGGGTAGTGACCTGGACGTCACGGTCCCGGCCGGTCAGCCAGCCAAGCAGCTCGGTGGCTGTTGACCGCGCTACCTTGCCCTCGCCGGGGCCGAGCCGCCAGCAGCGGTCGCGGTCGGTGGGCTCCAGGAGGACGGCGGGACAGCCGTCGCGGGCGGAGAGTGAGGCGGTGACATCGTCGAGGAGCGCGTCGATCACCTCTGTCGGCAGGTCAGCCAGGCGTGCGTCGGCGTCGAGGTCGACCGCGTGCAGCCAGACCTCCCGCACCCGCATCCACGGGATCTCCGCCGCGGGGATGGTGCGTCCGAGCGCGCTGCGTACCTCGGCGTGCCACGACTGGTCGTTGAGCGCGTCAAGGGCCCGCTCCAGGTCCTCGGCGGTGCGGTCGAGGTCGCGGCGCAGTACCTCGGCGGGCAGGGCCGATGCGGCCTCGATCTCCGCGGCCCGCTGATCGCGGTCTCGGTACATCGGGGTCTCCACGCCGGTGTGCGCCCACGCGGCGAGCCGACCCAGTGCCTCGGCGTTGCGCGCGAGATGCCCGACGACGTGAGCGCGGCTCCATCCGGGGAGCAGGCTGGGAGCGCCCAGATCGGCGTCGGCGATCCGGTGCACGGTGCCGGCCACGAACCGCTCGCCGTCGCGCATCCACCGCCGGGTCAGCCCGATGTCGTGCCGCGCCTTCACTGGACGGCCTGCAGCCGGGCTGCCACGTCTGCGCGCAGGGCCTTCTTGTCGATCTTCCCGACCTTGGTGACGGGCAGCTCGTCAACCACGACGAGGTACTCGGGCAGTTTGTAGCGGGCGACGCCCGCGGCGTCCATCGAGGCGCGGATCTCGTGCAGGCTGACCGTCGCGCCCGCCCGGGGCACGACGTAGACGCAGACGCGTTCGCCCAGCTCGGGGTGGGGCATGGCGACGACGGCGACCTGCGAGACGGCGGGGAGCTGGTAGACGAGGTTTTCCACCTCCTCGGCGGAGATCTTCTCCCCGCCGCGGTTGATCATGTCCTTGTCCCGGCCCTCGACCACGAGGTTGCCCTCGGGCGTGCGCCTGCAGATGTCGCCGGAGCGGTACCAGCCGTCCGGGGTGAACGCGCGCTTGTTCTGCTCTTCGGCACGGTAATATCCGCGCGGGGTATAGGGTCCGCGGGTGAGCAGCGAGCCGGGCTCGCCGTCGCGTATGTCGCGGTCGAGTTCGTCGACCAGCCGCACCTCGTCGTCCGGGGACAGCGGGCGGCCCTGAGTAGTGCAGATGACCTCCTCGGGGTCGTCGAGGCGGGTGTAGTTGAGTAGCCCCTCGGCCATGCCGAAGACCTGCTGGAGCTGGGCGCCGAGCACGGGCCGGACCTTGCGGGCCAGCTCGTCGGCCAGCCGGGCGCCTCCGACCTGCAGCACCCGCAAGGTGCGCAGCTGGTCGGCGCCGTGCTCTGCGGCGTGCTGCAGCCAGCGCCCGGCGACGGCGGGCACGACCGCAGTGTGCGTGACCCCCTCGGCTGCGATCACGGTGAACGCCCGCCCCGGTTCGGGTGAGCCGAGCATCACGACCCGGCCGCCGGCGAGCAGCGCGCCGAGGAGGCCTGGGCAGGCCAGCGGGAAGTTGTGCCCGGCAGGCAGGCTGACCAGGTAGCCAGTGCCGGCGTCGAAACCGCACAGCTCGGCGCTCGCGCTGGCGTTGTAGGCGTAGTCGTCGTGGGTGCGGGCGATGAGCTTTGGAAGCCCGGTGGTGCCCCCGGAGAGCAAGAACACCGCCACTGCCCGCGAGTTCGGCTGGGGACCGGTCCAGGCCGGGCCGGGCGCGCACAGCGCGCGCAGATCGACGTGTGCCGGGTCGAGCTGATCGCCGGCGACCAGGACGTGCCGCAGCGGCTCCACCTCGGCGACGAGCCGGGCGGCGAGGGCCTGATGGTCGAAGTCGCGCAACCGGTCCGGTACGGCGATCGCGCAGGCTTCCGCGTGTGCCGTGAGGTAGGCCAGCTCGGTGCGCCGGTGCGCGGGCAGCGCCATCACCGGGACGATCCCGGCGCGCAGGCACGCCAGCGTCAGGACCACGAACTCCCAGCCGTTCGGCAGCTGCACCACGATGCGGTCGCCGGGCTGCAGCCCCAGCTCGGCCAGCCGGGCGGCGGCGGCGTCGGCGCGGCCGAGCAGCTGGGCGTAGGTCAGCCGCAGTTCGCCGTCGACCAGCGCCACCGCGTCCGGCCGGGCGGCGGCGGCCTCGTGCAGCAGCGCACTCAGCGGACGGCCCTGCCAGTATCCGGCGGCGACGTAGCGCTGGATGAACTCGTCCGGCCAGGGGACGGTGCCCTCAGCGATCGGCGTGGCCATCTGGCTCCTCCGTTCCAGCGATGATCACGGCGTCGAGCGCGACCAGCCCGCCTGCGGTGACCCGCAGCGGGTTGATCTCGGCGTCCTGCAGGTACGGGTGCGCGAGCAGCAGTTCACCGAGGCCGGCGACGATACGGCCGAGCGCGGCCCGGTCGAGCGCCGGCCCGCCGCGCCAGCCGTCGAGCAACGCGCGCCCGGCCAGCTCGCCGACCATGCCCGCGGCCTGGTGCGGGCGCACGGGCGTGATGCGCACGGCGACGTCGGCGAGCGCCTCGGCGACCGTGCCGCCCAGCCCGACGAGCAGCACCGGCCCGAACACCGGGTCGCGGCGGGCACCGACGACGAGGTCGATCCCGGCCGGTGCCATGGCCTCGACGAGCACCCTGTCGGCGGCGATCGCGTCAAGTGCGGCGTCCATGTCCGCGGCGGTGCGTACGCCGAGCCGAACCCCACCGATCTCGGTCTTGTGCAGCACGGTGGCGTCGAGCAGCTTCACCGCGACCGGTCCGCCAAGCTCCGCGAGCGCCCGCTGCGCCGAATCGCGGTCGCGGCAGACGCGGCGCGGCGGGGTTGGGATTCCCAGCGTGTCGAGGACGTCCTTGGCCGCGGCCTCGTCCCACGGGCCTTTGCCGATCCGCACGTCCGGGCGTGACGGCGTGCCCGGGCTCTCCTGCCGCCGTCCGGCGGAGTCGGCGAGCAGCGCGGCAACGGCGGCGGCGACGCCGGCCGGGTCGGGGAGGGCGGGCACGCCGTTCTCGACTAGCGCACGCCGCGCCGCGGCGACGTCGGGTCCGGTCCCCCCGACGCCGGTCACAACCGGAACGGCCGGGGCAGCGGCCTCGACCGCGGCAGCCAGGTCAAGCGCGTCGGGCTCGTGCAGGGCGTAGGCTGCGACGACGTCGATGCCGGGGTCCGCGGCAACCGCGGACAGTACCGAGGCGAACTCGGGGCCGGGCCGTCCGGTGTCGACCGGATTGCGCTGGTAGGGCAGCGGCGGCAGCAGCGTCGCGATCCGTGCCTGTGTCTCGGCGGTCAGGTCGGGCACCGAAGCGCCGCGGCCGCGCAGGTCGTCGAGCAGCAGCAGTCCGGGCCCGGCCTGCCCGGTAAGCACGCCGACGCCGGACGCGCCTGGCGGGAGCCGGACCAGCGACAACGCGCCGACCGCATCGACCAGTTCGCGCTCGGAGTCCACCAGCACCGCCCCCGCCTGACGCAGAGCGGCCCGGGTGGTGCGCCATGAGGTCGCCAGTGC
>Ga0070714_100005035_pt1 | contig 10045 bp, 7 predicted proteins | sample LARL83metaG_FD_65450 | JGI IMG/M metagenome (GOLD analysis project Ga0070714, IMG submission 65450) | Corn, switchgrass and miscanthus rhizosphere microbial communities from Kellogg Biological Station, Michigan, USA - LAR L8-3 metaG | ecosystem: Host-associated > Plants > Roots > Rhizosphere ... | reverse complement strand
CATCCGCTGATCCAGCACAAGCTCGGCTACCTCCGCGACCGGGAGACGCCGACCGTCCACTTCCGCAAGCTGGCGAACGAGATCACGCTGCTGCTCACGTACGAGGCGACGAAGGACATGGTGACCGAGCCGGCCGAGGTAGAGACGCCGCTCGAGCGCATGACCGTGCAGCGCATCTCCGGCAAGAAGGTGGCGGTTTGCCCGGTGCTGCGGGCCGGGGTCGGCATGCTCGACGGCGTCCTCTCGCTCGTCTCGAGCGCGCGCGTCGGCTTCGTCGGGATGTACCGGGACGAGGAGACGCTCGAGCCCGTCCAGTACTACCTCAAGCTGCCAGACGACCTGTCCGAACGGGACGCGATCGTCCTCGACCCGATGCTGGCGACCGGCCATTCGAGCTGCGCCGCGATCGCGGCCGTCAAGGAGGCAGGCGCGCAATCGGTGACGCTCGTCTGCATCGTCGCGGCGCCACCGGGCATCGAGGAGGTGCACCGCCAGCACCCCGACGTGCACGTCGTCTGCGCGGCCGTCGACCGCGGCCTGAACGAGCGCGGCTTCATCGTCCCGGGCCTCGGCGACGCCGGCGACCGCCTCTACGGGACGAAGTAGCTCGGCGAGTCAGACGCCGGTGTAGGGTCGCGCGGAGTGATCCACGATCGGCAGCAGATCGAGCAGCTGGCACGGGAATACACCGAGGCGTGGTGCAGTCGCGACCCGAGGCGCGTTGCCTCCCACTACGGCAGGGGCGGAACGATCGCCATCAACGGCGGCGAACCGGCCCCGATAGCGGGGGTCGCGGAGTCGTTCGTCGCGGCCTTCCCCGACATCGAGGTCTTCATGGACGACCTCGTCGTCATAGACGACGTCGTCGAGTACCACTGGACGTTCACCGGCACGAGCGCCGAGACCGGCCAGTCCGTGCGCATCCCAGGCTTCGAGGAGTGGACGATCGGCGCCGAGGGCCTCATTGCCGAGTCGCGGGGTCACTACGACCAGGCCGAGTATGACCGTCAGCTTCGCGAGGGCGCCCCAGCCGGTTAACGCACTGCCTGAGCCACATCTCCCGGTCATCGTCTGCTGTCGGCCCCCGTCAGCCAGGACGTAAATCGAATGCAAAACACGCTTGCGGACACCAGATGTTCACCAGAGCGAATTGGCTAGAGTCGTGCCAGGGTCGGCGCTCAGGCACGGGCCGCGGTTCGCCTGACCGCCGAGCCTTCTTCGGAGCTGCGACTACCGAGCGTTGCTCCGGGAATAAACTGCCGTACGCCTGCGGACAGGGGATCGGGCGACAGCGCTTGGCATCGAGATAGGAGGAAGCAGATGCAGTCGTTTGGATCGGGTACGCGGGGCACCCGAGGCTTGGGCGTCCTTGCCGCCGTGGCGATTGTCGTTCTGACCCTCGCGGCGTGCGGAGGCGGAGGCGGAGGCGGCGGCAGCAACACGAACAGCAAGCCGGGCAATGCGGTGAAGGGCGGCACGGCGTACTGGGCCGAGGCGCCCCAGGCGACGCCGAACTACATCTTCCCGTTCGCGCAGTTCGCGTACTTCAGCGTCGCGAACCTGACGCAGTTCCAGGAGCTCATGTATCGGCCGCTGTACTGGTTCGGAAAGGGCGCGGCGCCGGTCCTCGATCTCTCGCGGTCCCTCGCGAACAGCCCCGTGTACTCGAAGGGGAACACGGTCGTCACCGTCAAGATGAAGCCGTACAAGTGGTCGAACGGCGAGGCCGTGACCGCGCAGGACTCCGTGTTCTGGCTCAACATGATGCAGGTCGAGAAGGGCGTCTGGGCCGGCTACGTGCCGGGGACGATTCCGGACGACATCAAGTCGATGTCGGCGAACGGCACTACGCTCACCATCACGCTGAATGCGCCCGTGAACCCCAACTGGTTCACGTACAACGAGCTCTCTCAGATCACGCCGATGCCTATGGCGTGGGACCTCAGCGCGGACAGTCAGAAGGCCGGAAGCCAGGCGTGCGGCAAGGCGGCGTTCAGCTCGGTGAAGGTCACGAAGGACTCGAAGGGGAACTTCGTGCCGGTCTCGGCGGCGGCCAAGTCGTGCGGGTCTGTCTACAAGTACCTCGACGCCCAGTCGAAGAAGATCTCGAGCTATGCCGGTAGCCCGATCTGGAGCGTTGTCGACGGCCCGTGGAAGCTGGAGAAGATGGACACGACCGGCAACGTCACGTTTGTCCCGAACAAGAAGTATTCGGGCCCGCAGAAGCCGACGCTGGCGAAGTTCGTCGAGCTGCCCTACACGTCCGACGACGCGGAGTTCAACGCGCTAGCGGCAAACAAGGTCGATGTCGGGTATCTCCCGACGCAGGACATCACCTCGAGCGCGTCGGCACCGGTCAACGACCCCTGCGCCCTCAAGCCCGGAGCGAACAACCCGCGGTTGTCGGGCTACAACATCGCCCCGGTGTTCCCGTGGGGCATCAACTACTTCCCGGTCAACTTCAAGTCGACGGCCAACAACGGCCAGTCCGGAAAGATCCTCAGCCAGCTCTACTTCCGGCAGGCCTTCCAGATGCTCATCAACCAGCCGCTGTACATCAAGCAGATCGACAAGGGCTACGGCGAGCCGACGTACGGGCCGGTGCCGGTCTGCCCGACGAACAAGTTCGCCACGAGCCAGGAGAAGGCGAACCCGTACGCCTACAACAAGGCGAAGGCCATCAGCCTCCTCAAGTCGCATGGCTGGGACGTGAAGGCGGGCGGGACGACGACCTGCTCGGACGCCGCCAAGTGCGGCGTGCCGGCGGGGACGCCGCTCAACATCAATCTCCAGTACGCGAGCGGAACCGCGTCCATCACCCAGCTCATGAACGCCCAGAAGTCGTCGTGGGCGCAGGCGGGCATCAACGTCAAGCTGACGACGGCGACGTTCAACACGGTCATCGGAGTCGCGGTGCCGTGCTCCGGCTCGTCGTGCACCTGGGAGATGGAGAACTGGGGCGGGGGCTGGATCTTCGCGCCGGACTACTACCCGTCCGGGGAGGACCTGTTCCAGACGGGCGCCTCGTCGAACGCAGGCTCCTACTCCGATCCGAAGGCAGACTCCCTGATCAAGCAGACGACCCAGGGCAACGCGGACCTCTCGAACTACGAGAACTACCTGGCGCAGCAACTGCCGGTGGTCTGGCAGCCGAACCCGGTCACGGTCGCCGAGATCAACAAGAAGCTCGTCGGAGTGACCCCGATCAATGCGCTGTTGACACTCAATCCCGAGGACTGGTACTTCACGAAGTAATCGCCGAGGAAAACCGAGCAGGAAGGGAGCAGTGACTGGTTATCTCGTTCGCCGGACCGCGCAGGCCATCGTCGTCGTCTTCGGCGTCGTCCTGCTCACCTTCCTGCTCAGCAAACTCATCCCGGGCGGCTACGCGCGTGCGGCGCTCGGGCAGCGGGCGACCCCGCTCGCCATCGCGCAGTTCAACCACCAGCACGGCTACGACCTGCCGATCTACCAGCAGTTCTGGAACTACGTGTGGGGGATCGTGCGGCACGGAGACCTCGGCTTCTCCTACAAGTACAACCAGACCGTTCGCTCGCTCATCGCGACGAAGATCCCCAAGACGCTCGTGCTCGTCGGCCTGTCGACGATCTTTGCGCTCGTCATCGCGGTTCCGCTCGGCATCCTCCAGGTCATTCGCCGGAACAAGCCGGTCGACTACGCCCTTACAGGGGCCTCGTTCGTCGGCTACTCGATGCCGGCGTTCCTGCTCGGGCAGCTCCTGATCCTCTGGTTCGCAATCGACCTGCACGTGTTCGAGTTCGAGGCCCCGCAGGCGAGCTCCGTGGCCGGGATCCTCGCCGACCCGAGGGGATGGATCCTGCCGGTGTTCAGCCTGTCGGCGATCACCATCGCCGGGTTCAGCCGCTACATGCGCTCCTCGATGATGGAGACGCTGACGGAGGACTACATCCGCACGGCGCGGGCGAAGGGCGCCAGCCCGTCGAGGGTGCTGTTCCGCCACGCGCTCCGGAACGCCCTGATCCCGATCATCACGCTGCTCGGCCTCACGCTGCCGGCGATCGTCGGCGGGGCGATCATCACCGAGACCGTCTTCAACTACCCCGGTATGGGACTACTCACGACGAACGCGGCGACGCAGAACGATCTGCCGCTCCTGATCGGCACGACGTTCATCGCAGCGGTCGCGACGGTCGTGGGCAACCTCATCGCGGACATCCTCTACGCCGTTGTCGACCCCCGCGTGCGTTATGACTAGGCGGGAGCGGACGTGACGGCCGGCTCGGCCAGCGAGCAGCGCGCTCCCGGGGCCGCGCCTGAGCCCGCGGGCGGCGAGGCCCAGCAGCAGTTTGGCGGCGGGCTCACGATCCAGCTCGTCCGGGTCTTCGCCGAGAACCGCCTCGCGGTCGTCGGCCTGGCGATCATCGTGTTCGCCATCCTCTTCTGCTGGATCGGGCCGCTCTTCTACCACACGAACCAAACCGACAGCCAGGCGGCGCTCCTGCATTCGATCCAGAACGCGGCACCGAGTGGCGCTCACCCGCTCGGAACCGACGCCACGGGCTTCGACATCCTCGGCCGGATCATGTACGGGGGTCAGATCTCGCTGGAGGTCGGCTTCGCTGCGGCCGGGATCGCGACACTCGTGGGCGTTCTCGTCGGCGCGGTCTCGGGCTTCTTCGGCGGTTTCGTCGACACCATCCTGATGCGGTTCGTCGACGTGCTCCTCTCGGTGCCGATCCTCTACCTCCTGATCGTGCTCGCCGTGATCTTCAGCCCGTCCGTCGAGATCCTCATCCTCGTGATCGGCTTCACGGCCTGGCTCGTCCCCGCACGACTCGTGCGCGGCGAAACCCTGTCGCTGCGCGTGCGCGAGTTCGTGCAGGCGGTGCGCGTGATGGGCGGCGGCGGCACCCGGATCGTCTTGCGTCACATCATCCCGAACACCATCGGGACGATCATCGTCAACGCGACCTTCCAGGTTGCCGACGCGATCCTCCTACTCGCGGCGCTCGGCTTCATCGGCCTCGGCGTGCCCTCGCCGCAGACAGACTGGGGCTCGATGCTCTCGAACGGCGTCAGTTACGCGTTCGACGGCTACTGGTGGGAGATCTATCCGACGGGGATCGCGATCGTCCTCGTCGTCGTTGCGTTCAACTTCGTGGGCGACGCCCTGCGCGACGCATTCGAAGTCCGCCTCCAGCGACGCTAGCTCGCGAGTGCTGCGCACTCGCTCGCTGGGACAACGGAACTGCGCGGGCCGGAAAGCGCGGTTTCCGGCCCGCTCCGTGCCGTCTTGCTTGGGAGGCTCTGTCGGGTCGGAGGCTTGTGTCGTGCGCTCGCGCGCGGCGTAGGCCGGCGCGAGCGCGCGCCGGCCTACGGCTAAAGCCTCGGCTTTAGCCTCCGGCCTCTGGTCGTTGCGGGGTTCGAACGTTCCGAACCCTCGTGCGCTACTCGGGCGAAGAGCGCAGCTCTTCGCCTGACACGAGAGCCTCGTCCGTGGTCTGCTCGGGCGTCTCGAGTGGGAAGTGGCAGGCGGCGCGGTGGCTGCGGCCGAAGGAGCGCAGGGGAGGCTCGACCTCCGCGCAGATGTCCTGTGCGAGGGGGCAGCGCGTCCGGAAGCGGCAGCCCGAAGGCGGGTCCATCGCCGAGGGCAGCTCGCCGCGCACCGGCACCGTCTCGCGCTGCTTCTCGAGCACGGGATCGGGGATCGGCACGGCGTCGATCAGCCCACGCGTGTACGGGTGCGCCGGCCGCTCGTAGACCTCGGCCGCCGGACCGATCTCGACGAGCTTGCCCAGGTACATGACACCGATCGTGTCAGCGAGGTAGCGGACGACCGCAAGGTCGTGGGAGATGACGATGTACGTGAGCTCGTGCCTCGTCTGCAGGCCGCGCATCAGGTTGAGGATCTGCGCCTGGATCGAGACGTCCAGCGCCGAGACCGGCTCGTCGGCCACGATCAGCTTGGGGTTGAGCGCGAGCGCGCGGGCGAGGCCGATGCGCTGCCGCTGCCCGCCGGAGAATTCGTGTGGGTAGAGCCCGGCGGCCTTCGGTGACAGTCCCACCTCGGCGAGCAGCTCGGCGACCCGCTGCCGCCGCTCGGTGCGCGAGCCCACGCTCTGGATGTTGAGCGGCTCGCGGATCGTCGGGCCGACGCGCATGCGCGGGTCGAGTGACGCGTACGGGTCCTGGAACATGAGCTGGAGGTCGCGTCGCGCCCGGCGGAGAGAGCGCCAGCGGAGCTGCCCGATATCTTCGCCGCTGAAGAGGATCTCGCCCGACGTCGGCCGGTGGAGGGCGGTCACGAGCCAGCCGATCGTCGTCTTGCCGCAGCCCGACTCCCCGACCAGCCCGAACGTCTCTCCGCGGCGGACGTCGAAGGAGACGCCCGACACCGCCTTGACGGTCCCGAGCTTGCGCTGCAGGACCGCGCCCGCGGTGACCGGGAACTCCTTGTAGACGTCGTCGAGAGAGAGCAGCACCTCGCCCTTCGCCACCGGCTCGGCCCGGGAAGGCGGGCGCTCGACGACCGAGATGGGCTGGGCGGCCTCCACTCCCGCATCCGCGTCGACGAGCCCGAGCACAACCGGATTCGCCGCCTCCTCCACCTCCTGCAGCGTCGGCTGGTCGGCTGAGGAGAGGTCGACCGGGTAGAAGCACGCGAAGACGTGCTCGCCGGCGCGGATCGCGTGGGGGAGCGTCGGAGTCTCGGTGTGCTCGGTGCCGGCGCCCGGCCGCGAGCCGCCCGCACCCGTGTCCGGAGCGAGCAAAGGCTCCTCCTGGGTACAGCGCGGCTGCGCGTTGCGGCAGCGCGGGGCGAAGCGGCAGCCCGGCGGCGGCGTCATCAAGTCGGGAGGAACGCCGGGGATCGAGAAGAGCGCCTGCGCCCGGTCCTGGTCGAAGCGCGGAATCGAGCGGAACAGCGCCTCGGTGTAGGGGTGCCGCATCGAGCTGAAGAGCTCGTCGGTGCCGGCGCCCTCGGCGATTTTCCCCGCGTACATCACCATGACGCGGTTCGCGCGGGACGCGATCACTCCGAGGTCGTGCGTGATCAGGATCACGGCCATCTCGAAGTCCCGGCGCAGGTTGTCGATCAGGTCGAGGATTTGCGCCTGGATCGTCACGTCGAGCGCCGTCGTCGGCTCGTCGGCGATCAGCAGCCTCGGCGAGTTGACCAGGGCCATCGCAATCATCACGCGCTGGCGCAGGCCGCCCGAGAGCTGGTGGGGGTACGCGTTCAGGCGCTCCGCCGGCCGCGGCAGCCGGACGAGCTCGAGCACCTCGCGGGCACGCAGGAGCGCGTCCCGCTGGGTGGAGTGGTTGTGCAGCTGGTACGCCTCGGCGATCTGGCGCCCGATCGTCCACGTCGGGTTCAGCGACGTCATCGGGTCCTGGAAGATCATCGCCACGTCGTTGCCGCGGACGTGCTGCATCTCCCGCTCCTTGAGGGGCCCGAGATCGCGGCCGAGCAGCTTGATCGAGCCACCGACGACGTGGCCGACGTTCGGCAGCAGCTTCATGATCGAGAGCCCGGTGGTCGACTTGCCGCAGCCGGACTCGCCCACGAGGCCGACGCACTCTCCCGCCTGCACCGTGAACGAGACGCCGTCGACCGCCCGCACCGAGCCCGACCTCAGGCGGAACTCGGTCCGGAGGTTCTCGACGTCGAGGACGATGTCCCTGTCGGTCACGGCCCCTGTGCTCACCTGCTCAGTATTACCCCGAGCGGCAGGGCTATCCGCCGTACACGGCGTTGACGGCAGCGTTGCCCGGCAGGTCAGCGAACCCCGCAAAGGTGCCGTGGTCGGCGATCTCCTGGGCGGCGGCGGCGAACGCGGACTGGGCGACACGGGCCAGGCTGCCGCCGACGCTGATCCGGCGGACACCGAGTGCGGCCGCTTCTGCAACGGTGATGTACGGCTTGTGGACGAGCAGGTTCACCGGCTTGGGTGCCGCCGCGGCGACGATCGCCGAGACCTGCTCGGGCTGGTCGACGAACGGTGCGTAGAGGCAGTCGGCCCCGGCTTCCGCGTACGCCTGCAGCCGGCGGACAGTCTCGTCGAGGTCCGGCCGGCCGACGACGAACCCCTCTGAGCGGCCCGTGAGGAGGATGCCCGTGCCGCTCTCGTCGATCGCACGGCGCGCCGCGCGAATGCGCTCGACGGCGAGGTCGAACGGGTAGAGCGGCTCGTCCGCTCCTCTCGTCGAGTCCTCGATCGAGAGGCCGGCGATCCCGGTCGCGGCGGCGAGCTTCACGCTTTCGGCGACTCCGTCGGGATCCTCGGCGTAGCCGCCCTCGAAGTCGGCGCTCACAGGGACGTCGACGGCAGTCGCAAGCTCGCGAAGATGCTCGAGCATCTCCGCGCGCTCGACTCCCTGGTCGGGGCGTGCAAGCGACCAGGCGAACCCGGCGCTCGTCGACGCCAGCGCCTTGAACCCCATCTGCTCGAGAACGACCGCGCTGCCGACGTCCCAGGGGTTGGGGATCACGAAGCAGCCTGCGTCATGCAGCCTGTGGAAGGCCTCGACCTTTTCGCTTTGCGACGTCATGCCGCGAATAATCGCTGCTCGGCGGCGAGCTGCGAGGGCCACTCCACGCGGTCCGCGCCCGCGAAGCGGAGGTAGGCGCCGAGCGCGTCGCGCATGGCCTCGACGAATCCGTCGGCGCGGCGCGGTGCGAAGCTCTCCTCCCACCAGAGGCCGAGCACCTCCACGCGGCTTCCCTCGCGGTCGATTCGCGGCTCGATCCGGCCGACGAACCGGTCGCGGAAGAGGATCGGGAGGACGTAGTACCCCCAGCGGCGTTTCTCCGGCTTGAAGAACCCCTCCCAGACGAACTCGAAGCCGAACAGGCCGGCGAGGAGCTTGGTGTCCCAGAGCAGCGAGTCGAACGGGGCGATGAACGCGACGGACGGCGGCGGCTCCGGCGGCGCCTCCAGCCGGGCCGCTTCCTCGGCGACGGCGAAGCGCTTGCCGCGCAGGCCCTCGATCTCCACCGGCACGAGCTCACCGAGCTCGACGAGCTCCTTGTGCAGCTCTCGCCGGACGTCCGGGGCAGCGATGCGCGCGAACGTGCCGCCTGCGCCGCCCGCGCCGAGCAGGCCGTGAGCGCGGTGGCGGGAGAGCTGCTTGTGCCGGAGCTGCTCTCGCTCGGGCACCTCCTGCGCCAGCAGCTTGGCCGGGAGCAGGCGCTCGATGACGTCGTAGTAGCGGGTGTTGCCCTCGCGCCGCGCGAGCCCGATCACGCCGGCGACGGTGTATGCCTCGAGCACCGAGCGCACCGCGTTCTCCGGCATTCCGAACCAGTTCTTGGTGCGGCCGCTCTCGTGCTCGAAGTCGGCCGAGGACAGCGGCCCGTCGGCGCGGAGGCGCTCGAGCACGCGCTCCGCGACGTCGGCGTTGTCTGCCAGCGCGGCGGCGTGGAACCGGGGGCCCTTGCGGCCGGCATTGACGCGGTACCAGGGGAACTCGCTCGCCGGGATGAACGACAGCGCCTTGTTCGTCGTCTCGAAGATCTTGCGGCGCTCGTAGAGCGCCTCGCACAAGGCGGGCTCGTAGCCGGCGACGCGCGCGTGCAGCATCAGGTCGTGGTTCCGGCCCGCGACCGCGATCGGGTCGAACTGGATCGAGCCGAGCTTGCGGATCACCTCCAGCACCGCGTCCGGGCCCCCCGCGAGAGACCGCGCCGGCGCGAGGAAGTGCCGTTCGACGAGAAAGCGGCGCGCCGCCTCGGGAGAGACCCTGATCGAGGCTGCGGTCAGGAGAGCTGCTCGAGCCCCTCGGCGACCCACGCCCGCAGCTCGTCCGACTGGACGAACGCGGCGCCGTCCGCCTCGGCGCGGGCGAGCACGTCCTCCGGGGACGCGCCGGCCTTGAGCCCGGAGTAGAGGTACATCAGGGCGGACGAGCGGGGTCCCGTCCGGCAGGTCACGAGGGTCGGCCTCGGCAGGCCGTCGAGCGCCTCGATCTGCTTGCGCGCGAGATCGAGGTCGAGCGGGGTCGGCGGGTCGGAGACGACGTTCGCCGACACGGGCACGGCGCGCTCGACGTCCGCGTACGACAT
>Ga0070714_100005034_pt1 | contig 10049 bp, 10 predicted proteins | sample LARL83metaG_FD_65450 | JGI IMG/M metagenome (GOLD analysis project Ga0070714, IMG submission 65450) | Corn, switchgrass and miscanthus rhizosphere microbial communities from Kellogg Biological Station, Michigan, USA - LAR L8-3 metaG | ecosystem: Host-associated > Plants > Roots > Rhizosphere ... | reverse complement strand
GCCGCCGCTCGACCCGCCGGATGCGGCAGAGCCGGCTGCGCCTTTCGACTGCGCCGCAGCGGGCGTCGCGAGGAGCCACATCGGCACCGCGACCGCCACGAGCATTGCCGCCCACGCCGGGAAGCGCTTCTTCATATAGACCTCTAGAGATCGTGCAGCAACTCGGCTGCCAGCTTACCGGCTCCAGTATCCGCCTTTTGGCGTCGAAACGCACGCGCGAACTGCCTGCGGCGTGTCCGTCACGGGGGGCAGGGCGTCCCGTTTTCTTGACACCCTCCACCAGCGCCCGTACAGTCAGAAAATCGATGATTCGCAGCACAACAATCCTCGCAGTCCGCCACCGGGACGGAGCGGTGATTGCCGGCGACGGTCAGGTCACACTCGGGCAAACGGTGATGAAGCATCGGGCGCGGAAAGTCCGGCGCCTTTACAACGACAAGATCCTGGCCGGCTTCGCGGGGTCGGCGGCCGACTCCTTCGCCCTCTTCGCGCGCTTCGAGTCGAAGCTGGATCAGTACCGCGGCAACCTGGCGCGCGCCGCCGTCGAACTGGCCACCGAATGGCGCAGCGATCGCATTCTCCGGCGCCTCGAAGCGATGCTCGTCGTGCTCGATCAATCCTCGACGTTCCTGCTGTCGGGCACGGGCGACCTGATCGAGCCTGACGACGGAATCGTCGCAATTGGATCCGGGGGGCCGTACGCGCTGGCTGCCGCGAAGGCGCTCGCCGGCAACACGGACCTCCCCGCACGCGCGATCGCCGAACGCGCGATGGCCATCGCCGGCGAGATCTGCATTTACACCAACAGCACCATCACGATTGAAGAGTTGTAGTGCCCATTTATCTTCCCGAAAGCATTCGAACCGCCGGCGACGCGCTCACGCCGCGGCAGATCGTCGCCGAACTCGACAAATACGTCATCGGCCAGGCGAAGGCGAAGCGGGCCGTCGCGGTCGCGCTGCGGAACCGGCTGCGGCGGCAGAAACTGCCGCCGGAGCTCGCCGAGGACGTCGCGCCGAAGAACATCCTGATGATCGGGCCGACCGGCGTCGGCAAGACGGAAATCGCGCGGCGGCTCGCCCGGCTCGCGCAGTCGCCGTTCATCAAGGTGGAAGCGTCGAAGTTCACCGAAGTCGGGTACGTCGGCCGCGACGTCGAGTCGATGGTGCGCGACCTCGTCGAGCTCGGCATCAACATGGTTCGCGACGAGCGGCGCGTGGAAGTCCGCGCCAAGGCGGGGCAGAACGCCGAAGAACGCCTCCTCGACGTGCTCCTGCCGCCGCCGCGCCCGATCGCGCCCGACGAGGACCCGGCGAACGTTCGCGAGCAGCAGCATCGCACCCGCGAGCACTTTCGCGAGCAGCTCCGCGCCGGACGCCTCGATTCGCGCACCGTGGAACTGGAAGTGCGCGAGAAATCGTTCCCGTCGTTCGAGATCATCGCGGGCTCCTCGGTGGAGGAAGTCGACATCAACCTGAAGGACATGCTGCCCGGCCTCTTCCAGGGGAAGACGAAATCGCGGCGCATGAAGGTGCCCGAGGCGCTCGAATACCTCACGCAGGAGGAAGAGCAGAAGCTGATCGACATGGACAGCGTCGCGCGGACGGCGGTCGAGCGCGTCGAGCAGAGCGGCATCATCTTCCTCGACGAGATCGACAAGATCGCCGGCCGCGAAGGCGGGCACGGTCCCGACGTGAGCCGCGAGGGCGTGCAGCGCGACATCCTGCCGATCGTCGAAGGGACGACCGTCAACACGAAATACGGCATGGTGCGGACCGACCACATCCTCTTCATCGCGGCGGGTGCGTTTCACGTGTCCAAACCGTCCGACCTGATTCCGGAGCTGCAGGGGCGCTTCCCGATCCGCGTGGAGCTCGACTCGCTCGGCAAAGAGGAGTTCGTGCGAATTCTCACCGAGCCGCGCAGCGCGCTCGTGAAGCAATACATCGCGCTCATGGAAACCGAAGGCATCGATCTCACCTTCACCGACGACGCCATCCACAAGATCGCGGACTTCGCAACGCTCGTGAACGACCGGACCGAAAACATCGGCGCCAGGCGTCTGCACACCGTGATGGAGAAGCTGCTCGACGACATCTCGTTCGAAGGGCCGGACCTCGAGAACAAGACGGTCATCATCGACCAGGCCTACGTGTCGAAAATGCTCGCGGAGATCGTCAAGAACGAAGACCTCTCCCGATACATCCTGTAAGCGGTGGCGTTGAGACCGCGAGTGCCATCCACCGACAAGCGGCCGGCCGCCTCGCTGTCGCCGTGCGCGGCGGCGCTGGCGTGCGCGCTCGTGCTCGCCTCCGCGGGATGCGGGAAGAAGGGCCCGCCGCTTCCGCCGCTCGTGAAGCTGCCGGCGGCTCCCGGCGACCTCAGCGCCGAGCGCCACGGCGACGACGTCACGGTCCGATTCACCGTCCCCGCCGCCAATACGGACAACACGAAGCCGGCGAACGTCGAACGGGTCGACGTCTACGCATTCACCGGCCCGACGTCCACGAGCGACGACGACGTGTTGAAGCGCGGGACGAAGGTCGGCACCGTGGCGGTGAAGGCCCCGCGCGATCCGAACGCGACCGTCGACGAAGACGAATCGACCGACGAGGTCGAGGCGCCGCAAGGCCGCGGCCTCGATCAGGGCGCCGTCGCGCACGTCGACGAACGCCTCACGCCGGCGGCGCGCGTGCCCGCGAACCTGCAGGCGCGTGCCCGGCGCGGAAAGCCGTCCGAGGGGCCGCTCGTCGGTCCGTCCACGCTCGTCTCGACGCGCGTGTACGTCGGAGTGGGCGTCAGCACGCGCGGGCGGCACGGACCGTTTTCGCGGCGCGTGGCCGTGCCGCTCGTCGATCCGCCGGCGCCGCCGTCGGCGCCGTCGATCGCGTACGACGAATCGGCGATCACGGTCACGTGGACCGGCGGTGAGGCGCCGGGCGCCGACGAGCCGCTGCCGTCGTATCCGCTCGGCGTCGGCGTGCCCTCCTTCGCCTACAACGTCTACGAGGTGACGCCGCCCGGTCCGCCGGGTGCCGCGCAGGCGGCGACGCCGCCGGCCGAGGCGCGGCTGACGACGTCGCCGATCACCGCATCGACATACTCCGATACGCGCATGGATTGGGGAAAGGATCGCTGCTACGCGATTCGGGCCATCGAGTCGTTCGGCGACCTGAAGATCGAGAGTCGAGAGAGCGCGCCGGCGTGCAAAACGCTCGTCGACACCTTTCCGCCTGCTGCGCCCAGGGGCCTGCAGGCGGTGCCGAGCCAGGGCTCGATCAGCTTGATCTGGGATCCGAACGGCGAAAAGGACCTCGCGGGTTATGTCGTGCTGCGGGGATTGCCGGGCCTGGAGCTGACGCCGCTGACGCCGACGCCGATTGCGGAGACGAACTTCAAGGACACCGTTCCATCCGGGGTGCGCTACACGTACGCGATCGTCGCCGTCGACAAATCGGGCAACAAGAGCGCCCGGTCGCAGAGCGTCGACGAAACGGCTCGGGACTGAATTAGAATCTGAGCGCCATGGAACGCATCTATCGGGTCAGACAGGGAAGCGATGCTTTTTACGCGGTCGAGCGCGGCGGCGCGCTTCACCGGGCGACCGGGGACCCCTTTCGCGGGTTGGCGATCGGCGACGCGATGCCGGCCGGGCTCGCGGGGCTCACGCTCGCGCCGCCGGTGACGCCGTCGAAAATCGTCTGCGTCGGCCTCAACTACAAAGATCACGCGATCGAAACGGGCAAGCCGCTGCCGGCGGAGCCGCTCATCTTCATCAAGCCGACCACGGCCGTGATCGGCCCCGGCGAGGCGATCAAGCTGCCGCCCGGCGTCGGCCGCGTCGATCACGAAGCCGAGCTCGGCATCGTCATCGGAAAGCGCGCGCATCGAGTGGCGCGCGCCAATGCCTGGGATTACATTCTCGGGCTCATCTGCGTGAACGACGTGACGGCCCGCGATCTGCAGAAGAAAGAGTCGCAGTACACGCGTTGCAAGGGGTTCGATACCTTTGCGCCGATCGGCCCATGCGTCGCCACCGGCCTGAACGGCGCGCCGCGCGCCGTCGAAGGGTGGGTGAACAGCGAGCGGCGGCAGGCCTCGAGCACCGGACAGCTGATCTTTCCGATCGAGCAGCTCGTCGAGTTCGTGACCTTCGTCATGACGCTCGAGCCCGGCGACATCATTTCGACCGGTACGCCCGAAGGCATCGGCCCGATCAAGGCGGGCGACTCGGTCAAAGTGAAGGTCGAAGGCGTCGGAGAGCTCATCAACCCGGTCCAGGACGAATAGCGCCTGCGGCCATGCCAGCGGCCGCGCGCGCAATGCGCGCTGGCGGGCGCGAGGCATCATCGAGCGGGGGTGGGGCCCCGCGAGAGAGTAAGAAATGAAAATCTTCATCGACACCGGCAACATCGCCGACATCCAGCGGCTCGTCGACATCGGCATCATCGACGGCATCACGACCAACCCGTCGCTGCTCGCGAAGGAGCCGGGCGACTACCGCGAGAACCTGAAGAAGATCTGCGAGATCGTGCAGGGGCCGGTGAGCGGCGAAGTGACCGCCACCGATTTTGCCGGCATGATGACGCAGGGGCGCGACATCGCGAAGATCCACCCGCATATGATCGTCAAGGTGCCGCTCACGCGCGACGGCATCAAGGCCTGCCGGAAGCTGTCCGGCGAGGGCATCCGCGTGAACGTCACGCTGTGCTTCTCGCCCGCGCAGGCGCTGCTGGCCGCGAAGGCGGGCGCCACCTACATCAGCCCGTTCGTGGGGCGGCTCGACGACATCGCCACGAACGGCATGGAGCTGATTCGCGACATCGTCGCCATCTACGACAACTACGAGTTCACGACCGAGATCCTCGTGGCCAGCTGCCGCCACCCGATTCACGTCGTCGAGGCCGCCAAGATGGGAGCCGACATCGCGACGTGCCCGCCGGCGGTGATCGACGCGCTCTTCAACCATCCGCTCACCGCGATCGGCCTCGAGAAGTTCCTGAAAGACTGGGAGAAGGCGCAGGCGGTGAAGGCCTGACACAGGATCCTCTCCACACACTCGACGACCTGGAGCGCCGCGCGGCGCTCGGCGGCGGACAGGCGCGGCTGGACAGGCAGCACGCCGCCGGCAAGCTCACGGCGCGCGAGCGGATCGATCTGCTCTTCGACGCCGGCACCTTCGAGGAGGTCGACAAACTCGTCACGCACCGCTGCCGCGATTTCAGGATGGACGAGCAGATCGTCCCGGGCGACGGCGTCGTGGCCGGCCACGGCCTGGTCGACGGCCGTCAGGTGTTCGCGTTCGCGCAGGACTTCACCGTGTTCGGCGGGTCGCTGTCGGAAACCAACGCGGCGAAGATCGTGAAGATCATGGATCTCGCGATGAAGCTCGGATCGCCGGTCGTCGGGCTGAACGATTCGGGCGGCGCGCGCATCCAGGAAGGCGTCATGTCGCTCGGCGGCTACGCGGACATCTTCCTGCGCAATACGCTGGCGTCCGGGGTGATTCCGCAGATCTCCGCCATCATGGGCCCGTGCGCAGGCGGCGCCGTCTACTCGCCGGCGATCACCGACTTCACGATCATGGTGAAGAACACGAGCTACATGTTCGTCACCGGTCCGGACGTGATCAAGACCGTCACGCACGAGGACGTCACCAAGGAGGCGCTCGGCGGCGCGATGACGCACAACGCCACGAGCGGCGTCGCGCACTTCGCCGTGGACGACGACCGCGAGTGCCTTTTGCTCATCCGGGACCTGCTGTCGTTTCTGCCCAGCAACAATCTCGACGATGCCCCGCGGGCCACGCCGCGCGACGCGCCCGACCGCGAGGACGCCGCGCTCGACCGGCTCGTGCCGGTGTCGCCGAATCAGCCGTACGACATGCTCGACGTGATCCACGCCATCGTCGACGACGGGCAGTTCGTCGAGGTGCACCAGCACTACGCGAAAAATATCCTGGTCGGGTTTGCGCGCCTCGACGGGCGCTCGGTCGGCATCGTCGCCAACCAGCCGGCGGTGCTCGCCGGCACGCTCGACATCGACGCGTCGCTCAAGGGCGCTCGCTTCGTGCGCTTCTGCGACGCCTTCAATATTCCGCTCGTCACCTTCGAGGACGTGCCGGGTTTCCTGCCCGGAACGGTGCAGGAGTACGGCGGCATCATCAAGCACGGGGCGAAGCTCCTGTTCGCGTTCGCGGAAGCGACCGTGCCGAAGGTCACCGTCATCACGAGAAAGGCGTACGGCGGCGCGTATTGCGTCATGTCGAGCAAGCACATCCGTACTGATTTCAACTTCGCCTGGCCGACGGCGGAAATCGCGGTGATGGGACCCGAGGCCGCGGTCAACATCCTGTACAAGCGCGAGCTCGACGGGGCAGCGGACCCCGTCGCCGCGCGCGCCGAGAAGGTGGCGGAATTTCGCGAAAAATTCGCCAACCCCTACACGGCGGCGTCACGCGGGTTCGTGGACGAAGTGATCCATCCCCGCGAGACGCGCCGGAAGCTCATCACGGCCCTCAAGAATCTCGAGAACAAACGCGACAAGAACCCGCCCAAGAAGCACGGAAACATCCCGCTCTAGCGGCTCGTCTCCAGCCAGCGGCCGAAGTCTGCCTTGATGAACGCCTTGGTGCCGGCGCGCCCGGTCAGCCGGAGCGCCATCGAGCCGCTCTCGCGATTGATCCGCAGATCGAAATCGAAGAACGGGCAGCAGAGACGCTCGGTGACAATCCAGTCGCACAGCTGCTGCAGCGTGTCGCTGTCGCCCGGAAACTGGAATTCGTAGCCGTTCGACAGCTCCCGAGTGCCCGTTCGCACCGCGGCCAGGTGCCGGCCGATGTCGTCCTTGTGCGCGCGGTCGGCGGCGCTCAACATCGACATGTCGCAGTAGAACGGACTGTCGTGCAGGACCTGGGCGGACAGCGAGACGGCGGTGACGACCAGGACGAGCGCGGCCACGGACGTGTTCACGACGGTCAATCTCATATCGGACCTCCAGGCCACACGGTAAGACTTCGAGTCGACTCGAAGTCAAATACAATGACGGGATGGCTGGCATGGTCATCTCCGAAGTGGCGCGGCGCGCCGGGCTGCGCTCCTCGACGCTTCGCTACTACGAGCAGATCGGCATCCTCCCGCGGCCTCACCGCGCGAGCGGACAGCGGCGCTACGACGAAACGGTGCTCCGCCGCCTTGCCGTCATCGAGCGCGCCCGCCAGACCGGGTTCACGCTCGACGAAATCAAGCAGCTGTTCTTTGGTTTTCGCGACGAGGTCGCCGCCTCGGATCGGTGGCGCCGCCTGGCCGACAAGAAGCTCGTGGAGCTCGACGAACTGAGGCAGCGCGTCGCGGCGATGCAGCACGTCCTGCGGCGGATGCAGAAGAACTGCCGATGCGCGACGCTCGACCAGTGCGGCAAGGCCATGCTCGATGGCGGACGTGAGCCGCGGTGACGTTCGGTTCGAGATACGCCGAGCGCGCCGGCGCGAGGCGTTGCCGAGCGGGAACGGGCCCACGGAGACGTTCTTTTGAGATACGCCGAGCGCGACGGCGCGCAGGCGTTACCGAGTGGAAGGTGGCCCACTGAGACGTTCTTTTGAGATACGCCGATCGCGACGCCGCGCAGTAGTTACCGAGCGGGAAGGGGCCCGCGGAGACGTTCTGTTCTAGATACGCCGAGCGCTACGGCGCGAAGGCGTTAACGAGCGGGGGTGGGGCCCCGCGAGAAACTAAATGATGCCCTCAACGAGGTTGATGATCGGCTGTGCGGCCGCCCTTTGCGCCGCCGCTTCGATCGCGGCACAGACGCCGCGCTTCACGCTCGAGGAAACGACCGTCGCCGAGATTCAGGCGGCGTTCCGCGACGGTTCGCTCACCTGCCGGTCGCTCGTCGAGCAGTACCTGCGCCGCATCGACGCCTACGACAAGAACGGGCCGTCGTTGAACGCGATCGTGCTCACCAATCCCGATGCTTTGAAGACCGCCGACGATCTCGACCGCCGATTCAAGCAGTCGGGCCCGGTCGGACCGATGCACTGCGTGCCGGTGATCGTCAAGGACAACTACGAAACGATCGACATGCCGACTACCGCCGGCTCGCTGTCGCTGAAGGGCATGATGACGGGGAAGGACGCCTTCATCGTGAAGCGGCTGCGCGACGCCGGCGCCGTGATGATCGCGAAGTCGAACATGGCGGAGTTCGCCTTCAGCCCGGTCGAGACGGTCAACTCCATTCTCCCCGGCTACACGCGCAACCCGTACGACACGAGCCGCGTCACCGCGGGATCGAGCGGCGGCACCGCCGCGGCGGTCGCCGCGAATTTCGGCGCCGTCGGCCTCGGCAGCGACACCGGCAATTCCATCCGCGGTCCGTCGTCGCACCAATCGCTCGTCGGCATCCGGCCGACGATGGGGCTGACGAGTCGAGCGGGAGTCGTGCCGCTCAGCATGGCCGCCGACGTCACCGGACCGATGTGCCGGACCGTTGCGGACGCGGCCGCCGTGCTGCAAGTGATCGCGGGCGCCGATCCCGCCGACGCCGTCACGGCAGCCAGCAACGGCCACGTACCGCCGAGCTACGCCGCGTCACTGCAGCGCGACGGCCTGAAAGGCGCGCGCATCGGGGTGCTGCACGAGGCCTACGACACGCCGACGGCCGACGCCGAGATCGTCCAGGTCTTCCACCGCGAGCTCGACGTGCTCCGCCGCGAAGGCGCGGTGATCGTCGATCCGGCAAAGGTGCCGGATTTCGACGCGCTGCGGCGATCGCAGGGCGGCGGATGCAATCAGTTCAAGTACGACTTGAACAACTATCTCAAGGGGCTCGGCGACAAGGCGCCGATGCACTCGCTCGAGGAGATCATCAAGTCGCGCCGCTTTCATCCGTCGATTCAGTCCCGCCTCGAAGGAGGCCAGGCGAGCGACGACGTGCCGGGGACCACACCCGGCTGCAACGCGCGCGAGGAATTCCGCGCGAAGCTCCGCACCGCCGTGCTGAGGCTGATGGACGACCAGCGGCTCGACGCGCTGGTCTATCCGACGTGGAGCAACGTGCCGCGGCTGATCGGCGACCTCAATACGCCTGCCGGCGACAACAATCAGTTGTTCGCGCCGAGCACCGGATTTCCCGCGATCACGGTGCCGATGGGCTACACGCGCGGCGAGACGCTGCCGATCGGCCTGCAGTTCTTCGGCCGGGCGTGGAGCGAGCCGACGCTCATCAAGCTGGCGTACGCGTACGAACAGTCGACGCACCATCGGCGCCCGCCCGTTGCCGTGCCGCCGCGACGCTGATATGAAGAGACCTCCGCTCCAGTGAAGAAGATCCTGATTGCGAACCGCGGCGAGATCGCCGTGCGGATTGCCCGCGCGTGCCGCGAGATGGGCATTTCGCCCGTGGCCGTGTACTCGGAATGCGATCGCGCCGCTCTCCACGTCCGGTACGCGGACGAAGCGTACGCGATCGGTCCGAGCGCGCCGCGCGAGAGCTATCTGCGGATCGACCGGATCCTCGATGCCGCGAAGCAATCGGGCGCCGACGCCGTTCATCCCGGCTACGGCTTCCTGGCCGAGAACGAGCAGTTCGCCGCGGCGGTCGGCGACGCGGGTCTGACCTTCATCGGTCCGACCCCGAAGGCGATCGCCCTGATGGGCAGCAAGACCGCCGCGCGCGTGGCGGCGAAGCGCGCCGGCGTCCCGATCGTGCCGGGCACCGAGGAACCGCTGGCCGCCGACGTCGGCGATGCGGAAATCGCGCGCGTTGCCGACGGCATCGGCTACCCGCTTCTCGTGAAGGCCGTCGCGGGCGGCGGCGGCAAGGGGATGCGGACGGTGACGGACAAGGCCGACCTTGCCGGCGCCGTTCGCGCGGCGCGATCGGAGGCGGGCGCCTCGTTCGGCGACGCTGCGGTGTACCTCGAACGGCGCTTGACGCGGCCGCGGCACATCGAAGTGCAGCTCCTCGCGGACGTTCATGGCACGGTCGTGCCCTTCGTCGAGCGCGAGTGCTCGATTCAGCGTCGCCACCAGAAAGTGGTCGAGGAGACGCCG
>Ga0070714_100005032_pt1 | contig 10050 bp, 5 predicted proteins | sample LARL83metaG_FD_65450 | JGI IMG/M metagenome (GOLD analysis project Ga0070714, IMG submission 65450) | Corn, switchgrass and miscanthus rhizosphere microbial communities from Kellogg Biological Station, Michigan, USA - LAR L8-3 metaG | ecosystem: Host-associated > Plants > Roots > Rhizosphere ... | reverse complement strand
GACCGGGATGTAGGCGTACATGGGTGAGCGCTGCAGCATGACTGCCTCCGGGTAAAAGGCTCCTTGCCCGTCGGCGCAAGTTTGGTGCGCGCACTACGAGTCGAGACGTGGAGCGGAGAGCGCGATGGCCAGCCGTGGATTTCAGCTAACACCGCGCGGCCGTCAGTTCGGTCGACCGAAATACAGGACGTAGCCGTCCGCGTCCATGACCTCGAACCCGCGCAGATTGTCGCTGTTGACATGGAGCGGTTTGTGGAACGACACCCCGCGCGACGCCAGCTCCTCCGCCAGCCCGGCGGGATCCTCCGTATAGATATATGCATCCCACCGCGCCCACGGGTGGCGGCTCGGATTCGGCATCGGCTGCACCTCAGGCGTGATCGCCTTGAGCATGAGCCTAACGCCGTCGCGATGCACCATCGCGTAGTACGGGTCACCGTCCGGCCCCACGTAGACGATGTCGAAACCGAGTCGATCCTTGTAGAAGGCGATCGATTGCCGCACGTCGCGCACGATGAAGAAGGGAGCGACGAAGCCAAGTTGCGCCTGCGTTGTCGTCGGCGAAGTCATGGTATGCCTCCTGCGCTCAGTCTAGCCATTTCCTGCTCGAGGCGATAGCGGCCGCCGATCGCTCGGGATAATGCCCGGATGACATCGACCCCCCTGAAGAGTAGTGTGTGCCGTGGCAGGGCTTCCTCGCTCTGGGGAACACGGATTGCTCGATGATCATGTAGAGCATGGCCGCGTTCCTTGCGTTAGGCCGGTTGCAGGATCGAGTGCCCGCTATCGGTGTGCAGCGCCGGCGCGGTCACCCATGCCCCCGCGACCAGGTCCCGGATGGTGCGTCGACACAGCCCGTGAGACATGAGAAGGAGTCAGGGAGCGCGAACGAGTCGAGCCTCGAGCTCTGCTGGAAGCACGTTTCCGCAGCCGCCGGTTTTGGAAACCCGGACCCCCGACTCGATCCAATCCGCGTATGACGGGCGCCTAACGGTAACCGTGTAGGTGCCGAGCTGGGTTCCGCCGCGCAGGACGCTGTCGTTGAGTTGGCGCAGCGAGTCTTGATAGGTCGGCGTGACCACGGTCCCGGACGCGCTGTCCGCGAGAACGGCGCCCGACACCGAATCGCGCACGGTCACCTCGATCGCGATCGACGGAACTGCGGTGCAGCGGCCAACGGGCGAGGTGCTGTTGGAGCACGCCGCGATGGCGATCACCATCAACGCAGCCGGAACGCAGGAAGGGTTCGGTATTTGGCGTGAGTCCCGGCGCGGCATGGCTCCTCCCGAGGAGTGTCCGAATAATACTGACGTCAGGTCGTGGGTTCCGCGCGCGAGCAGTGTTAGGCATAGGGCGCCGTCAGCGCCGCCAGCACTGTCTCCTCCCGCCCGGTGGGTAGGCGGGCCCACGGCCGTCCAGCACGGCCAATACGGCGGCGTCCGAGCGCACGTCTGTTTGTCGACCGCTCTGGCAGGCGCTTGCACATTTCCATTAAAAACACTTACTGTAGAGATGGTAGATTCCTTCTAAAATCGCACCGATGAACTCGACGCCCCCGCCTGGTGGGCGTCTCCCTTTGGATCGCCGCACAACCTCGAACAAATCGGCTGTCCGCACGGCGTGGCGCCACGGCTCAGCCGACCAGTCGTGAATGCCTCCTCGATAGGAGTACGCGTGGAGCAATCCGTCACCGGCAGCCCGTTCACGACTCTGGAGTCTGCACTCCGGGGTCGCTACGCCGTGCGACGGGAGCTGGGCCGCGGCGGCATGGCGACGGTCTACCTCGCCCACGACAATGAGCGCGACCAGCTCGTGGCCGTGAAGGTGCTCCTGCCGGAATTGGCGGTGAACCTCGGCGTCGATCGGTTTCTTCGTGAGATCGAAGTCGGGACCATGCTCCAGCACCCGCATATCGTCGGCGTGCTCGACTCCGGACAGCTCGACGGCACCCTGTACTACACGATGCCGTTCGTGAACGGGGCATCGCTGCGCGAGCGGCTGCAACGCCAAAAGCAGCTACCGATTTCGGACGTGATCACCCTCGCGCGCGAAGTGGCAGATGCGCTCGACTACGCGCACTCGAAAGGCGTCATCCATCGCGACATCAAGCCCGAGAACATCCTCCTGAGCCCGGACCAGGGCGCCATGGTCGCGGACTTCGGAGTCGCGCGCGCCGTATCGGTGGCCGGCGGAGAGACGATCACGCGCACCGGAATGACCGTAGGGACGCCAACCTACATGGCGCCAGAGCAGGCAATGGGAAGCCGCGACGTCACCCCGGAGAGCGACATCTACAGCTTGGGGTGCGTCGTGTACGAGATGCTCGCCGGGCAACCGCCGTTCACCGGTCCAACGGCGATGGCGATTTTCGCGCGCCACTCGCTCGACAACATCCCGAGCCTCCGGATCGTCCGCGGCACGGTGCCCGACGCGATGGAAGACGCGATCATGCAAGCGCTGGCGAAAGTCCCGGCGGACCGGTTCCGTTCGGCTGGCGACTTTGCCACAGCGCTCACTGACGACGAGGGCGCAGCACGCCGCCGGCGCGCAGCCGCGGCAGGGGTGGCGGCGCCTCAGTTCCCGAGCCCGGCGGCGCCGACGCGCCGCTCGCGATGGATGCTCGGCGCCGTGGCGGGCTTGGTCGTGCTCGTCGTCGCGGGATGGTTCGCCTGGCCGCACATCCACGGCGCCGCCGTTCCCGCGGGACTCTCGGGGGACTACGCGAAGCAGAACATCGCGGTGATGTACTTCGATGACCGGAGCCGGGGCGGGTCGCTGGGTTATCTCGCCGATGGCCTAACGGAAGCGCTGATCGACGAGCTGAGCGCCGTCCCGCAGCTCAAGGTCACGTCGCGCAACGGGTCCGCCGCCTTCAAGGGCAAGGACGCGGTTCCCACCGACAGCATCGCGCGCGCGCTCAAGGTCGGCACGGTCGTGAACGGCACCGTCGAGCTTGCGGACCAGGGGCGCGTGCGCGTCACCGTCCGGCTCGTCGACGCGCTCAGCGGTGCACAAATCGACAAGACGGTCATCGAACACCCGATGCAGAGCGCACTCGACCTCCAGGATTCGGTGGCGCACACGGTGTCGCTGTTCCTCCGCAAGCGGCTGGGCCAGGAAGTGCAGGAGCTGGTGTCCCGCGTCGGTACCCGCAACGAAGCAGCGTGGGACGCCTTGCAGCACGCGCGCCAGACGGAGACCGAGGTGGATGCGTTGCTGCGTGCGCACGACGTGCCGGCTGCCGTGGCCAAGCTCACGATCGCCGATAGCGCGCTGGCCGCCGTCGAAACCATCGACAAGAGCTGGCCCACGCCGAGCGTCGACCGGGCGTGGCTCGGCTTCAAGGCGGCGCGGCTCGTCGGCCCGTCTGATTCGAGTTTCACGCGATGGATCGACGCCGGACTCGCGGATGCCGGCCGGGCGCTGGCGCGGGCGCCTAACAACGTCGACGCGACCGAGGCGCGCGGCACGCTGCACTACCTGCAGTGGCTGTACAATCTCGCGCCTAACCCAGCGGCCGCCGACGCGCTGCTCGCGTCCGCCGAGCACGATCTACGCACGGTGACGCAGGCCAACGATCAGCGCGCGTCCGCATGGAACACGCTGAGCCACCTGCTCATCAACAAGGGACAGCTCGCCGAAGCCAAGCTCGCCGCGGAAAACGCGTACAAGGCCGATCCGTATCTCACCGATGTCGACAAGACGATCCTGCGGCTCTTCCTCGCGTCGCTCGACCTCGGCATCCGACCGGAGGCCGAGCGCTGGTGCACGGAAGGCCGGACGCGATTCCCGCAGAGCTATCGATTCACCGAATGCAAGCTCTGGCTGTATGCGCTGCCCGCGCCAACGCCGCCTAACATGACCGACGTCTGGAAAACGTACGACGAGTACGTGGCGGCGAGTCCGGCGAACGTGCAGGCATTCGACAAGTTGAAGGGCAAGATGATGGTCGCGCTGGCCCTCGTTCGCGCCGGACAGACGGATAGTGCCGCATCACTGGCCAAATCTGCGGAGGGAGACCCGCAGATCGATCCCACCGGCGAGCTCACGAACTATGCGTCGATCGTGTTCGCGCAGAGCGGCCGCAAGGATGCCGCGATCGATCTCGTCGCTCGGTTCCTGGCGGCGAACCCCCAACAGCGTGCCTTTGCCGCCAAAGATGAATCGTGGTGGCTCAAGGACCTTCGTTCGGATCCGCGCTACCAGGCCCTGCTCAGGGGAGCCAACTGACCGTCCGGCGCGGCCCCGGCCCACTAGTGCCTAACGGAATAGTTTTTTCACCAAGACGTGCGTTGCACCGCACGTTATCCCGCAGTTCCGGAGACTCAATGCTCATGCGCTACCTCAGTACAGTTGGGTTCGTCGCTGCATCGGTGCTTGCCCTCACAGCCTGCGGCGACACGGCCCGGCCTAACGCGTCCGCCCCGCCGCGGGCCGATGTCGCGGCGGGCGCACTCGCCGTGACCTGCAACTTCACGACGCTCAAGCAGAACGCCCGGGCGTACGCGGCGTCGAACAAGGACCCGCTGTTCACGATCATCGGCGATCTGCAGTCGCTGTCGAAGAACGGTCCGAACGCGGCGGCCACGGACAAGGCGTTCGATGGACTGTCGCGTCTCGCGGCCATGCGCGGCACGAGCGCCCAGTTGAGCGGCGCGACGGGCGCCGTGTTCAACGCGCTGACGACCGGGTTCCTGGGCTGCATGGAGAGCTACATCACCGCCACCATACCCGGCGACTTCACCGTGGCCGGCGCGCTCGGACCGGGCTGGCTCTACGAGGTGCGCGGCAAGGACGCGTCGGATGGTTCGTTAGGCGCCTACGAGCGTGGCAACACGCCCGACTGGGCCGCCGAGGCGCCCGCCGGGTGGGGCGCGTCGATCAGCGCCGCCGCGCAGGCGAAGCGGTTCCTCATCTACGGGTCACGGATCACGGATTTCCTGACGAACGATCCGGAAGTGGGCAGCTCGTTCGAGCTGCGCACCATCCCGACCATCGCGTCGGGTGTCCTCGCGTTCTCATCGCCGCTCACGATCGGCGTCTGCAACCTCGACGTCACGCCGACGCTGCGCGTGCAGCACGTCAATGCGATTCTGCCGCTCCAGCCGCTCGCCTGCAGCACGCCGCCGGCCTTCGCCGCCGCGTCCACACGGAGCTCGCGATTCCTGGCGTCGCTCGCCCGACACGCTGCGAACCTGGTCACGCCTAACACCGCCCAAGCCGCGTTCAAACTCGGCGCAATTGGCGGCGGCGCCAGCGAACTCAGTCCGAGTGTGGTGATCGACATGCAGCAGGTGACCCTGGCGTTCGTGAAGCCGGTGGCGAACGGCACCAACAGTGTGCCGCTGGCCGACGCCAACGGCAATCCGATTCAGGTCGCGGTCACGACGCTGAATGGCACTCCGCTTCCAAACGTCGTGGTGACGCTGAGCATCGTCGGCAACAGCAGCTCCATCGCGTTTTTCTCTGATGGAACGAGCGCACCGAGCGTGACCGTAACGCGGACAACCGGCGCCGATGGGCTCGCGACCTTCGCCGGCGTCTCGCTGACGAAGGCCGGCGGATATCAGCTCGGCGCATCGGGAAGCTTCGATGGCGTCGCGGGCGCTCCCGTTGCATCGAATTCCTTCAACATCCAGAACAAGTAGACGGAGCACTCACCGGTCGAGGGGGAGATCGCGCGCGATGTCCCCCTCGACGCTCTGTTAGGCATCACTCCGCACGGAACGCCCTCGCCGGATCGATGCGGCTCGCCCGGCGCGCCGGCAGGAACGCGGCGAGCGCGCCGACTGCCAGGAGCAACAGTGGCGCGACCAGGAACGCCGCCGGATCGAACGCTGCGACGCCGAACAGCAGCGACTGGAGCGCGCGCGCCGCGGCTGCCGCCACCAGCAGGCCGACCGCGGCCCCGATCGCTACCAGCATCACCCCGTCGCGCATGAGCAGCCTGACGACACTGTCCGGCCGCGCGCCGATCGCCAGCCGGATCGCCACCTCGCGCGAGCGGCGCGCCACGGCGTACCGCACCACGCCGTACACGCCGATCATCGCCAGCACGAGGGCCAGCGCCGCGAACAGCGCGAAGGCCACCGCGCCTAACCGGGCCGGCAGCAGCATCGTCCCCAGATGCTGTTCCATGGTTTTCGCCTGGTAGATCATGAACGACGGATCGATCGCCCGCAGCGTGGTGACCACCCGCGTAGCCGCGACCGCCGCGTCGCCGCGCGCCCGCACGACCACGTTCAGAAACGGCGTCACGTCCTGCGTATATGCCGCGATGATGAGCGGCCGCGGCGCCTCGCCTAACGAACGGACCTTGGTCGTCTTCACGACGCCGATGATGTGATACTCGAGCGAATCGCTGCGGAACGTCCGGCCGACGGCGTCGCTGCCGGGCCAGAACTTGTCCACCATCGCCTGATTCACCAGCGCCACCCGGTCGTGCGCCGGCGTGTCCGACGAATTGAACACCCGGCCGCGCACGACGGTCAGCCCCGCGGCGTCGAAGAACCCGGAATCGGCGCTCGTGTAATCGATGTCGAACGCCGTCTGGCCCGGCGGCGGCTGCACGCCGTCGACGTGGATGCGCTCGGAGTTGTTGCCTAACGAATTGAGCATCATGTCGCTGATGACGCCGGCACCGCTCACGTCGTCCAGCGCGCGCACCCGGCGCTCGATCTCCGCCACGGCCTGGGCCCGGCGGTCGGCCGGATACCGGTCGTTGGGCAGCGCCATCCAGACGAGCCCGCCCGGCGCGGCCCCGAACCCGGCATCGACCCTCGATTGGGCGGCGAAGCTCCGGAGAAACAGCGCCGCCGTGATCAGCAGCACGAGCGACCCCGCGGTCTGCGCCACCACGAGCCCGCTCCGCATCGTGAAGCGGCGCCCGCCGTTCCCGCCGGTGTTTTCACTCTTGAGTGTCTCCACCACGTTCGGCCGCGTGGCCTGCAGCGCCGGCACCAATCCGAACAGCACGCCCGCCGCGATCGTCGTCGCGATCACGAATGCCAGAACGCGGGCGTCGACGCCGACGTCGAGGTTGATCGGCAGCGGAATGGGGAGGTTGGCCGTGAGCAGCACGTGCAGCGCGAGGCGCGAGAGCAGAATGCCTAACACACCGCCCACCAGCGCGACCGCGAGCGACTCGACCAACAGCTGCTGCATCAGCGCCCGCCGCGTCGCGCCGATGGCCAACCGCACCGCGATCTCGCGCCGCCGGTCGCGCGCTTGTGCCAGCAGGAAACTCGCGAGGTTCGCGCAGGCGATGATCAACACCAGGCCCACCACGACCATGAGCGCCGCCGCGGCGGGGACCACGATGTTGTCGACGATGGGGTTGACCGCGATGTGCGTGAGCGGAATGACGCGGACGTCCACGCCCGAGGGCCACGAGTTCGGGTACGTGCGCTGCATGTCCCCCACGTAGCGCTTGACCACGGCGTTGGCCGAGGCGAACGACTGGCCGTCGGCGAGCCGCACCTTCGCGAAGTACGAATGATTCCCGCGCATCGCGAGTTGATCCGCCGACGACGGCTCGAGCTGATTGATCATCTGGATGGGGACGTACACCTTGGGCAACAGCCCCGGCAGCAATCCCTCGATGGCCTTCGGCGCGACGCCGATGATCGTGTACGCACGCCCGCCTAACCGCATCTCGCGCCCAACGACGTCGCGGCGGCCGCCGAAGTCGCTCATCCAATAGTTGTAGCCGAGCACCACGACCGGGTGCGCACCGCGCGCGATGTCGTCCTGCGGCCCGATCAGCCGTCCCACCGCGGCGTCGAGGCCAATCAGACGGAAATAATCGCCGTTAACGAGCTCGCCGGTGAGCGACTCGACGTGGTCGCCGGCGTCCCGCGGGAACATGCTGAACTGCTCGATCGACATCTGACTGAAAACACCCGCTCCTGCCTCGCGCAGGTCGCGCAGGTCGGGATAGGAGAGCGGTCCCGAAAGCTGCCCATGATCGATCATGTCGAGCTCGGCGACGCGCTCCGAGCGGACGGTTGGCGTTTTTCGCAGGATGACCGCGTCGATCAGGCTAAAGGCAGCGGTATTGACCCCGATGCCCAAGCCGAGCGAGATGACCGCGATGAGGGTGAAGCCGATCCGCGTGCGGAGGCGGCGGAAGGCATACTGCAGATCGCGAACGAGTCCGCTCATTGGGGTCTCCGGCACCGGGAAGGGGGCGCGGCGCGCGCCAGCACGACCCCCTACGAAATGGCAGCGAGACTGTTTCGCGGCCTGACGGATGACCTACGGCAGGTTAGCGGCCAACGCGGCTGGTGTCGTGTCATGATGAGTTGCGTTGCGCGGCGCGACGCCGCTCTGTGATCGATCCCTGGCAGCCCATCTTGCCGCAGCATGTGCATCCAGGCGCGGAATCGTCCGCGCTCCCCGACTGCCTAACGGGAGTGCGAGCGACCGATGGCTTGGCGGTGGCCTGCTCTGCAAACGAGTTACCGGTTCTTCGGGCGGAGAGTCTGTCTTGGTCATGGACAACATCGAAACGTCCACGCGAACCGCTGACGGTCCGAGCGCTCCGAGATGGCGGTCGGCCACCATTGTCGCACTTGCCGCGGCCCTGCCGTTTCTGCGCACGCTCGCCTACCCGTTCGTCTACGACGATGGCGCCATCATCGCCGCGAATAAGGCGCTGCACTCGCCGGCGGGACTGATCAAGGCGTGGGGGTTGCCGTATTGGCCACCGGCCGTATCGGGGCCAGCCGGCCTCTATCGACCCGTGGTGCAATTCGTGTACGCGGTGCTCTGGAACGCCGGCGGCGGACACCCGGCGGTGTTCCACGTCTGGGCCGTCGCACTGCACATCGCCGCGTCGGTCGCGGTGCTGTCCCTTCTGGCGTATGTGCTCAGGCCCAGAGTGGCACTCTTCGGCGCCCTCCTGTTCGCTGTGCAGCCGGTGCACGTCGAAGCGGTCGCCAGCATCGTTGGGTCGGCGGACTCGCTCGCGACGCTGCTCGCACTCGCGTTCGCCCTCGTATTGTTAGGCGCGCGGGAGCGGACCGTCGGCGACGCACCTTTCACCTGGACCACGGCGCTCGTGCTCGCGGCGATCTACGCGCTCGCGATTGGAGCAAAGGAGAGCGCGGCGACGATACCGGCGCTGGGACTGGCGACGCTCTGGGGATGGGACGCCGCGACCGGCCGCTCCGCGCCGAGCGTAATCGACGCCTTGCGCCGGGGGTGGCGCGTGTGGATCGCGTGCGCCGCGGCCTTGTGCATGATGACGATCGCGCGCTACGCAGTACTCGGCACACTGTCGCCGCCGCCAGGCGTGATTGCCGACGGAATCGCGGGCGTCGATACGTCGACGCGGGTGTGGACAATGATGTCCGCGTGGCCGACCGTCGGCGCGTTGCTCTTCTGGCCCGCGCGCTTGATGATGCACTACGGTCCCTCCGCCATCCCGGCTCAGTCCGCGCTCACGCTCCGCGCGGCGATGTCACTGCTCGGGCTAACGGTGTGTGTCATCGCCGCGGCGATGCATCCCGCCGGTCGTCGTCCGGCCGCGGCACTCGTCTGGATTGTGTTAGGCTATCTTCCGGCATCCAACCTTCTGGTGCCGACGGGTCAGTTGCTCGCCGAGCGGACGCTCTACCTGCCGTCCGTCGGCGCAGCGATGCTCGTCGCGTGGCTGATCGGTGTGGGGAGCGAGCGCGTCGCCCAAAGCCGTATCAGCCGTGCGCAGCCGCTCGTGCCGGCGCTCGTTGTGCTCCTAACGGCGATCGGCATCGTGCGCACGACCACGTACGCCGGCGTGTGGGCCAACGACGAGCGCCTTTTCACATCCGGCATCGCCGCCGATCCGCGCGCGTTTCACCCGCGGATCCAGCTCGCTCGCTGGTATGGACGCCACGGCCACGAAGAGGCCGCCCTTGCAGAAATGGATACCGCGTATCGTCTCGCACCCGACAAAGAAGACCTGGCGTACGAATATGCGACGCACCTCGAGACCGACCACCGCACGGCGGCCGCGTTGGCGTTGCTCGAGCGCGCGAGCGCGGTCAACGACACATCCGCGCGCCTTCG
>Ga0070714_100005031_pt1 | contig 10050 bp, 9 predicted proteins | sample LARL83metaG_FD_65450 | JGI IMG/M metagenome (GOLD analysis project Ga0070714, IMG submission 65450) | Corn, switchgrass and miscanthus rhizosphere microbial communities from Kellogg Biological Station, Michigan, USA - LAR L8-3 metaG | ecosystem: Host-associated > Plants > Roots > Rhizosphere ... | reverse complement strand
CACGGTGCCCTGGCCACGCCGGACGGCGCGGCCCACCTCAGAAGTGGGCCGCGCCGTCCGGCGTGGCCAGGGCACCGTGGCCGGTGAGAGCGTTGTCGGGGATGGCGATCACGACCTGCGCTGGGCTGCAGGCCTTGAAGCCACGCAGGCCGCGGGCCTCGGCGGAGGCGGCATGACCGAGCAGGGTGGCGGCCACCAGGATCGCGAGGCTGGCGAGGGCGAAGGTCTTGCGGTTCATGGCATCTCTCCTTCCGTTGTGGGCGGGAGGCAGGATGCGACTCAGTGTCGTTAACCGCAACGACGGTGTTAATAGCGGCGTCTGTGGACGCTGTTAGTATCTAAAAACGATACTTTTTGACTATTTACGATGAGGAGGACGACTCTGGCCGCGCTGCTCCCGGGCGGCATGGATGGGGTCCCGCGGCCGTTCCAGCCGCGTGAAATGCGAGAACACCCAGGGCCGGGCTGCGAATAGGGCCGCGCAACTGAAGCGCTCGTCCAAGGGCAGCTTGCTGTCGGCCGCCACCAGCTCGTTGAACTCCTGGGCCAGGCGTTCCATGCGCTGCTGCACCCGCTCCAGCGACGCCCAGGACAGGAGGCCGCCGGTGAACTTCATCTCCTCACGGGCGCCGGCGAAGCGGCTGCCCAGGAAGTCCTTCATCACCTCGCGCTCGAAGAACTGCTGCATGGGCCCGTCCTTGCGCCAGGAGAAGTTGCGGGCGGTGAGCAGCTTGATGCGGTTGCCGGGCAAGAGGTCGATGAGCCCCAGCCGGTCCAGCCGCGACAGGAGCTGGATGGCTTCGTGCTCGGTCAACTGGTAACTCTTCACGATGTCCGGGAACTGCCAGTGGCTCAGGACCAGGAAGGTCATGAGCAGGAGCTTGGGGTCCTGCAGCAGTGCCTCTTCCTGCTCAGGAGTGAGGCTGGTGAAAGGCGGCTTCTGCTCGGAGGCGAGCTCCACCAGGTCCGAGATCTCCATCCCCGCGATGCCGCAGATCTGCTCCAGCCGTTCCAGCGTGAAGCCCTGGCTGGAGAAACAGCGCTTGATGCTGGCCTCGCTGAGGCCGAGGGACTTGGCCACGTCGGCATAGGTGAGGTCCTGGGCCTTGAGGGCGGACTTGAGGGCCTCGATGAGCTGGTCGGACTGGGCCATGGGGTGGCCTCCGCAAAGGTCTGAGAGTCTTAGTATCGATATCCGCTACTTATAGTCAACCATATGGCAACTTCTTTCAGGAAGGTTGCCTATAACGACACCCAGCCTCAGCATGAGCCCCCCGTATCCCGGTTCCCGAGGGCCACATGCTGTTGTTCTACATCGTGATGGTGATCGCCTACTGCTACGTCCTGGACTCGCTCTGGGAAGTGATCAGGCAAAGGCGCTTCCGCGAACGGGTGCGGCAGGTGCGTGCCCGGCTGCGTGCTACCCTCGCCGCCAGGGGTAAATGACATGTCTGATTCCCAGTTCCGGCTGCTCGGGGAGCGCCGCTACGCGCCCTTCTTCGCCACCCAGGCCCTGGGCGCGCTCAACGATAACCTGCTGAAGAACGCGCTGGTGATCCTCGCCACCTACCGGGCCACCGAGTTCACCCGCGTGGACCCCAACGTGCTGACCCAGCTCGCCGGCGGCCTCTATATATTGCCGTTCCTGCTCTTCTCCGCCACCGCCGGCCAACTCGCGGACAAGTACGACAAGTCGCGCATCATGCGCGCGGTGAAGCTGGTGGAGGTGGGCATCATGGTGATGGCCGGCGTCGGCTTCGCCGTGCACAGCCTGGGCCTGCTGCTGCTCACCCTGCTCGGCATGGGCTTGCACTCCACGTTCTTCGGTCCCGCCAAGTACGGTTATCTGCCGCAGGTGCTGGCGGAACGCGAGCTGGTGGGCGGCAACGCCCTGCTGGAGTCCGGCACCTTCCTCGCCATCCTGGCCGGCACGCTGGTCGCCGGCATGCTGGCGGCCCGCGCGCCCGAGCTGGTGACGGTGGCGGCACTGCTGCTGGTGGCGGGCCTGGGCGTGGTCGCGAGCCGCGCCATCCCGGCGGTGAGCGCGCCGGCGCCGGAGCTCTCGGTGCGATGGAATCCTTTCACCGCCACCTGGGACATCCTCAAGGAGGCGCACGGGAACCGCACCGTGTTCCTCTCCTTGCTGGGGATCAGCTGGTTCTGGGCGCTGGGCGCGGTGATCCTCGGCGCGCTGCCGGGCCTGAGCCGCTTCGTCATCGGCGGCGACGAGTCGGTGGTGACGGCCCTGCTCGCCATCTTCTCGGTGGGTATCGGAGTCGGCTCCCTGGCCTGCGAGAGACTCTCGCGTCGCTCGGTGGAGATCGGCTTGGTCCCTTTCGGCGCCATCGGCCTCAGCCTGGGGCTGTGGTCCCTGTACCGGGGCGCGCCGGCGGTACCGGCCACGCACCTGGACGGCTGGGCGTTCCTGCGGCAGGACTGGCCACTGGCGCTGTCGCTGGGGCTGGTAGGCCTGTTCGGCGGCCTGTTCATCGTGCCGCTCTATGCCCTGGTGCAGGCACGCAGCGAGAAGAGCCACGTGAGCCGCGTGCAGGCCGCCAACAACGCCCTCAACGCCTTCGCCATGGTGCTGGCGGCGGTAGCGAGCGGTGCGGCACTGGCTGCCGGGCTGCCGCTCATGAAACTGCTGCTGGCCGCGGCGCTCATCAACGCCGTGGTGGCCATCTATATATTCAGCCTGGTGCCCGAGTTCCTGTACCGCTTCCTGTGCTGGTGCCTGGTGACGCTGCTGTACCGCTTCCGCTTCAGCGGCGACCGCAACATCCCGGACCGGGGCGGTGCGATCCTGGTGTGCAACCACGTGAGCTACGCCGATGCGCTGGTGGTCTCGGCGGGGGTATGGCGGCCGGTACGCTTCGTCATGGACCACCGCATCTACGATATCCCGGTGCTGCACTGGATCTTCCGCACCAACAAGACCATCCCCATCGCGCCCCGCAAGGAGGACGCGGTGCTGCTGGAGCAGGCCTACGCGGAGATCATGCGGGCGCTGCAGCAGGGTGAGCTGGTGTGCATCTTCCCGGAGGGCGGCATCAGCCGCGACGGCGAGCTCGCCGAGTTCCGTCCCGGCATCCTGCATGTGCTGGAGCAGGTGCCGGTCCCGGTCATCCCGCTGGCGGTGTCGGGCCTGTGGGACAGCCTGGCTTCGCGCGCCAGCTTCGGCGAGCGGCTCAGGGGCTTGCGGCTGTTCCGCAAGGTGCAGATGACCGCGGGTGAGGCGTTCGCCCCCCGAGGCCTCGATCTCGTGAGACTGCATGACGCCGTGGCCGCACTGCGCGGCCCGCGGCGCTGAGGGGTTCGCCATGTTCAAGGTCTTGCTGAAGCTCCTGTTCAAGCTGCTGTTCCGGGTGCGGGTGGAGGGCGATCCCCGCCCGCTGCACGACGCGCGGGTGCTGGTGGTGGCCAACCACGAGTCGTTCCTGGACGGCATGCTGCTGGCGCTGTTCCTGCCGGTGCAGACCACCTTCGTGGTGCACACCCAGGTGCTGCGCAGCGCGCTGTTCCGCTGGATGCTGAAGCACATCCGCCACCTGGCCGTGGACCCCACCTCGCCGCTCGCCATCCGCACCGCACTGCGCGCGGTGGAGGCCGGCGACCGGGTAGTGATCTTCCCGGAAGGCCGCATCACCGATACCGGTTCGCTGATGAAGGTCTACGACGGCGGCGCCTTCGTCGCCGCCAAGAGCGGGGCCACGGTGGTGCCGGTGCGCATCCACGGCGCCGGCCGCAGCTTCTTCTCACGGCTCTCCGGCATCTATCCGCGCCGCCTGCTGCCCCGCATCACCCTCACCATCCTGCCGCCGGCGCGCATCCCCATGGCGGCGGAAGGCTCCGCCAAGGAACGCCGCCGCCGCGCCGGCGAGAGCATGCGCGACGTGCTGCTGGAGATGCTGGTGGCCACGCGCCCCAGCACCGCGCTGTATCCCGCCTTCCTGGACAGCGTCGGTGCCTTCGGCCGCCGTTACCCGCTGCTGCAGGACATCAATCTGACCGAGGAGACCTACGGCTCGCTGCTGCGCATGAGCGTGGGGCTCGGCCGGCTGCTGGCGCGCCGCAGCGCGCCCGCCGAGAACGTGGGCGTGCTGCTGCCGAACGCGGTCGTCACGCTGGGCGCGGTGCTGGGCCTGTGGCGCCATGGCCGGGTCCCGGCCATGCTCAACTACACCGCCGGTGCCGAAGGCCTGCGCGCCGCCTGCACCGCCGCCGAAGTGAAGCGGGTGGTGAGCTCCCGCGCCTTCGTGGAGAAAGCCAAGCTCGCGGACACCGTGGCCAAGCTGCAGGGCATCGAGGTCATCTACCTCGAGGACCTGCGCGGCGGTGTCGGCACCCTGGACAAGCTCGCCATCCTCTTCGCTAGCCGCTTCCCGCGGCTCGGCATGCACAGCGCCCAGCCCCGTGACCCGGCGGTGGTGCTGTTCACCTCCGGTTCTGAGGGGAAACCCAAGGGCGTGGTGCATTCCCACAGCTCGATCCTCGCCAATATCGCCCAGGTGCGGGCGGTCTCGGACTTCATGCCCAGCGACCGCTTCCTGGTAGCGTTGCCGCTGTTCCACAGCTTCGGCTTCACCGCCGGCGCCATGTTGCCGCTCATCGCCGGCTGCAAGTCCTTCCTGTACCCCTCGCCGCTGCACTACCGCATCATCCCGGAGCTGGTGTACGACCGTAACTGTACGGTGCTGTTCGGCACCAACACCTTCCTCGCCAACTACGGCAAGTACGCCCACCCGTACGACTTCGGCCGCCTGCGCTACGTGGTGGCGGGCGCCGAGAAGCTGCGCGACGAGGTGCGGCAGATGTGGATCGACAAGTTCGGCCTGCGCATCCTGGAGGGCTACGGCGTCACCGAGTGCGCGCCGGTGATCGCGGTGAACGTGCCGCAGGCCAACCGCCGCGGCACGGTGGGGCGGCTGATGCCCGGCATGCGCTACCGCCTGGAGCCGGTGGAAGGCATCACCCACGGCGGCCGGCTCGCGGTCACCGGCCCCAACCTGATGCTCGGGTACCTCCGCTACGAGCGCCCCGGCTATATCGAAGCGCCGAAGCACGCCCAGGACACAGGCTGGTACGACACCGGCGACATCGTCAGCTTCGACAGCGACGGCTTCATCTCCATCCAGGGCCGCGCCAAGCGTTTCGCCAAGCTGGGCGGCGAGATGGTGTCGCTGGAGGTGGTGGAACAACTGGCCGCCAGGACACTGCCCGAAGCGCAGCACGCAGTGCTGAGCCGCGCCGACGCGGCCAAGGGCGAGGCGCTGGTGCTCTTCACCACCGCGCCGGCGCTGAAGCGCGAGGCCCTGCTCGCCACCGCCCGCGAGCTGGGGCTGCCGGAACTGGCGGTGCCCCGGGACATCCGCGTGCTGGACAAGCTGCCGCTGCTGGGCACCGGCAAGGTGGATTACGTGACGCTCAAGACGGTGCTGGAGACGGCATGAGCGCCTGGCAGAACACCACGCTGTTACAGCGCCTGGCGCGGCTGCTGTTCTCGCCGCGGGGCCGCCTGCCGCGGGCCGGGGCCTGGCAGGCGTTGCTGCTGGCGAGCCTGCTGTTCGTGCTGCTGTTCCTGGCCCTGCAAGCGTTGGCCGGCTACGCCAGCACCCTGCTCCTGTACCCGCCCTACCTTTGGTCGCTGTACGCCACCGGCGCGCGCCGCTACCACGACCGCAGCAAGCGCGCTGCCTGGCTGCTGCTGTTGCTGGTGCCGCTGCTGGGTCCGCTGTGGGTGGCGGTCGAGCTCGGCTGCCTGCGCGGCACCCGCGGCGAGAACCGCTACGGCGAAGACCCGCGCCTCGCGGTACGCGACTACCTGACCGTGAGCTGAACCATGTCGGCCATCGTCAACGACGTGACCCAGTTGAACCCCATCGAGGTGGCCGAGATCCTGCGTCCCGGCAGCGTAGCGGAGCTGCAGGCGGCGGTGCGCGCCAGCCGGCTGCCGCTCTCGGTGGGCGGCGGCCACTTCAGCATGGGCGGCCAGACCGCGAGCCCCGGCACGCTGCACCTGGACATGCGCGGCCTGAACCGCATCCTGTGGTTCTCGCCGGAGCAGCGGCTGATCCGGGTGCAGGCGGGGGTTCGCTGGTGCGACCTGCAGCGCTTCTTGGACCCGCACGACCTGGCCGTGAAGATCATGCAGACCTACGCCAACTTCACGGTGGGCGGGTCGCTGAGCGTCAACGTGCACGGCCGCTACATAGGCGCAGGCCCGTTGATCCTGTCGGTGCGCCGCATCGTGCTGGTGATGGCGGATGGCTCGCTGCTGGAAGCCAGTCCCGGCGAGAACGCCGAGATCTTCTACGGCGCCATCGGCGGCTATGGAGCGCTCGGCATCATCGCGGAAGCGGAACTGGAGCTGGTGCCCAACACCCGGGTGCGCCGCCGCAACCTCAAGCTCGCCAACCGCGATTACCTGGCGCATTTCCGCGCCGAAGTGCGGGATTCCGGCAAGGCGGTATTCCACAACGCCGACCTCTATCCGCCCCACTATCAGCGGCTGCGCGCCGTGACCTGGGAGGAAGAGGCTGCGGCACGGCCCGACGACTCTCGCCGCCTGATGCCGCCGCGCGAAGGCTATCCGGTGCACCGCTATCTCATGTGGGCCATCACCGAGACGCCGTTCGGCAAGTGGCGCCGCGAGTTCCTGGTGGACCCGCTGGTGTACCTGGGCTCTCCGGTGCACTGGCGCAACTACGAGGCCGGTTATGACGTGGCGGAGCTGGAACCGGTGGGGCGCGAGGCCCGCACCTACGTGCTGCAGGAGTACTTCGTGCCGGTGGCGCGCTTCGAGGAGTTCGTGCCGAAGATGGCCGCCATCCTGCGCCGCCATCGGGTCAATGCCGTGAACGTCTCGGTGCGCCACGCCCGGCCGGACCCCGGCTCGCTGCTGGCCTGGGCACGCGAGGAGGTGTTCGCCTTCGTGCTCTATTACAAGCAACGGGTGCGCCGCAGCGCCCGCGAGCGGGTGGCGGTGTGGACCCGCGAACTGGTTGAGGCCGCCATCGACTGCGGCGGCACCTACTACCTGCCCTACCAGATACATGCCACCGCGGAGCAGTTCCACCGCGCCTATCCCCGCGCCCGCGAGCTGTTCGCCCTCAAGCGCCGCCTCGACCCGGACTACCGGTTGCGCGGCGCGCTCTGGGACGCCTACTACGCCCCCACACTCGTACCGGAGCCTTCCATGGCCGCCAACACCGCTTCCGACTTTCACGTGGTCTATGACGCCGTCGGGAGCCGTGACCGGTTCTACCGGTTCCTGCAGAACGTCTACCACCTCTACCCGGAGGAGCGTTTCCATACCCTCATCCGCGAGGCCTGCGAACGTCACGCCGACGACGAAGCCATATACCGGGCGGTGCAGGCCGGCCTGCCGGCCATCAAGCCGCCGCTGGCGGACCTCAGCTACGCGCTGCCTGCGCTCGCCAAGCAGAAGCGGGAGATGACGCGCCAGACCCTCGACATCCTGGGCGGCCGCAGCCGCTTCGACGGCTATCTGGAGATCGGCACCACCGGCCGTTACCTGAGCCGGCTGCGCAAGGCGTTGCAGCTCGAGGGCCAGCGCATCCTCATGAACGACGTGGCGCCCGCCAATTCGCCGGTGGATGTGGTGGAGCGCGGCAGCCTCTTCAAGCTCGGGCGCTTCCTGCCGCTCAGGGACTACGCACCCATCGCAGCGGCCGACATCCCGGACGCCAGTCTCGACCTGGTGAGCTGCTACATCGGCCTGCACCATGCGTGCCGCGAGGACCTGGAGGCCTTCGTGCGCTCCATCCGCCGCGTGCTGCGGCCCGGCGGCACGTTCATCCTGCGCGACCACGACGTGCGCGACCCGGCCATGCACAGCTTCGTGGCCCTGGCCCACGCCGTGTTCAACGCCGGGCTCGGCCAACCCTGGGAGGACAACGCCCGGGAACTGCGCCACTTCCGCTCGGTGCGGGAGTGGGTCGATTACCTGGGCGCACGCGGCTTCCAGGACAGCGGCCGGCGCCTGCTGCAGGAGCATGACCCCACGGACAACGTGCTCATGGCCTTCACGGCGGTGTGACCCCATGCTGCGCCGCCTGCTCGCCCTGTCACTGCTGCTCTGCGCCCTGGGCAGTTCCGCCGCAAAAGTCACCCGCACGCCGGAGCAGTATCGTCGGCCGCCGGACCAGACTTTCCTTACCTTCCCGGAGTGGTTCCTGGTGTTCAGCCCGGCCGAATACGCGGACTACCTGCGTGACCGGTCGCCGGAGGGATTCCCTTATCTCGGCCACGTGCGGCAGTTCTGGAGCAGCTACGCTTCGGTGCGCGGAGCCATCGCCGCACGCGGCTATCCGTTCAACTTCGGCTACCACGTGATGATCGTGGTGATCGGCACCAGCACCACGGTGGAATACGCGATGAAGCGCGCCTACGGCACGCTGTTCGGCCGGCTCGCGGCCCTGACCCGCAGCCACGGCATGACGGACGAGGAGAAGCTGGGCGCCGCTGTCGCGGCGGACTACGTGGACTTCATCCGGGTGCGGCCCTGGTACGAATACGATTTCGCGGCACGGCTCAGGCAGCTCTGGACCGGCACCAGCCTGTGGGGTCCTGACGCGATCCGCAAATGGGAGCGCAAGTACGCGCTCACCACCGAGTACGGCACCAAGGCGATCTATGCCTGGATCATCAAGCTGGGCACCCATGCGGCCTACGGCGTGGCCAGCGACGACACCGCGGTGGTGTTGCAGGATCTGCCGGCGGCGGCTGACCCGGCGCTGCCGGGACTCAAGGTACAAGAGCGCTTCTCTGACGGGGCGGTGCTGGCCCTGCTTCCCCGCTACCAGGCCTTCATGGGTTACGCGCAGCGCCTGAGCGCCGACGGAGTACAGTTCCAGGAGATCGCCGGCAACCGCGGCGACCTGCTGCTCAGCGCCCAGGTGCCGGACGACTGGACCCCGGCAGCCTGCGGCTGCCAGTTGCTGTTCAGCCAGCCCCTCATCACCGAGCCCGGGCGCAAGCGGGTGGCACTGGTCATCCCCGTGCCGGAACTTTCGTCCCTGCTGCGCCGCTTCGATGGCCGCAGTGCCGTGCTGGAACACGTATTCGACTATTGAGCGGCTCCAGCTACCCCTGGCCCCGGAAGCTGTCGACAACCTCACCGGCTGGGGCTGACCAGGAAATCCATCGCACACGAAATAATCTGCGGGATACCCGGACGGGCTCTATCCTTCTTGAAGGGAAACTGTTGTCTATTAGACATAATGCAGCATAATGGACGCCATTTCAGGGGTAGACCATGGATGACGCCGAGATCGAGCGCCTGCGCGCCCGGAACATGAGCAAGGTGACCCAGCGGGCCTTGGATGCCTGCCTGCGCAACGACGAAGCCTCGAGAGTGGAGCTGGACATCCTGCTGGTCGGGCCCCATGCCCAGGCCTGCGTGCTCGCCATCCTCGACGTCGCCTCCGCCACCCAAGCGGCCATGCGCCGCGCGCTGCCGATCTGGAAGCCCTTCGGCGAGAAGCAGAACTTTCTCTATGAACTGGTGGTTGACCGCAGCGACGCCGGCGTGCGGCGGGTGAAGAACCTGCTGGATGCGGGCTGGGATCCCAACCTCATCGTCGAGGGCACCCACCGCACCGCCCTGATGCAGGTCACCAACGCCTGGAACCCCACCAACCGCGACCTCGCAGCCATGCTGTTGGCGGCCGGCGCCAAACCCGACATGCGCTCTGCCGGCGGCCAGACCGCCCTCGACTTCGCGCCGGTCTCCATGCGCAACTTCGTGCAGAACTTCATGCGCGACATCGAGCAGGACACCACGAACCGCACCGGCAACATCAAGGACGCGATCTAGGGCCGTACGGCGCCGTTCGCTTTCTCCCGCTCCGCTCACAGTCCAGCCCGCAAATCCCGTGCAGGCGTCCGCGGCATGCCGCGGATCCCTGAGTCACATCCAGTCTCTTAAATCTCGATCAAGCCATCCGATAGTTCGTCGGTGTCATCCGGCCTGGCCGGATAGTGCTCCGCCATGGCCGCACCGCAGGCGGTGATGGCAGTGACGAAGCC